>Ga0183098_10359_pt1 | contig 107743 bp, 98 predicted proteins | sample BioMet9_FD_128884 | JGI IMG/M metagenome (GOLD analysis project Ga0183098, IMG submission 128884) | Microbial communities from bioreactor (seeded with sewage sludge) at Lawrence Berkeley National Lab, California, USA - Biofuel... | ecosystem: Engineered > Bioreactor > Anaerobic > Unclassified ...
CCCTGAACGATTCAGTGGCGACAGCTGCGGGGATCCACCTGTTCCCATGCCGAACACAGCAGTTAAGCCCGCAAACGCCGAAAGTACTTGGGTGGAAGCGCCCTGGGAGGATAGGAAGCCGCTGATTGGAAGCCAGCATACTTTACCAGTATGCTGGTCTTTTTTTTGTATTGTATTGTCTATCGGGATATAGTTATCCGTAATCTTTTGTATACATGGGGGATTGTTGTTGTAAATTTCTTCTTCTTGTGCAATAATTATGAGTGTATATAAAGAAGGGGAGGATGATTTTTCATGTCAATGAGTGTTGCAGCACCACAAGCTAAGGGTAAGTGCGCAGAAGATACTATTTTTGCTGCTAATAACAGAGCAAATGCACTTGCAGAAAAGATAGGGGTAGATAAGGTTACAAATGGTACCGTTGGCTCTTTATTAGATGAAGACGGCAATTTGGTTATGCTGGATGTTGTTCAGAAATCCTATAAAGCACTGATTCCCAAAGAGATTGTTGCCTATGCGCCTATTCAAGGATATCCGGATTATTTGGAAGCTGTTATTGAGCAGTGTTTCGGAGAATCTCGCCCGGATGGATATATCCGCGCTTGTGCAACTTCCGGCGGTTCTGGTGTCTTGCATCATGTGATTCATAATTATTCCGAATGGGGCGACGATGTTTTGACCAGCGATTGGCATTGGGGCGCTTATAACAGCATGTGTATCGATAACGGCCGCAAGCTTCGCGAATTTGAATTGTTAGATGGAAAAGATCAGTTTAACTTTGCTAGTTTTAAAGAACATGTGACGGATATGGTATCCAAACAATATAATACCGTTATTATTATGAATTCTCCGGCCAATAATCCGACAGGTTTTGCTCTTACTGAAGAAGACTGGGATCATGTTCTTGCGTTTTTACAAGATATTATCAAAAATAAGGATAAAAATATTATTCTGGTTTCTGATGTAGCTTATTTGGATTACAGCGGTGAAAAGAACGAATGCCGAAAGTTTTTTAAAAAATTCGGCAATTTGCCGGCTAACCTTCTTGTCGTCGTTTCTTATACATTGAGTAAAGGGTTTACTATGTATGGGCAGCGTATTGGTGCGATGATCGGGATTACTTCCAACGCCGATGTGGCTAAGGAATTTGTAGATGTTAATCAATATACCAGCCGGGCGACTTGGTCAAATTCCAACAGTGCTGCCATGAAAGCTATGGTGAATATCTGCAAGAATCCGGAACGTATTGCGGAATTGGATGCGGAACGTGCTAAATACTTCCAGCTCATGAAGGAACGGGCTGCTATTTTTATGACGGAAGCTGTGGTTGCAGATTTGAAGATTTTGCCATATTTGTCGGGATTTTTTATTACGATACCGATGACGAATTCCAAAGCGGTTTGTGATATCCTGGAACGTCAGAATATATTCCTTGTTCCGTTGAAAAAAGGAATACGGCTGGCCGTATGCTCTGTTTCCAAGAAAAAGATTACAGGACTTGCAGCGCTCATAAAGACTGCTATTATAGAAGCAGGCGCACAACAGTAGGCTTGATCTTCTAATTGCCAAGATGCCGGTACAGGAGAAGTTTTCCGTACCGGCATTTACGTTCATCAGAGGAAGGAAGGACTTTTTTGAAAGACATATTTGATAGTATTAATAGCGTGCTTGCCTTTGTTGCAGCCGTATCCGATTTTTTCTGGGATTTTCCGACTAATATTGCTTGGTACAAGGCGATTCCCGTATTGGGTAATTTTTCTTTGGCAATTATTGTTTTGGTAGGATCCGGTATTTATTTTTCTATTCGCCTCGGCTTTATCCAGGTTACGGAATTTAAACGGGGTATCAAGCTTTTAGTGCAGCGTCGTACAGCTGAAACGGGAATTTCTCCGCTGGCGGCTTTTTTTCTGAGTTCCGCTATGCGCGTCGGTCCCGGAAATATTATCGGTGTGACGGGCGCTATTTCGGTAGGTGGTCCAGGAGCGTTGTTTTGGATGTGGGTATCCGCTTTTTTTGGAATGGCAACGGCGTATATGGAAAGTACGTTAGCGCAGATATTTAAAGAGAAGAAAAATGATGAATTTGTCGGAGGTCTTCCTTTTTATGGCCGACGCCTACTGGGAAATAAAGTGTGGATTGGTATTGCATTATCCTGTGTATACATCTTGTATGCTATGTTTTGTTTGCCGGCACAGGCATTTAATGTCGTATCTTCGGTTGGGGCTATGGGAGAAATTGTTATGGGTACTAGTATTCCAACGGTTTCTGCCTTTTACTATGTTACTGCCGTTGTTTTGTTGTTGATTTGTGCGACTATGGCTTTTGGCGGTATCAAACGGGTGTCAAAAGCAACAGATGCTATGGTGCCTGTCATGGCGGTTGTTTATGTCGTTACCATTGTTGCACTTATTATTACAAATGTAGACAGTGTTCCGTATTTTTTTTCGGCAGTCTTTGGCGGAGCTTTTAAGCCGGAAGCCATTTTCGGCGGCCTTTTTGGGACGGCACTGGTACAAGGGGTAAAACGTGGCCTTATGTCCAATGAAGCGGGCCAAGGTACCATTACCATGGCAGCGGCCGCAGCAGATGCCAAACATCCTTGTGAACAAGGGCTTATTGCTTCTCTGGGGGTGTTGCTGGATACATACATTATCTGTACGATGACAGGATTCATCGTTATTATGGCACATGCTTGGACACAGAATGCGGCTGTATGGGAGACCGCCGGAAAACTTCCAAAATTTCTTATGTCTGTCAATATACTGGCACCCGGTTTTGGGAATGCGCTGGTCACGTTTTTGCTTACTTTTTGTTTTTGTCTATTTGCGTATACGACCATGGTCGGCTTGATTACGTATTCGGAAATTGCTGCCAACCGCATCAGCCGTAATACTGTTTTTATTAATACGGTTCGCAGTTTTGGCATTTTTGTCGCTGCTTTTGGTATTATGGTAAATATTGCTGGGTATGATTTGGGAAATCTTTGGGCATTTTCTGATTTGGCAAATATTACCATCGTGTATATTAACATCCCTCTTTTATATATGGGTGCCAAGTATGTTTTTCGTGCGACGACACACTATAGAGAGAGTGATGGGACGACATTTGATTCGAGTATTGTAGGTATTTCCAGTGAATACTGGGATAAAAAATAAGTGTTGTCAGCTTAGGTTTTTTTGGCGCAATGAATCATCTGTGTGCAGGGGATATTACTTTTTGGATTCTTGAAAATGTTTTTATGGCAGCGTATACTGAAGATAGATATTTTATATAAGGAAGGTATATACATGTTCAAAACGTATTTCATGCTGGCTTTTGCCAGTGCTGTTTGGGGATTTCAGCCTGTATGCGTAAAATGGCTGGTTTCCGAATGGACACCGGTTACCTTAACGGTGGTACGGTATGCTTTTATCAGCTTCTGTTTATTTTTTATCGTATATTTGCGGGAAGGGAAGAATATATTACCGCCTAAGGCAATCTGGGGTAGACTGATTTTAATGGGGTTTTTCGGGGTTTTGGTGAATAATGTATTACAATTCGCAGGCTTGCAGTATACTACCGTTACCAATTGTACGCTTATATCGGCAACGGCACCGGCTGTTACGGCACTGTTGGCTGTTTTTCTCATACGGGAACGGCTCAGTGTGATAAAATGGATTGGCATATTTTTTTCTTTTGCTGGTGTTCTCGCCATTGTCAGTAACGGTTCCATGGAATTGATACGGCAGATAGATTTCAATATAGGCGATATACTGTGTTTTGCTTCACAGGTTTCTTGGGCTGTTTATTGTTTTATCAGTTTGAAAGTTATGAAATATATTTCAGCAGCGGCGACTACGTTCTGGTTTGGCCTTATCGGCGGATTTATGACGTGCTTATATGGCATTGTTTCTGGAACGTTGCAAGTTACACCGCTATCACCGGTGGCACTGGGATCTTTCGCTTATATGGTGTTTCTGGGCGGACTTATTTCTTTATATTTCTATAATATAGGGGTAAAAATGGCCGGACCTAGTATATCGGCTATCTTTTTGAACATTATGCCTGTCGTGGGCATGGTCAGTGGTGCTGCATTATTTAATGACCAGATCGGTCCGATTCAATTGGTCGGTGCGGCGGCTATTATTATAGGTGTTTTTTTAACGACCCATCATTGGAATAGGGCGGAGTGAATATAGTAATGAAACGGCGTCAGCATTTTTACTTTATCAGGTAGTAGTTGAGGAGGAATGAAATTATGTTTACATCAATAGGTATATGCGGTACTGGGAATATGGGGAAAGCGATCATACAGGGATTGGTCGGATCCGGTTTGATAGGGCCCGAACACATTTATATATATAATATCCATAAGGCGAAAGCAGAAGCTATACAGCGGGAATTGGGCGTTTCTGTGGTTGATTCTGCAGCTGCACTTGTCAAACGGGCAGAAGCGGTGATTTTGGCAGTCAAGCCGAATAGTATGGACTCTGTTCTGGCAGAAATCAATGATGTGGTACAAGCTGATACGGTAGTGATATCTATCGCGGCAGGTTTAACGATAGACCGATTGGCGGCTCCGCTCCCGCAGGGAACGAAAATCATCCGGGTCATGCCTAATACTCCGGCTTTAGTCGGGGAAGGCATGTCGGCACTGGCTGTGAATGATGCTGTTACAGAAGATGAAAAAGCAGCAGCGTTAGCTGTTTTTGAAAGCTTTGGCAAGGCAGCATTAGTAGCAGAACAATTGATTGATGCCGTCTGCGGATTAAGCGGCAGCGGTCCGGCGTATGTGTATATGTTCATTGAAGCGATGGCAGATGGTGCCGTTCTTGAAGGTATGCCGCGGCAGATGGCATATACCTTTGCGGCCCAGACAGTTTTAGGAGCTGCTAAGATGGTATTGGAAACAGGCGAACATCCGGGAAAATTGAAGGATGACGTATGTTCACCGGGCGGTACAACAATTGAAGCCGTACGTGTATTAGAAGAAAAAGGATTCCGGGCGGCAGCCGCAGCGGCAGTTGTGGCATCGACAGAAAAAAACAAAGCCCTGTAATGCAACAATGAGAAATTCGGCATATGGGAGCAGATTTGTTTCCCTAATCGTAAATAGTATGATAAAATTAGAACATAGTATCGACTATTTACCCACAAAAAGGAGACGTTACGGTGTTACATATTGAACATTTGACAGTTGCAGTTAACGGAAAAACGATCTTAAAGGACATTAATCTGCATATTGCGCCCGGAGAAGTACATGTACTTTTGGGACCCAATGGGACAGGAAAGTCGACCTTGATCAGTGCGATTATGGGATTTGAACGATATAAAGTCTTAGAAGGAAAAATTCTTTTCAAAGGACAGGATATTACGGCAGCTCCCTGTTATGAACGAGCTAAATTAGGCATTGGCGTCATGATCCAAAGACCGCCGACAATTCGAGGCCTTTCACTGCGGAAAATGGTGGAAATTTGCGGAGCAACTCCTAAAGAAACAGAAAGCATGGCCAAATGGATGGGAATGAGCGATTTTCTGGACCGCAGTGTCAATGAAGGTTTCAGCGGCGGTGAATTAAAACGCAGTGAGTTACTGCAGCTGATGGCGCAAAAACCGGAATTGTTGTTGCTGGATGAACCGGAAAGCGGCGTTGATATCGAAAATATTGCTTTGGTAGGCCGAGCGGCGAATTATATTTTACAGCACACAGACTGTCGCAAAGGGGACTGCCAAAAGTCTTGCTGCGGCAATAACACGGAATGTGAAGATAATAATCCGCTCAAGGAAAGTGGTCATAGCGGCTTGATTATTACGCATTTGGGACATATCCTTAAATATGTGCCGTCCTCTTATGCACATATTTTATATAACGGTACGCTGACTTGCCAAAGCGGCGATCCGCTATATGTCCTGCAGTGTATTGCACAGTCGGGCTATGAACGTTGTGTTCGCGAAACATGCCGGGGAGGTGTGCGATAATGGATAAACACATACTGGAAGAAGCTCTGAGTAAAAAAGCGGCGTTTGGCAATGATATCGATTTAAGCGCATTTGATGATAATAATGATGCCCATGTTTTATCGGCAGAAGAACTGACAGATACGGGAAAGTCAAAATTGGAAAAAGTGGGTATTGATTTACAGGAGGAAAATCGCAGTGCTACGTATGTACAGGTGGATAATGCGGCTGTTGAATCCAAAGTCAAGGAACAAACACCGCTGGAATTGATGAATACCGGCACTGCAGCTAAAAAATATCCGGAATTGGTAGAAAAGTATTGGTGGAAGGCGGTAAAACCTGACACGGACAAATATACGGCAAAAACAGCATTGGAACAGGAACAGGGATATTTTATCCGGGTCAAGGCTGGAACTAAAATTACGGCACCGCTGCAGGCTTGTGTTTTTATGGGTCATGAAGATCAATTGCAGCGGGTTCACAATGTCATTATTTTGGAAGAAGGCGCCGAATTAAATATTATCAGCGGTTGTGCCAGTGACACGTCTGTTGAACACGGTATACATATCGGTATCAGTGAAATGTTTGTCGGTAAGAATGCCAAACTTTCTTTTACGATGATCCATAGCTGGGGAGAACATGTGACGGTCCGGCCGCGGACGGTTACCATCGTCGAAGAAGGCGGGACCTATCTTTCTAACTACGTCAACATGGAAAAAGTCGCCGATATTCAGATGTATCCGACGGTACGTCTTGTTGGGAAGGGGGCTGTTACCCGCCTGAATTCTATTCTGGTAGCCCCCGAAGGCGCGCATATGGATATTGGCGGTAAGGCTGTTTTAGAAGTACCGGGGACCCGTGCTGAAGTTATTACACGGAGTATCTCTACAGGAGGAGAAATCATTAACCGCGGTAATTTAACGGGAGCTGCCGAAGAAGTCCAGGCACATTTGGAATGCCATGGATTGATGCTTTCCAAAAAAGGGTATATCCGAGCGATTCCCGAACTGAACTCGGAAACGGATAATAACGAAATGAGTCATGAAGCGGCTGTCGGACGGATTGCTCCTGAAGAAATAGAGTATCTGATGGCGCGCGGCATGAATGAAGAAGAAGCTACGGCGACCATCGTCCGCGGGTTCTTAAATGTCAATATCGAAGGTCTTCCGGATTCGCTGGCAGAACGGATCAATACAACACTGGATACCTTCAGCGTGCAGCACGGCTGTTGATAGCTGATTTGCTGCCGTTAGCGGGATAGACATATACAAAACTGCCGCATAGAGATACCTGATACAGGTGCTTATGCGGCAGTTTTGTGTTTTTGTACAAGCCAGTATGTTGTACTTATGTTAGAAATTGTGCTATTTTCTTATACGTAGCGCAAATTTCATCATAACAGATTTTTTCAAAGTTAAGATAGGAATGTACCATATTGGTTACATTATATAATTCGGTTCGTACGCCATATTGTTTCAGACGAGCGGTATACGCAGCACCTTCGTCACGGAAAGGGCAAAATTGTACGGTTATCATCAAGGTAGACGGCATATGGGGAGAAAGTTTTCCAAATAAAGGAGAGATAGCTTTCCGATTAGGTACATGGTGCAGATAACAATCAAAATACCATTTCATTTTATTTTTATTGGAACCGTATGTATCAATCCCGTTTTCTTCAAAAGAAGGAAGTGAATGGGTCATATCAAGGCTGGGGTATATTAAAATTTGATGTGTGATGGGAATACGTGAATCCTCCTGCAGATGAGAACTGACAACCGCTGCCAAATAGCCGCCGGCACTGTCCCCTGCCAAGGTGATATCCGGCAGATACGGAATATGAAGCTCATCTAACTTGGCCAGCGTTCGTTTGGCAGTTGCTAAGGCATCTACTTCAGCAGCAGGGTACGGATTTTCCGGGGCTAAACGGTATTCAGGTGCTACGACGATATGATTGGTAGCTTTGGCAATACGCCGTAAAATAGGATCATATACCATGATAGAATCAATAACAAAACCACCGCCATGATAATAAATCAGTACCGGCAGCGGCACCGTACCTGCTGTTGGCCGGTAAATACGGACGGGTACGTCATATTCTCCGCATTGGCTTAAAACGGCATCTGTAACGGCGGCCATTTTTACCTTTGGCAATTCCTGTGAAAAGGCAAGGCGCAGAGAAGCTTCCCGCATACTTGCCGGAGTCATGACGAAATGCGTAGCAGCAGCTTCTTGTACATTCCTTTTTATAAAAGCTTCTAATTCTGGTTTTAGCTGATAGTGTTCCATTAGTACACCTCACATAATGTAGTCTTTTATCATTTTAGCACAATAAAGACTAAAACAGAATACTTTTCTTGTCATTGCCTTATTTTTCCATTATAATAAAATAGAAGTAAAAAAAGAGGGGGATGTTCATTGGAAGAAATACTCATTCAAGATGTTTGGATGGTAGCGCAGGTTGTGTTAATTGATTTGGCTCTTGGCGGTGATAATTCTATCGTTATCGGCATGGCTGCTAAAAATCTGTCGCCGCAGCTGCAAAAAAAAGCAATATTATACGGTACAGCGGGAGCTATTATACTACGTTTTTTGATGGCACTGCTCGTTGTATGGCTATTGCAGATCCCCTATTTGAAAACGGTAGGCGGTATCTTGTTAGTTCTCATTGGTGTTAAACTGATTGGCAATCAGGACCAAAAAGAAAATTTGAGTGTAAAAAGTAAAGATACATTAATGGGAGCTGTAGAAACAATCGTGGTTGCCGATGCATTGATGAGTCTTGACAATGTGCTGGGAATTGTGGGTGCCACGGGTGGGCACATGGGACTTCTGGTATTTGGCATGCTGATCTCAGTGCCAATCATTATTTTCGGAAGTACGATGGTTATTAAAATCATGACACGGTTTCCCAGCCTGATATACATTGGCGGTGTCATTCTCGGCTGGGCTGCCGGTGGTATGTTGGCAACAGATGCATCGCTGCCTTTTGCTGACGGCAATGGTACCGTAATCAAAATTTGTTTGACTGTGCTTACCTTATCCGGGGGCTTCGCTTGGAAGCACTGGCATAAATAGGATATAATATGCACAAAGCGTCCCGTAAGCAGGGACGCTTTTATTAAAATTATTGCTTGACATTTTTTCAAAATATGAGATAATATGTAAGTCAGGTAACGGGGCGTAGCGCAGTTTGGTAGCGCGCTTGGTTCGGGACTAAGAGGTCGCAGGTTCGAATCCTGTCGCCCCGACCATAGTTACACGTTGAGTGTTTATCCCGAAGACACTGCATAATTTCATATATGCAACAATGTGTAAGACGTGGAGAGATGTCCGAGCGGCTGAAGGAGCATGATTGGAAATCATGTATAGGGCGAAAGCTCTATCCAGGGTTCAAATCCCTGTCTCTCCGCCATACAAATAGTTAGGGCCTATGTTTATAGGCTCTTTTTTTATTGCCTAAAAACAGGTTGACCCCTACAAATCATGTTTCTTTTGACCCTCATATGACCCTTTTGTAATTATTTTTATCCTAATTTTGGGATTTTATCTATTAAATCATCTTCCATAGAAGCGGTTACATGGGAATAGACATCCATCGTTGTTTTGAATGAAGAATGTCCCATACGGGATTGTACGGATTTATAGTTTACTCCCGATTCTAATAGTAATGTTGCATGCGTGTGGCGCAGTCCATGAAATGTAAAGCCACCAGGGAACCCTGCAGCGGACACATATTCCTTTAACTGGCGTGACACGTGAGCGGGGAATGAAAAATATCCCGATGGGGTGGGAATAACAAATTTATATCATGATAGATAAATGTAGATTTTTTACGTTTTCAAATTTTAGCTTAATATTACCATTAATACTGTTATTCTACATTATATGAATTAATTGTCAATATTTTATGTTTTTTTAGATATATTAGTTTACGGTATAGGTCCTGTTGATAAATAGGGCTTGTATCGTAAACTATAACATTGTGTTAAAGCTAGAGTTATAAAAAAGTTATAAAAATTAAAAATCGAGAATTAATAAAATGTTAAGTTATTCTTGTATCGAGAAGCTTTCTTGACAACGATTATGAGATGGGCCAAAATAGGGTCAAAGATTCAACGATTGTCTGATATTGTGGGGTCAGGCAAAATAAAGACGCATATAAATAGTTGTGGTATTTATCAGTAGTATGTCAAAAAGTTCCGTATCGTAATTGTACTGCCCCCCATAAGCTAGATTTCTAGGTCTAACTTATGGGGGGCAGTACATTTTTAATGGGTGTTTTTAACAGTTCTGTGTTAATTTTGTTTATTTTGGTATTGATATCAATGACGATTTTTGGTACTCAAGGAGATATTCTTTACATATATGAAATTGATCATGAAGTAAAAGTGTTTTAGGATTATCAGATATACATAGTAATTTGGTAAATTCATCAAGTTCAACAATCAAAGTTGCAACTATTTGATTATTAGTGCCGATATTTTGAGTCAAAGAAGATGTCCATTGCATTTTAGGATTTATGTTATGTGGATCAAGATTTTCTGGTGAACAGGTTTTGAATGTTACATCTGACTTATATACTTCTAAAAAATCACTACAGGGAAAAAGTATATAAGCAAATATGTGAAATTTATAATTATTTATTATTGAATGCATATTGTACTATTGCTTCAACATGAATTTTAGTAGTATCAAATACAGGAAATGAAATATCTTCTTGATGAATTAGATGACCAATTTCAGTGCAACCAAGGATAACTCCTGCTGCACCTTGATTAGTGAGAGTCCTTATGATGCGAAGGTATTCTTTTTTTGAAGAAGGTAAAATTTTTCCGTGACAAAGTTCTTCAAAAATTATTTGATTTACGATTAACATATCTGTTTCTGATGGTAGAAAAACTTGTATACCGGATTTTTTTAATTTTTTTTTGTAAAAATCTTGTTGCATAGTATATTTTGTACCAAGTAATGCTGCATATTGTATATGCTGTTTTTTTAATTGTTCTATTGTAGCATCTGCAATATGTAAAATAGGTAATTTAGTAGAGGATTGAAGTTCGGGAAAAACTTTATGAATAGTATTAGAACAAATTGCGATGAAATCTGCACCACCTTTTTCAAGTGAATGGATAGCATCTGTTAATATTGTGATAATACGTTGCCAATTTCCCGTTGTTTGACAGGTTTCAATTTCTTGAAAATCAACACTGTAAAGTAATATTTTAGCAGAGTGTGATCCACCGTATTTCTGATTGATTGATTTATTAATAAGTTGATAATACGTAACTGTACTTTCCCAACTCATACCACCAAGCAGTCCAATTGTTTTCATTTTGAATCAGTCCTTACTATATTTTATAATTTTTCTTGTATAATAGCACTGGAAATAAATTGAGTCAAGCAATGATAAAAATAATAATATTGTGATGCGATTGATAAATGAACTGATGTGTATAAAGAAAAGTTCCTCAATATCGAGAAGCTTTCTTGACAATGATTATGAAGCGGGGCAAAATAGGGTCAAAGACCGTCAAATATTGTGGGGTAAGGAAAAATAAAACCACCTATAAATGTAGACGGTGTATAGTCTGGTGCGAGTGAAAAGACTTGAACCCCTATGGCGTAAACTGCCAGATTCTAAGTTCTATTAGACATGTAAGAAGTTGTAGTATTTATCAATAGTAATACTATATAGAAAAGAGGTCCTACTTAAAAATAAGGTTTTTTTTTGCATGACAAAAATATAACTAAAAGCAAAATTTTGTTGATTGCGGTAGAAAGATTGAAATATTACTTAAAAACAAAAAAACATGTCGTGCAAACGGCATGTTTATCATACTTCCTATAGTAAAATAGTGGGAAAATGAATCGTGGAAACACTGATTAAATGAAGTAAACTATTATAGTGTATTTGATTATAAATGTGTGTTGCAATATGTTTTGGTATAAAAATACATTTATGTTTTTTAGGGGTATCTATCGCGTTATCTATCGTGTTGGTAAAAAAATCACATCAGTGTTTTCCTGCTGTCTTTCAATAAACGTGACAACCATGCGCTATGGGACACATGTAGATACACGTGAAAATGGCTTAATAATACTTGAAAATCATGTATAGGGCGAAAGCTCTATACAGGGTTCAAATCCCTGTCTCTCCGCCATATAAATAGTTAGGGCCTATGTTTATAGGCTCTTTTTTTATTGCCTAAAAACAGGTTGACTACGAAAAATAATACTGTCATTGACGGCCAGGGAAAGCATGCCGTTTACTGTGAATTTCTTGACACTATCCCTGTTCGATCTTAGTGTAAAATAGTTCTCGGTAAGGTATTGCAAAAAGAAGAGAAGACCTAGATAATAGATATATTGCTTCTCAAGGCGAAATATATCAGATAAGAAGGTCTTCCCATGAAATTCATTGTACCAGAAATCATCAAAATAATAAAGGACTCCGATACAGCCATTATATGAGAAATGAGATTGCTTCAGTTGTTTATCCGTATTTTCACACAGGCGTTGGGTATCGCACTAGAAACCATCGATAAAGAATTGACGGCAGAATACACGAAACAAGGGTATCAGATTAAACAACGGGATTTCCGTACGATTCAAGGACTGTTAGGCACGATCACCTTTGAGCGGCGGCGGATACGGAAACAGGGTCCGCGAGCCAAAGGATTCTATCCCTTGGATAACCAGCTGGGATTGCGGAAATACCAACGGTATACGGCATTATATATGAAACGGGTTACGGAAGTAGCCGCGACAAGCGTATATCGTACCACGGCCGATGTCATGAACCGTCTGACATTGACTACCATCAGTCATCAGACCGTGGGGAACATCATCAAACAGGTGGGAAGGAACTATGAAAAATGGGAGCAACAAGAAATCGACAGAGCCGTGCTCCCGACAGTGGAACAGCGCCGACCTGCGATGCTCTGTATCGAAGGGGACGGGCTGATCATCAAAGGTCAGGGAGAAAAACGACAGGAAATCCACCGGGTGCAAGTGAGTGAAGGTCGGGAACAGCATGGATGGCGAAGTGTATTGGTTCATGCCCATTATTTTGCAGGGTTGGACCACAAGGCGCTGATCCAGCAAGTGACGGCCTATCTGCAACGGGAATATGACCTGGCCAAACTGACAGTGGTCAGCAACAGCGATGGAGGCAGCGGCTATGGGAAAGATATATTCGAAAGCCTGGTCATCGGATGTCAACAGCATGAACATGTGTTGGATCGGTATCATGTGAACCGCAAACTGAAAGAACGGTTGTATTTCACAGAACCAGCCTTGCAGGACGAGATACGCCAAACACTGCGAGAATACCAATGGGAACCGCTGCAGGTATTGCTGGATACGGCGGAATCCCAAGCGGAAACCCCGGAGGAGATTGTGCATGTACAGAAACTACGGCAGTATGTGGCACGGAACTGGATTTCGTTAGCACCGCTGAAATTACGAAAGATCCCTGTGTCTGCAAGTGGAATCGGTACCTGTGAGAGTAATCACCGGATATATAGTTACCGAATGAAGAAACAAGGGCGTCATTGGAGTCGGACGGGAGGCACTGCGATGGTGAAAGTGATTACGGCCATACGAAACAAGGAATTAGATCAGGCGTTTGTGGGATGGGCCAGCGGTTTTACCGCTCCAGTAAGTCGGACCTTCCGAGGGACGATGAGACGGGTCATGCGGAAGATTCCCTTTCAAACGCATGTAGGGGTTCATCACGGGTGCATTCGCAATACTGGCCCGGCCAGCAGTGCCATAGGGAAGTTAGCTAAAAGCTTCTCAACGCCTGCATTTTTGTAAAAAAGCGAAGTCGATGAGGCTAGCTATTATCTGGGTCAATACATTTACTGTGAACTTCTTGACACATACCTGTTCTATATAATAGTTTCTTTTTTTGATTTTTTTTGTTAGAATAAATAGTAAAGAGAAAGTTGCAATGGTATCGATGCAAGGAGAAAAAATTGTGTCCACGTGCATACAGTATTTAATGAAACGCTATTTTGGTGAAAAAGGGCAGGGATTCACCGAATATGCCATTATTTTATTACGTATTGTTTTAATAGGATGTATGGTATATAGTATGTCCACTATAAAAAGTCAAGTTGATAGTTTATATTCTTTCGTTTCATCTCATTTTACTTTTATTGCCGGTGCTGATAACGGTAATTTTACCACTTCAAGCGGTTTTTTCGTTGGTACGGGTAATAATAGTAAGTAAAATTTTGAACATAATCAGGGGAACGATACTGGGAACGGACAAGATAATATTCAGAATTAATTTATAAGTAAACAGCAATAGTATCCAGTACTATTTACAGAAGTAATTAGTGGAGTTGACAAAAATGGAAAAAAGCTTGGATGATGTAAAGCGTGTACTTGATGTTTTATCCGATATATATGATGTAGTTAGAATTGTTGATCCGATTTTTAACAAGGTCATATACAATGGACATAATTCTAAAGTTCCCCCTTCAACGGTTTGTTATAATGTTTTAGAAAAAAATAAATTTTGCAGCAACTGCATTGCATTGCGCGCTCTAAGTGAAAATAAAACACTCATAAAATTTGAAATATTGAATAATGAATGTTGTATGGTAACAGGGATTCCGTTTCTATACAAGGGAGGGCGATATGCAATTGAATTATTGCAAGATATTACGCATAAAAGTGTATGGAACAGCGTTATCAGCAATACGGAGGAAAATTTTACAGAGGCAATTTTACGTCTGAATGATTCGCTTTTTAAAGATATATTGACAGATGTATTTAATCGGCGATTCATTAATGAAAGACTGCCTGTAGAAATATTTAAGCAAAGTATATCCGATTTTCCGGCATGTTTGTTTATGATTGATATAAATTATTTTAAACGAATCAATGATACGTATGGACATCAAAGCGGCGATGCTGTATTACAGCAGTTTGCCTCCGCATTAAAGGAAAAAATACCAAATTCTACTAGTTGGGTGGCTCGGTATGGCGGCGATGAGTTTTTAATATATTTAGATCAAGTTACGAGGGGACAAGCACAAATAATTGCGACGAAAATATGTAGAAATATAGACCAGTATTCTTTTAATAGTGAGAATAGAATCATAAAAACAACTTGCAGCATAGGGGCGTGCATGTTACAAAAAGATATGGATATGGCGGCATGGATAAAAACGGCTGACAAAAATTTATATATAGCTAAGTCAAAACGTGAAGATAAAATTATATGTGGAATTATGCATGGGATATAGATTAATTCATATCATGGTCGTATTATTGCAGTTTGCCAATGAAACAGGTCGTCTAGCTTGAGATTGGGTGTTACAAGAAAAAATCAGACATGTAAAAAGTCGTGGTATTTATCAATAATAATTTTGCCAAACAGTAATAAGCCTCACAGTGTTATGATGTGGGGCTATTTTGCTGTCATACTGCGTGTTTTGACTACTTTCATTATGTGAGGTATTGCTTGTATCAAGTTATCTTCAATGTTTGATATGACCTGTGAGTACGTCTTCCCAAATATACAAAAGGACTATATCTTTTTCCGTTTGGAAAATCCAGGTTACAAGGAATTTATAAAAATGAAATGCATGCGTAGTAATTACTTGCAAGCAGGTATTTTTAACTAGGATATATTTTGAATAGTTTCTTGCTTTTCTATGGAAAAAGGTATACTATAATAGCGTATACGAGTAATCGAGTATACGAATGTAAAAAACATAGCACAGAGAGAAAGAGATAGGAAACAAACATAATAATCATATTATGTTATGCGAACGATGAAATTATATCAAAAAATATGCAAAACCAGTGTATACGGTTACAGCAAGGAGCCGGTATTTGTGATATTTATATTAAAGGAGTGAGTAATGATGAAAAAAATTGAAATTTTTGATCCCGCAATGTGTTGTTCCACTGGAGTATGCGGTCCTTCCGTGAATCCCGAATTGATCCGGGTGGCAGCAGTTGTTGAAAATTTAAAAAAAGAAGGAATCCATATTGTAAGGCATAATTTGTCTTCCGATCCGCAGGCATTTGTACAAAATACGATCATCAATGCAGCATTGAATGCCAAAGGAATGGAAATACTTCCGGTAACTATGGTGGACGGCGCGATCGTCAAGGAAAGTGGGTATCTTACCAATACGGAATTTGCGGAATATCTTCAGGTGGATATTGATACAGTACAATCAAAATCGGATACGGCACAGAATTCCGATTGTAACTGTAGTTCGAACGATTGTAACTGTAGTTCGAACGATTGTTGCTGTTAAGGAGGAATGCGGTTATGGAAATAGCATTATATGATCCTGCGAAAACAGCAGCAACGAAATATCTGTTTTTTACAGGAAAAGGCGGTGTGGGAAAAACTTCTATTGCCTGTGCCACTGCGGTATCCTTGGCAGATGCAGGGGAAAAGATACTGCTTGTCAGTACGGATCCTGCTTCTAATCTTCAAGATGTATTCGGTATCCCGTTGAATGATGCAGGTGTTGCTATCGCGGATGTCCCGCGTTTGATCGTTGCCAATCTGGATCCGCTGACGGCTGCTGCGGAATACCGGGAGTCAGTGATTGGCGCATATCGCGGTAAATTACCGGATTCTGCCATTAAAAATGTAGAAGAACAGCTATCTGGTTCTTGTACGGTGGAAATTGCAGCATTTAATGCATTTTCTGAATTTTTGACAAATTCGGAAAAAGCAGAAGAATTCGACCATATTATTTTTGATACGGCACCAACCGGACATACGCTCCGTATGCTCCAGCTTCCGTCTGCATGGAGCGGTTTTATCAGCGAAAGCAAACATGGGGCCTCCTGCCTCGGACAACTGTCCGGTTTAGAGGATAAAAAAGAAATGTATAAGAAAGCGGTTCATACGTTGGCAGATACCCGTCTTACTACGATCATTCTTGTCACCCGGCCGGAAACGGCACCGATACGGGAAGCACAGCGGGCTTCCCATGAATTGGAAGCATTAGAGATCCGTAACCAGGTACTTGTAATAAATGGTCTTTTGGAAACATATGACGCAAATGATACAGTTGAAACAGCTTTATTTAAAAAACAACAAGAGGCATTGCAGGAGATACCCCGGAGTTTAGTAAGACAATCTGTCACGAGGGTACCGCTGCGCGCGTATAATATTACTGGGGTGGATCATGTCAGACAGTTGCTTTCGTATTCCGGACATACCCCTGTCGTGTCTACAGTGCAGCATCCGAATGCGTACACGCTTTCGGATGTCGTAGATGAAATTGAAGCGTCAAATAAAAAAGTAATCTTTACAATGGGGAAAGGCGGAGTCGGAAAGACGACAATCGCCGCGGCTATCGCTCTTGGACTGCATCGTAAAGGGAAAAAGGTGCGTCTTGCTACCACGGATCCGGCTGATCATTTGAACCTTGTCATGGGACCGAAAGAAGATATATCTGTCAGTCATATCGATGAAAAGGGTGAATTGAAAAAATATCAGGAAGAAGTGCTTGCGAAAGCACGCCAGACTATGCCGGAGGATGATCTTGAATATGTCAAGGAAGATCTTCGATCGCCGTGTACCCAGGAAATTGCCGTATTTCGTGCCTTTGCCGATATTGTTGCGAAGAGTCGGGACGAAATCGTTGTACTGGATACAGCACCGACAGGACACACGATCCTTTTACTGGAATCTACCCAAAATTACAATCAGCAGATAGAAAATTCCGGTGGGGATGTATCGGATGCAGAAAAAGAATTACTTCCCAGATTAAAAGATCCTAATGAAACAGAAGTTATTATTGTAACACTTGCAGAAACGACTCCGTTTTATGAAGCAAAGCGGTTATTGGATGATCTAAAGCGGGCAGGGCTTGCCGTCAGATGGTGGGTAATCAATGCCAGTTACTCGACGGTGAATACAAAAAGTGATTTTTTGAAGGCAAAAGCCGCAACTGAATTGCAATGGATCCATGAAGTGGATACCATATCCAACGGTCAGTATGCGGTCATTCCATGGAAACCGTTTGAAGTAAAAGATGAAAAATTGTTGGAATTGCTGTAATTTTGTTGAATCGCAACTCAATTCATATCAATTGAGTTGCGATTTAATAATCCATAATACATTACGAGAGAAGCTTCGCAAAAATATATTAGGGTATAGGTTGTACTAGAAAATGGGTACCGTTACATTTTCTTTTGCTGGTTTAAATAACTGAAACCAATTGTACCGATCAGTATAGCTGTAATGCCGATATACTGATATCCGTAAAGAAGTTCTTTCAGATACAGGACTCCGGCTAAAATAGAAATTACAGTAGAAAGGTTGTTGAATTGTCCAACCGTAGAGGCCTCTAATTTTCCTAGCGAATAGGTCGAAAGCAAAGATGTTAACAGGGATGATGCAATGCCTAGGTATAAAATGGGAAAAACAAATGATAGATTGGTAAAGGGGTCAAAATAAGCTGAAATTGTTCCTTCCAGGAGATGGCGAATGATTGAGAGTATATTGAAACTTATACAACCCAGTAGTGTCATTATATATGTAAGGATAAAGGTAGAATAATGTTTAGATAATTTTCTTGTAAATACGGTACATAATGCAGCGGAAACCGCGGATAAAAAGATATATAAAAATCCTATATACATACTATTTCCTGTGTCCTGTCCGCTCATCATGTTAATAAAAATGACACCGCATATGGAGAGGGACATCAATGCTTTTTGCTTCGGGCTAATGGATTCCCCTAATATGATGTTGGCAATAATCAGTGTAAGAATAGGCGTAATCGCATAGATGATTCCGGCTGCTGTAGAAGATACGATGTCCAGTCCCAGTGTTTGAAATAAGAAAAACAAGAAGGGATACATAATGCTTAAGGGGAGTATGTTTAATACATCGCGCCATTTGATGGAAATAGTATTGGTTTTGCATATCCGGAATATAAGAATAGCCATCGCAGCGATTGTAAATCGATGAGCTAATAGATCAATAGGATGGGTACTTTGGAGTGCGATTTTTACAAACATATAAGAGAGTCCGATAATACTTGATTGCAACGTTATTGCATAATATCCTTTAGTAGTATCTTTCATGAGAGATTCCTTTTTGAATGCAGTGTGCAGAAAATTGTTTTTTTTGCATGATATTCATCTTGCGGAGCAGGCTGCGAATTGCGTTATGTACCTGCAGTTTGTGCCGATGGACACCTAACACGATCTATCCTCTACACCGGGAATGATGGGTGGGGTGCAGCACGATATTTCGCTGTTCACAATTTTGATTCTCCTGTCTTAATTTCGAGGAATAAAGTAAAAATATGAGATTGCAGTCGATTCTAAGGGAGTGTGATATAGTCTTTCCCTTAGATACGGTTTCTTTGATTGTATCGGAAGTATACCCGTATGTCCATCTTTTTGTAAAAAAACAAAATTTGTAAAAAAAAAATAAACCGCACACATGGCTGAAACTAAATCGTTTCAAGACCATGTGTGCGGTTCGGGATATGCAAGCAGATAAACTTCCATAAACTGCTGCCTGCTGCATATAAGATGCTCGCAGGATAAGCTTACTTATTTCTTAGCAGTAGGAGAATCAGCGGCAGTAGTGTGTTGATCCGAGGGTTTCATAGAACCGCTGAAGAGTCCTCCGGAGATAATGCTATGATCATAGCTATAACCAAAATAGATAATTAATCCTAGTATCAGCCAAACAATAAAACGAATTTGCGTAACGACCGGCAGCATCCAAATCAATATGCCGCAGAAAATAATAGCTAGTGCCGGTACAACGGGAACCCAGGGACACTTGAAGGCTCTGGGACGATCCGGCGCTTTTTTGCGCAATACAATAACGGCAGCGGCTACGATCATAAATGCACAGAGTGTGCCGATGTTTGTAAGTTCAGCGACGATGCCGATGGGCAGGAAGCCGGCAACGATAGCAGTAATAATACCAATAATCAAAGAGCTTCTGGCCGGGGTTTTATATTTTTGATTAATATGGCCAAAAATACCCGGAAGAAGTCCATCACGAGACATAACAAACAAAATTCTGCTTTGTCCAAATAGCATGACCAGCAGCACGGAGGTCAAACCACAGATTGCACCGACAGAAATTATGGCAGCCCCCCAATGATAGCCTACTTGCTGTAATGCAAACGCAACCGGAGCTGCTTGGCCCTTAAATTCAAGATACGGAACCATACCCGTTAAAATAGCAGATACGATAATATATAAAACGGTACAAATAATTAATGATAAGATGATGCCGCGCGGCAAATCCTTTTGTGGATCTTTCACTTCTTCTGCAGCCGTAGAGACAGCATCAAAACCAATATAAGCAAAAAATATAACAGAAGCTCCGGACAGTACCCCGTTCCAACCGTAAGGCATAAACGGATGCCAGTTGTCAGGATTTACATTACTGAATCCCAGTACGATAAATAATAAAACAACGGCCAGTTTAATGGCAACAATGACGTTATTAACAGAGGAACTCTGACGGACACCCATGATATTGATCCATGTTACCAGAGCAATGATCAGCATAGCCGGAAGATTGACGATACCGCCGGCATAAGGAGCATTTGTCAAAATAGCGGGCAGATTTATACCGATATTCGACATGATATTGGCAAAATAACCGGACCAGCCGATAGCAACGGCACCGATAGCAAATGCATATTCCAAAATCAGATCCCAGCCGATGACCCAAGCCCAAAATTCACCGAGAGCAATATACCCATAGGTATATGCACTGCCGGCGACAGGAACCATGGCGGCAAATTCCGAATAGCATAACGCGGCACAGCCACAGGCGATAGCAGCAATAATAAAAGAAATAATCAAAGCAGGTCCCGCATAATCTGCTGCTGCCACTCCGGTAAGGACAAATATCCCCGTGCCGATAATACAGCCGATACCCAACATGGTAAGCTCGAAGGTCCCCAATACTTTATTCATGCCACCTTCTTTTTGCGTCTCTGAAATAAATTCATTGATACTTTTCGTCCTGAAAATTTTTCTAGTCATAATACCCCTCCCATGTGATTGCTGTCAGAAAATTAAAATAAAAAGCAATATAAAGAATATGGCAGCAAATGTATAATATATAAAAAAACTTCTTTTCAGATATCTGAAAAGAAGTTAGTAAGCAGCAATATACACGTTGATGGTCCTTCGAAAAAATAAATTTTCTTATATATGACTATCTAGCAAGTAATATGTAATACTCCGTAGCACTGATCATAACAGTGCTTCTTCTTTCCGATAAAATGCATGTTGATTATTTACACAAAATTATAGTAACATAAGTATATTAATATAAATTAATTATTTTGTAAAGTGTATCTTGCTATTTTATATTAAATTTAAGTTGTTTTGTGGATTGTTGCAAAAAAAACATGAATTTCATTTTCTTATAACATTTTTATATAAATTGAAAGACAGAATACGTGCTAGATGTTGATACTATGTTGTTCATAAAAAATGCGGCAGGGTATATAGTAAATGTTTGTCTGGCAGAAAAAAATCGGTCTGTAATATTTTTCTGCCAGACCGGTTAGCATATGATACATTATTTTTCTTATGGAAACAAGGGTGCCGGCAGCAGTTTCGATATTACCTCCTTTCTTTTCTAAATACGTTATAACTATCTGCAGTAAAAATTGTAAGAATATTAAGATAATTGAATAGACAAAAACATTTTGTACATCGTGGGATATACAAGACGTTTTTGTTTATTCTGGGGATTCTATCGGTATACATTAGGAATTTATAGGAAACGTATTACGTATTTGCCCAAAAAAGATTCCTTTTATTTGTTATTTTGATACAATAAACTGCAACTGCACATCATCAAGTATTATAAGATTTTTTTTAGCCATATTCAATTTTTTTGCCAGGTTGGCAGTAAATTATATATGGATTTGTATGCCATAAAAAACAGCGAAATTTCCATAGGGAAGCAGAGGATGTTCTTGATCAGCCGGTTTAAAAAGATAGCTGAAACAGCCTTGCCGTAAAAGAACGTAAGCCATAGCGTGTTTAGTCCTAAATGAATGCAGAGGGTAATAAGCAGAAACGGGAGAACGACTTGACGGATCGTAATTTTTTTTTGATATAAGAAATATCCGAATATCCAGCCTGTCAAAAATCCGGATAGGATAAAACCAGGGAAAAATATACTGAGACCTAATACGCCGGTTCCGATAACATCTGCCGTGGCAGCTACGATTCCGGCTTGTCTCGGTCCGAACCGCATGGCGTATAACGAGATAGGGAGAAAGCCAAATGTAATATGAACAAAGGTTGTTCGTATGGCAAATACATAGGAAAAAATAACGGTTAGGGCAATACATATTCCTGCATATACAATGGTACGGGCTGAATCATTTGACATACGAAAGCGGTCATCCTTTCTTATTTTGCAATGCGTTTCCTATATTGCATTTTGGGGCGCGGGGGATTTTTATATTTTTACAGGAGGCTGCCGTTTATTTAGCGAATAGCTGTTTTATGTCTTCTGTTATTTTTTTATTGTTGGTTTTTATTAAATCGGAAACAAAAGGATATAAGATATTTTCCGTGTATACAGCGGAAAATATTTCAAGTGATGCTAATACATCTTTCGTTGTTTGGGAGTGTAAATGGCGGATCGTATCAAAATATAATGCATTGAACAGCGTATGATATTTTCTGTTATCCAGGTGCCGCATGGTTTCAAACACTTCTTTTTTTGTCATTCCAATCATTTTTTCACTCACGGTAATCATCTCCTTTGAGTTGATTATAACATAAAAATAAAATGGGAAAAGACAGGACAGTTTAAAAAGAAGATAGGACAGATGACCGCAGCAGCTTTATATTTTGCGATATAAAGCTGCTGCGGGAGACTGCATATTTGTTTTTTAGCTGCTGTCAGAAGACTTCCGATAAAGGAAGAACAAAAAAGAAAATACAGTAGAAATGAGTGGCGCTGCCGGCTAAGACAAACATATGCCAAATGGCATGCTGGAACGGCAGCTTTTTCCAAAGATAGAAAATCGCACCTACGGTATAACAAATACCTCCGGCGATGAGCCACATGATAGCGTTCCATGACAGATATTCTATCAGCTGCGGCAGCAATAGGACGGATATCCATCCCATTGCGATATAGCAAAGAGTAGATACAATATGAAATCTATGTACATTAAAGCACTGCCATACGATACCCAGTGCAGCAAGCAGCCAAATCACGGCCGAGATGGCCAAGCCGGAGGAATGGCGGAGCGTGATCCATAAAAAGGGTGTATAGGAACCGGCAATTAGTATATAAATTGCAGAATGATCCAGTATTTTGAAAATATAGGAAACCTTTGGCAGTTTAAAAAAGCTGTGGTACAAGGTACTCATTAAATATAAGAGGATTAAAGAAGCACCATATACGGTAACAGAAAGTACATGCCAGGTTCCTTCATGATGAACCAATGTCATATACAGCATAATAACGAGAGCCAGGATGGACAACACGGTACCGATGCCATGGGTTACTGCGTTTGCAATTTCTTCTATCCATTTTTTTGATTGAAGAGTCATGATAGTTACTTCCTTTCTCTTTCTGCTTTCCATATCCTAGAAGATACAGCAGAAGCTTTTTTTCTTCCGGACTTTATTATATACCTTATTGTCTAAATCGTCATGTTTGAGCCGATGATTTTACAATGACAGGGAAATAAAATTGATTTACAGGATTATTGCTTTTCATTCCCTGCGAAATTCAGTATAATAAAACTAGGATCGACAAGGTTAAACTAAGGAGGCAATTTCATGAAAAGAACAGTAGCAATACTAATGGCTGTCTTGACTATGTTTTTAATAGCCGGATGTGATATGGGTTCTACGGCGACGCAGAAGAATTCGACGCAGCAGGGGCAGCAGGATACAAAGAATACGCAATCATCTAAAACTGCTGCGCGGCAAGCTGTAGTTTGCGAACTTCCCGGTTTAGGAGATACACGTACGGCGTGGACTGCGGAATGGGGCAGTCCGACAGCACAAGGGGATACGATCAGATTGTTTAATAATGGGGCCTATAAAACCATTTTTGATGGGGATAAGGCTATTACGATAACGTTTGCTTCTAAAGATGGCAAGAATCCCTTGCCCGAAACAATGGTTCCTAAAGATGGCAAGAAGCTTTCTGAAAGCAGTAAAAAAACGGGGGATTCCAAAATGGTCGTGCAAAAATGGCATAGCGATCTATTGGCGGCGGCTATTCCGGAAACAAAAGGGAATTATACCATTATGCAGCATATGGAAGGAACCGCATATACCAACGTTACGGTGGACTGCACACCGAATTTAAGTAAATAGAGATATTAAAAATGCTGTTCCATAGGAGCAGCATTTTTTAATATCTTTTATTTTTGTGGTTTGTTCATTCCTAATTGTTTAATCGAAAGACCGATACGGCTGCGCCCGGCATCAACTGAAATAATGACGGCGTCGATGATATCTCCCACGTGGATGATATCCAGCGGATGCTTAAAGGAATGGGAACTCAATTCGGAACGATGGATCAAACCGGGTGTTTTGAGTCCGATATCGACGAAAGCTCCAAAATCGACTACATTATGCACGGTACCGCGTACGATGGTACCGACTGGCAGCTCGTCCAAGGAAACGACATGTTTGCGTGTCAAAGGTTGTGGGAAACCGTCGCGTATATCACGGCCGGGCTTGCGCAATTCTTCTAATATATCCCGGATCGTAGGAATGCCGGCTTGTAATTTAGCCGCTAATTTTGGGGCAGCATTCATTTGTAATTTGCTTTGCAGGAGCCGAAGCTTTTCTTCATTTTCTAAATCTTGCATAGTAAAATCATATATCTTGATAATTTCTTCAGCCAGCGGATAGGATTCGGGGTGAACGGAGGTATTATCCAGGGGATTGCTGCTGTTTTTGATACGAAGGAACCCGGCACACTGGGTAAAGGCGGCAGGGCCCAGGCGATTGACGTTAAGCAGTTCCCGGCGATCGTGAAACGGACCATTTTCATTTCGGTAGGCAACGATATTTCCTGCCGTGCTTGCCGTAAGTCCGGAAATGTGCCGCAGCAGAGCGGGAGAGGCTGTGTTTAAATCGACGCCTACATAGTTTACGACAGATTCGACGACGTCATCCAAGGTTGCCGACAGTCGTTTTTGATTGACGTCGTGTTGGTACTGGCCGACGCCGATTGATTTGGGATCTATTTTTACTAATTCTGCCAGCGGGTCTTGGATGCGCCGGGCAATCGATACGGCACCGCGTATGGAAACATCAAGTTCCGGTAATTCTTCACGGGCCAGATCGGAGGCAGAATATACGGAGGCGCCGGCTTCATTGGCAATGCAATAGCGGCAGGATAAACCGTTGTCTCGTATCAGCGAGGAAATAAATTGTTCTGTTTCATAGGATGCCGTGCCGTTGCCAATGGAAATGAGCGTAACGTGATGCTGCTGTATCAAGGCGCTGAGGGCCGCGGCACTTTCTTCCCGCTGTTTTTGCGAGCTGGTCAGATAGTAAGTACCATAATCCGCTACATGACCGCAGGAATCAATGACGACACATTTGCAGCCGGTACGGTATCCCGGATCCATGCCCAAGATGGTTTGGCCTGTAAACGGAGGCTGCAGAAGCAGCTGGCGCAGATTTTCGGCAAAAACGGTGATGGCTTGTTTTTCTGCACGTTCCGTTAATTCATTGCGTATTTCCCGTTCCATCTGTGGAAAAATAGTGCGCTTGTAACTGTCTGCGGCGGCAGCTTCCAGAAGTGCTGCATAGGGGGAGTGCTGCTGGACTAGCAGACTGCTCAAATGCTGAATATAGGTATCATCAGCAGCCGTCAGTGTGACTTTTAATACTTTCTGCGCTTCGCCGCGGTTGATAGCTAGAATGCGGTGGCTGGGGAGATGACGGATACTTTCGCTGAAGTCCTTATAGGTAAGCATTGCTTGTGCATCTTGTTCTTCGACCAGCAGCGTACATTCCAGCTTTGCTGATTTCCAAAGAGCGGAGCGGAGGTAGCGCCGGAACTCCGTCGATTCGGATAGATGTTCGGCAATAATATAGCCGGCACCTTGAAGGGCGTCTTCAACGGTCGGTATTTCTTCGCTGAGAAATGGAACAGCCAGTGATTCGGCCGGAGGTCCTGCCGGTTTTTGTTCCATTAGCAGTGCGGCCAGGGGTTCCAGTCCGGCATCACGGGCTATGGAGGCCTTCGTGCGTTTTTTCGGCTTATACGGAAGGTATATATCTTCTATATCTTGCAGACGTTGTGCGTTTTCCAGCTTTTCTGCCAGTTCCTCTGTCAGCTGTCCCTGTGAAGCGATGGATTGACGTACTGTTTCCTTTCGTTGAGTCAGTGCCATGTCATATTCAAAGTTTTCTTTTATTTGCCGTAATTGTACTTCGTCCAGTTCGCCGGTTGCTTCTTTCCGGTAACGGGCGACAAACGGAATCGTGTTTCCTTGATCGAAAAGAGTAAGAGTTGCAGCGACTTGTTTGGGGGTAATATGAAGGGTTACGGCAATTTTTCGGATGATTTTTTCTGGTTGCATATATATCTCCTCTCTTCTCTATTATGCGAAAAAAAAATGTGTACGTCAAATTAAAAAAAACATTTGCTATTTTCTTCAATAACCATTACAATGTAATAGTACAAATAATTAACAATGAAGATTATTAAAAAATCTGAAATTGGTAAAAATTGTTGTCCGAAAGGAGGATATAGGTTATGAACATTACTGAAGTTCTGCGTGAGCATGGTTATAAGGTTACACCTCAGCGTCTGGCTGTGTACGAAGTCATTGATCAGAATAAGACGCACCCGAATGCCGAAGCAATTTATAAAGAATTGCAGCCACGTTATCCGTCTATGAGCTTGGCAACAGTGTATAAGACAATGGAAATTTTTGCAAAAATTGGAATTGTCCAAATCTTGCAATGTGAAGAAGAATCACATCGCTACGATTTTAATGTTTCGCCTCATGCCCATATCCGGTGTACGATTTGCAACCGCGTTGATGATGTGGATGTCAATATGGAAGAATTAAAGCGACAGGCTGCAGACGAAACAAAATATAAAGTAAATGGTATAGGTGTATCTTTTACGGGTGTTTGTGCAGAATGTCAAAAAAAGTAAGCTGTATCAGCAAGGGAGCTGTCTTCTAACGGGGATGGCTCTCTTGTTTTTTTATGCTGCAGCATGAAGCGCAGGTGGTTTGAAAAATTTTACATAAATGCCTATCTTTTTACTGGATTTATACTATAAGCTGTGTTATACTTTTAGCAATCAAACAACATATAGATAAACGTTGGCGCGTACAGGACATTTGTACATACCGTACGTTGACCGAATGGGGGGCTGACCATGATTAAACATTTGACAGTCGAAAGAGATGATTTCTCTCTCTATCGTGATTGGATGAAGTCACAAGGGTTTATATCGGCGACATATTTTTCGGTAAACGGTTTTGATTTGAAAAAGATGAAAAAATTGGCAGAAGCCGGTAAATTGAATGCAATTTGTTGTTCTGTCGGAAAATCTGTAAAGTGGTACTATGCCGAAAACCAAACGGAATTAGCCTATTTACGCGGTGAAGTTTAATATATAGTTGTATAGGTATTCAGCAGGCCGAAGCGATATGCTTCGGTCTTTTTTGCTCTTTTTGAAGTAGTTGTATATAATGGAAACTGATTATACGATGAGGTGAAACCATGTTGCATATAGGATGTCATTTATCTATTTCCAAGGGATTTCTGCATATGGGGCAGGAAGCAGTTTCTCTTGGGGCTGATACATTTCAATTTTTTACCCGCAATCCCCGCGGCGGTACCGTACGCAAGCTTGATATATCTGATATACAGGCGTTGAATGTGTTTCGGGAGGAACATCATTTTGCCCCGATTCTGGCGCATGCTCCTTATACCCTGAATGCTTGTTCAGCCAACGATAACACCAGGAAGTTTGCATTTCATGCAATGGCGGAGGATTTGCAACGTCTGGAGTATGTCGCACAGTGCCGCTATAATTTTCATCCCGGCAGTCATGTCGGGCAAGGTGCGGAAATAGGAATCGCACGCATTGTGGAGATGCTGGATGCCTGCATGTTTGAGGGACAGAAAACAACGGTACTATTGGAAACCATGGCAGGAAAAGGATCAGAAGTGGGCAGAAACTTTGAGGAATTGGCCAGAATTCTGGAAACAGCCCGCCTGTCTGATCATATCGGTGTATGCTTGGACACATGCCATATCTTTGATGGCGGCTATGATATTGTGTCTGATTTGACGGGCGTTTTAACAGAATTTGACCGCATTATCGGCTTGGACCGGTTGCTGGCCGTTCATCTGAATGATAGCAAAAATGTTTTGGGCAGTCATAAGGACCGGCATGAAAAAATCGGTCAGGGATATATTGGAATGGATACGTTTGTTGCCATTATCAATCATCCGCGCCTGCGGAACTTGCCGTTTTATTTGGAAACACCCAATGATCTTGACGGGTATGCCCATGAAATAGCGTTGCTCCGCAGCGCGTATATCAATAGATAAGGGGGACGGGAGTATGCGTATATTACATACGGCAGATTGGCATTTGGGAAAAATGTTTTATGGTGAATATGTGACGGAGGATCAGGCATATATTTTGTCAGAACAACTGCTTCCGATGGTACGGGATGAAGGCATTGATGCGGTCGTTTTAGCGGGAGATGTCTATGATCGCAGCTTGCCGCCGACAGAAGCGGTGGAATTATTTGATGAAATAGCAACCAAACTTACGTGTGAACTTAAGGTGCCTCTGCTGCTTATCAGCGGTAATCATGACAGTGCGGTCCGTTTATCCTTCGCCAGCCGTTTGTTGATGCAGCAGCAATTATTTATTGCCGGGGAGCTGACGAAATTGACAGGTCCGGTATTACTGGAGGATGCTTTCGGACCGGTAGCCTTTATTCCGATTCCGTTTGCAGAACCCGCCGTGGTGCGTCATTTTTTAGGAAATGAAGAAATAAGAGATCATCAAACGGCTTTGGCAGGTTTATGTCAGGCGCAGTCCCGAAACCTGCCGAAAGGCATACGTACTGTCTGTATTGCCCATGCGTTTGTGACCGGAGGCAGTATCAGCGATTCAGAGCGCCCCCTATCCGTAGGTGGTTCCAGCTGTGTGGATGCAAGTATTTTCGAGCCGTTTTCGTATACAGCACTGGGCCATCTGCATGGCCCGCAGCAAGCAGGGCGTCCGGAAGTACGGTATGCCGGCAGCCTGATGAAATATTCTTTTAGCGAAGCACATCAGCAAAAGGGTGCTATATTGGTAGATTTGCATAAGGATGGACAGGTTGTTGCAAAGCGGCTGCCGTTTAGTCCCAAACATGATGTACGCATCATAGAGGGGTCTTTTGATACGATTATGAAAGCAGAAGATGACCACAAAGATGATTTTGTTTTGATACGGCTTAGCGATGCAGAGCCCATACTCGATGGCATGGCTAAGGTACGCCGAAAATACCCGAGAGCACTGGCTTTGGAAACACCTAACCGGCAATATGAAGGCAGGAACGAACGTGATTTTGACGTGCGCAATACAACGGAACGGCAATTGTTTGTAAGTTTTACCGAAGCTATGCGTCCGGAACAACCGTTGTCTGAAGCGGAAACAGACTGTGCCAATGGATTATGGGAACAACTGATCAAAGAGGAAGGAGACGGACTGCTATGAAACCGATCTGTTTGGAAATGAATGCGTTCGGTCCCTATGCAGGACGGCAGATTATTGATTTCCGGCTGTTGCGGGACCGTAAGCTGTTTTTGATTTATGGGCCGACGGGAGCTGGGAAAACAACAGTGCTGGATGCGATTTGCTATGCCTTGTACGGAGATACAAGCGGCAATACACGCACAGGAGCCAATATGCGCAGCGAATATGCATCACCGGAACAAACAACCTATGTGACATTTACTTTTGCTATCGGCTTAAAAAAATATAGAATCGAGCGGCAGCCGGAACAGGAGATCGCTAAAAAGCGCGGAACCGGTTTAAAAATAGAATCGGCTTCGGCTGTTTTGTATGAACTTTGCGATGACGGAACAGATAAAGCCGTACTGGCCAGCAAAATGGTGACTCCCGCAGTTGAACGGCTCCTCGGGTTTAAGTCGGAACAATTCCGCCAAGTTGTGTTATTGCCGCAAGGTGATTTTCGTAAATTGTTGTTGGCGAATTCCAATGATCGCCAGCAGATCATGCAGGTCTTATTTCATACAGAACGGTACAGCCGTTTTCAAGAATTAGTCAAGCAGCGGCATGATGAAGTACAAGAGAAATATACGGCAATACAATATAAAATAGATCAATATTTGCAGATGAATGATGTCGGGCAGGAGGATTCCCTGGAAATACTGCGACAGGATCTTTTGGCGCAGCAAAAGGAGTTAGAAGCCAAAAAGGCCAAGGCACTTGCCAGCCGGGATGCCTATCAACAAGTCGTGCAGCGTGCGCAAGTATTGGCCGATCATTGGCAGGTACTGAAAAATAACCGCAAGGAGAGGGAAGTACTGCAGCAACAGCAGGAAATGATGGAAAAACGGCGCAGTCTGATTGAACAGCTAAAAAAAGCACAACTACTGGCCGAACCATGTCGTACACTCGAAGAGATACAACGGCAGGGCATAGCGGCAGGGACGGCACTGGAGAAAGCGGCGGTAAAATCAAAGCAAGCAGCGGCGGCACTCCGGGATATGGCTGCATATCAGCAGGCTCTGGAAGCCCAGCAAGAGGATATGCGCAAAAATCGGGAACGAATCGTGCAGCTCCACGGGTATGTGGAAAAGGCTCATGAATGTACCGAACTGGGAAGACAGTACGATAGGCTCCAAAAAAAATCGCAGGAGGCAGGGCTTCGCCTGCAGCATATCCTTTCGCAAAAAGAAGATTGCAAAAAAGCGATAGCAGCGGCGGCTCCTATTGTGGAAAAACAGCAGCAGCTTTTTGTTGCCTTGGAAAAGAACAAAGGAGAGGAAAAAAATCTCCGGGACCGCCTGCAGCAGGAACAGCATATAGATCAGCTGATGACGACAATCAACCGTACACAAAAACAAAGGACGGAGGCAGTACAAGCTTATACGAAACAGCAGCAGCAGGCACAGCAGGATGCGGTAGACTATGAGTCGGTGCAGACACTGTTTTTACAGGGACAAGCTGCTCTGCTGGCCCAGGGGCTAAAAGACGGAAGTCCTTGTCCGGTCTGCGGTTCACGGGAACATCCCCAGCCGGCTGCGGCAGCCGCACACCTTCCGCAGAAGGAAGATGTGGAGCGCCGCAAGCATATCGCTGCCACCAGTGAGAAAGGACGGCAGCAGGCGGAGGGAGCCGTACAAAAACTGGAAGCCGCATTGGCGGAACAGCAGCGTCAGTATGAATTACTTCGTTCTCAGTATGTAGAAGAGGGAAGCCTGGCAGAATGGGCACAGCGGCTGGCCGAAAAAAAAGCTGCCGGAGCAGTGCTGGAAAGTACTGCTGCACAGACTAAGCAGATGCAGAAACAGCTGCAGGATCGTCAAAGCGAATTAAAACAATGGGAAGAACAGGAAACTGCGGCTCGCAGCAGCGCGGAGGAAGCGCGTCTACATTTTGCGCGGACGGCAGAAGCCAAACAACGGGCAGAAAATGAACTTCCCGAGATATATCGTATAGAACAAACCCTGCAGCTGGATATCCAACGACTGGAAATGAAAGTAGCTGACTATGAAAAGAAGACAGCGGCGGCCCGGGAAAATCTAACGGCTGCGCAAAAGGCAGATGCAGGATACCAGGAACAGGTCAGATTACTGACGCAGCAGGTGGAAACACTGCGCAACCAATATTCTGAAAGCATGGAGGAAGTGAAGAAACGGGTGGTGCAGGCCGGATTCTCTACAGTCCAGGAATGCAGGATGCTGCAAAACGATATTCCCCGCCTGCCGGAAGAAGAAAAGAAATTGGCTCGCTATGAACAACTTCTTCAGCAGACAGCCGGCCGGATATCACAGGAGGAAGCTGCAATCGGTCAGGAACCGGAGCCGGACGTGGAACAGTATGCAAAGGAACTGCAGATGAAAAATCAAATATGGCAGCAGCTTTCTGATCAGGAAGCCGCTGTCAGAAGCCGGTACAATACCTTGAAAAAAGGACTCGGACAGCTGCGGTCTTGGCATACGGAACAAACGGCACTCACAGAACAGTATAAAACGGTAGGTTCTTTGTATGACTTAGTTAGCGGTAAAGTGACAGGAATCAACTTTGAACGATATATTTTAGGCGCGCTGCTTGATGAAGTACTGCAGGCGGCTAATCTGCGGCTAAGTGACATGAGCCGCAGGCGCTATCAATTGCAGCGATCCCATACTTGGGAGGATAAGCGCATCAAGCAGATCGGTTTGGATATTGAGGTATTTGACAATTATACGGGATACGCCCGTCCGGCCAATACCTTATCCGGCGGAGAAACTTTTCTGGCCTCGCTGGCGTTGGCCTTGGGATTGGCAGATGTAGTGCAAGCCTATTCCGGCGGCATCCATTTGGATACTATTTTTATTGATGAAGGCTTTGGCACACTGGATGCAGAAACATTGGATTTTGCTTTAAAAGCGCTGTTGGATTTACGGCAGGATGGACGACTGGTGGGAATTATTTCACATGTGCCGGAACTGCGGGAACGTATCGATACACGGTTAGCCGTGCAAAAAACGGACAGAGGCAGCACCGCAGCCTTCGAATTGTTGTGAATAATAAAATTATATAAAAATATTTGATAATTCGACACCTAAAAGGTATAATATTAAGCAACAGCAATTTTAGTTAAAGATAGGATGGAAAAGAGGGGGAACAGAGTGTCTATTGAAAAAGTAAAAGAATATTTTTCACAATGGAATATGCAGGACCGAGTCCGGGAATTGGATCATTCCAGCGCAACCGTGGAAGAAGCGGCGGCTGCTTTGCATACAGAAGGGAAACGGATTGCCAAGACGATGTCTTTTATGGTAGATACGCAGCCGATTCTTGTAGTCATGGCCGGGGATGCACGGGTGGATAATCATAAATTCAAGGAACGATTTCATAAAAAAGCATCGATGATCAAAACCGACGCGGTTGAAGAGGTGATCGGTCATCCGGTGGGCGGGGTCTGCCCGTTCGCGATCAAACCGAACGTCAAAGTGTTCCTGGATGACTCCTTGAAACGTTTTACAACCGTGTTTCCTGCCTGTGGAACGGGAAACAGTGCCATTGAATTGACGCTTCCGGAATTGGAAAAATATTCCCATTCGTCAGCATGGGTACAGGTTTCTAAAGGCTGGCAAATCGGATAGGAGGGATATCTATGCAATATACGTTTAAACATACTAATTTCAACGTTTTGAATTTACAGAAAAGCATGAATTTTTATCAGGAAGCATTGGGACTGAAGGAAGTGCGCCGTATTGAAAAGGATGCGTTTACAATCGTTTATTTAGGTGACGGCGTATCGGACTTCTGTCTGGAATTGACTTGGTTGAAGAATCGGAAAGAATCATATAATTTAGGAGAAAACGAATTCCATACGGCCTTCAGTGTTTCTGATATAGAGGCATCACATGAAAAACATGAAGCCATGGGGTGTGTCGTATACGATAACCCGGCCATGGGAATTTATTTTATTGCGGATCCCGATGGATATTGGCTGGAAGTAGTGCCTGAAAGGAAATAGGATGAAAAACGAATATACACAGCGGACAGTGCGGCTGATCGGACAGGAAAAAGTAGATATACTGGCCGAAAAAACAGTGTTGATTTTTGGCTTGGGCGGAGTCGGATCTTATGTTGTTGAGGCCTTGGTACGAGCGGGTGTCGGTACCTTGATCCTGGTGGACAAAGATGTGTTTGATCCATCCAATATCAATCGGCAATTAGGTGCGACCGTTAATACGATAGGCTGTTACAAGACAGAAGTCATGGCAGCCAGAGCGCGTATTATCAATCCCGATATCATCGTACGTTCCCGGTGTTTATTTTATCAACCGGGCAAAGACGAAGGATATATTTCCGGTTCCGGAGCCGATTACATTGTGGATGCCATTGATACGATCAGCAGCAAAATCGGCATTATTGAAGAAGCGTATCATGCCGGGATTCCCGTCATATCTTCTATGGGAGCAGGAAACAAGCTGCATCCCGAATTATTTGAATTAGCAGAAATTGAAAAAACGTCGGTGTGTCCTATGGCTAAAGTCATGCGACGTGAATTGAAGAAACGGGATATTCGCCACATTAAGGTTGTATATTCTAAGGAAATGCCGCGTCCGATACAAGTGCCGGACGATGCGGTACATCCCAGCCCCGGCAGTATTTCGTTTGTACCTTCTGCATGTGGCTTGATTATTGCCGGTGCGGTGGTACGGGATTTAACGGGATTACCATAATTACAATACGCAGATGTAAAGGAATATGAAAATGGATACGATGGTGCTGCAGCATCCTGCACGATTACAATTACATAAAAAGGATGGGACGATGATTTACGGGTATAATCAGGATTGGTTCCATACCTCATGGCAGCGGGCAAGCGGCTGCGGACCAACAGCTGCCGCACTGTTATCGGGTTATGTACTGCAGCGCGACGGATATATGCCGGATAATGCGTTGGACTCTATAGGTAAACGCCGGGAAGCGATGGAACGGGTGTGGGACTATGTGACCCCCAGCCACTGCGGTGGCTTGTACAAAACAGAATGGTTCAGAGATGGGCTGCAGCGATATCTTGATGAAGCCGCGCCGGCGCGATATAGTGTGGAAATGCTGCCTGTGTATCCGTTTCATCTTTGCGAAAAAGGAGCCAAGGATATTGTGGATTTTATCGGAGACGGTCTTGCAGAAGATTCACCGGTCGCTTTTTTAAACCGCAGCCGCGGCAATGAACTGGAACTTAGCAATTGGCACTGGATTTCCATTGTGGCTTTGCTGGGACGAAAACACCACCAATCCCTTTGCTATGACAGCGGCCTGATGACAAGATTTGATCCCGCACGGTGGTTTAAAGAAGCTGTATTGGGTGGGGGATTTGCATATATTAGACGTGCAGGCTGAAGCCTGCTATTCAAAGAGACCGGTCTTGTACCGGTCTTTTTTTAAAAAAATTACAACTATTTTCTTGCAAATATAAAATGATATTTTATAATAGATTTACATGTAAAAAAAGGAGAATAGCTTAATGAATACACCTGAATTGCTTATTTTCGATATGGATGGACTCATGACGGATACAGAACGATTAGCGGCTAAATGCTTAAAAGAAGTGGGACATTTATATGGATATACATTTCCTGACACGTTATTTGATAAGATAAACGGCATGGATAATCGCCGCATTGGATCTGTTTTTCGAACCGAATATGGAGAAGATTTTCCCTATGAACAAATATATGCAGAAAAGAGAAAACTGGCAGCTGCCTATATCGAAGAACATGGTGTACCGGCTAAACCGGGATTGCATGATTGTTTAGCATATGCCCAAAGTCGGCATATATGCTGTGCCGTAGCTTCATCGACACCGTTGGTGCGCATCCGCCAGTATCTGGAGCAGCTGGCGGTTCTCCCGTACTTTGAATTGATACAAAGCGGGGAAGAAATCGAACGTGGTAAACCTTTCCCCGATATATTCCTTACGGTTTGCAGTAAATTGGGAACAGAACCGGCCAATGCGATTGTACTGGAGGATTCAGCAAATGGACTGCGAGCAGCGGCAGCGGCGGCGATTCCTTCTGTTTGGATTCCCGATATGGTGGATATTCCGGCAGATGTGAAAAAAACAGTGTGGAAAGAATTACATAGCTTGCTTGAAGTTCCGGCAGCACTGGAAGAATTGCGGTAAGAAGAGGGGGTAATATACTGTGATAGCAAAGGTTCCTTCGGCGTATATGACGAAGGCATTGATCGTATTTTTGGGAATGCTGGCGGCCATAGCGCCTCTTTCAACGGATATGTATTTGCCGGCTCTTCCTGCAATGATGGCTGATTTCTCGGTAACGCCCTCCATGATTCAAATGACATTGACCGCTTCCATGGCCGGCATGGCGGTGGGACAGATTTTTGCCGGACCGGCCAGTGATGGAAAAGGACGAAAAGGACCGTTGACTGCGGGGATGTTGATTTTTACTGTTTCTACGATTATATGTGCTTGTGTATCATCTATTTCTGTTTTTCTTGTATTTCGATTTATCCAGGGATTTTCCGGCGGGGCCGGTATTGTGATCGCTCGTGCTATTGCCAGAGATGTATGCAAAGGACCGGCATTGACCCGGTTCTTTTCTATTTTGATGTTGGTGAACGGGATTGCCCCGATTTTGGCACCCGTCATAGGCGGTCAGATTTTACGTGTTTTTTCCTGGCGGGGTATTTTTCTGCTTCTCGTATTGATCGGCATTGCCTTAACGGCAGGAGCTTTGCTGATGCGGGAAACATTGCCGGCAGCACAACGCATTTCCGGCGGCTTGCTGGATCATTTAAAAAGTTTCGGCAGTTTATTCGGCAATCGATATTTTATGGGGCATTGTATCATGCAGTGCTTTGCATTTGCCGCCTTCTTTGCCTATATTTCCGGTTCATCCTTTGTATTTCAAAATATATATGGCGTATCGGCGCAGATGTTCAGCTATATTTTTGGGATGAACGGTATCGGACTGATGATCAGTGGGGCTTTGGTGGGGAAATTGACCGGTTGTGTGGAGGATTGGAAGATCCTTCGCATTTCTTTGTATCAGGCGTTGATAGGAAGTCTTGTCCTGCTGTTGTGTTTTATCATGACAGCGCCTCTCCTGCTGGTTGTCTTGGTATTGTTTTTGACGATTCCGACGCTGGCAGCACTCAGTACCAGCAGCTTTTCCATGGCTATGCAGGCTCAGGGGCGAAATGCCGGAGGCGCATCGGCTCTGATCGGTTTTTTCTCCATGATATCCGGCGCTGTGATGGCACCGTTAGTAGGTATTGCCGGTAGTTATACGGCGCTGCCAATGGGACTTATTATGGCTGGCGGGGAAATAGGGGCTATGGTTGCTTTTTATCTATGGATTTATCCTTTTCATAAAAACATCGAAAAAACTAAATAACTTTTCTTTTTTTATATCTATGTGTTAAAATATAAAAAAGACGATAGAGAAAGGAACGTTATTATGAATAAAAAGGCGGAAAAATTTGAAGCTATGCTGAAAGCCGAAGAGATTACGGCGTTTACTATGCGGGAAATGGGAGATGATTTTCATGGCAGCGTATATTACTCCAACTTGCAAATCAAGGGACAGCAGCTGCCGCTTATGGTTATCCTGGATGACAGCATTTACGCTATGCTGCGCGTTTTCGTTGCCGTCAAAGTGGTAACGGCGGAAAATAAAGACAGAATTGCTGTGTATCTTAATGAATGTAACAAGAAATTCAAGGTTTTTAAATATTATATTTCCGATGACGGAGATATTGTGTTGGACAGTTGTCTTGTTGCCGGTGATGATGCCTTTGATGCGGATATGGTCCGGACTATTATCGATGTGATGCTGCAGCATTTGGAGGCAACCTATACTGATACGATGCAATTCGTATGGGGAAGTCCGGCATAAGCCGTACGTATAGAAACATAAACAAGGTACCGCAGCGTGAACAGCCCCCTGCAAGTTGGATTTAAAATCTAACTGCAGGGGGCTGTTCCGTGAAGTGGTACCTTGTTGCATATATGATTATAGATTTCGCGATACTAAGTCTTCCATGGAGATGATATTGCGGTGGAAGGGAATGTCCGGCTGTTCTGTTAAATAGTCGAGGGCATAACCGACAGCGGTTGTTACGCCGTATATAAGACCGTCTTCATCAAGGTCGAATTCCGGAGTATGGTGATTGGCGCCACAGCCCTTTTCTCCATTGGCAATTCCCGTGAAGGTAAGTACACCGGGATACAGCCGCATGGTGAGTGCCATGGTTTCCGAGGCCATCCAGGGTTCGCAGGGTGTCAGTACGGCATCGCCTAAGTATTTTTTTATGGCCTGTTCTGCACGAGTTACACAGATTTCCGCATTGCGCGTTTCGTATAACGGTTTTTTCATATGAATAATTTCATAGGAACAGTTATAATTTTTGCAGTCATTTTCCAACAGTTTTAAAAATTCTTCGTAGAACATTTTTCCGGCATTGTCATAGCTGAAGAATCGGCTGGTACCTGAAAAAATCAAGTCGTTCGGAATGACGTTCAGCACATCGCCGCTATGGAGACTGCCAACGGAGACCGTCAGCGTTTCCATGGGAGAGACAGCTCGCATGCGCAATGCCTGCAGGTCTTTGTAAAATGCGGTAAAGCAGTCAATGGGACTTTGTGCCAAATCAGGACGGGAACCATGGCCGCCGTGTCCTTTGATTTTGATTTTGAATCCAAAGCCGCCGGCCATAGCAGGACCGTGGCAAACTGCCATCTTTCCGGCAGGAATATCCCAGCGTACATGGGTAGCATAGCAGGTATCAATATTCCAGCCACTTTCGTTTTCTAAATACGGCAGTAAATATCGTACGGCATCAGAGCCTTCTTCCCCTTCTTCAAACATGAGAATGACTTTGCCCGGCCAGTTGTCTTTTTGTTCCTGCAGCAGCTTAGCCTCCATGAGCAGCATGGCAATATGGCCATCATGACCGCATGCATGCATTACGCCTTTGTTTTGAGAAATACAGGTGCGTGGGCAGCTGAGGTTTTTTTCGTCTTCTACAATGGGAAGTGCATCTATATCGGCACGCAGCAGAATTGTTTTGCCGTTTCCCTTACCGTCGATCCAGCCGAAAATGCCACCGTTTTTGACGTAATGATAGGCAATACCATAGCTATCCAATTTTTTTTCAATGTATTTCATGGTTTCAAATTCTTCAGCCGACAGCTCCGGGTGTTCGTGGCAATAGCGGCGGATATTTTTCAATTCTTCGAAATGTTGCATTACTGTTTCTTTTACATTCATTTTATATATCATCCCTTTGTTTTTGGTATGTGATACAGGCCATTGACCGAAAACGATCAATGGCCTGTATCACATATATACTCGAATATGCTAACATTATAATCAGTCTTTCCGGTAAAGTCAATGAAGGAATTCTTGCCGGATGTGTTGAAAAAACAGAAGCGGTGATGCTATAATTACTTACAAAGATAGGTAGAAACGGTACATAGTGACGATATACAGGAGGAGATTCATATGACGAAGCCTATTATGGTTGTGGGAACGATGACAAACACAGGAAAAAGCTGGATTGTTACCGGATTATGCCGGATTTTTCATCAAGATGGTAAATCGGTGGCTCCTTTTAAAGCACAAAATACGGCAAGCAGTTCTTTTATTACGGATACAGGAGAAGAAATCAGCAGGGCGCAGGCTGTTCAGGCTGAAGCCGCGGATATTGAACCTACGAGTTTGATGAATCCCGTACTGCTGAAGCCTGTCGGAGAAAAAACATTTCAAGTGATTGTGCAGGGGCATCCTGTCGGCAGCATGACGGCGGATACATTCCAGATATATCACGATAAGAAGCTGGGGGCTGTTTTGCGGGAGTCTTATGAAGCATTGGCGGCCGTCTACGATATTGTTATTCTGGAAGGGGCGGGAAACCCATCGAAAGTCGATTCCAGTGAAGATGACCTGGCTAATATGGGGATGGCTAAAGTGGCACAGGCACCGGGAATCCTGGTTGCCGATATGGATAGAGGCGGTGTTTTTGCGACGCTGTTTGGAACTATTATGCTGATGCGGCCGGAAGAACGGGTGATGATCAAGGGGATTATTATCAACAAATTCAGTGGAGAACCCGACAGCTTGACGTCTGGGCTGCGCATGATTGAAGAAAAAACAGGAATTCCCGTTTTAGGTGTTGTTCCCATGGCTAATATCGATATAGAAGATAATCTGTCCGCAAGCATCAAAAGTGATGATGTGGAAAAAATTATTACCATCGACGTTATAGCGCTGCCGCATATTTCTAATTTTACGGACTTTAATGCGTTTGAATGTATTCCCGGCGTTGCATTGCGTTATATTCATAAGGGAAGCGAATTAACTGATCCGGATATGATCATTATTCCCGGGACATTGAATACGATCGGTGATTTGAAATGGATGCGCCAGAATGGCATAGAAGAAGCGATCTTAACGAAGGCTCGTGAAGGCGTCGTGGTATTTGGTGTTTGCGGCGGGTATCAGATGATGGGAGAAAAACTGGCTGATCCCTATCATGTAGAAGAAGGCGGTGTACTGAAAGGAATGGGACTGCTCAAGACAGATACGATGTTTTCCGACCGGAAACGGACTTTTCGCGTGGAAGGATTTTTTGGCAATGTCCGAGGTATCTTTCGCCAACTAAAAGGCAAACGCTTTTATGGATATGAAATTCATTCAGGGATTACCGATTTTCCTACGGAAGACTGCTTAACGCATATGCGGCCGACGTATGAACCGGGAGAAATAGTGCCGGAAGGTTCCCAGTATGTTGATGATGTGATGAATGTGTACGGAACGTTTATACATGGCATATTTGATTGTGAAGGCGTAGCGTCGACGATGGCCCGGGCACTTTTCTCCAAGAAAGGAAGAAAACCAGCTGACATGCAGAGTGTTAATTATCGCTCTTATAAACAAGAACAGTATGATAAACTGGCGGATTGCCTGCGTCGGCATATCGATATGGAGAAAATCTACAAGATAGTGGAGGAAGGATTATAATGGAGACCGGACTGATTCATGTATATTGCGGTGATGGCAAGGGGAAAACAACGGCTGCGCTGGGACTTGCTGTTCGCTGTGCGGGAAGGGGCGGAAAGATATTGTTTGTCCAGTTTCTCAAGGATCGTCCGACAGGAGAACTTGCATCCTTAGCCTTGATTCCCGGGATTACCGTAGTGCGGGGAACGGGAAATAAAAAATTTACCTTCCAAATGACAAAGGCCGAACGGAAGAAAGCACATGATATACAGAATTCCTTATTTGATACGGTGCTGGCGCAATGCCATACACGGCATCTTGATATGCTGGTATTGGATGAGATCTTGGTGGCCTGCAGTACGGGTCTGGTCGATGAATCAAAGCTGCTTTCATTTCTGCGTACTAAACCGGCTAAGCTGGAGGTCGTTTTGACGGGACGCGGTCCTTCCCAAGCGGTGATAGACGCCGCTGATTATGTATCGGAAATCTGTAAACGCAAGCATCCATATGATAGAGGACAGGTTGCGCGAATCGGCATAGAAGAATAATTTTTTTAAGGCACCGGTACGGTAATGTGCACAGATTTTATAATAAAAATAGGAGGGAGCAAGGGCTCTCTCCTATTTTATTCCCAATATTTTCTTGATTTCTTTGAGGTGGCTTTTACCTATTGGAATTTCGCCTAATTCTTTTTTTCCGGGTAATGGAATTTTCAGCCAATATGTGCTTTTATACCAGGGAAGGATCTCTCGGACTTGGGACAGATTGACCAGATAACTGCGATGTACACGCTTAATCGATGTATCCTTTAATTTTTCTTCTAAGGAGGATAGCGTATCATTATATGTATACATGCCGCTTAACGCGATTACATGGACGACGCCGCCGGTTACATGGATATACAGTATTTCCGACATGTCGACCAAGTTGATATGTCCGTTTTTTTCTACGACTAACTTATGCAGCGGTCTGGGAGAAATTTTTGGCAGGGAATCATCGATAGAATGAAGTTTTCTGTTTTTTTCGGCAGAAGACAGTTCTTTTAAACGGGCAATGGTATCATCGAGCCGTTCTTCATCGAACGGCTTCAGCAGGTAGTCTATGGCATGGACATCAAACGCATTGATTGCATATTCATCGTATGCTGTGGCGAAAACAATCAAGGTATTCTGTGATAATTTACGGATAATACGGGCTGTTTCTATCCCGCTGATACTGCGCATCTGGATATCGAGGAATACGACATCCGGTTTCAGCTGCGCGGTTTTGGCAACGGCTTCTTCCCCGCTGTCGCACTCGGCACAGATAGTTAAATCGCTGTAGCGGGATAATAAATAGTGGAGTTCATCGCGAGCCGGTTTTTCGTCGTCTACAATGATGACATTAAGCATGAACTATAACCTCCTTTGATTTTGGCACCGTTGTTGGCAATAATTGTTTCGGCAAATGAACGAAGACCGTGGTTCCCTGCCCTAAGGTGCTTTCGATCTTAAGGCCGTAACGGTCTCCGTACAAGCCTTGAAGGCGCGCGTTGACATTATATAATCCAATATGATCTTGCTGTTCATGGAACACTTCGTCAGTTACGGTCATGCCGATACCGTCGTCCTGGATGGTAAAGCAAATCGTATCCTCTTCTAATGATCCTTTTATTGATAAAGTTCCACCGTTTTCTTTTTTGTGCAGGCCGTGTTGCAGCGCATTTTCAACAAGAGGCTGCAGCGTCAAGGATGGAATTCCGTAGGAGAAAATGTCAGGATCAATAGATTCTGTAATGGATAATTTATTGCCATCCCGTATTTTAGCAATTTCCAAATAGGCGTGAACTTGGAAGAGTTCTTCGCGGATAGAAATGATTTTCCCTGTTTTTTGCAGGGAAAATCGGAATAAGGAGCTTAGCTTAGTTAAGATATGACGTGCCGTATCCGGTTGTGTACGGATGAGCGATGAAATCGTATTTAACGTATTGAACAGGAAATGCGGGTTGATTTGCATGTGAAGTGCCATCAATTTCGCTTTGTCGGCCAACTTTGACTGGTTGTCCAGTTCTGCTAAATCAAGTTGAGTTGAAAAAAGTGTGCCGATATCCTTGGCGAAAACAAAATCGGAATGACTGATAGCATTTGCCTGTGTATAATACATTTTTAGAGTACCGGCTAAATGGTTGCGTTTAAATAAAGGTACGACGATTGCCGAGGCTAGTTTGCAGCCGGGGTAAGAGCAGCCGATTTCCTCGTGATTGGTAGCGACGGTTATTTTTCCGGTTTTCAAGGTATGACAAGTGGCACTGGTGAGGCCATCATTGCGATGGGGACCATGGTGTGCACTTTCGGCTCCGGCAAATCCCAGTACTTCCGTCGTATTTGTCAAGGCAACGGCTTGGTAATCTGTTGTTTGAAGAATGATATTGACAGCGGCCTGGGCATTTTTTTCCGTCAGTCCCGTACGAAGGTATGGCAAGGTATGATTTGCGATATGCAGCGCTCGATGAGATTGTTCGGCAGAAATTCTGTCTTCTTGTTCAAAGGCCCGACGGACGATGACCATAAAGATGACAAGACCCATGGAATTAGCTGCCGTCATGGGAAATCCGATGGTATTGACTAATTCCAAGGCGCGCGAAAACGGATATGCCGTGAGCAAAATCATAACCATTTGTAGGATATTGACGGTAATTCCCAATGTAAAAATAACGATCCAAGGTATTTTTTTCTTTTGATAATAATAGCATATAAAGCCGGAAATCAAACCTGAGAACATACAGGACAAGGAACAGGGCAGCGCGGTGAAGCCGCCCATCGTATAACGGTGGATTCCCGTAATGATCCCTACAACAGTGCCGATAATCGGTCCGAATAGCAGACCGCAGAGCATGATGATGACTTCGCGGGAGTTGGCAATGGCATCATTGATGGGTACACCGGCATAGGAGCAAAAAATACCCATGCCACTGAATAAAAGAATAATAATGACATTTCCCATAGAACCTATTTTACGTGTGAGGACTTGATGAAATACGGTCGTTTGCGTCAGCATATAGCCGGATATGGCGACGAGGCTGATGCGTTCCAGCATTTCTAATAACAAATTGGATATGACAAGCATCTTTATATAAATCCTTTCTCATAAATAGATAGTATAATACCATCTTAGTATAGCATATTTGCATGTACATTCAATCGGTAGAAAGAAAAATTCATTTATATGAAAGGCGCTCTATGGTATAATTAAATCATTACAGTATATTTATCCGTTGTGTGAGGTGTGTACCAAATTGGAACAAGCTGTGCGAAAAGTCTTAATAGCATTAACCGGTAAAGGCTATGAAGCGTATATCGTCGGAGGCGCTGTACGGGATTTATTGCTGCATCAGGTACCCCACGATTATGATATTACGACCTCCGCCCATCCGGAGGAAATCCGTGCGGTTGCCGATGAGCAGGGATGGCGTGTTGTAGATATACAAGGCGCCCAGTTCGGTATTATCGCGATTCTTGTGGATTCTGTGGTTGTAGAGACGGCAACCTTTCGCGGAGAATCCTATGGGACCGATAGCCACCGGCCTGAAAAGATATGGTATGCGACTACGCTGCAAGAGGATGTAAGCCGCCGTGATTTTACGGTGAATGCGTTGGCAATGGACGTATCCGGAACGATATACGATTATGTAGGCGGATGCAAGGATATACGTAAGAAGCGTCTGGCCGCGGTGGGGGATCCCGTGCGTCGGTTTCAAGAAGATGCACTGCGGCTGTTTCGTGTCTGTCGTTTTACGGGACAATTGGATTTTTTGCCGACTAAAGATGTATTGGCAGCGATGCCGCGTGCATTTTCCCGTGTAGAGGGCCTTTCGTTGGCACGTGTTGTTGCTGAAATTGACAAACTTATGGTTACACCGTATGTCGCAAAAGGCTTGGATGTTTTAGTGCGGTCCGGACTGGGTGACTGTTGCTGCCGAAAGAAAAAAAGCGGCGTCTATACACTTGTTCCGATTTTACCGGAATTAGCACATTTGCCGCATACACCGCAGTCCCGTCCTTTTCATGCTTTTGACGCATGGTTCCATACGCTGGCAGCGGTAGCACATACACCGCCGGAGCTGACGGTACGGTATGCGGCACTGTTCCATGATGTAGCCAAAGGGCTTCCCGGTATTCGCGGTGTCCATCAAGGACGCCTGACAGATTATGGACATGATGAAAAGGGTGCAGCAATAGCAGCACAGATTTTAACTCGCTGGGAAAAACCGGAAGCCTGGGTGTGTCGGGTAGCCTGGCTTGTAAAAACGCATATGAAATTCCATTATTTTGCCAATACGGGGATGGGAGATGTGGATAAGTGGCTGCGCAAGGAAGCACAGCAAGGTCCATTCCACAGAACAGGTGATCTTACCGAGGCAGTCGGACAGGCGACGCAGCTGGCTATCGGCGATGTGCTGGCTTGCAGCGGTTCGTCTGATACCAACGGTACGGCATCTTTTGGAGAATATATGCAGCTGTTGGCTGGACAAATGCCGGTCCATACGAAAGATTTGCATTATGACCGGCGCATACCGGAACAGTGTGGCATTTTAACGGGGGCTTGCTTGCAAGTATTATTGCAGCGAGTACAAAATAAAAATTTAAAAAATGATCCGGAGATATTAGCCAAGGCTGCCGGCAAATGGTTACAGCGGCAGCGTGGGGCTTATGATAATGACGATGAAAGCAAACAATAAAACTTGTACTAACAATCGAATACGCAGGAGAATCAGTACTTGCTTGGTTCTTCTTCTCGGCATGTGCATTATCATCGGAGGCCGGCTTTTTTGGCTGCAGGTCGTTCAAGGCAGCATGTTAGCGAAACGGGCGGATATGCAGTCGGAAGAAGATCGAAAACTGCAATCACCGCGGGGGACTATTTTTGATAGAAACGGGAATATACTTGCCGTAAGTTCTATTGCCAAATCATTGTATGCGGATCCTACGATGATTAATCGGTCACCCGCGGAGTTAGCTGTACTTTTAGCTCCGTACATTAATCTTGAACCGCAGCAAATCCAAGAACGGTTGCAGCGGGATACGGCGTTTGTCTGGCTGCAGCGGACGATGGATCACGAAAAATACGAAGCGCTGCAAGTTATGATCCAACGTGAAAAGCTCAAGGGACTGGCATTTATTGATGAAAGCTGCCGTTCTTATCCTAACGGTAGTTTGGCGGCTCAACTTGTCGGTTTTGTCGGGGACAATGACCAAGGACTGGATGGGATTGAAATGGTGCTGGACAAGGAAATTAAAGGAGATGTCCGTAAATTTCGGCTAACGACAGATCGCAATAATATACCTATTTTTGAATCGACGCTGGAGCAAATTTTGCCGGACAAGCAACGATCTGTTCAATTGACGATCGATAATACGATCCAGTATGTAGCGGAAAAAGGACTGGATATGGTCGTGAAGCAAAGTCATCCTACCGGAGCTTCTGTCATTATTATGAATCCTAAAAACGGAGAGATTTTGGCTATGGCCAGCCGGCCTACGTTTGACCCTAACCAGTACGGCAGGGGAAACAGCGAATCATATAAAAACCGGGCAGTAATCAATATGTATGAACCGGGTTCTACCTTTAAAGCCATTGTGGCGGCAGCTGCTCTGGATGCGGGAACATGGGGAGTAGATACGACATATAATGATGTAGGATATATTAATATTGATGACCGGCAAATCCGCAATTGGGATGAGACCGGCATGGGTATCGTAACATTAAAGGATATATTGAAGTTTTCCATTAATACGGGTATGGCTAATATAGGACTTCATACAGGCGGAGATATTTTGACCGCCTATGCCAAGAAATTTGGGTTTGGCAAACCGACGGATATAGAACTTCCGGGAGAAGGAACGGGGATACTCTTTGATCCCAAAACAATGAGCCGTGTCGATGTAGCGACCATGTCCATCGGGCAAGGTGTGGCAGTTACACCGCTGCAGATGGTGCAGGCTTTTGGGGCGTTGGCAAATGGTGGACATATGATGAGACCTCATGTGCTTAAGGAAATAGATAATCCCGACGGATCGGTATATGAAAAAACGAAATCGCAGGAAATAGGTACGCCTGTTTCGGAGGAAGTGGCGCATACCATCGCTTCTATTTTAGAGCAGGAAGTATCTTCCGGCGGTGGACAGAATGCCAAAGTGGAAGGATATCAATTCTGCGGTAAGACAGGGACGGCACAACGGCTGAATGCCGAAGGAACAGGATATGCAGAAGGGCAGTATATCGGTTCTTTCATCGGATTCGGACCGTACGATGATCCGCAATATGTAGTACTTATCGTTGTTGATAATCCTTCGGGAACTTATTATGGTGCACAAGTGGCAGCACCTATTTTTAAAGAAATGATGACGCAGATCGTACGCATTAAAGGGATACGTCCAACGACTTCCGTTACCCATACCGATCTTCCTAAAAAGCAAGAGGCAATCAAAAAAAGGACGATTCCTGATGTGGTACAAAGCAGTGCCGGTATACTGCTGCCTTCTTTTATCGGCTGGGATAGCCGGGATGTAAATGACTGGCTTGATAAAGCGGATCTCGGATTTGTTCCCAATGGGACAGGACGTGCTGTTTATCAGAATCCGGCCAGTGGCCGGTATGTGGAACCGGGAACGGATGTCCACGTGACATTTATGCGATAGAGGTGACACTATGGAGATATTAGATGGAAAAGCCGTTGCTGCTTTTCATAGGGAACAGATTGAACAGCGATTGGATGATTTGCATGAGCGGCAGATTCATCCGGAATTGGCCATCATCTTGGCCGGTTCGGATAAACCGTCGGCTATGTATGCCAAATCAATGTGCAAGGTAGCCTGTTCGATGGGACTCAAAGCAGAAATATATGCAGAGCCTGGTACGGTCAGGGAAAACGAATTGATTGCCATGATCGAACATTTTAATGAACAACCGTCTATTTTCGGTATCTTGATGATGATGCCGCTGCCGTCGCATATGAATGCGAACCGGGTCGTGAATTGTATTGATCCTCGCAAAGATGTGGATGGCTTAACGGATAAAAGCATTGCCGACTTGTTTACGGGCCGTCCGGGTTTTGTTCCCTGCACGCCACGGGCGGTTATATCCATCTTGGATTATTATCATGTTTCTTTGTCAGGTAAAGAGGTGGTTATTGTTGGCCGCAGCAACGTGGTGGGAAAGCCACTGGCTCAATTGTGTCTTAACCGTAATGCCACGGTGACGCACTGCCATACCCGCACACGTGAATTAAGCGAGGTGACTCGACGAGCCGACATATTGATTTCTGCTGCCGGACGCGCTAAACTAATACGTAGGGATATGATAAAACCCGGGGCAGTAGTAATTGATGTCGGAATCAATCGATGGGAAGGGAAGACCGTCGGTGATGTTGATTTTGAAGAGGTAAAAACCGTCGCCGGAGCTATTACGCCGGTACCGGGAGGCGTTGGCGCCGTTACGACAATGATGATCGTTGAAAATGTAGTTTGCGGAACAAAGCAAACGGAGTGAGTGTTTGAAAAGAAGGTGTAAAAAATGCATTTAGCAGATAGTTTTTTAGTACATTATTTGAATCGTTTTGATAAGTATTGCTTTCATGTGATTCTTCATGGAAAAACGTATACCGTGGGGGAGGGAAAGCCTGTATTTCAGGTCACCATACATCAGGATATTCCGAAAAAAGAATTACTGGCGTCTACTTCGCTGGCGCTCGGTGAAGCTTACATGCGTAAAGATATTACCGTTGACGGAGATTTATTTACTGTGCTTAAATGCTTACTGGAACAGACCAGTCAATTTTCTTTGGATAAGAATGCGTTGGGAAATATCTTGTATACGCCGGAATCCAAAGCTAAGCAGAAAGTACAAGTTTCTTCCCATTATGATTTGGGCAATGACTTTTATAAATCATGGCTTGATCCGTCCATGAGTTATTCGTGTGCCTATTTTAAACATGCTGATGATACGCTGGAACAGGCTCAGTATAATAAAGTTCATTATATTTTAGATAAGCTGCATTTGGAAAGAGGAATGTCTCTTCTCGATATTGGATGCGGTTGGGGATATTTACTGCTGGAAGCGGCTCAAAAATATGGTGTAAAAGGGTATGGTTGTACGCTGAGCAAAGAACAGTGGAAGAAAGGACAGGAACGGATTCAAAAACTTGGTTTGGAAGGGCAGGTGCAAATCGATTTATTGGATTATCGCGATTTAAGTGAAAGCGAACGCAAATATGACCGTATCGTCAGTGTTGGGATGATCGAGCATGTTGGGCGTTCCAATTATCCCTTGTATATGGAAAAAGTGGATCATCTGCTGGTCGATGGCGGTGTGTTCATGCTTCATTATATCAGCGGACATGATGAAGAAATCGGCAATCCCTGGATGCGAAAGTATATTTTCCCAGGCGGTACGCTGCCCTCGCTGCGGGAAATCATCAATCTAGCGTATGATTATGATTTTCAAGTACTGGATGTAGAAAGCCTGCGCCGCCATTACTATAAAACACTGCATTGCTGGTATCAGAATTTTGAGAAGGTTCGTGATATGATCATTGAGGATAAGGGGGAAGAATTTGTGCGGATGTGGGAACTATATCTGTGTGGTTGTGCCGCATCTTTTTACATCGGCAGTATCGACGTACATGAAATCCTGATGACGAAAGGAACCAATAATCAGCTCCCCATGATCCGGTGGTATTAAAAATATACGATCTGGCCATATAATATACATAAAATAGAGCTGTAATTATTGAAAATAAGATATTTTTGTAGTAAGATGAAAAGATAAAGAGTATCAGTGCTTTTACTGATAATTCAATTACGAAGGAGGCTTTTACTATGACACAAGTAGAATTTTATCGCTGTGAATTATGCGGCAACATTATTGCAATTGTTCATGATGGAGGGGGCAGACAATTAACCTGCTGCGGACAGACTATGAAGCATTTGGAAGCAGGCGCTGTGGATGCAGCCAAGGAAAAACATATTCCTGTTATTGTAAAGGAAGGTGGAAAGATAAAAGTTACGGTTGGGTCAGTGGAACATCCTATGCTGCCGGAACATTTCATTCAATTTGTGGCACTTGCTGCCGGAGATAGACTGATGATTAAGTATCTAAAACCCGGTGATGCACCTAAAGCGGAATTTTGTGAAGTTCCTTCTGGTACAGTATATGAATACTGTAATCTTCATGGCCTTTGGAAAGCGGATTTTTAATTGGCTTGCCAGTATTGTATATAAAAGGATCTGCGATGCAGATCCTTTTTTTTCAAAAAAAACAGGTGGGAAATCATTGATTTCCCACCTGTTATGATTGCATGACCTTGTACTATTATTTTGAATAGAATTCGACAATTAGTGTTTCGTTGATTTCAATCGGAAGTTCATCACGTTCCGGAATACGAGTCAACGTACCTTCAAAGTTATCAAAGTTCTTTTCGATATACGGAAGATCAAAAGTTTTTAGTTCTTGGAAGGATTTTTTGAACATTTCGTTGGAGCGAGAGCCTTCCTTCAACGAAATTGTCGAACCCACTTTAACATTAGCGGACGGAATGTCGCATCGTTGGCCGTTTACCAAGACATGACCGTGATTGACCATTTGCCGGGCCTGACGGATGGAGTTGGCAAAACCGATACGATAAACGATATTGTCTAAGCGGCATTCCAGCAGCTTAAGCATGTTTTCACCCGTAATACCGCCTTGTTTTCTGGCTTTATCATAATACCGGACAAATTGACGTTCGAGCAGGTTGTAATATGCTCTGAGCTTCTGTTTTTCCAATAATTGTGTACCATATTCAGAAACTTTCTTTTGACGCTGATCTTTTTTTACACGTTTCAATGCCTTAGGATGTCCGTACACATTGAGTCCGAACCGGCGACATTCTTTAAAACGTGGGTCTCTCCTTGTTGCCATTTATACATCACCTCATTTTATTATTCCTGCCTGAAAAGCAGTACTAAAATGATACCATGAATGGCTGTAAAAGTCAATGCAGTGAAGATCTTTTGATTGGAATAGTTGTAGGAATCCAGGTGGACAGAGAACGGAAAAATCAGTATACTGAAAAGATAGGAAGGAGAGTGTATATATGACGCATGCTCATGTTCATATTATTGCCTGCGGGGGTACGATTGCTGGAAAAGCAGGATCGGAAAAAGAACTGATTGGATATAAAGCCGGAGAACTTACGATTGAAGAACTATTGCTCTCTGTACCGGAGGTCACGGAGTATGCAGATATTACAGGAGAACAGTTTTGCAATATGGACAGCACCAATATGACGGAGGATTTATGGCTGCGTCTGGCTCAATGCGTAGAAGCGGCAGCGAATAGAGAAGATGTCGATGGTATTGTCATTACGCACGGCACCGATACGATGGAGGAAACGGCATACTTTTTAAATTTGGTGGTGCATAGCCGTAAGCCGATTGTTATGGTTGGTTCCATGCGGCCGGCGACGGCACTGAGTGCAGATGGACCGTTGAATTTGCTGGATGCAGTTCGTATAGCGGCTTGCCGACAGGCAGGAGATTATGGGGTCCTGGTAGCTATGAACGGACGTATTTGCGGAGCGCGCAGTGTAGAAAAAACGGATACTACGCATGTAGATACGTTTCGTTCCAGACAAATGGGATATATGGGAATCATCCAGAATGGGATTCCCTATTTTTATCAGCACAGCTTGCGGCGCCATACCTATCTTTCACAGTTGTCCTGTCAAGGAATTACGAAATTACCTGCTGTATGTATAGTGTATTGTTATGTGGGAATGTCGCCGACGTTGGTTCGGGCAGCTGCCGCATCTGGTGTGCAGGGAATAGTGACGGCCGGTTTAGGACATGGAAAGATTCCGGAACCCGTACTTAAAGAATTAAAGCAAGCAGCAAAACAAGGGATTGTTACGGTATGCACATCGCGTACATTGGGAGGCATCGTCAGCACAACGGAAGACGACTCTGGATTTTTCCGTATTGCAGGAGACAATCTTCCGGCACATAAGGCCAAGATAGTATTGCAATTAGCTTTATTGCAGACTCAAGACCCACAGGCTTTGCAGCATTTCTTTGATTTGTACTGAGGAATGTCTGCACTGCGGAACCGTATGCATTTATTGAAATAGACGGGGGTCTGTGTTACAATAAATTTATGTGTTGATATATGACATAGGTGTAATGATTACAAATAAGATGGGAGCGATCGGTGATGAAAAAATATGCAGCCTTATTGGCAGCTGCAGCATTGACGGCAACAATCAGTATGTCCGCTTTTGCTGCTGCCGGTACGACACAATTAAAAGATATAGATAATTACTGGGGAAAGGATGCAGTACAGTATTTTTATGATAACCATTATGTCAACGGTACCAACGGCAGTTTTTATCCGGACAAAGCAGCTACTCGTGAAGGGGTAGCTGCTATCATCAGCAATATGATCGGCAATGATGCAAAAGCTAAAAGTGCTTTTAGTGATGTAAAAGGACGCTGGTCGGAACATGCGATAGCTTCACTTTGTGAAAAAGGAATTATGAACGGGTATAATAACGGAACGTTTAAGCCGGAACAGAATGTAACGCGCGAAGAGTTTGCGGTTATCGCGTATAATTACCTGAATTATCGAGGTGCTACTACGGGAACTGTCGTTGATACCAGTTATGTCGATGAAAATCAGATTGCACCTTGGGCGCAGAAGGCGGTAGATGCATTGGCTGCTGCTGGCTATATGGAAGGAGCCAATAATGTATTTCATCCCAAGGATAATGTGACACGCGGCGAAGCTGTTGCAGTTTTATACCGTATTTTAAAGGGAACAGAGGCAGACAATGCAGCAAAGACCAAAGTAGAAAACCAAGTATTCAGTGATATTACGACGGTGTATGGCAGCGTCAAGAGTTTTGCCGGAGATGGAATTATGTACTGGCAGGCGAATAAACTTCATGTGGGTGCAAAAACCAGCACTAAGAGGGATAAATTGACAACGACTATTGCTGCTGATGCGGCATTGCCGGCTGATACGGTGTATATTCAGAAATCGAAATACAGCTATAATGATTATAAAGCTATGATGACACAGGCGGAAAAAGTATATCGCGCGACGGAACCAGCCGATGCTAAGGTTTCGACGGATGTGGATTATTTAAATGAAAAAATTGTTCTTACATGCAGCTCCATTACGCCGGAAACGCAGCAGGCTCTTAATAAAGCATTAGGCAATACTGTTAAAATTGTAATTCAATAAGGCACAAACCATGAAGGAGTACAGTTCTCATGAAATATATTAAAGCTGCGGTTGTGTTGACGGCAATGGCGCTGACGGCTGCGAATGTTACGGCTTTCGCGCGGGCCCCTTATACAGATATTGGAAATGTGGCGGCAGAAACAGCAATCAATTATCTGTATGATACAAAATGTCTTACCTTTGCAGGAACAGTGGATATCCGCCTCTTTCATCCTGATCAAGCTATCACGCGCGGAGAATTAGCGAAGTTGTTGTGTGATACGATGCCGGTGTTTCAGACTGCCGGTGATATCAATAAAATAGAGAATCCAGTTCAGGCAGGCGCTAAGGCTGTATCGGCTATGTTGCGCTGCGGTATCATGACCAATCGGGGAGATGGCACATTCCATCCAAAAGATATTGTTACACGGGAGGAATTGGCAGCAGCCGTATATCGCTATATGGCGTATTATCAAATGGAGACTGTCGATAAAGCAGTTAAGCCTTTTGCTGATGAGAAAGAAATTTCTGTTTCCTATCTGCCTATGGTTCAAGCATTGCATCGACAGCATATTATCGGGCAGAAAACGGAATATTTTAGACCGCAGCAACCTGTGACACGGGCGGAAGCCGTATTGCTTCTGTTCCATTTGGTTAAACCTGATGGAACTTATATTTCTCATGTTGATGTGCAAAAGCAGGTAATGAAGATATTAGGGACCGTGTATGGATCTCCTTTGAGCTATTTTGATCAAGGGACGATGTACTGGCAAGATGATACATTGGTATTAGCCTTGAAGGGGAATATTCCTCCGGAATTGGCACGGCGGTTGAAAGATGAAATAACGCCAGCAGGCATCGTTGTTTTGCGTAAGACAAAATATAGTCGGTCCGATTACGTCCATATGATGGATAAGGCTGTCCGTATATTTGTGAAGGCGGAGGGAGTACAAAATTATGTCGGAGCAGAACCGGATTATACAAAGGAACAAATTGTACTTACCGCTCATTATCCGGCTGATCCTGATACGGTAGCAGCTATAGCTAAGGCAGTTGGTGATCATGTCGTACGGATAGATGTTTTACCGGCCATTGCACAACACGATGCTGTCGTGACGGGTGTACAAAAATAAAATATATATGATTTTTACACAGAGAGAGGAAGAAGACCTTGCCACTACTGACAAGGTCTTCTTCTTCTCTCTATGTAAATTTATTTTGCAGGAATAAATAAGTGTTCTAGCTCTTTCGGAGATGATACAAGGTAATCCGGGTTTAGAGATTGCAGCAGCGGCTTATCCCGAAAACCCCAAGTAACCAGGGCAGAATCCAAACCGGAGTTATCAGCGGTTTTTTTGTCTACTTCGGAATCCCCGATGTATATGGCTTCCTGTGCAGCACTATCAAGTCTCCGTAAGGCTTCCCAGATCATATCCGGTTCTGGTTTCTTTTTATAGTTAGCCGATTCACCCAGAGAAAATTGTACGAGATCTTCAAAAAATTCTTTATGAAGTTCGGTCACGGCAGCCTGTCCCTTGTTGGAAACAATCGCTGTTTTATATCCGGCATCGCGAAGGGAGGCTAATATTTCAAGAATACCTTCATAGGGCTTAGTATGACCCTGACAGTGCGTTCCGTAGTAATTTTTGAACGCATCCTGCAGTTCCTGCTGAAAATCTTGGCTTGCTCCCGGGACCGCTTGGCGGATCAATCCGGCGTAGCCGTAGCCTAAATAGGAACGGACCTGCATTTTTGTTTTTTCTGTGAGCTGGTATTTCCGCAATATATAATTTAAGCTTTCTGTGAGCTCGTCCAGCGTATCAAGGACGGTTCCGTCCATGTCAAAAATAATTGTTTTATAGGTGTTCATCTGTACTGTAATAATTTGAAATCGTATCAATGAAATTCAAATTATCTGCCTCCTTATCCTGTAATAAAAAAAGTGTCTGAACCTATTATAGCTGTGAATAGGGTGTTTGTCTAATTTTAGTGTTTTTAAAAGCTATAAAAATATATAAAAACATGTTAAAATGAAGCTTGTATTATGTTACAATAAAAATAGAAAATACCTATTGCATATTAGGTGGATAGATATACAAGGAGTGGATGTTATGACGAAGTTTTTGCCGTATGTTATTTTAGCGGGTGTGGTTATTATATTTTTTGTGATCTGTTATATTATGTATTCCGGGCATTTAACGGAGAAACCTGTGAAGAAAAAACATAAAAATATAGCGTTGGAAGCACAAAAAAAACGAAATGAACAACATGCGGCATGGGCTACTTTAGAAACGCTGCACTCCAAAGATTCGACATCTTTGAAAGAAGATACGACACCGGTTCCAAAAATTTCTAATGTAAAGGTCAAGGAACGCAGAGAAAATCCGGAAGAAACAGGGTTTGTTACAACGAAAGGCGAAGTTGTGCGCGCGGGAGACCAGATGTATTATGAAAAAACAACGTCTAAAAAAGCAGGGGATGACGGTTTTGGGACGACACAGGTCATTTCCCGTGAGGAAGTACTGGCAGCTATGAAGGAAGCGGATAAAAATAAAGAGATTGCCCAGCAGGAAAAAACAGCAAGCCCGATTGCTGGTATGGCAGAGGTTGTTGCAGCCGATCTGAAAGAGAAAAAATCACAAGAAACGATGAGCGTTGCTGCACCTGTAGTACATTCCCCGGCACCGGCAGCTGCTGAACAAAAAAATATTCTTTCCGACGAAACCATGATTATGGATCCGGGAGCTCTGAAAACGAAACTTGCAGCAGCGGGGACAGCGGCCGGATCGGCGACGGTGGCAGATGTAACGACTAAAATGGCACCTGTTCATGTCGATACGGCATATACGCAAGAAGAACCTGTGAATAAGAATAAACGTACCGATATATCTTCTAAAAAAGAAGTTTCGCAAAGTCCATGGGGCAATGTGCTTCCTGGGACTGAAAAAACGGCGGAGGCATTCCCTTCAAAATCTATCTGGGCACAGGATACACATATAGATTCGCCGGTTATCAAAACGTGTGTTGCACATTTTCTCAATCATTACGGAATCGTAACACCGGAAATGAAACACCAAATTGAATTTATTACAGCAGCGGCGTTCCGACAGGCAGGAGTTTCTGTAGAAGCAGAACGGGAACGTATTATAAAACCGTTTATTATACAGGACGCGCTGCAGGATGTGCAAAAAACTTATTCGGCACATCCGGAGGAACATGCAGCGGCGGTGGCGCTGCGGGCTTTTTGTGATGTGGTTCATTGTCCGCCTACATCGACACGCCATTTAGTGGCGATCAACACATTGAAAGTAATGCCCTATCTTTCACAGGAACACTATCGTATTTTAGCTATCTTGCTGGTATTTTTGTATTCCCGTAATTCTCATAATGTGGACACGGAAACATTTAGGCAGTATATCGATAAATATGTAATGCCTTTCTTGGAACGATTTCCGACGGAACGTTCATTTTATCAGCAGCTGGATTATTTGCATTGTACGGCACTGGAAACTAAGGAAACGCCTTTTGCCGAAATATTGGCTGATTCATATCCGCTGTTATTCCGCTATCGGGGATTTACGCTGGAGGAATTACAGACATCCCTGCGGGGAAAACATATTCCGCCGGAATTTATTGTTCCTTCTTTTAATTCTGATCTTTATAAACTAGCGCTGGTAGATGAAGGAATGGCCTCACGCTTTTTTCGGCAGACCGGGATTACCGACCGCAATACACAAAATCACTTGCTGCGTTTAGCTAAGAAACATCCTACCAGTTTTAATGGAGAAGAAGCCTTGGATATTTTGGAAGAAATATCTCCGGTATTTGCCGATATGGGAGATCTTTGGGACAGCACACTGCTGCGAGTATCAACATTATCTCTCCTAGGTTTGTATTTAGCACAGGCATATGTGAAGGAAATAATCGGGGAAGATTTTGATTTATCCCGATGGTTTGAATAAGGAGGAAGGAAAATGAAGAAGATACGCAAAGCTGTTATTCCGGCGGCCGGGTATGGGACTCGTTTTTTGCCGGCGACAAAGGCTACGCCAAAGGAAATGCTGCCTATTGTAGATAAGCCGACTATTCAATATATTGTGGAAGAAGCACTGCAAAGCGGCATTGAAGAAATATTGATTATCAGCGGCCATGCCAAGCGGGCAATCGAAGATCATTTTGATACGACCTTAGGCTTGGAATTGCATCTGGAGCAGCAAGGGAAAACAGACTTGTTGAAAATGATCCGGGACATTTCGGAAATTAATATCCATTATATCCGCCAGAAGCATATGCGCGGATTGGGGGATGCTATTCTTTGTGCCCAGTCTTTTATTGATGATGAACCCTTTGCAGTACTTTTGGGAGATGACGTTGTTTATAATGATGCTAATCCGGCTTTGCGCCAGATGATCGACGTATATGATAACGTAGGTGCTACTGTGTTGGGGTGTCAGGAAGTACCACGAGAACGAGTTTCTTCCTATGGGATTGTAAAAGGGAAACGGCTGGACGATTCTCGCTTGATACGCGTGACCGATATGATTGAAAAACCGGCTGTCGAAGAAGCACCCAGCCGATGTGCTGTATTGGGCCGATATATCATTACACCGGATGTTTTTGAAGTATTGCGTCGTACGGAACCGGGGAAGGGCGGAGAAATACAGCTTACAGACGCTTTAAAAGTGATGGCTGGACGAGAAGCCGTATTTGCCTATAATTTTGAAGGCAAACGGTATGATGTGGGGGATAAACTGGGATTTTTAAAAGCAACGGTAGAATATGCTTTGCGGCGGGATGATTTAGGGGAACCCTTCAAAGCGTATTTAAAGGAGTTATTTTCGGGAAAAGATTCTTTTTAATGTAATGTGTATAGGGCATTCCGCGGTGGAAACATACTGTTTTCACCGTTTTTTGTAGTTAAAATAAAGATATTTGTTCATCTTGAATATAAAATAACAATGCATATTATGTATGCAATATGGCATAACAGCCATGGATAATTCGAAATAGACAATGTAAATAAGCAATTTTAGATTGACGATATCTCCTGATCGTTGGTATAATTAAATAAACAAAAACGAACATATAAGAACAATTAAAAATCAAGGAGGAATATATATGCTGCCAGCAGAACGACGCCAATATATTTTAGATAAACTATACAAGAATAAAGCAGTTGAGGTAAATGATTTAGCAAAGGAACTGGAGGTCACTCCGATGACGATCCGGCGTGATTTACAGCTTTTGGAGGACAGCGGCCTTGTGGAGAAAAGCCATGGCGGAGCGATTCTTACGGAATCTGTCGTCAAGGAAGCTACCTATCGTAATCGTAAACTCGTACATATTACTGAAAAAAGACGGATAGCAAAAGCGGCGCTTTCTTTGATAGAACCTTCTATGAGTATTTATATGGATGCAGGAACGACGAACTATGAATTGGCGACACTTATAGCAGAACAGCATTGGTCTGACTTGACGATCGTTACAAATGATTTGGCTATTGCTCAATTGCTGAGTTCTGTTGCCGGAGTTCGTGTTTTGATGGCAGGAGGAACGATTGATGCCGAATCTGCGGCTACTTGCGGTGTTTTTGCGACCAGTATGGTGAAAAGCATGCACTTTGATATTTGTATCTTAGGAACGCAGGCAATTACTCCGGATTGGCGGATTATGAGTGCCAATGTGGAAAAGATAGGAGTTAAGCGCGCCAGTATTGCGGCTTCGGATAAAGTCGTATTATTGGCAGATCATTCAAAATTTAACAAACACAAGTTGTATTATTTATTTAATTTGTGGGAGGCCGATATTTTGGTTACCGATTACAGAGCCTCTGAAGCAGAAAAAAATGTATTTACGGAACATGACGTTGAATATATCCAGATATAGAAAGGGAAGGAGAAAGACAATGCGTGAATTTGTTATACTTGCGGATGATTTTACCGGTGCCAATGATACAGGAGTTCAAGTAAGGAAACAAGGCATACCGATTGATGTATTACTGGAACTGGACCCGGCTGCCCAAGGCGAGGGCAGCATTGTTATTGATACGGAAAGCCGGGTCATTCCGCCAACGGAAGCCTATGCCTGCATGGTACATATTGCGGAGATTGTCGTACAGCAAGGGGGATGTCGGTATTTATATAAAAAAGTCGATTCTACTTTACGAGGCAATTTGAAGGAAGAAATAAAAGCGTTGCTGGACATATATAAGCCGGAACTCATTGTTTTTGATCCGGCATATCCGGCTCAGGGAAGAACAGTGGAAAACCGCCGTCTTTGCGTATACGGAAAACCGCTTCTTACTACAGAAATAGCGGCAGATCCCCGCAATCCCGTTTTTGAAGATGATATTGCGCAGTTATTATCTTCGTATACAGGAACGGCGGTAATACATGTGACGGAAAAGGAACTGGCATCGGCAACTATGCAGCTGACGTCTGGGGCATATACGTTTGATACGACCCGGCAGGAACAGCTGGAACAAATAGCCAAGATGGTTCTGCAGACAGGCAGAAAAACCCTATGGATCGGGTCGGCAGGATTGGCAGCGGGATTGTTGTCGTCGGTCTATCACAAAGCACCTGTTCTTTCCGTTATCGGGAGCGTCAGCAGTAAGACAATGGAACAAATCGCATATTGTCAAGAACGAGGTATTTCTGTTGTGTGCGTCGATATGACTCGTATTTGTGAAGGAGACGCGATGGAAGAAGCTATTAGGCCTGCCGTTGACATATTGCAGAAGGGACAGGATGTTATTGTGACGGCAGCAGCGACTCGGCAGGATTACGAGACTTTCTTGAAGTACGGCAAGGACTGCGGCAAAGAACCGGCAGTATTAGCGGAAATAACGAAGCAGACATTGAGTGCAGCGGTTCCTTATCTCTTGTCCAAGGCCCGGATTTGTGGAATTTTTCTTACCGGAGGGGATACGGCGATTGCAGCGATTCACCGCCTGCAGGCCTCCGGTTCTCACATTGACAGTCAACTACTGCCGGGTTTTGTGCAGGGACGGCTGATGGGAGGTATCTGTGACGGACTTCCTATTGTTACCAAGGCGGGTGCTTTTGGGACGGACTCAGATATATACAGCAGTATGATGAAATTAAAGGAAATAGTAGGATAATATAGTACAAATATTGCAACGGATAAAAAACAGGTGTCGCAGTAACTAACGACAGCCTGTTTTTTTATGTTGACATAATAACATAAAAAAACAACGAATATCAGTATAAAAAACATAAAAGGAATAAATTTATGCATATTTGTAATGTATAAAGGGCGTTTCATCAAAGAATATTACTAATAAGCATAGGAATAATGCTGTTTTGTATTGACTGTTATAAAGTTATATTGATATAATAAATACGAACAAAAAAGAACATTAAATAACATAAAATAACAAAATAATTTGTTCGTTATAGTTACTATCGTAGTAGGAGGTAATGAAGTGAAATCAAAATTTGTAGGAATTACCATGGGAGATCCGGCGGGGATTGGGCCTGAAATATCGCTGAAGTCTATTGAAAAAAAAGAAGAATACAAAAAATCAGTATTGATTTATGGGAGTTACGATATACTTTCCTATTATCATACACTGTTGAAACTCACAACACCGTTAGTACAAATAGACAGTGTGGCTGATTTTCAAGAAGGAAAAATCAATGTTATTTCGGTTGTTGAGTTACAAGTTGGCCGGGATATTGAAATCGGCCAAGTTTCCCCTGTGGCCGGAGATGCGGCATATCGGTACGTAGAACGGGCGATTGCAGATGCCCTGAAGGGAGATATCAGCGTTGTAACAACGGCACCTCTTAATAAAGAAGCACTGCATAAAGGCGGGCATAATTTTGCGGGACACACAGAAATATTTGCCGCTTTAACGAAAACGAAATCATATACCATGATGCTTTGGAGCGACAAGATATCCGTTGTGCATGTCTCTACGCATTGTTCCCTGCGAGAAGCTTGTGACAGAGCAACAAAGGAAAGAGTGTTGGAATGTATTCATCTTGCCGATAATGCGATGAAAAAACTCGGTAAAATGATGCCGAAGATTGCAGTAGCAGGACTTAATCCGCATAGCGGAGAAGCGGGTATTTTTGGGCAGGAAGAAATTGATGAAATCGAACCGGCAGTTAGACAAGCACAACAGGAAGGTCTTAATGTAAGCGGACCGGTACCGCCGGATACGGTGTTTTTAAAAGCCTATAACGGTATATATGATGTAGTCGTAGCTATGTATCATGATCAAGGGCATATTCCTATGAAAATGGTGGCATTTGACAGCGGCGTGAATGTGACATTAGGCCTTCCTATTATCCGTACATCCGTAGATCACGGAACTGCCTTTGATATTGCGGGGAAAGGAATCGCTAATGAAGAAAGCATGCTCTATGCTGTGGATTTAGGCAAGCGGTTTGCCGAAGGATAAAAAATGATGATTTAGGGTAAAATAGAATAAATTTTTGACTTCTATTTAAAATAAAAAGGAGGATATATTTATGGCAAAAATTGTTATATCACACAAATTACATGATGATGGGATGGCTGTATTGGAAAAAGCAGGTGTCGATGTAGTTATTACTAATAGCGGTGAACCGGAAGATATGTTGCCGGAATTAAAAGATGCAGATGGAGTCATTATACGTATTGGGCATATCGATAAAGCGACTATGGAACAATGTCCGAATCTTAAGGTTATAGCTCGCCCCGGTGTGGGAGTCGATAATGTCGATGTAAAAGGAGCTACTGAATTGGGAATACCGGTAGTTATTGCGCCGGGAGCTAATACACGTTCAGTGGCAGAGCATTCTATGGCTATGATGTTTGCTTGTGCCAAGGATATGTTGCATAGTGATATTGAAATGCGAAAAGGAAATTTTGCTGTTCGCAGTGCGTATAAGGCGTATGAATTATTTGGCAAAACGCTGGGTCTTGTCGGCTATGGTCATATTGGCAGCGTATTTGCTGAAATGGCGACAGGCATTGGGATGAAAGTCCTTGTGTATGATCCATTTATTAATGAAGAAGTAGTAGAAAATCAGGGCTATGGGTATAGAGCTGATGTACATGACATTATTAAAGAATCGGATGTTATTTCGGTACATACACCGCTGACACCGGAAACACGGGGGATGATAGGAGAAGCAGAATTAAAGATGATGAAACCTACAGCGATTGTGATCAATTGTGCCCGCGGCGGTATTGTCGATGAAGCAGCTTTAGATAAAGCACTGACTGAAAATTGGATTCATAGCGCTGGTTTGGATGTTGTCGAACATGAACCCATAGATCCAAATGATCCTCTGTTTAAACATGAAAACATTATTGTTTCTCCACATATGGCGGGGCAAACGCAAGAAGCAGCCTCTGGAGTCGCTACGATGGCAGCCGAAGGAGCTGTAGCCATAGTCAATGGTCAAAAATGGGACAAAGTTTGTAATCCTAAAGTGTATGATCATTTACGGTGGCAAAAATAATTGCAGTATATTTTAATGGTCACCACTAGTTCAGTAAATTTTTTCTTTCATATTTAAATAAAGACGATATGAAATGATTGACGCTGTTTGAAAACGCCCATGCTCCCCGTTAGCAATGATTCATGCGTATGAAAAATAGTATGGCAACCGCTGTGCTAAACAGAAAAAATTATGCTGAATACGTTATTTTGTTATAAAGGAAGGTGTGTATTAAATGGAACAGATGAAAAAAACAAATGCACGATGGACAATCTTTATTATGCTGGCTGTAATTTGCACTATTAATTATATTGATAGAGCGGTTATATCTGTTTGCATGCCGCAAATTCAAGAAGAGTTACACTTTTCACCAGAAATAGTGGGTGCTATATTGAGTGCTTTTTTTTGGGGATATGCATTAATGCAAATTCCTTGTGGCTGGCTTTGTGATAGATTTAAACCTGGTAAGGTTTTATTGATTGGTGGTTTATGCTGGGGCGTTTTCCAGATTATAACAGGGTTTATAAGCAGCAGCAAAGTTTTTATGTTTATTAGAGCGTTGTTGGGAGTTTCAGAAGCACCGATTTATCCTGCCGGAGCTAAATTACAATCTATATGGCTTCCTGTTACGGAACGTTCTCGTGGCAGTGCTCTTGTAGATGTGGGTTCTTCCTTGGGAAATGCGTTTGGGGCACCACTTGTTGCTTTTTTTGTATTATGGCTTAATGGCTGGCGTGAAGCGCTTGTAGCGATTGGTATTTTAACAGCCCTTATCGTTCTTATTTGCGGCAGAAAATTGATGACGACACCTGATACAAATAAAAATGTGAATCAGGCAGAACGTGAGTATATTAAAAATGCGTTAGAAGAAGAATGGAAGTCTAACCAAGAAGACGATAAAAAAGAAAAAATTAAGGTAAATTTAAAACAATATTTTGCCCATAAAAGTTTTTGGGGAATGTGTTTTGGTTTTACCTGTGGTAACTGTATTGCATACGGTTTAATGACATGGGGTCCCATGTATCTGGCGACGGTGCATCACTTAGATATTAAAGGATTAGGCGGAGCTTTGTTCGTTATTTATGGTGTGAGTGTATTGGGTGGTTTATTGGGTGGAACCATTACGGATACATTGAAACGTAAGTTTGGAAAAGAAAAATATAATAAAATTATGCATGGGAATTTACTGTTAATTGGAGTTGCTACTGGAACGGCGATGCTTTTATTAAGTCAAACAAACTCTATATATGGAGCCATAGCTTGTATTACAGTGGCGTTATTTTTCCAAAAATGGTCTGGTTGTTTGTATTGGACCGTGCCGGCGGCATTGGCACAGCGTGAAAACATAGGTACAGTAGGCGGATGCATGAATTGTGTTGGTAATATTGGCGGAGCCATTATTCCATTGATTATTGGTGCAATTGTAGGTTCAACTGGTTCTTATTTTCTGGCAATATTGTTATTTGCTTGCTTTGGTATAGGCATTGGATTATTTTCCTTATTTATTAATTTCAATAAAAAAGTCGGAGAATAAAATCGTGTTCAACGTGTTAAACATTCTTTGTTAAAGAAAGGAGTTCGTCTAATGGGTGAACGCATAGACATATTAATTAAAAATGCAAATATAATTAATCCTGAAAAAGGTACATCTGCAAAAGGCAATATAGCAATTCGCAATGGAAAATTTGTGGAATATCATTCTAATACGTCATATACAATAACCGATGAACTAGATGCAGATGGGTATTATGTAAGTCCTGGTTGGATTGATTCTCATACACATATTTTCAAAGATGTTACAGAGCCGGGATTAGCCGCAGATTTAGGATTAATTCCCATGGGAATAACATCAACAATTGATGGTGGTAGTTCAGGTATTGCTACTTGGCCGATTTTTAAGAGTCATATCGTTGATGCAGGTTATTTAAATATTTTTTATTCTATTAATGTATCTCCGGCAGGCCAAATTACGGAACGGTATCCCGAGAATGTGGACCCACAACATTATGATGTTAATAGATTGAGGGATATCATGGTGAAAGATTCAAAACATGCAAGAGGGTTAAAATTACGTTATGGGGCTGAAGTTGTTGAAGGTTTTGGGAATACTGTTTTAGATAAAACAATAGAGTTGGCAAATGAACTGGATTGCCCAATCACGCTGCATGTTACCAATCCACCTTGCCCAATGGAAGAAATTGTTTCAAAAATGAGGCCCGGTGATGTTATTTGTCATATTTATCAAGGGAAGAGAAGTACTATCATTGATGAAAATGGAAAAGTAAAAGAGGCTGTATTCGAAGCGAGAAAACGGGGGGTATATTTTGATTCTGCAGATGCACGCATAAATCATTGTTATAAGGTGATTCAACCTGCGATAGCACAAGGGTTTAAGCCAGACATAATTTCTACTGATTTAACACAAAACGGTATATTTAGCAATATGTGCTGGGGATTGCCCGTTGTACTTTCAAAGTGGTTAAATTTAGGCCTGGCGTTGGAAGAAGTTATTGCGGATTGTACCTATCATCCAGCTAAAATTCATCATTTACCTGATGGAATTGGTACTCTTGACAATGGTGCAGCTGCTAATGCTACAATTTTTAGTGTTGCAGATAGACCGTTTCATTTAAAAAATAGAATGGGAGAGGAATTTGATGGAGAAAAAATGATTCTTCCTCAAGTTACTATTATTAATGGAAACGTCAGATATAAAAATTTGTCATTCCCATTTTAATTACGCAATAAAAAGAAATTTTGGAGGAAATAGTATGAAACAATGTCAATTGACGATTCCGGCCATTACGTATGCTGGGCAAGGAAGTATAGAAAAAATTACGGAAATCATTGAATGTGAACAGGTTCGTTCTATCCTTATTTTTACGGATAAGGGGGTACGGGAATCTGGGCTTACAAAACGAATTGAAGAACTTTGTTCTAAGAATAGTTACACTGTTATTGATGATCTTGCATCGGAACCGTCGTACCAAGATGTAGAACGAGTTATTGAAGAAACGAAAGGTGCTTCCATTGATTTTATTATAGGTGTAGGCGGCGGCAGCGTTATGGATGTTTCCAAGCTGGCCAGCATTGTAATCGGAGCCGAATATAGCGTTCGTGATCTTTTGCAAGATCCGTCTATTGCTAAAAAATATATTAAAACGGTTATGATTCCTACGACCTGCGGCACTGGTTCGGAGGCTACATGCAATGCTATTGTTGCTATTCCGGAAAAACAATCGAAGCAGGGCATTGTGAATAACTGCATGATTCCCGACTATGTCATACTGGATGCCGATATGATCAACCAGCTGCCGCCTAAGATTATTGCTGCGACCGGTGTAGATGCGTTGGCTCATGTAGTAGAATGCTTTACGTCCAAAAAAGCAACGATTCTTAGTGATACATATGCCAAAGAAGGTGCTTGCAAAATTTTCCATAATATCCGTGAAGCCTATGCTGATGCGGCAAACATGGAAGCGAAAATGGAAATGCTGATGGGTGCTTTTTATGGCGGAATTGCTATTACCGGGTCGGGAACGACGGCTGTTCATGCATTGTCATACCCATTAGGCGGCAAATACCATATTGCTCATGGTGTATCAAATGCCATTCTTTTTGCCCATGTCATGGAATTTAATAAGGATGCCTGTGCCAATCGGCTTGCGATGCTTTGTGATGCCGTATATCCGGAAAAATACAATGAGTCCGTAAATGTCAAAGCAGATTATATTATTGAAGAAATAAAAGACATTGTAGACAAAGTAAATATTCCGACAAATTTGGAAGAATTAGGTGTAAAAGCCGAAGATCTCGATTTTCTTGTAGAAGCAGGCAGTCAGCAGCAACGGTTATTGGTGAATAATTGCAAGGAATTGTCTTTGGATGATATCCGCTATATCTATAAGAAATTGTTTTAAAAATATTGGTTTCATTGTGATCGATTATATAACAAATGATATATAGTATTTTGCTGGATTCTGTTTGTATAGGATCCAGCTTTTATTTTTGGATAATTTATACTATATAAGTTATATTAGAAAACATAAAAATATATATATTCTACTTTTATTCATGAGAAACAATTAAATGTGTTATAATTTAATCATTGACATATATGCTGCATACTTGTCAATAGAGACGTAGAAGTGTTTGTGTTCTCGGCCGCGCGATTGATAGGATACCGTTTGCTGCGGTTTCTTAAGATGCAGCGGGAGGAAGTTTTTGATGATGCATACTCGTTTTAACATGATAGTGGAAGCCGGCCTGGCCATTGCTTTGACGTATATCCTTAGTCTTATTATTTTGTTCCAATTGCCGCAAGGGGGGGCTATTCATCCCGCCAGCATGGCTCCGCTTATCTTTTTTGCTTTTCGCTGGGGCGGACGAAAAGGGATATTAGTCGGGGTCGTATATGGGATGTTCCATTTCCTGCTGGGACTAAAATTTACGATTCATCCCATGAGTATTATATTGGATTACCTTATGGGGTACGGAATATTGGGAATTGCCGGATTTATCAGACCGTCTGCTTGTTGGAAAATAGCGGCGGGAACGCTGCTGGCTTGCATGGGGCGATGTGCGCTTTCCATTATATCCGGGGCGGTCATATTTGCAGCCTATGCTCCTAAAGGACAAAATCCGTGGATATACTCCGCTATATATAATGTTTCTTATATTGTACCGGAAATGATTTTAACCGTTATTGTCGCTTATATTTTTTACCCCAGGATTAAAAATAAGATATTGGAATTTCGATAGGGGAGAGACATATGGCAGGATACAATTGGCTGCCGACGTGTAGGCATGTAAAAAAAACAATCTTTTCGAACCTAGCAGGTTCAAAAAGATTGCTTTCTGCCGCGATATGACAGACACGGTCTGTTTTCTTGTTTATGTTTCTGGCAACGCATTGGCTAATTTCCACGTTGTACCGTCTTTAAAATGAATGGCCGTAACTGATAGGGAGGATGTTGTTGCGGAGAGGTCGGAGTATCCGATTATTGTATATTGAGAAGGAATCAGTGGATTCAGGAGAAACTGGCTGGTATGTGTCGCCTCCGCCTTATTAGGGTAGATTGATATCTCGGCATAATAGAGCAGTGTATTGTCATCACTGCTCTGCAGTGTATATGCAGCTTCTATATCCTTAATGTTTTCCGGATCTCCTTTGATGACAGGTGTATACTGGAGACGCAGAAAGGTTTGTTTGTGATCTTTGCTGCGGACCAGCTGAGAGGATAACCGGTTGAGGGTAACAAGGCGGTTGATTTTATCCCGAACCGGTTGGTTATATGCCGTTAATTCACTTTTATAAGCGCTGTGCAGGTTTTTGAGAAACGTATCTGCATGTGCGACCCCGGTGATATGCCAACAGTTTTTATCATAGCGGGTCAGAATGACAGTTCCGGTTATATTTTTGTTGAGAAGGTTTTGATGGAAGGTTATATCTATTTCAGCTGTTTTGTCATCTACGCGGCGGCTGAAGGAAGAAGAGACGTAATGCCAGCCTTTCATGGATAAGGGAAACCCGAATGTACGGAGCCGGTTGTCTATCTCTTCTTCTGCTTTTTTAAAAGAAGGAGTATCCACATCTCCGGTGATACGGTCATGCAGATATGTTTGCGTATTGGTTGTGAATTCTGTCTTCAGCGGCCGCCATGCTAATTGCAGCAGAACAGATGGTTGTTCAGCCGTGTCTGTATCTTGGATCATCGCATCAAACAGCTGTCCGGAGATGGTTGTTTCGTCCGTCATTTCCTCGAAAGTACGGGCATCACCGGATTGGGCAGCGGCAATGATGTGGGATAAGGAATAATCAGGTGTTTCTTTATACATATACGTATATGTATAGGCGGCGGCAGCTAAACATAGTATAATGATACATAAGGCAATCCAGATAGAAATATCCGGAGTAGGAATGCGGTGTTTCATAGAAATCCTTCTTTCCTGACAGGTCTTTTGTCACGTGGTTTCATTATAGCACATTTACCGGCAGAAAAAGGAAAACGGCACATTTTCCTGAATAGTTTGATATAATAAACGTATCATGTTTCTGGAGATGAGTATATGATAAAAATCCAAGATATAACCAATCATGCAGTGTATGAAGTGGAATATGGCACAACGCTGCTTAATATCAGCAATCAGCATTGTGCAGATTCAAAGGCGCGTATTGTGCTGGCTTTGTTTAATAACCAGATGGTCGGATTGCAAACAAAGATACTGACCGATGGAACAGTGGAATGGTTTTCCCTGGCGACGATAGAAGGTAATAATTGTATGCAGCGAACGGTTATTTTATTGCTTGTCAGAGCGGTTGCCGATCTATATCCGATGGGAAAAGTCTATGTCAAACATGCACTGAGAAAAGCGTTATATTGTGAGCTTAGCATAGGACATACGATAACCGTCGAGGATGTGCGGTCTATAAAACGGCGCATGCAGGAATTAGTGGATCAAAAAGCGGATATCCGGCAAGTCACAGTCAGTGCGGAAACGGCTAAGGACATGTGTTTGAACCGCAATATGGAACGGGAGGCCAATCTGTTAAGCCATGTAAATATCGAGCATATTATGACCTACCAGTGCGGACAGGTTTTTGATTATTATATGGGACCGCTGCTGCCTGATATGGGATATGTCACAATTTTTAATTTACGTTCGTATGCTCCCGGTGTCATTTTAGAATATCCGAAGGTAGATGCTCCCGAAGAATTGCCAGAATATATGGAAATTCCCAAATTAGCACGTGTATTTTTGGAATCCGAGGAATGGGGACGGATTGTGCGATGCCAATATGTGTCTGATTTGAATAAATATATCGAAGAAGGATCTATTCAAGATATTGTGGATATGGCCGAAGCACTGCAGGAGAAGAAATTGGCTCAACTAGCTGATTTTATTGTAGATCAGCACCCCAAAATAAAAGTAGTGCTTATTGCCGGCCCTTCTTCAGCTGGGAAAACTACATTCTGCAAACGTCTGGTTACGCAGCTCCGCGTTATAGGACTGCGGCCGGTACAGATTTCATTGGATGATTACTTTCTAAACCGGGAGGATACACCGCGAAATAAAGACGGCAGCTATGATTTTGAATCACTGCGGGCGATTGATGTGTCTTTGTTTAATCAGCAGATCGATGCTCTTCATCAAGGGTATGACGTTCATTTGGCACATTTTGATTTTGTGTCGGGACATCGGCATTTTGATGACAAAGTTACTGTTTTGGAGGAAGGCCAGCCTATCGTTGTGGAAGGATTGCACGCATTGAATGATTCCTTGACGTATATGCTGCCGCGTTATGAAAAGGTAAAAATATCGTTAGGGGTATTGACACAGATTCGCATTAATGACCATAATCGCATATCAACGTCTGACACGCGTATTTTGCGCCGTATGGTACGGGATCATCAATTTCGGGATCGTGGACCGGATGCGACGTTGGAAATATGGAGCGATGTGCGGGAAGGGGAAGAAAAAAATATATATCCCTATCAAGAGGATGCCGATACAATTTTTAATACGGCGCTTCCTTATGAAATTGCCGCGTTAAAGCCATATGCAGAGCCATTGTTAAAATCTATTACGCCGGACAACCCGTATTATCACGAAGCGCAGCGTTTATTGATGTTTTTATGGCCCTTTGAAGTCATTGATCAATCCATTGTTCCTGCCAATTCGTTGCTGCGGGAATTTTTAGGACAAAAAAGCTAGGCGGCAAACGTTTGGCAGATGAAAAAAATCATTGACAAAGCAAGGGTGTATCGATATAATAGTATAGTCGAGGTAGAAATGATGAAACTACAAGTAGAACAAGCAATGAAAGAGGAAGGCAGAAAATTTCCTTTTTCTTTTAGGGAACCAGCTGTCGCTCTCGGTGATGTAGCTGCTTTTTCTTGGAAGAGTCATGATGTGGCTGTAGAAGGTTTGTTTTGGTTTGATGGATGCCATTTGGTTGTTCATGGAACCGTCCAAATCTCGGGAATATACCGTTGTAGCCGCTGCCTGACACCGGTATCGGTGGATCGGAAGGAAACCTTGTCTGAAGTCTATGGTACGGAAGCCGTGCTTCCAGAAGATGTGGAACCGTATAACGGAGAATACATTGATTTGACGAAGACAGTGAGAGAAACCTTGGTCCTCAGCGAACCAATGCGGGTCTTGTGCCGGCCCGATTGCAAAGGGCTTTGCCCGCAGTGCGGCGCTAACCTGAACGAAGGGCCTTGTAGTTGTCCTGATGACAGGATTGACCCGAGAATGGAAAGATTGGGTGAATTACTGAAATCAAATCGCTAATACACGTACCATGATTTTAAGGAGGTGCAGAACATGGCAGTACCAAAACGCAGATTATCGAAATGTCGTCGCGACCGTCGTCGTGCCAACTGGAAATTAACAGCACCGGGATATGTGGAATGCCCGCAGTGCCACGAAGCAATGTTGCCTCATCACGCATGCCCGTCTTGCGGTTTTTATAAAGGCAAGCAGGTTGTAGCTAACACTGCAGCTGAATAAGCGAAACAAAAAAGTGTGCCATGGGCACACTTTTTTTGTTATGCAGATAGGAACATAGTGCCTATAGCTGTATCACAAAAAAACATTGTTTCTGCCTTGCTGCGAGATAATACGGCAGACGGGAACAGGAAACATTGGTTGCCCGAAAATGATTTAGCATGGTATAATATATTATTGTGAATAATTTATTTTATATTGATATAGAATAAAGCTGCTGCAGGGAGGAAAATTGTATGCGTGCCATGGGAATAGATCCGGGGACGGCTAGATGTGGTTTTGGAATCGTTGATTCACAGGGAAGCCGTTTGTATCCTGTTACGTACGGTGTTATCGAGACGACGCCGGAACATACGGATGGGCAGCGCCTGGTCATGATTTATGACAATTTAAATCGATTATATGAAACATATCACCCTGATATCATCGGCGTGGAACAGTTGTTTTTTAACCGTAATGTTACAACTGCTATCGCCGTAGGACAAGCCCGCGGCATTATCCTTCTGACGGCGCAGCAGGCAGGTATTACCTTGTTGGAATTTTCTCCTTTGCAGGTCAAGCAAGGGGTTACCGGTTACGGGCGGGCTACGAAGGAACAAGTCATTGATATGACGATGCGCCTTTTGAGTATTCGTGAGAAAATCAAGCCCGATGATGCGGCCGACGGATTAGCGATGGCCATTTATGCTTTATATTCCAATCATTCGCAAAGCTTAAAAAGGACGGTTCAATTATGATAGGGTATGTAAAAGGTGTTGTGACTCATATTTTTATCGATTCTTGTTTTGTGGATGTCCATGGAGTAGGCTATCGGGTATATGTTCCTGGGTCGACGATGGAAAAATTGACGGTTGGTCGGGAGATGCTGTTATTTACCTATATGAGCGTACGGGAAGATGCAATTCTGCTCTATGGATTTCAGAGCCAGGATGAATATGATTTATTTATGCTTTTGGTAGGGGTAAATAAAGTGGGTCCCAAGGTTGCCTTGGGTATTATGAGTGCTATCCGTCCCGACAGTTTTCGCATGGCTGTACGGCAGAAGAATATAGCGGTCCTTACTAAACTCCCCGGTATCGGGAAAAAGACAGCAGAACGGTTGATTTTAGAATTACAGGATAAAATAGGCAGACTGGACCGCGAAGACAATATTAGCAGCATGCCTATGGATAGTGCGGTCCCGCAGGGGATTGCACAAGAAACATTGGCGGCACTGACCAGTTTGGGATATTCTTCACAGGAAGTACTGCCCGCGATAGAAGGAAATGTGCAGCAATGTACAACCGTGGAAGAATTGCTTAAAAAAGTATTGCGTGTTTTAGGAAGCGGGAGGTAGAACATGGAAGATCGTATTGTAGAAACAGAAGCACTAGCCGGTGATTCTTGGCAATACAGCTTGCGGCCTCATTATTTTAAAGAATATATTGGGCAGGACAAAGTCAAGGCAAATCTGATGGTATTTATTCAGGCGGCCAAGGAACGCAAAGAGGCATTGGATCATGTGCTGCTTTACGGACCACCGGGTCTGGGGAAAACTACCATGGCAGGAATTATTGCCAATGAACTGGGAGTCAATTTGCGAATCACTTCCGGCCCGGCGATTGAAAGACCCGGTGATTTAGCTGCTCTTTTAACAAATTTGCAGGAACGGGATTTGCTTTTTATAGATGAAATACATCGGTTGTCCCATAGTGTTGAAGAAGTATTATATGCGGCAATGGAAGACTATGCACTGGATATTGTTATCGGCAAGGGACCCAGCGCACGTTCTGTACGTATTGATTTGCCGCCGTTTACGCTGGTAGGCGCTACAACACAGGTAGGCCGCTTGGCTCCGCCTTTACGGGATCGGTTTGGTGTTATTTGCCGCTTGGAGTTTTATAAACCGGAAGATTTGGTCCTTATTATCAAACGGACGGCAGAAATTTTGGGTATTGCTGTGGATAATCAGGGAGCACTGGAAATTGCCCGTCGTTCGCGGGGAACACCTCGGATAGCCAATCGGTTACTGAAGAGAGTGCGCGACTTTGCGCAGGTATCCGGCTCCCATGTCATTAGTGATGCCTTAGCGTCATCGGCCTTGGACCGACTGGAAGTGGACTGTTGTGGATTAGATCGTACGGACCGCAGAGTGCTGCAAGTCATTATCGAGAAGTTTTCAGGAGGACCGGTTGGTCTTGATACGATTGCAGCGGCGATCAGCGAATCCGTAGATGCCGTAGAAGATGTGTATGAGCCATTTCTTATGCAGATGGGATTTTTGAATCGGACGCCGCGAGGCCGTATCGTTACGGAATCGGCATACCGGCATCTGGGGTTGCCCGTGCCGAAACACGAGGATACGTCCGTATCCTTATTTTGAGGAGATGTTAGTATGGCCAGAATGCTTATTGGTATCGGTATATTATGTATAGCGGCAGGCCTTGGCTGGATGTTTCTTGATCAAGTCGGTTTAAGTCGGTTGCTGGGGCATTTGCCGGGCGATCTTAATTTTACCAAGGGAAATATATCGTTTCATTTTCCTGTCGTGACCTGTATTATTATTAGTGTTATCTTAACGGTTCTTTTAAATGTATTTTTTCACCGATAAATTATAGATGTATTAACAGGAGGTATAGGTATGTGGCGGCAAAGACTCCTTCGCATGACTGCAGCGGCAGCTATTTTTTTATGTATGACCGCTTCTGTTCTGGCTTCTGGTACAGGTCCGGTTGTATGTATCGGGATTAAGGAAGGGCAGAACTCGACATCGGTCAGCGGAACCAGTGACATGATATTGTATAAAAATGGAACGATTTGGAAAAAAATAAGAGCGTATACTCCTGTTGCCGTGACCTATCATAATGGTGCACTTGCTGCCAGTGGCAGTTTAGCAGAGTCCATTACGATCGAACCTGTTAAAAATAGTGGAACCGCTGTTTTAATGGTAGGCAATCGTCCGTACCGGGGAGATATACGATTGATCAAATCTCCGGGGCGATGGGGGATGACGGTTATTAACGAAGTTCCTCTGGAATATTATCTCTATGGTGTGGTAGGAAGTGAAATGTCTTCTTCTTGGTCACCGGAAGCATTGAAAGCGCAATCGGTGGCAGCTCGGACATATGCGGTAGCACATAAAGAATATTTTATAAAACGCGGATTTGATATGACTGATGACACCAGCAGTCAGTCCTATGGCGGCGTTCTTGCAGAATCGCCGGCTATTAAGCAGGCGGTAGATGCTACGCGCGGAGAGATACTGACATACGGCGGACGGCCCATTGATGCCTTGTTTTCTGCTTCGGGCGGAGGATATACGGAACATAGCGAAAATGTTTGGGGCAGCATGGTCCCGTATCTGCGCGGTGTGTACGATGACAGTAGTAAAATGCCGGATTACCGCTGGCAAGTTACTACAACGGCTGCCGATATGGAACGCAAACTCAGAGCGGCCGGCAAGGATGTGGGAACGATTCGAGCCATTATGCTGACTCCGCTGAAGAAACGGCCGATTACAGCTGCCGATAGAGGGATATCGGGTAGAGTCACCTCGATGGTCGTTGTTGGGACAAAAGGACAAGTCCGTATGACGGGAAATTCTTTCCAGCAAATTTTTGGCTTAAAGAGTACCCTTTTTGATTTTTATCAGGGATCTGGAGTACCCGGAGATATTGACATGTTCAAGAAACCCCTGCGCAATACGATGTTCACTGTAAAAAGTACATTTCCCATTATGATTTATGGTTATGGATGGGGGCATGGACTGGGAATGAGCCAGTGGGGGGCCAACCAGATGGGGAGAGAAAATATCAGTTATCAAACGATTTTATATCATTATTATAGCAATACAAAATTAGAAAAGTTATACTAGGAAGAAGGATTTAAATTGAAATTAAGCGATTTTACCTATGAACTGCCGAAGGAATTAATTGCGCAGCATCCGGCTGAACCACGGGATCATGCTCGACTGATGATATATGATAAAAAAACGGGTGACGTAGTACACCGCTATTTTTATGATTTAGTTAACGAATTGCAGTCGGGAGATGTTCTTGTTTTCAACGACTCCAAGGTTATTCCTGCCCGGCTTTTCGGACATCGCATTCCCACGGGCGGAAAAGTGGAAGTACTCCTGCTGACGCCTTGCGGGGAAGATACCTGGGAGGTATTGGTAAAACCGGGGAAAAAAGCCTTGCCGGGTACGCAGCTTGCGTTTGAGGCGGGAATGACGGCAGATATACTGGATAAGACTGATTTTGGCGGCCGTATTGTAAAGTTTAATTATGATGGCGTATTTGACGATATTATTGATACTATTGGAGAAATGCCGCTGCCGCCGTATATACATGAAAAACTGGAAGATAAAGAGCAATACCAGACGGTCTATGCCCGTGAAAAAGGCTCGGCAGCCGCTCCTACGGCTGGGCTGCACTTTACAGATGAACTTTTGGAAAAGATACGCGATAAAGGTGTGCAGGAAATATTTGTTACACTGCATGTGGGGTTGGGTACTTTCCGGCCGGTAGAAGAGGAAAATATCGAAGATCATGAAATGCATAGTGAATTTTACAGTATTACACCCGAAGCAGCAACAGCTGTGAATCGAGCTAAAGCGGAAGGCAGACGTGTTATTGCTGTAGGTACGACTTCTATTCGTACGTTGGAAAGTGCAGGTACTTCTGGGGAGCTCAAAGCGGGCTCCGGATGGACAAATATTTTTATCTATCCGGGATTTACGTTTCATATCGTCGATGCATTGGTCACTAACTTCCATCTTCCGGAATCGACGCTGCTGATGCTGATCAGTGCACTATCGGAACGGGAAAAAATATTAAAAGCATATGAAATCGCCGTACAGGAACAGTATCGCTTTTTTAGTTTTGGCGACGCCATGTTTATACGATAAGGAGGAACACTCTTGGTTATTTCATACGAACTGCAGGCAGAATGTGACGGTGCCAGGGCAGGCTTGCTGCGAACACCGCATGGTACCTTTAAAACACCGATGTTTATGCCTGTTGGAACGCAGGCAACCGTAAAAACGCTGACGCCCGAGGAACTGTATGATATGGGAGCTCAGATTATTTTAAGCAATACCTATCATCTGTTTTTGCGGCCGGGGGAGAATTTGGTACGGGAGGCAGGCGGTCTTCATAAATTCATGCATTGGAAACAGGCCATTCTTACGGACAGCGGTGGGTTTCAGGTGTTCAGCCTGGGCCAGATGCGGAAAATTACGGAAGAAGGCGTTACGTTTCGATCCCATTTGGATGGATCACGCAAATTTTTGTCACCGGAAGTCTCTATGGATATTCAGATGAAACTGGATTCGGATATTGCCATGGCGTTTGATGAATGCATCCCATATCCGTCGGATTATGACTATACCAAACATTCGACGGAACGGACCAGTCGCTGGGCTAAACGCTGTCTGGACCATCATCGCAGCGATACGCAGGGAGTATTCGGCATTGTTCAGGGCGGTATGTATAAAGACCTCCGCCGGCAAAGTTGTGAAGAGTTGGCGTCAATGAATTTTGATGGATTTGGTATTGGTGGGTTGAGTGTTGGTGAAGCAAAGGATATAATGTATGATATATTAGAAAATACGACATCGTATCTTCCGATACACAAAGCACGCTATCTGATGGGCGTCGGCACACCGGATTGTCTGATTGAAGGAGTGGCACGCGGTGTGGATATGTTTGATTGTGTCTTTCCTACACGGGTAGCACGCAACGGCATGGCTATGACTCATACCGGGCGGCTTACGGTACGCAACGCAAAATATGCTCATGATTTTATACCGTTGGAAGCAGGATGTCAGTGTTATACCTGCAGGAACTATTCCCGAGCTTATATCCGCCATCTCTTTAAGGCAGAGGAATTATTGGCATATCGACTGGTCAGTATTCATAATTTATATTTTCTTTTGGAATTTATGCGGAATATGCGCCAATCTATTTTTGATGGTACGTTTCGGCAGTTTCGCAAGCAATTTTGGGACCGATATCAAGATGGATAAATTATATTCATCTTGCATATAGATATTATGTGTTTTAGGAGGTGAAAAGAGTGGAAGAATTGATAAACAGTATGGGCGAATTCGGGGCTATGTGGCCGATTCTCTTGATGGTGGTTATTTTTTATTTCTTGTTGTACCGGCCGCAGAAAAAGCAGCAGAAACAGCGCCAGCAAATGCTGGACAGCTTGAAAAAAGGTGCTAAGATAATTACTGTCGGAGGTGTTTACGGAACCATTGAAGCCTTAGATGAAAAAACGGCAACTCTCCGTATTTCCGAAAAGGTTGAAATCAAGGTCACACGCAGTGCTATCAATCAGGTGTTAGGTAAGGATAATGAAGATGCCGGAAATGATAAGTAAAAAACAGCTTAGAAAAGCCATTACGGCACGTCTTGGAAAAATATCTCCGGAAGAACAAGCTGAGGTAAGCAAGGATGTTTGTTGCCGTATTGCAGTGTTGCCGCAGTACAAAAAGGCGCAGCGGATCATGGCATTTTTGAGTATGCCCGGAGAGATATGCCTGGATTCCTTATTGGACCAGGCAATCCGGGAAGGGCGGCACGTATATGTGCCGCGATGCTTGTCCCGCGGAGTTATGGAAGCGGTCCGGCTGGATTCAGTATCAACAGCCGTAAACGGAAAATATGGCATACGGACAGCACCGGCGGAAAATCTGTCTGCTAGTCCGGATACCTTGGATTTGATACTTGTTCCAGGCGTGGCTTTTGATGAAAAGGGATGGCGGCTCGGACATGGGGCTGCTTTTTATGACCGTTTTTTGCCAAAAGCACAGCAAGCCAGTTGGATTGGCATTGTCTGGGATATGCAAATAGTACCGACCGTTCCTAAAGAATCGCATGATGTGTGTATTCCTTTTATTTTAACGGAACAACGGTATATTATTACACATTGGAAATAAAGTTAGTATTTCCCAAGAGGGGGGATATTGTTGCGGACTCGTAACATGGTAAAGTTTTTTGGCGCAGTCATTATTATTTTGGCTGCATTTATTACATTTATTTATCCGCTTGCCAATTCTATCAAGCAAGGCCTTGATTTGCAGGGCGGCACGCATATTGTGCTGGAAGCGGTGGATACGCCGGATGCACCGGTCACGGACGACTCGCTCAGCCGTGTCGTTACTATTATTGAAAGGCGTATCAACGAAATGGGCTTGACGGAACCTATCGTGCAGAAAGAAGGTGCCCGCAGGGTCATTGTAGAGCTGCCTGGTGAAAAGGATCCTCAAAAGGCGATTGAAACAATCGGCAAAACCGCTGTCTTGGAATTTAAAGATGAAAGCGGAGCAACGCGTATGACTGGTAAAGATTTGAAAACGGCAAAAGAACAAATTGATAACGGTAAGAAAAACGTTGTTGCTATTGAATTTACGGATGAAGGTGCCAAGAAGTTTGCCGATTTGACAGCATCCAATGTGGGACATCAGATTTCCATCCTCCTTGATGGCCAGGTGTTGACTTCTCCTGTTGTTAATGAAGCTATTACCGGCGGTAAAGCCGTCATTACCGGCAGTAAGACGTTGGAGGATGCAAAAAATCTGGCTATTTTACTTCGTTCCGGGGCTCTTCCCGTTAAGGTCCAGGTATTGGAAGTACGGACGATCGGTCCGAGCTTGGGGCAGGATTCTAAGATAAAGAGTGAAAAAGCGTTTGCTATCGGCATCGTTCTTATCATGATTTTTCTTGTTGCCATCTACCGAGTATCCGGTCTGGTAGCCAATGTCGCATTACTGGTATATATTATGATTTTATTGGCGATTCTGAAGTATCTGAATGCGACACTGACACTTCCTGGAATTGCCGGTATTATCTTATCCATGGGATTTGCCGTAGATGCCAATATTCTTATTTTTGAACGATTTAAGGAAGAGGTCTTGATCGGTAAAAGTCTGCGAACGTCTATGGAGGCAGGATTCAGGCGGGCATTCAGTACGATTTTGGATGCTAACGTATCCGTTATGATTGCAGCTATTGTTCTTATTGTAATGGGGTCCGGCACTGTAAAAGGATTTGCTGTTAATCTGGCGTTAGGCATTATTGTCAGTATGTTTACAGCAATTTTGGTTAGTCGTTCACTACTGACATGGTTCATTAATACTGGTCTCATCACGAATCCTTGGTTTTATGGTTTGAACCGTAAGCTGACGGCCGAATCAGAAACAAAAAAGGGGGGACGGTCATGAGATTCAATATTGTAGCTCATAAAAAATGGTGGTTTTCCCTATCCTCTATTCTGGTTATATTGAGTATTATCTCTATGTTTGTCTATGGATTTAACTTTGGTATTGACTATACGGGTGGCACGATCTTGGATCTGCAGTTTCAAAAACCGGTTACGGTTGCACAAGTTCGTGATGCCGTCAATAGCACGAATATGAATCTGGATAACAGCGTTATCCAATTGACCGGCGTGACCGATGAAAGTTCTTCCGCCGATGTTATGATTCGCATGCGCAATCTTTCCAGTGACGAAAGCAAATCCGTTGTTGATCAGGTGCAGAATAAGCTTGGCAATGTGGAAGTCAAGCGGACAGAATCTGTTGGAGCTGTTATTGGTTCGGAAGTGACTAAGAATGCTATTATAAACCTTCTGGTGGCATTTGTGGCACTGGCGGCTTATATTTCTTTCCGATTTGAGTATAAAATAGCCATATCCGCACTTGTATCCATTCTTCACGATTTAATTATGGTGCTTGGATTTTTCTCGTTTTTCCATTTGGAAATCGATGCGTCTTTCCTAGCGGCTATATTGACAGTAGTAGGCTATTCCATGAATGAAGCCGTCGTTATTTTTGACCGTGTGCGGGAAAATACACGAACGCACCGCCGTACGGATACTTATGAAAAACTGGCATATGACAGTATTGCCCAGAGTATTCACCGCAGTATCTATACCTTGACCACTGTACTTTTTGCCTGCGGGGCACTGCATTTCTTTGGTGGTGATTCGACCAAAAATTTTTCACTGGTCATGCTCATTGGTTTTATCAGCGGGGCGTATTCTTCCATCTGTGTAGATACATCTTTGTGGGTCGTATGGAAAAACCATACTTCGCATAAACGTGGTTCTAAACCCGAAGAAGAAAGCGGTATTGTCAGTGAAGAAAGCAACTAACCATACCTGACAGATATGCGAACCAGGCGTTCAGAAATTTTCTGAACGCCTGGTTTTTATTTTTTGAACTAATTTAATTTATATTTTTGGGTATGGGGGCAAGAAAGGCAAAAATAGCACCAAAAACGGCAACAATCCATAGTACCTGCAGTGCAGTGGAAACGCCCCATTGATCGGCTCCCCAGCCAACGAGCGGGGATATGAGCCCTCCCATAGTAGTGCTCAGTCCCAAGGTCACACCTGATGCCAGACCTACGTTTTTAGATAAATAAGTCTGGCCGAGAACGACGATAGGGCTATAAGGTGCAAACAGAGAGAAGGCAACCGGAATAAGCAATAATGTAGATAACCAGATGTTTGTGCTGTTTGTGAAAAAGAACATAGCAGGGATCATTAATAAGAACGATCCCCGCATGATACGGATAAAGCCAAAGCGATCCGCCATAATTCCGCCTAAAAAGGTGATGCAGGCACCCATTGCAAATAAGATGGATAATGCAAGGCTGCCGTTAGCCGGCGTTTCATGCAGGACGGTAATCCAGTAAATAGGAATGAATGTATTGCAGGTTGTAAAGCCGACGGAACGTGCAAAAATAACAACGGTCAATTTGCTGAAAGCGCTCCAATCGTTTTCTTTTGTTTCATTTTTGTGAGCTATTGTGTTTTTGATTTCTACATCGGCTGCCATTTTTAGAACTTTGGGCATATTTATATATAAGATAGCGGAAAGAACGGTATTTACCAGTCCGAAAATGACTAATCCGCGAATGTCAAAGGCGTAGGCGCAAAAACCGGCAACCATAGGACCCACGGCAAACCCCGCATTCCCACCTACTGAAAAGCTACCCAGTGCCTGGCCTTTGAGTTTTCCTGAAATTTTGTTGACCATGAGCGCCGCTTCCGGGTGAAAAATAGAAGAGCCGAGACCACTGAACATGGCGCAGATAAAAATAGTCCAGTAATTGGTCGTAAATGCTATGATAGTAAGACAGATGCCGCACATCATAGTTCCGGCAGGGATAAACCAAGGTTTGGAAATTTTATCAGAATAATAACCAAAAAGTGGTTGTGATACAGAGGACAAGAGCATGTTGGCGAAAATTAACGTAGCGGCATCTTGATAGCTTAAGTTACAAACAGCAATAAAATAAGGCAGCAGTGCCGGAATTGCTCCTTGGCACCAATCAGCGGCAAAGTGCCCCATAGTAAAGAGATAAACAAAGGGATTTAGTTTTTTCATAGCAGATACGACCTTCTTTTTATAGGATGTCTATATATTCTTGTGTTACATATACGTTATTATTACATAGTACTTTATAGTTTTCAAGAGAAATAGGCAGATATCTACTATATACAGCCATGTAAAGTGTTTTTTTCAGTATATTTATGATTACAGGTGGTAAAAAAAGCTCTATGTGATATAATGGGAAAAATGGTATTAGATATTAAGGAGTTGAGCATATGGCGTCAAAAGAAATGTTTGAATTAGGCTCTAAGAGTTCTGCTATCAGAGATTTATTTGATTACGGGCAAAAGCAGGCAGTTATAGTAGGAAAAGAAAATGTTTTCGATTTCAGTATTGGGAACCCAACCGTACCGGCTCCGCCTTGCGTTAAGGAAGCAATTGAAAATCTACTGAATACCAAGGCTTCCGTGGAAATTCATGGGTACACTTCGGCACCAGGTGATATATCCGTCCGTAACGGCTTGGCTGACTTCATGAATACTACCTATGATGCCGGCGTCAGAGCAGAGAATTTTTATATGACTTGTGGGGCAGCGGCTTCTTTGACGATGTCTCTGAAAGCCTTAGTGGAATCGTCGGAGGACGAAATTATTCTTATTGCGCCATTCTTTTCAGAATACACTGTATTTATTCAAAATACAGGAGCAAAACGGGTGGTTCTTCCCCCGGATACAACGCATTTTCAAATTGACTTTGCGGCGTTGGAACATGCGATTACGCCGCATACACGAGCCATCATTATCAATTCACCTAATAATCCTTCGGGTACAGTATATACGGCAGATACTTATACACGGCTGGCTGCATTGCTTACGCAGAAATCAAAGGAATACGGGCATCCTGTCTACATTATTTCCGATGAACCTTACCGGGAAATCATTTATGATAATATGCCCATCCTTTATGTCCCGAAGTTCTATAAGGATACGGTGATTTGCTATTCGTACAGTAAATCCTTGTCCCTTCCGGGAGAGCGTATTGGCTATATTCTTGTACCGGACTATGTGGAAGGTGCCAGGGAAATTTATGCAGCTATTTGTGGTGCTGGCCGTTCGATGGGGTTTGTCTGTGCCCCGAATCTGTTCCAAAAGGTTGTTCTGGCTTGTTTGGGAAAAACGTCAGATATTGCTGTATATGATGCTAACCGAAAACTGCTGTACAATGGATTGAAGGATATGGGATATGAATGTATATATCCGAGCGGTGCATTTTATCTGTTTGTGAAGTCACCGGAACCAGATGCCAAGGTGTTTTCTGAAAAAGCCAAGGAACTCAATCTGCTGATTGTTCCTGCTGATGATTTTGGCTGTCCCGGATATGTTCGCGTATCGTATTGTGTGGATCCGGATATGATCCAACGTTCTTTTGCCGCGTTCCAAAAACTTATTAATCAATATAAATAGTAATGACGAGACTTTAACCATAGCAGCGGTGAAGTACTTTTTTACCGCCTATGGTTATTACGTTCTTGACAAACAATTTGTATTTTGTTAAACTGTTCAGGTCTTCCTTTTTGCGGGCCTATAGCTCAGCTGGTTAGAGCGCACGCCTGATAAGCGTGAGGTCGGTGGTTCAAGTCCACCCAGGCCCACCAAAATTCTCCCCTCAGTATAAACGGTTTTTATACTGAGGGGGCTTTTTATATACGTAAACGCATGTAAGTATGTTATAATAATACAATGCCATAAGAAAAAGGAGGTTAGTATATGGTAAACATTGCATCCTATATCGAACAAACGAATCTAAAACCAGAGGCGACGCTGCAGGATATATCCAAGCTTTGCAGTGAGGCTATAACATATAACTTTGCTGCTGTTTGCGTAAATTCTTCGTATGTAAGTACGGCGCATGCCATGCTTAAGGGCAGCGATGTACGGATTTCCTGTGTCGTTGGATTTCCCTTGGGTGCTATGGCAACAAAAATCAAGGCGGCAGAAGCAGTGTATGCGGTTGCTTGCGGAGCCGATGAAATAGATATGGTTCTGGCCATCGGACGGGTAAAGAGCGGTGACTGGGATTATGTAATAGAGGATATCCATCAAGTTGCGACGGCAGTTCCCGGGCACCCCGTAAAGGTTATTCTGGAGACAGGGCTGTTAACGGCAGAAGAAAAAAAGCTGGCTTGCCGTGCTGCTGTGCAAGCAGGGGCGGCTTATGTAAAAACTTCGACGGGTTTTGGCTGCGGTGGTGCTACTGTGGAAGACGTACGGCTTATGCGGGACATGGTCGGTAAGAATGTATGTATTAAGGCTTCCGGCGGTATACGCGATTATCAAACGGCGTGTGCCATGATTGCAGCAGGTGCCGATAGATTAGGAACCAGCAGCGGACCAGCCATTATGAAAGGTATGCAAGCATGACGGAAAGTGAATTTCAGTTACAGAAAATGGCGTATTCTATCGGACAGGCCCGCGGTTGTACTCCTAATATGGAGCTTCCGGAGACAGCCGAAGAAATAACATATACTCATACGGAAGCTTCTTTTATGGAGACGATGCCAACCCATGGTCCGTCTGATTGTACCGTTAGCATCCTGGCCAGCGGCAGCAGTGGCAATGCGACCTTTATCCGCTGGGGAAATACACGGATACTGATTGATGCGGGTATCAGTTACCGCCGCATTGAACAAGGATTGCGGCAGGTTCAATGCGCCGTGGCTGATTTGGATGCCATTTTTCTTACGCATGAACATTCTGATCATACGTCGGGGCTGCCTGTTTTGTTGAAGCATTCTCATATGCCGATTTATACAACACGGGACACTTGGCAGGCTATAGGCAAAAAGGTTGATGATTACAGTGAGCGGTTTGTCAGATTACCGCGCCGTGTCAATTTGAAAGATGTGCAGGTTATTCCTTTTGCCATTTCTCATGATGCGGCCCGTCCTGTAGGATATGCCCTGCGATGTGGTGACAGCAAGATCACGGTGGCTACGGATTTAGGTTATATCAGTCGGGATGTGGAATTAGCGGCAGCATATGCGGATATTTTGATTTTGGAAGCAAACCATGATGAACAAATGGTTCGTGAAGGTCCGTATCCGTATTGCCTGCAGTCACGGATTTTGGGACAAAAAGGACATTTGTCAAATAAAACGGCGGCAGCCTTATTGACGCGTTTGCCGCGCAAACAAGGCATGAAAGTATTGCTGGCTCATCGCAGCGCTAAAAATAATTCACCTGCTTGTACGGTACAGACGGTACGCGATATACTGTATAATGCGGGGATAGTGATGGGACAGGATATTATCATCCGGTTGGCCTGTCAATCAGGGCAAGTGAGATTTCAAGATAAGGAGTGATGACAGATGTCAAAAAAACATATTACCATAGTGATAGCGGCAATCATACTTATTATAGTTGGGGCAGCGGGAGGATATTTTCTCAACAATACGTTCCTTCATAACGGACAGTCTTTTAAAGGAACGACAAATCAATTGGAACCGCCTAAAAAAACGGATAAAATTTCCGATGCACGCAATACATGGGCTGTGCAAGCAGCTAAAAAAGTCAGCCCGGCTGTTGTCGGTATTACGACAAAAGTCTATAACCGCGATATGTTTAACCGCAAAGTTCTTGTCGGGGAAGGCGTCGGTTCGGGTGTCATTTTTGATAAAAACGGGTATATCGTAACGAATAATCATGTTGTCGGCGACGGCAAAACGGTTATTGTGTCATTAGCAGACGGACAAAGTACGGAAGGTACTGTTATCGGCCGTGATGCCAGAACTGATTTGGCTGTTGTCAAAATAAATGTCAGCAATCTTACGGTTGCTGAATTTGGCGACAGCGATTCGCTGCAGGCCGGGGAACCGGTCATTGCTATTGGTAATCCACTGGGATTGGAATTTCAAGGTACCGTCACTGCCGGTGTTATCAGTGCGTTGAATCGTACTATCGGGGCAGAAGGACAAAGCATGAAACTTATTCAGACAGATGCTGCTATTAATCCCGGCAACTCCGGCGGAGCTTTGGTCAATGCGGATGGACAGGTTATCGGTATTAACAGTGCCAAAATATCAAAAGAAGGTGTTGAGGGGTTGGGTTTTGCTATTCCTATCGACACGGTACGACCTATTTTGGAATCTTTGATTAAAAATGGCAAGGTAGTTCGGCCGTATCTGGGAGTATACGGACTCGATAAGCAAATGGCCGGACGGTTTGGCATGGACTTGCAGGTGGATGGTATTTATGTATATCAGGTTATTGCTGGAGGCCCGCTAGCACAGGCCGGAATTCAACATGGTGATATACTGATCAAGATGGATGATGCGGACTTAAAGGACTTTAATGCCTTGCAGGATGTAATGAAAGCACATAAAGTCGGCGATTCCGTGACGATTACCTATCTGCGCAACAATGCGCAAGAAACGGTGCAGGTAACATTGCAGGAAGCACCGAAGGATGATGAAAAATAGGATGAAATATCATATTATTACAATTGGGAAAATCAAGGAAGCGTATTTAACGGCAGGCATGGACGAGTTTTTGAAACGACTGCGACCGTATGGACAGGTGGAAATAACGGTTCTACCAGAAGAAAGAATGCCGGACAGACCTTCTGCTGCCGACAAAAAACGAGTTCTTGATACGGAAGGGGAAAAGCTTTTGCGCCAGGTGCGTGAGGACTCCTTTCTTTTTGTACTGGATGTACAGGGAACACTTATCTCTTCCGAAGCGATGGCGGAGAAATTTTCCGAATTGGCTGTCTATGGCTGCAGTGAATTATCTTTTATTATCGGTGGTCCGTTTGGATTATCGGACAGGATACGGCGCCGTGCAGATCTGTGTATCTCCTTTGGACGCATTACATTGACGCATCAAATGATACGTCTCTTACTATTGGAGCAACTGTATAGAGCTATTAAAATAGGACGTCATGAACCATATCATCTGTGAAATTTGAGCAAGTTAAAAATAAAAGCAGGAATTTCAACTTCTTTTGTGTAATTAGTATACTAAGAATGAAATTTACTTGGGATTTCATATCGTCAGTATAAAGACTAAAAGCAGGGAGGTTGAGCGTATGCAAGAACGTATAGCATCGGATATTATGGAAAAATATGTCATTACAGCAAGCCCGGATACATCTGTGTTTGATTTGGTAGACATGTTTGTAAAAAACAAAGTGTCTGCTATTCCGGTGGTAGATGATGAAGAAAAACTGATTGGAATTATTACAGATGGGGATTTATTATACAAAAAGATAAAGCCTCATGTACCGCATTATGTCAATCTACTAGGAGCCAGTATTTATTATAATGGCATCAGCGAATATGATAAGGGTTTTAAAAAACTGCTGGCTTGCACCGCTCGGGATATGATGACACGCAATGTTATTATTGCCGCTCCCGATGCCGATATCGAACAGATTGCCGGGGTTATGGTTGCCGAACACTTAAAGGTTATTCCTATCGTAAAGGATAAACGTGTAGTAGGAATCATTACACGGCGGGACATTCTGGAAGAGTTATATTCCGAATATGGTAAGGCAGATACGGAAGAAGAAAAGTAAAAAGTGATATAAAAACAGAGGAATGAGCTCATGACAGGGTTCATTCCTCTTTGTTTTTAAAAATTTACGGTTTCCATTCTATCTATGAGATGATATAATGAAATATACTAAAAGTATTGAGGAGGATATGAATGGATAACAAAGAGGTAGTAGTTGTTGTCGATTTTGGCGGTCAGTATAACCAGCTTATTGCGCGGCGCGTCCGTGAAAATCATGTGTATTGTGAAGTGTACCCGTATCACAAAGCGGTGAGCAAGATAAAGGAATTGCAGCCGCAGGGGATTATTTTCACCGGCGGTCCGGCAAGTGTATATGAAGAAAAGGCACCGAAAATTGAAGAAAAAGTCTTTCAACTGGGAATTCCTGTACTGGGGCTTTGCTACGGAATGCAGTTTATGGCACAAACACTGGGCGGCGAAGTAGAACAAGCCGATATGCGTGAATTTGGCAAGACGGCTATTTCTGTCGATACAGCATCCCCTTTGTTTAAAGGATTGCAGGAACAGGAAACAGTGTGGATGAGCCATACGGACTACGTTGCAAAAATACCGGCTGATTTTGAAATCATTGCACATACAGAAAACTGTCCGGTCGCGGCGATGCAGAATAAAGCAAAGAAACTCTATGCGATGCAATACCACCCGGAAGTACTGCATACCGAACACGGTAAGGAAATGCTTCATAACTTCCTGTTTGAAGTCTGCGGCTGTACCGGATCCTGGACGATGGCTAATTATGCAAAAACGGCAATCAATACTATTCGCAAGATCATCGGGAATGGAAAGGTAGTTCTTGCTCTATCCGGTGGCGTAGACAGCTCTGTCGCAGCGGCATTGATTTCTAAGGCTGTTGGCAGTCAGCTGACTTGTATCTTTGTAGACCATGGCCTGCTTCGGAAAAACGAAGGAGACGAAGTAGAAGCGGCATTTCAGAACTCCGGGATGAAATTTGTCCGTGTCGATGCCTCAGACCGATTCCTTGGCAAATTAAAAGGAGTAAGTGAACCGGAACGGAAACGCAAAATCATAGGCGAAGAATTCATCCGTGTATTTGAAGAAGAAGGACGTAAAATCGGAACCGTCGATTATCTGGCACAAGGTACGATATACCCTGATGTCATTGAATCAGGGGCCGGTGATGCGGCAGTTATCAAAAGCCACCATAACGTCGGAGGCCTTCCGGCGGTTGTCGATTTCAAGGGACTTATCGAACCCCTGCGCAACCTCTTTAAAGATGAAGTACGTGAACTCGGGGCTGAACTGGGACTTCCGGAATACCTTGTATGGCGTCAGCCTTTTCCCGGACCGGGACTTGCTATCCGTGTCATGGGTGAAATCACGACGGATAAACTAGCGGTCCTGCGGGACGCTGATGCCATCTTCCGTGAAGAAATTGCGAATGCCGGCTTGAACCGCTCCATTAATCAATACTTTGCCGTACTGACCTCAAACCGTACCGTCGGTGTTATGGGCGACTTCCGTACCTATGACTATACGCTGGCCCTGCGCGGAGTCACAACGACAGACTTTATGACGGCTGATTGGGCTCGGATTCCCTATGACGTATTGGATAAAATTTCCAGCCGTATTGTAAATGAGGTAGACCACATTAACCGTATTGTATATGATATAACCAGTAAACCACCTGCTACTATAGAATGGGAATAAGAAATAAATGTCTCAGGATACCCTCATGTATTCACCGAGAGGAAAAATGGTTAGCTTGCTGATATATACAAAAAGACCTTGTATAAAAGCTTTTTACGAAGCCTGTGCAAGGTCTTTTGTTATAATAGAAAAGTTTTCAAAAAGAGTTGGCCAAATCCTCTAAAAAATTTTTATTTATAACGTACATTACATCTATATGCAGTGAGTATGAATCCGATATGGGAGCAGACAGGAGCTAAAATCAAGAAGATCGGCATGGCAATTTGTGTTTTGTTTTTTTGACAAATTGCTTGAGAGAAACCAAAGCATGATTGTAACAAATTTCAGCGATGATTATATCGCTGCTGCATGCAGGACAGCAAAGCTGAGAATTCCATTCCAGCGGCCGGTCAAACGTATGGGGTACGCAACTAAAACCAGAGATAAAATTTTTGGTTTTAGCTAACTTATAGAATACAATAGAAATGACACTGTGAACAACGCGAAAATGAGAATGGAGAAGAAACCTGTCTTCGAGAAAAAGAACACTATCTTTCAAAATTAAGGGGATTGGGGAGTTGAAGTGTCGAAGAGCCTTTTTCGTAAGCATCCCGGGCCGTGGGGATGGCAAATAATAAAAATCCAATCTTACTTGTGACGCCATGTTACCGTGTCATTGGCGTAAATGGGAAATTGTGGGATATGCAGCCGGTTTGGATATTAAGGAAAAATTATTGAAATTGGAACAAACATATGCCAATTGTTGAAACAAAATATTTTGATTATGGAAGAAAAGAAGTGGAATACCTCGCTGTTACCGATCCGGTGTTAGGCACTGCAATGGCAATGCTTGGTAGTGTGGAACGCGAGGTGATTCCTGATTTATTTGCAGTATTGGTCTATGCAATTGTAGGTCAGTTGGTTTCTGTACGTTCCGCAAAGACAGTCTGGATGGATATGTAGCAAAATATCGACGATATTACACCGGAAAATCTGTCGTGCGTTTCTGACGATGCGATTCAACAATGTGGCATGATCATGAAAAAAGCGATTATGATTTCGTCATGGTCAAAAAAGATTATACAGTGCAGTATTTGTATGGAGAATTTATGGACATTGTCGGATCAGGCGGTTATTGAGCGTCTAACCGCAATCAAAGGAATCGGTCTTTGGACGGCATAAATGCTGTTGATTAATTGTATGGAACGGTCCGATATCGTTAGCTAGGGCGATATCGCTATTCGCAGAGGAATGGAAAAACTCTATGGGTTCCCAAAATTGACGACGGATCAGTTTGAAAGGTGTAAAAGCAGCTATTCACCGTATGGTTCGGTAGTTTCTATTTATTTATGGAAAATTGCTTTTTTATAGGCTGGATGGGAGCAGGACAACATGGAATCAAAGAAGAAATATACCTAGGAAACAAAAAGACAACGTTTATCTGACTTTAAATAAAAAGGAGAAGAAAACGGATGCAAAAAAAGATTAGACAGCAGATAGAAGCGCTGGCGGAAACAGACTATCGTATTTTTTCTTCCGGACTGCTTCCGCACACGGAACATGTTCTGGGGGTTCGGCTCCCTTTACTTCGAAAAATAGCAAAGCAGCTTTCAAAATCGGATTGGCGTACATATTTGCAAACGGCACAGGATGCTTCATTTGAAGAGATCATGCTGCAGGGAATGGTGATAGGTTGTGTGAAGTGCTCACCAGAAGAACGGTTTTTATATATACAAACTTTTGTTCCTAAAATTGATAATTGGTCGGTATGTGACAGCTTTTGCACGGGACTCAAATTTACGAGAGAATGTCCTACGCAAATGTGGGATTTTTTGCAACCGTATTTAACGTCAAATCAGGAATTTTATATCCGGTTTGCGGTCATTATGTTGATTTTTTACTATATTAATGAATCTTATATTGTGGAAGTTATTCATCAACTGGATAGGGTGCAGCATAGTGGATATTATGTAAAGATGGCAGTCGCTTGGGCAATTTCTGTCTGTTATATTCAGTTTCCTGAAATTACGCTGCAGTATCTGCAAAAGAATTGTTTGGATGATTTTACATATCATAAAGCATTGCAGAAAATCATGGAATCTTTAAAAGTAGATAAAGAAACGAAAAAACAAATTCGAACACTGAAGCGGGAATCTATCAAGATAATAAAAAAGAGAAAGGAATGACAAACTTATTTTTTGTCGTCCCTCTTGTAAATCTAAACAACCCAAGCGAAAAAATACAGTGTTCTTTGATACGGAAGAACAGGCGAGAAAAAATGGCATTCGTCCTTGTAAACGATGGCGCCCTGATTTATTAGAATTTCAGCCCAAAAAAGAGAACGCCGAAAAAATAAAATTAACCTATGTATACACAGTTCGGGCGATTCATGGATATGTCACCGAATGTATATCGGAAAAATGTCTTTAGTAAGGAGGCCGATTCATGATCGTGAGTGCGAGCCGTCGTACAGATATTCCGGCTTTTTATTCAGAATGGCTGCTTAATCGCTTGCGAGACGGGTATGTATTCGTTCCAAATCCAAGAAATCCGCTGCATTATAGTCGGGTGGAGTTACAGCCACAAACCGTAGACTGTTTTGTGTTCTGGACAAAAAATCCTGCGCCGATGATTTCAAAGTTAGACGAGATTGCTGCGATGGGCTACCCATTTTATTTCCAGTTTACCTTGACACCGTATGGACGGGAAATAGAGACATATTTACCACCTAAAACTATTTTAGTGCAAACCTTTCGCAAACTCAGTACATTGATAGGAGCGAAGCGAGTCGTATGGCGATATGATCCGATTATGCTAACAGATCATATGGATGTCAGCTATCATTTAAAACATTTTGAGCAAATAGCAGCTGCGATAGAAGGTTATACGAAGCGTTGTATTTTCAGCTTTTTGGATTTCTATCCCAAGGTGCGTAGCGCCTTGCGAAATATAGCCGTAATGGAAGTGCAGCAATCCGATATGCTTCGAATTGCGGAGGGCTTTTCTAACATTGCACAAAAGTATCGAATTCGGTTATCTACCTGCTGTGAAGCGATAGACTTGAGTCGATATGATATTGAACATGCTGCCTGTATTGATGCAAAGTTGATTGAGGATATTCTTGGTTGCGCTGTTCATTCAAAAAAAGATGCTAATCAACGTCCTGGGTGTGGCTGTATGGAAAGTGTGGAAATTGGTGCGTATGATTCTTGTGCACATGGATGCATATATTGTTATGCGAATTCAGCCATGCAGACCGTGCGGCAGCATATAGCTTGTCATGACCCTATGTCACCTGTCCTATTTGGTCATTTGCCAAAAGATGCGGTTATTACTGAGCGGAAAATGATTTCGGTAAAGGATCCATACCAATGTTTATTTTAGATATTTTGAGTAGGTTGAAAAACTGCATCGCATTTTCAGCCTACTCATTTTTATATAGTTATTAGGATACAACTTTGCATTGCAGTACAATAATTTTAATGGCAAATCTAAAAATACTGATTTTACCCATACCATTTCCCATAGCAGTAAAATAGCGGACAGTGTCAAAAATTTGGCTATGCAGATGGTTAAGGGGCATGCTGCAGACGGTGCAGAAATTCGATACATGGAGTAAATAGAATAAAAAATGTAAGAACTGTTCCTCAACGGTTAAACTTCAAAAATATAACCTTTTGGGGACCGTTTTTGCATGGTAATCTATGGGAATAGGTTTAGAAAATAAATCGTGCGGGCATAGTGCGTAAATAGCTTTATGTGAATTCATTAAAAAAATATTAATATATAATAACAAAAGAAGTGTGTTATACTATGTGTAAATAAAAGTTTTAAATAAGCTATCATGTTTGGTTATTAAACTAAAATGAAAGTAATTAAAACTACGGGAAAAATACGATGTACATTATTGCATATAGAAAGGTAACTATAACTAATAAGCCTGCGCTTCTTATAGCTGCCTTTTGTTCTATATGGCGGGAATTTTGAAAGAACGAATGGAATGTTTGCGTGCAGCAAATATATGAGAAGCTTCGGATGATGGGAAAATACTGTTTGGTACTTGTTTTTGTCGTGAATGCAAAACATAGATAATCTTGCTAAGAATAATTTCATAACGTATGAGATATAAAAATTATTTTATAGGGGGGACATTTATGAATCAGGATATAACGTCATCTGATTTAAAAGCCATTTTGCACTCGAAACGTGCTAATATATATTATTTGAATAAATGCCGCGTGATGCAGAAAGACGGTCGGGTGGTGTATTTAACGGACGGTAAAAAAGAAAACTTTTATTGGAATATACCTATTGCAAATACCACGGTTATTCTTTTGGGAACGGGAACATCTATTACCCAAGCAGCTATGCGATTGTTAGCCAGTGCAGGTGTGCTTGTTGGATTTTGCGGCGGAGGAGCGACTCCGTTATTTTCGGGGACAGAAGTAGAGTGGTTAAATCCTCAGAGTGAATATAGACCGACGGAATATGTACAAGGCTGGATGTCGTTCTGGTTTGACGATGCGAAACGATTGCTTGTCGCGAAGGAATTCCAAAAGAAACGATGTGAGTTTTTGTGTAAGACGTGGGAAAAAGATAATGAATTGCAGGAAGCCGGTTTCTATGATGATGATGAAGCTGTAGACAATGCCTTACATACATTTGAGCGGAAAATTAAAAAAGCTGGGAATGTTACAGAACTTCTGGCGGGTGAGGCTGAATTTACAAAGAAGTTATATAATGTAAACTGCACAAACCAATAGTGTGCATAACTGCAGTATTCATCAGCGTTTCGTAGTATAATAAGTGCATGAGTATGGTGGAAAACAGCTCAAAATCCTTGCACACAGGTGACGTAAAATGTATAAAACTCCTTCTAAACAACTTTCCTTCGAAGATTTTAATCAACCCTTGGGATTACAAATGGATCCGAACAATCGTTGGATCAAGAAAGCAGAATTCATCCCGTGGGATTTGGTAGAAAAGAAATATAAAAAACTGTTCAAAGGATTCAAAGGACATGTAGCCAAGCCTGCCAGAATGGCACTAGGCGCGTTGCTCATTCAAATTGAATACGGGTACTCGGATGAAGAAACCGTCGAACAAATCAAGGAAAACCCCTATTTGCAATATTTCTGCGGTTTGCTTGGCTATGAATATAAAGCGCCGTTTGATGCGTCTGCCATGACACGGTTTCGTAAACGCCTGACGCCGAAACGGTTGGAAGCCATCAACAATTTCATTATCCAACAGGCAGAAACTGCCAAACAAGCGCCGCAGCACACCGAAAAAGACACAGACAAGAAAGATGACTCTCATCATGATGATACGCCGCCGTCTATCTCCGACAAGGAAGGGACGCTGATTGTTGATGCTACCTGTGCGCCATCTCGTATCAAATATCCCAGGGATATGGAATTGTTGAATGAAGGACGAGAAAAGCTGGAACATATCATCACTGTGCTGCATACTCCCACCGATGGAAAGAAACCGCGGACCTATTGCCGGAAAGCCCGGAAGGACTATTTGAACATCGTCCGCTCCAAGAAAAACAAGGCGAGGAAACTGCGGCATGGCATTCGCAAGCAATTGCAATACATTGCTAGAGACCAACGGTATATCGCCAATCTGTTACAAGACGGCAGACAGCTGGCACACAAGTATCAACAACAGCTAGTCGTGATTCAACAGATGTATGCACAACAGAAACACATGTATGATCATCATATTCATCGCATCGAACACCGCATTGTGAACTTACGGCAGCCTTTTCTGCGGCCAATTGTGCGTGGCAAAGTCAAAGCGCCTGTAGAATTTGGCGCCAAACTGGACATCAGCGTCGTGAACGGCATGGTACGGTTAGAACAACAGAGTTTTGAAACCTATAATGAAAGCACGTTGCTGCCACAAGAAATCGAACGATACCATGAACGGTATGGTCATTATCCAGAACGGGTGTTGGCCGATAAGATTTACCGCAACCGTCTCAACCTGGCATATTGTAAAGAAAGAGGTATCCGGTTGTCGGGACCTGTTTTGGGACGTCCCAAGAAAGATGCTGTCAGAGACAGACGGTTGGAATACAAAGACAATTGTGATCGCGTGGAAGTAGAACGCGCCTTCAGCTTAGCAAAACGTCGGTTTGGCCTTAGCCAAATCAGAACATATCTGAAAGAAACGACACAGAGCGTGATCGCGCTGTCTATTTTGGCACTGAACCTGGGAAAACTCCAGGCTATTCAGTGTACGCCAATTTTATTTTACATACATTTACTACTGTGGAAAGTAAAACGGGCCTTAAAATGGCTGCCGTGTCAAAAAGTGGCTTTTGCGCAGTAGACATTATATAAATACGCAGCTGGAGTTAGTGGGTTGCATAATTTCTCGAGAAAACATGATGCGGATGATACAGCAAATATATTTTTAAATCATGGTAATTATTTGGCGTATGGATTGGCGGCCAGCACGTTATGGGTGTTAGGAATCCCTCATGGATTTGCGGTAATGCACGGAAAAACAAGAAGAGGCGCGTTGGTTTTTGATGTAGCTGATTTGATTAAAGATTCTATTGTACTGCCATGGGCTTTTATTTGTGCGGGAATGGCCATGCCGGAACAAGAATTCAGACAAACATGTCTGCAAAAATTTACAGAACATAAAGCCTTGGATTTTATGTTTGATGAAGTAAAACAATGCAGCCAGCTGTTTTAAGGTGAAGGTGATGCCATATGATGGTTATATTTACCAGCAGAAGTGAAAAAAAAACATTATATACAGTCAGACGAATTTTGGATAGTTTTGCAGACCGCATTGGAAATGATACATGGAAAACAGTAATAACTGCAGAGGGATTACTTACTGTTAAGACGCTGTTACGTAAAAATGCGACAAAAAGTATGGCTGTTTCCTGTCATTGGATTCGATCTCGCAGCAGAAGTGAATTGGTTTGGATCGTGGGAAATCGGGATAAATTTAATGAGGAAGGTATTGTTCCGGTTAATTCGACGCTAAAAAATATTACTCATGGTGAATGGGAGAATGGATGGCGGTATTTGCCGGTTATAAAATCGTTGGCGGCAGTGGCAGGACTACTCCATGATTGGGGGAAAAGCAGTGATTTATTCCAGCAAAAACTAAGAAATAAAAGTTTTGAAGCAGATCCATTTCGACATGAATGGATATCTTGTAAATTAATGGAAGCTTTAGTTATATATTCCGGCGTATTAGATACTGATAGTAGATGGCTGGAGTTATTTGCAGAAAATACATTGGATATTCCTCAAATTGAAAGTATTGCAGCACAGCATAGTGGGGAAGATTCAATAGGAAAGTTAATTTCGTTGCCGCCGATAGCCAGCGTTCTTGTTTGGTTGATTCTTTCTCATCATCGAGTTCCCAATATAGAAAAAAATAAATATGAAAATACGTCAAAAGAAACCTTTTGGGAAATGCTTCATAGTATAGATGCGTCATGGGGCTATGAAAATACACATATTGAAAAAGAAGATGCAAAATGGGATTTATGTTTTACTTTTCATAGAGGAATTTTATTTGGCAATGCGGCAGTTTGGTTAAAAAATATAAAAAAATGGTCAGAACGTCTGTTATCTCAGCAGCAAATTATAATAGATATAATGGCAGAACCCGAATTTAAAAAATCGTTTCGGCTGGTTTTGGGGTATGCAAGATTATGCTTGATGTTAGGAGATCACTACTCTTCCTCTTTGCCAAAAGTAACAGATAGCAAGAAAATAAGTCAGTGGGCTAAAAATGAATTATGGGCTAATACCGATCAGAATGGAGTTAAACAGTATCTAGAAGAACATTTGGTAAACGTATCTCATCAGGCATTAAAAATAGCACATCAACTTCCCGTGTTTTATAACAATATGGAAAAAGCATATGATGTAAAATTTCTTAAGAAAAAAGGACCGATACAGTTTCGATGGCAGGATCATGTTGTAGAAAAAATAAAAGTATTCCGAAAGGATCATGAAAATAATCAAGCCTATTTTATTGTAAATATGGCGAGTACAGGATGTGGAAAAACGATTGCCAATGCCAAAATCATGCAGGCTATATCTGATGATGAAAAATCACTGCGGTATATTTTAGCTTTGGGACTCAGGACACTTACATTGCAGACGGGAGATGAATATAGAGAACGGATTGGACTCGATGCAAGTGAATTAGCAGTATTAATAGGTTCCAGTGCCATTAAAGAATTGCATGAACAAGAAAAGCACGAGGAACCTTCTATAAGTGGTGTGATAGAGGAATTATTAGCTGAAGATTTGGATTATATAGATACCTGTAGTGATAATCAGACGGCTTTTTTGGATATATTTTTTAATGGGAAAAATGGTAACGTATCGAAAAATAAGGCTTTTTTATATAAACCGGTTCTTGTTGCAACAATAGATCACATGATGGGTGCCACTGAAACCACACGCGGGGGCAGGTACATATTACCCTTTTTACGATTAATGTCATCTGATTTGGTTATTGATGAAATTGATGATTTTGATAAAAAGGATTTAATCGCTATTGCACGGCTGGTTCATTTGGCGGGGATGTTTGGACGAAATGCTGTTCTGTCTTCTGCAACGATCCCTCCTGATTTAGCCGAAGGCATGTATCGGGCATATGTAGAAGGACTTGCGTGTTATAATAGTTTTTTTATTGAACCCAAAAGTTGTAATGTTATTCTTTGTGATGAATTTAAGAGCAAAATAGATAATATAAAGGGCAGAAATCCTGAAGCATATCAAAAACTGCATAATGGTTTTATTGAAAAAAGAATAAAATGTCTGGAACGAGAACCAGTAAGAAGAAAAGGATATATTGTTGAGTGTATGCTTAGTGAGGATATGGATGCTAAAAGCAATAAGAACAGCCTATCTCTGAAAGAAACTTATTTTGATACGATTCGGTCGACGATAGAAAAACTACACGATGCAAATTATGTAGTCGATAAACAAACGGGGAAAAAGATTTCTTTTGGTGTTGTGCGTGTGGCAAATATTCAACCTTGTGTGGCATTAAGTTTATATTTTATGCGATGTACATGGACTGATGGGTACGCGATACATATGATGACCTATCACAGCAGGCAAATACTACTTCTCCGTCACGAACAGGAACAATACTTAGATGCAGTCCTAAAAAGAAAATATGAGAGTGCAGTGCCTGTTGATTTTACGGATCCTGTTATTCGGAAGCATATTGATGCTGCAAAAGGAGATAATGTTATTTTCTTTGTTGTAGCCACTCCTGTTGAGGAAATCGGCAGAGATCATGATTTTGACTGGGCGTTAGTAGAACCTTCTTCTTATCGTTCTATTATTCAACTGGCAGGGCGGATATTGCGGCATCGTAAAATTAACCATGCAGTTAACACCTATAATATGGCTATCATGCAATATAATATTAAAGGATTACAAGGAAAAAAACAGGCGTTTAATTGTCCCGGTTATGAACAAGGAAAATATTATCTTGCAAGTCACAATTTGAAAGATATTGTGGATGAAGTGAGTTTGGAAAAGCGAATTGATGCAGTGCTGCGTATTAAAAAAGCTTCTCGATTAGATCCGCAGCATAAGCTGATCGATTTGGAACATAGTGTGATGCAAGATTTTAATAGTACCACCGAACAGGGACCGCAGTGCTTGCATGGATGGATACAAGAGTATTGGTGGTTGACGGCTTTACCACAGTGTTTTAACCGATTTCGGGAAAGTTATGCAGAAGATATAAAATTATATGCCTGTTATGATGAAGGTACAATAGATTTTTGTGAATATACAGCAGAGGAGTGTGTTAAAAGAACCGATTTTTTTGGAATACATGCGTATAAAAAAATTACAAACGAAATGGGTGAAAGGCTCTGGATTGTACGTGACTATATTTCTTCTTTAAAAAAACAAGTTAAGCCAGAAGATGAAAGACCGTTTGAAGTGATTATGAAGTATATGTCTTTACGGTTTGGTGAATTAACAATACCCGACCCTAAAGGAAAAAATATAAAATGGCAGTATTCAGATCAATTAGGGTTATTTAAAGAGGAAAATAGTGAATGAGAAGATGGAGGGATGATTTTGGGAATTTTAATGCAGTATGTGCAAGAATCTGCGGAGAAGAAGAATAAAACAGTAAATGAATGGTTGAAAAATACGGTATCACATATCCCTAACTGCCTGTTGGCAACGCATGTTGGAAAATTTACACATCCAGATATTATATCTAAAGTATCTTTATTGGATCAAGAAAATGAGCTATCTATTCCCTATGTAACGACCGCAGGTACTCATTGCAGTACCGATATCCTGACTCCGGCTCAATATATTGGAACCGCTAATTTTCTGTTGTTATTGCTGGAAGATAAAAAGACTGTTTTAGAACATATACAGCAACATACAGATTTTATTAAAAAAGAATTTGAAATGTTAGGTATAGAATTCATCCCTATACAGGATGCAATTGAAAAAATCAGTAAAGAACGGAATCTTGATTGCACTGACGGCAGATTAAAACAAGTATTTTTTCCTGTATCGAAAGAAACATACCATTTGTTATCTGTATTGCCTGCCTCCAGTTTGCTGGAAACATTGAAAGATAAGATTGATAGAATGAATCATTATAAATGGCAATGTTCTGACAAGAAAGATCCCTTATATGGACATGAATGCTACGAGATTACCGATATTACGGCTATTGGTTTTGGAGGGACAAAACCGCAAAATATTAGTGCTTTAAATGCTAAAAAGGGGGGGAAGACATGCTTATTATCCTCGCTTCCCCCTACATTGAAACAAAAACGGCTCCGCTTACCGAGAGTTGATTTTTTCGGTGAAACCTTACGTTATAGTATGTATGTTCATCAGTTTCGCAAATTAGATCGAGTCATGAGAATTGATAAAAATAATCGGGAAATACGAAATATGATGACAGATACGATTGATGATATTGTTGATAGGGTGTTGACTGTCAGTTATCAAGTCCGGAATGAAGGAGATGGGTGGAGTCAGGATGATTTATTCAGGAAATTACCATTATCGCAAAAAATATGGTTGGATAATCAATATGCGAATGTCAGAGAAAATAAAGTATGGATCAAAGACGTTAGCAAACAATTTGGCAGATGGTGTATTCGTACGTATGAACAAATTATGAAGAAAAATCGTATTCTTTTAGGTGATGCAGAATTAGTGTTCTTTCAAGAAAGATTATATAAGGTACTGGAAGATGAGGTGATATTCCGAACATGAAAGCATATATGTTGATACCTAAAATTAGCATTCACAATGCCAATGCTATGAGCAGTACATATACCATTGGTTTTCCTGCTATGACGGCGTGGCTGGGAGCTGTTCATGCATTGCAGCGAAAAATTGCAAAACAAGATGGGTTTTCTGATTTGAAATTAGTGAAAACAGCGGTAGTCTGCCATGAATGCAATTTGCAGGTATATAAAGGAATGGGAGACTATAAAAAATCTATTATAGTTACAGCGAATCCGCTTAGAAAAAAAGGCGCAGATTTTGAACGTCCGCCATTTATCGAAGAAGCGCGTGTTCATGTAGTGGTATCTCTGTTAATTGAAGTACAAGGAGTCAATGGAGATAATGACAAAGTTTTTCTAAAGGCAGTACAGCAACAAGTACCATCTATGAAAATGGCTTCCGGTGATATTATGGGGTTTGAAAAAGCGCAAATGATATATGTAGATGAAAATCAATTGCAGGCTATGAAAAAGGTGCTTTTTAAGCTAATGCCTGGATACGTTATCATTGAACGAAGTGACTTGATGTTAAAAGAATCAGAAAATGGTACAGATCGGTTGGATGCACTGCTCGATGTATTAAAAATACATCATATGGCCGAGATAGATGCAGAAGGCATTGTAAGTGGCTGGAAACATGAAAAGACATGTTCGGGATGGTTAGTACCAATATCCATTGGATTTAAAGGAATATCTCCATTAGGAATAGTTTCAGAACAGCGGGATGCAACAAAGAGACACCGTTTTGTTGAAAATGTGGTTACTGTAGGAGAATTTAAAATGGCACATCGTTTTGAGAATATAGAAGAGATTATGTGGCATTATAACTATGATGAAACCAATACTATGTATATATGTAAAAATCAACAATAACTGATTACATTAGGAGGAATTGACATGGCAAAACAAGATTCAAGAATGGCATCTGTATTGGCATTTGAAAAGAAAATGGTAGCATCTGATGGATTTATGTATGGAACTATTTGGGATAAAAGAGATGTACAGGCGATTCCTCTCAGCTTAGTGGAAAAATCTGTACGGGGGACAATTTCTAATCGACTTAAAGGGGCGGTTAAAGATGATCCGGTAAAACTTAATGCAGAAGTTGAAAAAGCTAATCTTCAGACAGTAGATAGTGCTTCTCTAAATTTGGACCAGAATACCCTGAAACTCGAGTTTACTTTGAAGATATTATCGGGAGTGCAATATCCTTCAGCGTGTAACAGTGAGGAACATTATAAAAAAATTGAAGAAATGGGAAAAAATTACATTGGAGAAAATGGATTTAAAGAATTAGCCAGACGCTATGCACTGAATATTGCTAATGCACGTTTTCTTTGGAGAAATCGTGTAGGAGCTGAAAAAATTGAAGTTGTTGTAACTGAAAAATTAGATAATAAAAAATGGGTTTTTAATGCCTATGATTATACGCTGAAAAATTTTGATGAAAAATATCCGGAAGTGGAAGAACTTGGCGATTTGATAGCCGATGCATTCTGTGGACGACGTGAGTATTTGTTCATTGAAGTAGAAACATATGCACTACTTGGAAAGGGACAAGAGGTATATCCTAGTGAAGAATTGATTTTAGATAAAGGAAAAGGGAAGAAAAGTAAAGTGTTGTATCAAGTCAATCATACGGCAGCCATGCATTCACAGAAACTTAGTAATGCATTGCGAACTATCGATACGTGGTATCCGGAGTATGATAGTGCAAAACTGGGGCCCATTGCCATTGAACCTTATGGCGCGGTTACTAACTTAGGAAAAGCGTATCGTACGCCTAAAGATAAGAAAGATTTTTATACTTTATTTGATAAGTACTCACTAGGGGAAAAACTGGCTGACGAAAACGAAGAAAATTATGTAATGGCAGTACTTGTGCGGGGTGGTGTATTTGGACAAAGTGGAAAGGAATAAAAAAATGCGCTATTATCTGGAGATAACGTTGATTCCTGCTGTTGAAATTCCAGTAAATTTTATTTGGACAAAAGTTTTTACGCAAATACATATTGCCATTGCAGAACAGAAAAACAAAAATGATTCTTTGGAATTTGCAGTATCGTTTCCAGAATATCAGTGTAATGGTTTGGGAAGAAAACTTAGGATTTTTGCAGAAGAAAAAGAAAATCTGGAAGTTTTAAGTGTGGAAACAATATTATGGAGATTGCGTGACTATGTTCATATTACAAGTATAAGGAAAGTTCCAGAATCCAGAATACATGGGTTTGCCATATATAGCAGATATCAACCAGATAACTCATTAAAACAAAAGGCAAAGAGGTATGCTAAAAGACATGAAGAAGTATCTTATGGGCAGGCTTTTTCAATTATGAATTGTAATAATACTACAATTCATTTTCCGTATATCCATATGAAGAGTATAACAAATCAAAATAAATTTAGTATGTTTATATGTAAAAAAATAGTGGATAAAGAAGTAAATTGTGGATTTGGATCTTATGGTTTAAGTAAGGATTCAACAGTTCCCGAGTTTTGACCCAAAAAATTTTATGTAGAAGAAAAACAGCATAAAATAGGGGTTTCTAGTATGTATTGAAATTTTTGGTTTTTTTGTCAAAATTTGATTGCGTATAGTGTAGGCCTATTATTTTTTAGTTTGTTTTACTGTTATCTGCCGTATAGGCAGTTTAGAAATATAGGTATACCTATATTATATGTGCAGCATGGTTATCTGCCGTATAGGCAGTTTAGAAATACTGCTCCCCATGTCGTTGGCGCCGTTGTTCGTTATCTGCCGTATAGGCAGTTTAGAAATGCAAGAATATTCAATATCTGGGTAACAATCTGTTATCTGCCGTATAGGCAGTTTAGAAATGTTTTAGAAATTCATTATGGACGCGGGATAGGTTATCTGCCGTATAGGCAGTTTAGAAATACATAGTTAGTTTCCGGCGTATCGATTTCATGTTATCTGCCGTATAGGCAGTTGTGTATATTCAAAAGGAGGAGAATATTATGTTGGATTCTAAAATTGTAAAGATTTGCAAAGAACAGATTTTTTTCTTAGGGACTGCCGTTAATCAGGTAGTACATGTTCGGCCTATGAAGTTGTTTGTTGATGAGAAAGAAAATGTTTGGCTTGTTAGTCATAAGGGAACAGATAAAACGAAGGAGATAGAGGTGAATAACGTTGTTGAACTTTGTACAGTTGATGATAATACCAATGTTCTTCGCTTACAGGGAAAATTATTACAGAGATCAGATATGTCTCCGGAAGAGATGCAGCAAATACGTCAGCAGTTGTTTGAAGGACTGCCGGGGATAAAAGATTTTTTTCAAACTTTCATGGATCCGGATATGGTGGTATATCAATTAGATATTGATCGTGTTATATTCCGTAGTTTAAATGCAGCATTGAAAGAGGAACTTCATTTTAAAAAGTAACCGTATCCGTTGGTATCATTGTCCATATCCTAAACGTTTATATCAGTGCGGTGTTCAGCATATGAATGTATTTTTTCATAGTGGTAACCGGGGGCGATGAGTATATGAAATGTACGACTAGTTATTATATTAACTCTGCAATTAGTAAGAGTGTCAGTGATTTACTGGAACAGCATATTCCGAAACTTGTTGAATCGTGTAAAACAGCACAGTATTTTGTGCGTATATGTATTGAAGAAGATATTGTCTGTCGTATCCAATCACCGGGGAGTATTTTTGAGCAGAAAATAATGGAACATGTATTCCATCCTGTTTTTCAACAAGTATATGAAACAAAAAAAACTGTTGTTATTTTTCCATATAACGCATGGGAGTACCGTGTTCCTAATCCGGGTTTTGATCAGATGCGGTATGTTGCAGTATTTCCTGTTCAGTATGGAGAAAAATGGGCTGGGAATATAGGTATTTCTTTTTTTTCAGAGAATGTAAGCTTAACTTTGCGTGAAGTGAAGTTAATACAGGAAGTGATCGATATATACGCACAGCTTATTTTAGAATGCAGGAAAATCACTTTTTCCATTCCAGGAACAGGTATATGGATCTGTGATATGGAAACGAGTGTGATTATCATGGGGCGGGAGCTTTGTGATATATATGGTATCGCAAGTGAATTGGAAAAAGAAATTCCTTTTGAGGTATATGTACAGAAATTTGTTTATTCTGAAGATCAAAACTGGGTTCGACAGGTAAGCAGGCAATTATTGTCGGAAGAAGTGAATAAATTGAAAGAAATTCGATATCGTATTGTTCGGACAGATAGACAAGTACGATATATATTGACACAGGGCATTTCTATCAATATAGTGGATGGTCATAGGGAAATATACGGTTTTTCTCGTGATATTACAGAGCAGGTCCGTATTGAAGAAGAGAAAAAAAGACATGAACAGCGTATTAAACATATGGCCTATTATGACACACTGACAAGACTTCCCAATCGGAGGTATTTGTTGGAATGGCTGTATAAGGAATTGAAGCTAGCCCAGGAGGGGAAGTCTTCCGGTGTAGTATTTTTTATTGATACAGATAATTTAAAAATGGTTAATGATACTTATGGACATCAATACGGTGATAAACTGATTGTATTGACGGGGATGTGCATTACAAATGCACTGGGACCAAGTGCATTTGTTGCGCATATGAGCAGCGATGAATTTTTTGTTGTTTTGCGTGGGACGTATGCGCACGATCAAATACGAGATATTGTAGAACAATTGAATATTTCATTACAGGCAAAGCATAATATATTTGGTATCTCCTTCCGATTGACTGCCAGTATCGGTATTGCAGAATACCCTAAAAATGGAACCACAACCGAAGAAATTATCAAAAATGTGGATAATGCCATGTATGCGGCCAAGGCCGAAGGAAAAGGACGATATCGGTTTTACACACCGGAAATGCAGCATATGGCATTTGAGAAAATTCGTTTGATTGAAGGTTTATATGATGCAATGGATAAGCATGAGTTTTCTTTAGTATACCAACCGCAGATTGCCATGGTAGATTCGGGCGTAGTCGGATTTGAAGCGCTCTTACGATGGAATAGTCCGGTTCATGGAATCCTTTCTCCTTCACGATTTATGTCACTGGTAGAACAAGCAGGGCTTACTCGTGTTGTAGGGGAATGGATATTCAAGAGTGCCTGCCAATTTGCCCGCAAACTTTTAGATCAAGGATGGAACGGTTGTGTACATGTTAATATTTCTCCCATGCAGCTTGCCATGGATAATTTTGTCGACATGCTGTTTCGTATTATCCGAGAAACGCAAGTTCCCGTTTGCCATATGGGTATTGAAATTACAGAAGATGCGTGTATGACTAGTTTTATATCTATGGAACATGTACTGAATCGGTTGGAACGAGTAACGGCAGCCGGAATTCATTTAGCAATGGATGATTTTGGTACTGGGTATTCTTCCTTGATGTTGTTGGATCGATTGCCTTTTGACACGATAAAAATAGATAAATCATTTATTGATCGGATAGGGACTAGTATTAATGAAGACAGACTTATTACTTCTATCATACAGATGATACATTCGTTGAATAAAAAAGTAATAGCGGAAGGGGTAGAAACAGAGCGACAGTTACTGTGTCTAAAAGGGAAACAGTGTGATTATATTCAGGGATATGTGTACAGCATACCCCTGACAGAACAAGAGGCAGTTGCGTTTTTAGCGGAAAGGCAGGGATAAAGCATATCGAATAGAATCGTGCTCTGACTGCTTGTTTGGTGCAATTACTTATTATTATGGTATTTTATAAAAAACATTAAAAAATATGGAAAATATATAAAAAAATAAATATTTTGCAGGAAATATATTAGTTTAGTAGAAATTTATATTTATATACTATACTTGTTTTATTTGTTGAAAACGTAAAGGAGATGTGTTGAATGGAAAATTTAGCAAGGATTACTATCGACAAATATTTTATGGACGAAGTGCTTAAAAGTAAGAAACACACATGGCCTTTTGAAGACGATTTTAGTGATGTGGAAGCCGCATATACGGAGGCTGTCGGTGGCAGAAACGGTGTCCGTAAATATGTGTTGTTGAAAAAGAACTGTCTGATGGTTTTGGAATATGCTGCCATAACAGATGAAGTGACAATTACTAAAATTTATGATGAACTCACAATTACCAAGATTGCATTAGACAAAATTATTTCCTGCAGAGAAACCTCTAAATCCGATGGAAAAGTCATGGGATTCAAGAATGAAAGAGTCCATGTCGTATTGCAAAGCGGAGCGTACTATGATTTGGTACAACCCTATTTTCGTGATAAGTTCCAAAAGGATAGCGCGGAACAGAAATTTATTGAAGATAATCTTGCAAATTATAATTATTTGATCAATCAGATTATGAAATAGATTTTAGACACGTTACATAAAAAGCAGCAATAACTGGATCAGGCGATAGCAGGGTCCGGTTTTTTTGTGAGTAAAAATTACCAGCATATCAAGGCAATGACAATGTGTTAAAAAAGATAAAAAAAGAACACTGCAATGGTTGCTCACAGCGTTCTTTTAGGATCCATTTGGAAATCGACGGGAAACAAAATCCAGTGACATATGGTAAGGTTTACACTTCTTTAATGCAGTCATGATGGGATACATAAACAGTTTTGATTTTTTCTAGTAATGCTTCTGTTATCTGGAGCTTTGCAGTCAATCGTAAATTATAATGCTTTCCTTCTTGGAATAATTCATTTAAGTGCTGGTTGTAATTAGTTAAAGCTTCCCGGATAATAGATAGTTCTAGTGATGTGAATTTGTTCATATAATCACCTCCTCTATACGTGATTATAGCACAAAATGGAGGTGGTTACGCTACTGAATTAGGGATTGTTTTTTTGTTTTTCAGTGCGAGCAGGACAGCATTTATACTTGAGATATCATCGGCAGTCAACTCATTAAAATTTTCTAATTTATGTTGGATATCGTGGATGATTGTTTCTTCATACGTTTCCTTTTTATGGTGTCCCTGAAAAATAAAGTAGGAGGAAATATTGCCAGTCAGCGTGCTTAAAAAACCGATGCCGATCAGCATTAAACAAACGGCAACAATACGGCCGCCGATTGATGAAGGTGCAATATCTCCGTATCCTACTGTGGTCGTTGTCACAAAGGACCACCACAAGGCATCTATTCATATCATCAACATATGAAATGGCGATGGCGCCGATAAATATGGTTAAAAATGTGAACTACAAGGAGAAGGTTCATGTTTACCTGCTTTCGAAAATAAACAATGTAAGGGGTAATGACAGTATCATGTCTTAACTTTTGGTCGTTACTTTTTTTATAATCCTAATTCTTTTATTTCTTGCTTTCTAAAACGTATCCAATTTTGAAAGGTGTCTATCAGGCGCAGTACGATATTCATACCCAAAAGAATAGAAATAAAATGGTGATCATATTTTCGGTAAGTATAAAATAAAAGAAATAATGAACTGTTCAAGGTATAGTAAAACCATGTTTTGAAAATGTTTGGCGGTGTCGTTACAATATAGGCACTCACTACTACGGCAATCAGGAAAATACAGATATCTTGATTGTATTGAATATTTGCCAACGACATAAAAAAGAATAAAAATAAAAGAGAATGACTTGCCAATAACAATTTTTTCATAATTTTACCTCGTTTTCTTAAATAAAATATTTAAATTTTTTTAAAAATAAATGGTTTTGACAGGTACAAATTCTACAGTATTCGTACATTTGGAAGTTTACGTGCAAAAATCCAAGTATCATATGATAAAGGCACTTGTTTTTCCGCTAGTGCTTCTACTATGTATATTAAAGTATCTGAAATGGATATACAATACAAATGATTTAAAAAAATAAAATAACCGCATAATTAAAAAAACAAGAGTGAACAAGTACTATATATATTATGCTTTATATTGACAAAGGCAGTTATTATTCACTATACTTAATGTCTACTGCGCAAAAGCCACTTTTTGACACGGCAGCCATTTTAAGGCCCGTTTTACTTTCCACAGTAGTAAATGTATGTAAAATAAAATTGGCGTACACTGAATAGCCTGGAGTTTTCCCAGG
>Ga0183098_10360_pt1 | contig 107179 bp, 96 predicted proteins | sample BioMet9_FD_128884 | JGI IMG/M metagenome (GOLD analysis project Ga0183098, IMG submission 128884) | Microbial communities from bioreactor (seeded with sewage sludge) at Lawrence Berkeley National Lab, California, USA - Biofuel... | ecosystem: Engineered > Bioreactor > Anaerobic > Unclassified ...
GGCCCTCGACGCCGCCGGACTCGTATTTCCGAAGCCACTTCCAGAAAACCGATTTAAAGATCCTTTTTCCGCCTCGAATTCCTTCTCGGAGACCGCGCTCGACTTGAATCGCTCGATGAGGCCGGCCACGTTTCCCTGAAGATTTTGATAATGAAAGCCGTAATCAAAGCCATGATAGCTTTCGGCCCCAAATAACGCGGCCATTTGAGCGGGTACCGCATACACCGCCGGATCGACCGATGAGCACACGACCAGGCCGCGTTCCGTGTTTGATTTCGCATCCGCTATCCCTTCGCCCAAGGTGCCATCGAGTTGGAGCGAGCTCTTGTTTAAATCCACCACAGCGTATGTCTCATCCCGTTTCCAGTTGAGGGGATTGATTCATAAAAGTTTCCCCATCCATCTTTTTTCAAGATACCTCGTGTATCAATCCACGGGGTCGGTTTTTTGTCTACTGGGATCCTTCCGGAACCGGAACGAGGGGAAGAACGGCTTCAAGGTTGAAGACTCCATTTTCAAAGGTGAAAGAAAGAAAACCCCCGTGATCGTTCAGGATATCGGCGACATTATGGCAACCTAACCCTTCGCTTCCATTTTCTCGCAGCGGGAAATCGTTTTTGAAAAGGACCGGGGCCGAAGAATTGGCGATGGTAAAAGCGAAGAAGCCTTTTTTCTTTTTGCCCTCGAACCGAACAAAAGGAGCCTTCGTTCCCGAGGCCTTGGCCCCCGTGAGGGCATTTTCGAGAAGATTGGCGAAGAGAGCGATCACTTCGGAATCACGCAGAACGAGTTCGGAAGGCACCACGATATCCCAGGTGAAGGTTATTCCCGTTTCTTTAGCCTTCTCTTCGCTTCGGCGAACTAACGAATCCAAAGCGAAATTGCCGGTATGGACCAAATGAGGAAGCGAACTGATTTCCTGACGGTAATTGATGAGATAGCGTTCCGCCTCCTCCGCTTTTCCTTCCTGCAGGAGTTCCGCGAGATAACCCAGGTGATGATGAAGGTCATGTCGGGCTTTGGCATCCTTTTCTTTTTGGAGCGACTCCGCTTCAATCGCTTTTTCCATCCCTTCGAGCTTGAGCCGCATCTCTTCTTCCTCTTCCTTCCGCCGCTCCTGCCGGATCAAATTATGGATGAAACGGCGAATCAAAAGATCGACCGTGGGGATAAATAAACCGCAATAAGCGAGGAGCCAATGAATCGAGGGATCCCGGAGGTACCAGGCCGAAGGAACCGCTCCGACAAATAAGAGAAGGAAAAAGAGGGCCACTTCGAGCAAGCAGGGATAGAGAAACTGCTTGCCGATCCATTTTTTATCCTCGAGGAGCCGATCGTGGAGAAAATGATGGACCAAGGCGCTCGCCACCGGAATCAAAAGGAGGCGAAGACTGAAATACACTCCATTGGACCAATAAGGGGAGGGGAGGATCCGCAAAAAGATTTCGCTGAAGACGTTAATCAGAAAATAAAAGGTCGCCACCAGGGCGAAAACAAACAGGGTGTACCAAACATTGTCGTGAAATAACCAAAGGAAGAGGGCGGCGTAGCAGAAGGTCAAGATCGGAAAGTAGAGGGCGGCGATCAAGGTATAATCCGGCGAGGAAAAGTGGAAAGCGACCCCGACGAGGGCGGAACCCACTAAGGCGATCAAGGTGGCGAAAAGGAACACTTTTCCTTTCTTCACCCCGCGAAAATCGAAGAGAGCACACGACATCGAAATCAATAAGGCCGAGGAAATAAGGCAACGGAGGCTGACCAGGAGATCCTGAAGGATCGCTTCATCCATATGATGACTATAACAAGGGCCTCATCTCTCGGGATGGAAGGAGGGATGAAACATCCTTTTGCTGATACGAAAGAAGGAAGGATCGAAGTGGAAGCAACCTCCCCCACCATTTCCGTTCGATCGGAGATTTCGCAAAAAAAGTCGAGAAAGCTCGCCTTCCCTTTGCGGTTCGGCGGATGCAACGCTACCTCAAGGGGCAAACGAAAGGAGACATCACCCTCGGGGCTTTGAGCGAGGTTTCCTGCTATTCGCCTTGGCATTCTTCTCGTCTCTTTAAAGAGGCTTTGGGGATCGCTCCCGTCGCTTATCTTCGGCGGCTCCGCCTTTCCGAAAGTGCCTTGCTTCTCCGCGATGAGAAACGGAGTATCCTCGACGTTGCCCTCCGCTATGGCTACCGTAGCGTGGACGGTTACCAGCGTTCCTTCAAAAAGGAATTTGGGATTAACCCCCCCGAGCTTATGCCAAAAACCCTACCCCCCTCCCCTTATTTATCCCTTACGACGTCGAAATACCCGAAGAAAGGAAACCGATTAGGGAAACGAAAAACATCTTCATCAGTCTCATTGAAAAGTCAGAGCGTCTCTTGTTGTACAAACCAGGAAGCGAAGGCCAAGACGATTATTGGGAATACGCTAGCGCCGTCGGCTGCGATCTCTGGGGAATCCTCGTCAGCCTCAAATCCCTGGGCGAACCGGTCTGCCTTTATCTTCCGAAAAGCCTCCAAATCAAAGGTGAATCTTCCTATGTCCAAGGGGTGGAAGAACCTCTCGATTATTCGGGGCCGCTCCCCGCAGGCTTCAAAAAACGGATTCTCCCGCCTGCCCTTTTTCTCCTTTTCCAAGGTGAGCCCTTCAAAGAGGAAGAGTATCAAGAAGCCATCGTCTCCCTTAAAAAGGCGATCGATGCTTACGACCCGAAACCGCTCGGCTATCGAAAGAAGAGCGCGGGCCTTCGGATCCCATTGGAGCCGCGGGGGAAGCGGGGTTATCTCGAACTGATCGAAGTGGAGAGGCTTTAACCGTCCTCCCCTGATTAACTAAAAGCCATTAGATTCTCCTAAGGCTTCGAATAAAGGGGGCCTAAGTTTTCGATTTCCGACGAGCCGTTCCACCATCGTGAATGAAAGAAGAAAAAGGAGAGCCTCGAACCGAGGGACGGGATTCGAGGCTCTCGCGGTGGACGCTAATCGGGTGGTAGGACGTTAGCCCCTACTTCTTTTTAGTTTAGGCGATGACGGTATACTCGAAGGTGAAACTGAAGGCCAGATAATGGACCGTCGCGATCGCGGAAGCGACTGGGGTCGCGGTCTCAAAGCCCTCCAGACTCACCTGGGGGCTCTGAACGAAACCGGTACCAGCCGAATGCTTGCTACCGCCGGCATCGACGAAGCTATAGAGAAGCTTGAGGGCCGCTAGGGAGAAGGCTTCGCCCACGTGGTAGGTCGTTTTGAGATAGGGCATGTATTCGACAATGCTCTCGACCACGCAGGCGCTGGGATCGACGACATTGAGCCGGACATCGAACGTCGTCCCATAACCATGGGCGGAGTAAGTCTTGATGCCGAGAGAATCGGGACTGATGCCGAGTGTGGATATCGTCGGATAGAGGTACTCCAGAGTGATTTCGTCATCATTGACGCCATCAATCATTTTGTAGACGGAGATAACACTGTCGCCATGCTGGATCACATAATTCGTCTGCTCTTGGGTCGAATAATAGACTTCCGAGAGAGCGAAGATCTTTACCTTCATGACCCCATAGATGGTGAGAGAAGAGGAGAGACGGTAGGCCAATAAGAGATAGGCGTTTCCAACCGCCGAACTCGAGAGAGTCAAAGTCAAGGCCGGATCGGAGAAGGCGACGGTGCGGGCGGTCCGATCATCTTCGAAGAAGGGGATGTTCGAGACGTTATACGTTTTGAGTTGCTCTAGGCTGACCCCTTCTTGGAGATAGAGGACACGGTTCTGGGCGCTCGCTTCGCCATGGGGAGAGGAAACGCCAGGATAGAAATCCGGATCGATTCCGATGAAGGTCTCGACCACATCGTAGCCGAACTCGTAGGCGTAGGTATCGCCAGCGCTGCTCGAAAGAGTGAAGGTTCCGCGGTGGAATCCGAGTTCACTCGCTGGGGCGACGATGTTGGAGATCGAGAAGGTGAGCGGAGTCGAGTCCCCGACCAATTCCGGAGTCGGAATTCCTTGATCGCCCGTATCGATGTCGAAGGCTTTTGGCATCAGAACGGCTCCCCGACGAATGATGGGGTCTTTGAGAAAAACATCGACATCCGGTTTCGCGAGGGTAGGAGTGAAGACGCTCATGACCGTGGCGGCCAAACTCTTGAGATAATCGCTAATCGTCTTTTTGCTCTCACTCTTAGAAAAATCGAGGGCGGACCAGCTGATGATCGCGTTATAAACGGTTTCGTAGGAGAGACCGAGGTTGGTGAAGAGGGCGCTTAAACTCGCCTGTTCGGCCGCACTTAATGTGGCGTAAGAACGATCGTAGAGTGAGATCAGTTGGGAGATCGGATTGACTGGGGTCGCGCTTTGAGCTTTGTTAATGGCTTCCAGGTCGGCTTTGGAGAATTTGTTGGCCAGCGTTCCAACGAGTTTGATCACCACGGCGAGCATATCTCCGGTGACCACATTCTTCTTGGATTCGATGAAGTTAAGAAGGGCGTCGTAATAGGTGTTATTGATGGCTTTGGAGCGGAAGAAGACGCCCTTCTTCGCGGTGACGAAAGCCTTGATAAGCCAAGCGGCGTGATCGTGGATCGCGGCCCAACTCCCTTTGGTGATTTTGAAGGAGAGGACCCAGGTGCCAAGATGATTGATGATACTGAGCGGGTTCGCTTTTAACGCCGCTTGTTTGTCTTTAACTTCCTGGCCATAGGGCAAATCCTCATTTTCGATCGCGAGGGCCAAGGAGGCGAGTGCCAAGACTTTCTCTTCGTTCGAGAAGACCTTGATCGCATTAAGGAGTAAAGAATGGATGGCCCGACCGAGGGCCAAAACGAGCGGAGTCGTCAAGGTGATTCTGCCTTCTTCGATTCCTTCTTGATACGGATGAAGTCCATCGAAATAGGTGGCGTATTGATCGAACTGGGTTTTGAAACCGGGGAAGGAGGCGGAGAAGGCGTTCATCGCGCCTTGATAATCTTCCGAGGTTTTTAAGCCGAAGATGAGGCCGGAAGGAATTTGGCCTTTGCTGGTGTCGGTTTGTAAGAGGGTCACCACTTCCTGTAACAAATACCCGATCTGGTCCCCATCAATCGAATTCAAAGCCGTCTCTAAACGGGGGAAGAAAGCGGTAAAGGAAGTGGAAGCGGCCGCATAAGAGCTCGCGAGGAAGCCGCTCTTAAGGTCAGTCGCAGCGGCCAGCAATAAATCGATTTGATTCGCGCTGAGATAGGATTTGACGATGAGGTTCTTCACGATCGCGATGGTGCTCGAAGGGATCTCGCTAACGGAAGTGACGTCTTCCTTAACGAGTTTGGCGATCTTGAGCACTTCCTCATCGCTCGCGGTCACGGCCGGATGGGAAAGAGCGGCGGCCGTAAGGTCGAGTTCCTCTCCTTCGATCGGGGGCTCACTTGTGGTCTGACTCGTGGTTTGACTACTCGTCACGAGGGCGGAGTTCGAATTGGCCGACGTTCCACAGCCGCTCAGAATCCCAAAGCTGAGTAGCAAGGTGAGGATGGGCAGCAGAATTTTACGTTTGCCTATCATATAAAAGGCTCCTTTAAGTGAACATTAGCAAACCCTCCTCTAGTAGGACAACAAGGCTCCAAGACCCAAAAATTCGTAAATGCAACAATAAGATAGATTCTATGGTTGTTTTTGATTCAGTGTAAAATGTAGAGGGTCCTCGCGGGCAGGCGCGCGAGGACCCTAGAAAGAATAGACAGCATCGTTTATTTTTACATATCGTTAACAAAGCTTTGCCCATTTCATTATCGAGAGGTAAGGACGAGAAAAAGTCTTCTTTTAACGGACGACTAGACTCGGACATGAAGGCCGAAAATCAGGCGAACCAATGGACTCCGGCTTATTCTAGTGAATCCCTTTCTCACCAAAATACCAAGGACAAGCCATGAGTCTAGTCTTTCTTGAGATAGGCCTGCTTCTAAGGACAAAGAAACGATCGAGGAAATCATGAACCAGCCCTTTCAAATCGTTCAATTTGAAGCGATGCTGAACCCGCTTCCGATCGCGGGCTTTCATCCCCATTACTTCCAACTTCCGGCTTAAACGTTGAAGGGGAGAGTAGTTTTAACCTGCCCTTGCGGGTCATTTGACAAGAAAAGGGGATGCATCCCTTTTTGGCTAGCGTAAAATGAACAAAATGAAGACCGTAATCATCCGCCAAGAAGAGAAAGCCGATTACCCCGGAAGCGAAGCGATGGTGCGCCGGGCATTTTATAACCGCCAAAATCCGGGATGCGTCGAACATTATCTTCTCCATATCCTAAGGGAAAGCTCCGATTATCTTCCCGCTTATTCTTTCCTCGCCGAAGTAGAAGGAAGAATCGTGGGAGCGATCTATTTCAGCAAAGCCTTCATCAAAACCGCAAAGGGCGATGTCCCGATCGTAACCTTTGGTCCTCTTGCCGTTGACCCCCTCTATCAGGGATTAGGGATTGGACGGCAGCTATTCGAGAAGAGCGTGTCGCTTCTCCGAAAGAGTCCCTATCCCGGAATCGCAATCTATGGGGAGCCGAACTACTACCCGCGATTAGGGTTCCAACGGGCCAAACTTTTTGGCATCACCGATCCCGAGGGCAATGTCTATGACCCCCTCATGGTCTATGAGTTACGAAAAGATGGATTCAAAGGCGTTCAAGGCCAGCTCTTTGAATCGCCCATTTTTGAAAAAGGAAACGAGCCCAAAGCCGTGGCGGCCTTCGATCTCCTCTTCCCACCCTACCCGAAACTGAAAGTCCCGGCCCAGTGGCTTCATGAAACCAATCTAGGGCAAGTCGAAAAGATCGAAGGGTCGCTTTATCAAATCCGTTTTTGGGAGATTCTAATCCCGGCGAAGCTCGCTGAAGGCTATGCCGCAAGAACCCCGCAGGTCGGCGATTACATCACGTTCTTCTGGAAACGGAACGCCATCAGCCTGATTCAAACGCTCGAGATCCCAGAATAAGGAAACCTCTTTCGGCCGAAGAAAGGGGTTATTAGAGGCAAAGGCCTCACCTTGAGACGAACGGGGATTTCGGAGAAAAAAAGGTAGAAAAAAAATCGGGCGCCGGTTTGCGGGAGCCCGATTCTTTCTTTGCCTTATTTACGGCGGACCGGCAGCCAAATCTCACTCTGGTAATGGGGATCGTCCATCGGCATGTCGCTATAGAACTCGATGTCGATGTTTTCCGATAACTCGTATTCGGTGTGGGCTGGTAACCATTCGTGCCAGATCGCGGTGTTGACCGACTGCATCGAACCCGGAAGCGGGCCGACACATTTGAACTTCGCCCAAAGCGAGGCCGGGATCTTTCGGGTCTTAAAGCCTTCCGGGACCTTCTCACCATGGTATTCCCCGGCGATCAGGTACTCGAAATCCGCTTTCCCGTCATTGACACAGACGCCATAGATCCCGATTCGGGCTTTCTTCACGAGCGGGAAATGGGGATACGACGGCCGGCAGATCTTTTGGATGGTTTCGCCCCAAAAGGCGGGGATTTTGCCATAGGCTTCATCGAAAGAGAAGCGACGGCTCACTCCGATAATCTCGAACTCTTTCATCTCAACGATTTGATAATCCATCTGATGTCCTCCTTGGATTAACGACGACACCACTAACGGCAAGAACGGCTTGATCTTGGCGTGGTCTTTCCGCGCTTGGTTAGGCGTAACTCCGGCGAAGCGGGAAAAAGCCTTGCTGAAGCCTTCAGGGGTCGCATAGTGGTATTGATAGGCCACGTCGATGATCTTGCGCGAAGGGTCGGCTGAGAGGTCGAGGATGGCTTGATAGAGCTGGCGATCCCGGATATATTCCGTGAGGCTCAGCCCAGTGACGCCCTTCCAAATCCGCATGAAATGGTAAGGCGAGATGGCCACGTGCTCAGCCACATCCGCATAGGAAAGACCATCCTCGAGATGGTTTTCGATATAGCGGACGGCTTCGTTTAGGGTTTCGATGTAGTCCATGGCCATATCATAGGGTGAAGAATTTCACCGTTCTTGTCAATTCTTGCTCTTTTTAATCCATCGAAGAAGATAGGGCCTTCCCGGTTATTCCTTGCCCTTTTCCCGGTTTGGTCCCATTCCATCGATTTGACCAGCCCGAATCAAAGCTTCTTTCGTTAAGAAAGCCCCGATGATGTTATAAAGAATCGTGGTCGAGAGGATGGCACAGACGACGATATCGCCATAGCTATATCCTCCCGCGAAGGGGGCAGTCAGTTGTTGACCACTCGTGGTCGCTAAGCCAATCGCGACCCCGGCTTGAGGAAGTAGCATCAGCCCCAAGTACTTGCGAATCATCGGGTCGCAGTTCTTTTCACTGAAACTCCCGAGATATGCCCCGACCCACTTTCCAAGGGACCGCATGAAGAAATAGAGAATCGCCAAAGGAAGAAACATGAGAAGAAGGGCCGGATCGCGGTAATAAATCGACATGTCGAGTTGCGCGCCCGAAATCAAGAAGAACATCATGAAAAGAGGCGGGGTGAAATAGTCGACCCGTTCGATCACCGCCGCGGCTTGCTTCTCTTCGTTGCAGTAGACCGCTCCGACCATCATCGCGGCCAATAAGGGCGATATTTGGAATTCCTGAAGCGGCGAGGAAACAGGGAAAAGATGGAAAGAGGAGATCCCGGCGATTCCAAGCGAGACAGCCAAAATCCCAATTAGCCGATTGTTCCGACTTTTAAAAAAGTGGTTCGCTCCGACTAAAAGCCACCCTAAGCCAAAACCAAGAAGCAAAGATAAGCCGATATCCATCAGTGGTACGATCAGGAGCGAATACACATCCACGCTCCCCCCGGATAAGGCTTTGGCTAAAGAGAAAAAGAGGGCGAACAGGATGAGGGCCACCGCATCATCCAAGGCCACAACCGGAAGGAGGGTATCGACGACGCGGCCATGGGCTTTATATTGGCGGATCACCAAGACCGTCGCGGCCGGGGCCGTCGCCGAAGCGATCGCGGAAAGGGTGAGAATGATCGGCCAGGGGAATTGGGACGGGGCAATGAAATGGGCGGTCATCAAACCCAAGAAGACCATGAGGCTGCCCCCAAGGGCCTCCGTGAAGGCCGTAATGAGGATTCGCTTCCCCGTTTTCCGAAGGGCTTTCTTATCGAAGGATTGCCCAATCGTGAAGGCGATGAAGGATAACGCGACCGAAGAAAGCCAAGAGATGTCGAGGGTTGGAACCGTGGGATTTCCGGCGGCTAAAGGACTGCCGAAAAGGACGTGGAGACCCAAAAAGTCGGAGGCTTGGAGGCCTTGATCCACGATCGCACCCAGCACGAACGGCCCAAAGAGAATCCCCGAGACCAAATAGCCGGTGACATTAGGAAAATGAATGAGCTTCATGAGGCGAGAAGAGAGAAGGCCAATTCCCAAAAACGCCATCACATAAAGCAACGTAAACGCCAAAGCGCTGCTCATAAGAAAACCTTAGAAAGAACCTTCGTAAAAACTGAGGGGCCACATAAAGATGCCACCCCGAATTTTTTTGAAAGATCCCGTGAAATCCCTGATGATTTTCGCCACCTCATCGAATTGGCCTTCTTTGAGGACGAGGAAAAACGTCGGATTGCTGCCCTTCGTCAGAGCTAGCGCGTTGGTTAAGGATAGAACCGGAGGTTCATCCTCGTTTAAGGTGGAGTTAAAAAGCGAATTGATGGAAGATCCGTTGAGCGCGGTGCCGTTATATCCCTTTTGGTGAAGATCCAAAAGAAGGGTATCGATTTTGGCCCCGGATTCAAAGACCGCATAGAGAACATAGTTCATGATTTCTTTTTGATTTCCTTTTTTATGGGGGTCGGAAGCAAAAAAAGGAAATGAGGTTAAGGAACCACGAAGAAGACAAGGAAAGGCCAAGGTAAAAGATGCTCGCTTCCGAGGTTGATGGCCTTAGAGAGTGCCCGTTCTTTCGAGGCGTTTTCCCACATAGCCTAATTAAGGCATAGCGGCGGGACGTCTTCAAGCCCAAACCGTCTCATTGTTATGAGGTTGGCATAAACGAAGGAAAACGAATAAAGAGACCGTACGAATGGAGGGACACCTCATAAAAAAGTCCCCCGGTTCAGCGCCGGAGGACTTTCGTTTTCGTGGAGGATTAATAGTTGGCTTTATTGGCCGAACCAAAGAGCATGACTTTTTCTCTCACCTTGGCCCGGATGGCTTCGCAACCCGGCTTCAAAAGCTTGCGCGGATCGTAGCCCTTTTCGAGGTTTTCGGCGGTCGGATCGGCTTTGCCGGCTTTGCAATAAGCGATGGTCGCTTCCGCAAAGACGAGCTGGCAGTCCGTGTTAACATTGATCTTGCTGACGCCATGAGCGATTGCTTCACGAATTTGATCATCGGGGATACCGGTTCCGCCATGGAGAACGAGCGGAATGTTGTTGGTGGCTTTGTTGATCTTCTCCAGCGCATCGATATGAAGACCCTTCCAATCGACCGGGTAAATGCCGTGGATGTTGCCGATGCCAGCCGCTAAGAAATCAATTCCTAACGAGACGATTTTGGCGCATTCTTTCGGATCGGCGACTTCGCCATCGGCGGTCACACCGTCTTCGGTTCCACCAATCGCTCCGACTTCCGCTTCAATCGATAAGCCTTTATCGTGAGCAAGCTTGACCAATTCTTGGGTCTTGGCAATGTTCTCTTCTAACGGGAAATGGCTGCCATCGAACATGATGGAAGTGAAACCCGCTTCGATGCAGGCTTTGGCGGCCTCATAGTCGCCATGATCCAAATGAAGCACGACCGGAACGGTGATGCCGAGTGAACGGTCCATCGCCTTCACCATCGCGACCACGACCGGGTAGCCGCCCATATACTTGGCCGCTCCCATCGAGACTCCGAGGATGACCGGGGCCTTCAAGGCTTCGGCTTCCAAAAGAACTGACTTGGTCCATTCCAAATTGTTGATGTTGAATTGACCGACGGCGTAGTGGCCGTCCCGCGCCGCTTCGAGCATTCTTGTCGCATTGACTAACATGAGATATTCCTCCTAAGAATAATCTGCGTTGTTATTATGCCACGAATGCCCTAAGAGTTTGATAAGGAAAAGAGAATTCATGATTAAGACGTTAACGAGGTCGGCTTCTTTTGGCCTTTCCGTTCATGGAAGAAGGCGTACATCATAAAGAAGCCTCCGAACATCGCATAGATGAGAAAGAAAACATAGAGCAAAGCCGTCATGATTCCGATGAGGAGGCCGGCGAGGGTATCGGAGCGGAGGGCGAGTTCAAGCACGCTGATCCCTAAGCCTAAAACAATCAGAACCCACAAAACGACAAAAATGGCGATCTGGCGCTTGCCCGTTAAATCATAACGAGCGCGAATCTCTTCGATTTTCTTCATAGGTTTCTCCCTTATGTTCTACTTTTCTCAACTATAAAACGGAGGGTGAAATCGGTGAGCGTCTTATATTTCACTTTACTTTTTGAGTCAAACCGAAACGGAACCCCTCCACGGGGTCCTTCTTTTTGAATCGGGCCCCTACTCTCGCTTCATTAAGAGAGCGGGGCTTTGCCTAGTGAGCTTAGCCGCCGGCCCTAAAAGCAAGACGCCTAAGCAAAGGAAGATAACGGTGACAAAGAGCGCGGTTGCCCCAAAGGGGAAGCCGAGTAACGACACTCCAATCCCAGTCGAACTGGTGAAAGATGCGTTAAAGACCGGAATCGTAATTGCGGTCATAAGGAGCCCAAAGAAGATGCCGACTAGACTCACTGAAAGCGCCTCGAGAGCCAAGTAGAAATAGAGCAAGGGCAATGGAGCACCCAGTCCACAGAGCAGTCCCGCTTTCTTGCCCTTGCCCCGAAGCGAAAGCTGAGCAAATAAGGTCGAAAGCAAAATCGCGAAAAGGGCAACGGCGATCGCAAGGGCAAATAAGAGTCCCGAGAACGGGCGGAAAGTCATCGTGAGGGTGTCGTAGCAGGATAACGAGGAGCAGATCAAAAGGTAGCAGGGTTTTGAAACTTGGCAGTCCATATAGGTTTTGGCGAGAGCTTTAAGATGGGCTTGGTCCGGCATGATGGAAGCAAATCCACCGATATAGCGCCCTGAAGGATAGTAATTCCGGCAGGCTTCATAAAGCGTATTTCCTACCGCGATATCGAAGGTGAAAAAAGAATCGAGGATGACCCCGGCAAAGACCCCTTCTAACTTTTGGGATCCGCCTTGATACGTGAGGGCGAGTTTAACCGCGTGGTCCCCTACCGGCCCCATCGCGTCAAAGAGATTTTGAAGATAGGACGAGGTGATGGGAATCCCAGCTTCCCGTCCATAAATCGAACCGTTGGTGAAGCCTGACGCTAAAAGCGCATCCCCGAGCCGATCCCCGGCCGATGCCAAGTCGTAGGCGTAGTAGGAAGTGAGCAGATCCGCGTTCGCGCTATCGCGAAAATCGATGGGCTTCGCGATGATTCCCTTTTGATAAAGGTAGGCGTAGACCTCGTTTGCCCTGGAGCGAAGTTGACTTAGTCCGTCGCCGTTAGGAAGACCGTTCTTTTTCACGAAATCCGTGCAAGCCGATAAGGAAAGGACGCTGGTCTTATGGACGTTGACGTCGGAAAGAAGGACCGATCCTAATAAGGAAGGCACCGTTGGGATTTTATCGAGAGAAGGAAGATTAGGGAAACTCACAGCCGACCAGTCATAGAAAGGGCCTTGGAAGCTCACGTCGCCAAAAGCTTGACCCGCCGCTCCTAAAGGCAAATAAACCGCATTTTCATCGGAACGGAACGTCACGGCCGGCCCGCTTCCCTTCGTGGTCCAGCCCACCCGGTAAGACGAATCTCCGGCTACGACTTTGATGGATTCCTCGCTAGTAGGATCAAGATAAAAGCCGCCCACCCCGTCCGCGATCTTTTTGATGAGTGAAGCATGGACGAAGCCGGCCCGATGGAGCGAATGATCAAGCTCATTCGTGTAGGCTTGCTTCGCCGCACTTTCAAAAAAGCCCGCCGTATTTTTGAGGTCGTTGGGATAGGCGCTTTTGCGATATCCCGTATCGACGAGACCCACGATCTTCAGTTCATGATTGTTATGGCTGAGGGCGAAATAGGGCTCTTTCTTGAGAAACTCTTCTGGGGTTGCAATCTCCGCGGCCTCTAAGGAAGGATAATCCACGCTTCCCGGCCGATGGTAGACATAACCATGGCTTTGAAAGATCTCATATTGGCATAAGGGGATTGCGATCTCTTGATCGTTCGCGGGAAGCCGTCCGGCCGCTAGGCTCAAGTGGAGCTGTTCCAAGGTCTCGGACGACGCCATAACCGCATAGGTGAATTCCCCTTGGACGATGCTTTCCAAAGGATTGAGCTTCTTGGCTTCAGGATTATGGGAATAATAAGTCTGATCGTGGTCGCCATTTTGAACCGTCAAATAAAGAGGGACACAAGGTTGGCCTAACGCGGCTTCGGCGAAATCCTGATCCAAGGCGGAGCAGCCATATTCCTCCAAATTGCCGGCGGTCATTTTCGCGACCTGGCTCAGCACGAGATTGTTGGCGTTCGAGTCTTCGATGTTCTTCGCTAAGGTCGCGGGGGTGGATCCAATTCCTAGCCCTAAACTAAAACAGGCCATCAAGACCGAACAGGCAAGCAAAAGGGCGGGCAAAATCCCCTGGAAGGGTTTCCGTTTGAGCTGGGCTAAGCCCATCTTCGCCACGATTTTAAGGGGGAGGTGTATCGGCTTTTGGCAATTTCGAGGAACGGGCAAGACCGTTAATGTCCCTCGGGCTTCATCAGATATCACTCGGCCATCTTTGAGGGTGATAAGGCGATCCCCATATTGCCGGGCCGCCTGTTCATCGTGGCTCACCACAATCACGAGTCGAGTCGCCGCCACCGCTTTTAAAAGGCTAAAGACCATCGCGGACGAACCACTATCGAGCGCCCCAGTCGGCTCATCGGCTAAGACGACATCCGCGTCTTTCCAAAGGGCCCGAGCAATCGCGACGCGTTGCTGCTCACCTCCAGAAAGTTCATAGGCCTTTCGCTTCTCGAAATCTTTGAGATCGAGCGAAATAAGAAGATCGTGAATCTTTGGTTCCGCTGCTTTCATTGCGGCGGCTTTGGCTAGCAAAATATTGTCGAAGACGCTGAGGTCGGGATCGAGGTTATCGTTTTGAAAACAAAAGGCGATGCTGTCCCGCCGAAGTTCCCGGATTTTCGAAGCGGAAAAGGAAGCGGCTTTTTCTCCTTGGTAAGTAAAGCCCCCTTGATCGGGCTTAAGAAAGAAGCCGAGGAGATTGAGCAAGGTGCTTTTGCCCGCGCCGGACTTTCCGACGATAAAGACTAGCCCGTGATCAGGAAAACGGATCGTGACGTCTTTTAGGGCATCCACTCGCCTTTTCCCCGCGATCACAAAGCTTTTGGAAACATGGGATAACTCATACATGAGGTTGTTCTCCTTAAGAATGAAGTCCCGAAAAAGTCACGGGATTAGTTTCATCGTATTCCTAAGGAAGCTCATTTCGGTACAAGGGGTTCTTGTACATCGGATTTCGGGGTTTCTTGTGGACGGAACAGTATGAATGTTTGATTCAAAAAGTCAAAGAAAAAGTGAACGGTCGCATCAGGCGGAGCCGTTCACTTTTTTTATAGAGAAATCACAGCTCAGTCTTTCCGAGCGACGATCCCAAAGATGCCGCCAAGAACGTAGAAGACGTTTAAATCGATAATGCCAAGGACCAAGAAAAGGATATCCCAGCCTTTGCTGGATCCTTTCTTATAGGCGACCCGGGTCAAGACGATCAAAACAATCGAAATGACCAGCAACCAAATGCCTTCCCACAAGTTGCTCCAATTGAAACCATTGGTGAAATTCTCACCAAGGTTAACGTTGAGGCCACCTAAAATCGAGAAAACAATGATCACGATGCCACAAATCGCTACAATCCAGTTGAAGACATTGGCGATTTTGTACATCACTCTCGAAGCGTTTTCCATCTGATGTTTCTCCTTTCCAGCGCTAGTATAACCCTTTCACGAAACCAAAGAAGCCCCCTCGATTTCATTTTGGCAAAAATGGAAAATGAGAGGGGTTTCTTCACGATAATATTCGTTATTCTTTGGTGGGTGTGGTATGCTTGCTTGCCTTTAAAATGAAAACCAACGAATTATCTCTAACCGAACCTCTGCAAAAAGCCTTGGATGACTTGGGCTTTTCCGAGTTCACCGCCATTCAAGAAATGACCTTGCCACCGCTTCTTTCCGGTCATGACGTTTTGGCGGAGGCCCCGACGGGAACTGGCAAGACTTTAGCCTATGCCCTCCCGATGCTCGCCACCTGCGATTTAGCAAGCCCCGCGATTCAGGGTTTAGTGATCTGCCCGACCCGGGAATTAGCGATTCAAGTTGTGGCTGAACTCGAAAAATTCTCGAAATACCTCAAAGGGATCCATTTCGCGACTATCTATGGCGGTCAAAAGGTCGGAACTCAACTCCGTGAACTTCGGGCCAAACCTCAAATCGTCGTCGGAACCCCCGGCCGGCTTAACGACTTACTCGAACGGAAGATCATCGATCTCTCCGCCGTCCATTATCTCGTGCTCGATGAGTGCGATGAAATGCTCGATATGGGTTTCATCAAAGATGTGGATAAGATCGTGAAGAAAGTCACCAGCATTCACCAAACCGCTTTATTTTCTGCGACGATTTCCTCCGACATCAAAAAGGTGGCCCAACGTTACCTTAATTCCAGTGTAGAAACGTTCCAGATCAAGCGGACGTTGACCCAAGAAACCCAAATCGCCCAACGCTACATCCTCGTCCCAGAAAACGAGAAGAAAGAAACGATCGTAGCGTTGCTCTCCACCTTATCCTTCACCCGGGCTTTCGTCTTCTGCCGGACCAAACACAAGGTGATGCAGATCGCGAAGATTCTCCAAAAGAATACTTCGCACGCGATCACTTCGCTTCAAGGGAACCTCAGTCAGAACAAGCGCGATCAAGCGATGAAAGCTTTCCGTGATTATGATGCGAACGTCATGGTCGCGACCGATATCGCCGCCCGCGGAATTGACGTGAGCGATGTCGACCTCGTCGTGAACTATGACATCCCGGAGGAAGACGAGTTCTACCTTCATCGAATCGGCCGGACTGGTCGGGTCGATAAAACCGGGACCTCTTACACCTTCATCACTCCGTCCGAACGTGGAATGATCAAGAAGTATGAAAGCCTGACCCATTGCCCCTTAACCGCTTACGTCATTAATCAAGGAGACGTTATGAAACAGTATCTCGAAAACTTAGAGCCGAAGATGAAGGAAGACCTCACCGAAGAAAAGCAGGCGATAAACGATGCCTGTGCGGCTTTTTCCGCCAAGGAAGGTCACGAAGTCACCCCGCTCGATTTGGCCGCGCTTCTTCTGAAAGAGAAGATGGCGAACGGCCTAGCGAGTGAACCGAAAACCGCCCCCGCTTCTCACACCGAGTCGAATGGAAATCGTCCCGAGAAAAAGATTTTCACCACCGATAGCGATCACCAGCGTTTCTTTATTAACGTCGGCTTTCAAGATGGGGTCAATGAAGAGAAATTAAAAGACTTTATCATTCAAAACGTCCCTGGACTCGAAGATGATGATTTCACCGATGTGTTCCTTCGGACCACTTTCTCTTTCTTCGAACTCCCGAAAGATAAGACAATGGCGATCGTCGATCACCTCGAAAATCAAACCTTCGCTAATAAGAACATTCACGTTGAACGGACCGAGCGGCCCTCCAATACCTCGAGCAAACCCCAATCTTTCCATTCTCATCATGCCGAGGCGCCCTATCGGAAGAGCGAATCGCGTTCCTACGGATCTCACGAAAAGAATGACCATCAAAGCTATGGCAAGAAGCCCTACGGCAATAAACCCTATGGCCACAAGTCCTATGGCAAAAAGTCCTTCGGCCATTCATTCAAAAAGAAGTATTGAGTTCACCTTCACTAAACGAGACGGTTCCTCCAATCGTCTCGTTTTTCTTTACCGAACGAACGCTTCGAGCAAGCGATGCTATACTGAACTCGGTTCAATTTTTTGAACCATTGCTTATGGAAAACACCGAAATCAAACAGCTGGTTCAATCGTTCGCTTCTTGCCAAACGGTTTTGATCGCGTTAGGCGATGAAACGAGGATCCACATTTTGATGGAGATGCTGAAGATCGCCGCCACGAAAAAACGTTGCGAAGGAATGCGGGTGGGTGAAATCGCAAAGATATCCTCCTTGTCCCGTCCTGCGATCTCCCACCACATTAAGATCTTGAAAGAGGCTGGTATCATCCAATGCCATCATCTCGGAACGAAGAACTATTACTTCCTCGATCCCGATGACACCAAACTTCAAGATGTCATTCGAACGTTGAACCAAGCTTTGGCCATCAGCCAAAAGGAGAAAAAAGAACATGAGCATCCTTGATACGATGAAAGCCCGCCACGCCGTCCGATCCTACCTCGATAAACCGATCGAAGAGGAAAAGCAAAGGGCGTTAGCGGATCTGGTTACGGCCGCGAATCAGGAGAGCGGTCTTCACCTGCAATGCTGTTTTAATGAGCCGAAAGCCTTCGATACTTTCATGGCCCATTATGGCCACTTCGTCGGAGTGAAAAATTATCTGGCCCTGGTCGGACCGAAAAACGCGGAAGAAGCGATCGGCTACCAAGGCGAGAAGATCGTATTAGCCGCCCAAGCGATGGGACTCAATTCTTGCTGGGTCGCCTTGACCTATGGTAAAGGCAAAACCCCAGTTCAAATCGCAAAAGGTGAAAAACTCCACGCCGTGATTGCCTTAGGATATGGTGCTACTCAAGGCGTCCCCCATCCCATCAAAGACCCCAGCGTCTTCTCTTCGCTCACCGGAACTAAACCCATCTATTGGGATGACTCGGTTTTGGCTGTCTCGTTAGCCCCGACCGCGATGAATCAGCAGAAGTTTATGCTGACCTGCACGAATGGCATCCCCGCCCTTAAAGTCCGGGGCAGCGGATTCTATACGAAAATCGATCTCGGAATCGTTCGTTATCATTTCGAAGCGGTCAGTGGCGTGAAGCTGCATGAGTGAACTCGCGGTTCAAATCTTTCAAACCGGAACCGTCGGAGTCGATAAAGCCGTCCCCAATCGCGGTGTCTCAAAGAATCCATTAGCCTATATTGGTCTCCTCCGGAGCCCTAAAAACCATATCACTATCCCCGTGAAATGCTTTTTGATCCGTCATCCGAACGGCCAATGCCTGCTCGTCGATACCGGCTGGGACAAGGCGGTTCGAACCCACCCGATTCAGGCGATCACTTTCCCCATGTGGGTCGCCTCAAAGCCCGTCTTGCCGAAAGGCCAAGCGATCGATGAGCAACTCGCCTCAGTCGGCTTAACGCCTTCGGATCTTTCTGGCGTTCTTATGACCCATATGGATATTGATCATGACTCGGGGCTGACCCTGGTCAAAAAGGCTCTCCACATCTATGTGAGCCCTGAAGAAATTAAAGCCTTGCACTCCCACCAAGCCCGTTATGTTAAAAAGCCCTATCGCGGAATCCCGCTCACTCCGATTCGCTGGACTGGGGATTATGGTCCGTTCCATCATTCTTGGGATATCTTTGAGGACGGCAGCGTGATTGCCTTTTTGACGCCGGGTCATAGCGAGGGTTCCCTCTGCATCAAGGTCCAACGGGGTTCAAAGTTCCTTCTGATTGTCGGAGACTCGGGCTATAACGAAGATTCTTGGGAACATCTCAATTTGCCGGGACCCGTGTATTCGAAAAAGGATGTTCTGACGACCCTCAGTTGGATTGCAAGGCAGCGGAAATCCCCCGATTGTCTCGCCGTATTGTGCGCTCATGATCCTAGCGAAAAAACGAAACCTCAAATCTTCACTCTTTGACCTTTTTTCATCGGCCTGAAGTTTCCGTCTTTTCTTTTTCTTAAGAAAACCCAACAAAAAGAGGGCTATGCTTTGTTAATACGATGTTAGGAACTTCTCGTTCCATTTCATCGAGGCCCTTATGAAAAAGAAAACAGCTCTAAAATTGTCAATCGCGGTTCTCCCGCTCCTTTTAGCTTCTTGCTCGGCTTTTGATTTCACGAAGAGCACGTCCGTAGGAACCAGCACGGGTAATGCAACCCAAACCGGTACCAGTTCGACGGCGACCACGAGCACTACCAATGAAACCTCCATCGACGCTACGACGAGCACCACGACATCGACTGAGTCGACTTCTTCAAACGAAACGTCTACCGCGACTTCTTCCAAGACCTCAAGCACCACTTCCGTGGATCCCGATGTTGGAGGAACGATTGTTCTTTCCGATTCGGGTTCGACCGTTTCTGGTAAGGGCGCAACCGTGAATGGCTCCACCGTCACGATCAGCCAGGCTTCGACTTGGAGCGTTTCTGGTTCCTTATCGAATGGAACGATTCTGATCGATGCCGATGATGACGGAACAGTTGAGCTCGACCTCAATGGGGTTTCGATTACAAAGAGCGGAACCTTAACCTACGCTCCGATTTCTTCAATCAAGGGCGAAAAACTGAAGGTGAAGAAAGAAAGCGGTTCGACCAACACCATCATCGATAATCGGACTTCGGCGGACGCGACGGCGAAAGACACCGCCGCCATCTTTTCCAATAAGAAACTCTCCGTCGTGGGTTCCGGAACTTTGACCGTGAAAGGTAACCTCAATAATGGGGTCGCATCCGACACCAAAGTCGAGGCCAAGAATGGCACCCTCACCGTCACGGCGAAGAATAACGGAATCAAAGCTCACGATTATATTTTGCTCGGCGATCCGACCGACCAAGGCACTTTCAACGTGACCTCGACCGCTGGCGATGGTATCAAAGTCGACGAAAACTATACCGCCAGTATGGATGCCGATGAGTTCGCCGGCATTAAACTTCAGGCCGGAACCTATACGGTTTCCGCCTATGATGACGGCATCGATTCGGCCGGCAATGTCTATATCGAAGCCGGGGAAGGCACCGTCAAAGGCGTCACCACCACCCAATCGGTCGGTAGCAAAGGCATTCATTGCGACTTGGCGATCTACCTTGATGGCGGAACCTTCACTTTCTATAGCGCGGCCAATGATGCGATTAATGCGACGGGGGATGTGACGGTCTCTGGGGGAACGTACACCCTAACCGCGGGCAAAACCAAATCGGATTCGGCCCCGCAAGGCATTCATAGTGATGCGACCGTGAATATCACGGGCGGCACCACCACGATCACTCAATCCTATGAAGGGATTGAAGCGTTGGACATCAACATCTCGGGCGGCACCACTTATCTCACTTCGAGCGATGATGGACTTAATGCCGTGGGCGGAAATGATTCTTCGGGCAGCAGTTGGGGCACGACTTCAACCACGCCAACCATCACGATCTCCGGCGGTTATCTTTATGTCGCGGCCGCCGGCGATGGTATCGATAGCAATGGCAATATCGTCGTGACCGGTGGCTTCACCGTCGTCTCGCAAACGGGCGGCGGCAATGGCCCGATGGATTATGGCGATGGCGGTTCCTATTCCTTTAAGCAATCCGGTGGTTTCTTAGCCGCTTACGGCTCCAACGATATGGCGGTTGGTTCCACTGGGACGCAGTACAGTCTCCTCGCCGGTTGGTCCAGCGCGGTCTCGACTTCGCAATATCTCATCGTGACCAATCCGAATGGCACCAGCTACGCGATCAAGCCTCAATACGCAAGCGCTTATTCGCTTTATGTCTCTTCGAATGGCTTCAAGGCCGGCAGTGTCAGTGTCTCTTCGGTCTCCTCCATTTCCGGAGGGACTGAGCTCTTCAAAGGCGTCTATACCGGTTATACGACCGGTACGACCACTTCGATCGGTTCCTCGACTTGGTCGACCAGCGTGGTCAACCTCAGCATCGGTTCCACTTCTTCGCACGGGGGCGGTCCTGGTGGCGGCGGGCCGGGCGGTCGCTAATCTTCCAATCAAAGCTCCATCTCGTCCTGAGGTGGAGCTTTTTTCTATACACCCCCTCCCCGCTTTGATCCTTTCGCGTATAATAAAGCGTAATGATTACTTGGCATTATGAGACCGAAATTCTCGCCGCGCTCCTCTTCCTTGTGATCTTTTTGGATGCTCACCATCGCCTTAACCGTGGCGAACGCCGCGATTGGGTTTTCCTCATGACTTTGATCGTCGGCTTTTTCTTCTGTTTGTTTGATATTCTCGATTCGGTCATCGCTCTATGGACCAGCACCCCTTGGGTTCTTTTTACTACCCGAACCATCTATTTCTTCGCCTCAACTATCCCGGCCCTCATGTACTTCCTTTATCTTTGCTCCATCGCCTATTCCGAGCAGGAACACAAATACAATCTTTGGGTCCTTTTTGGAATCGTCGTCACCGCGGTTTTCTTGGTCGCTCTCGTTATCAATATCGGAACCCACCACATCTTCTATTTCAAGGACGATGGCACCTATGTTCGCGGCCCGCTTTTCTTCCTTTCCTATCTCCTCTCGGGCCTCTATTTCGTCCTCTATATTCTTTTGCTCCTCTTCAGCGTTAAGAAGATGGCGGATAAGCGTCTGCTCGCGGTTCTTTGTTTGATTCCTCTCCTCGCCGGAATCGGTCTCATCCTTCAGACCTTCGTCCCCGGATGGTTGATGCTCGGTCCTTGCTACGCGATCGCACTTCTCGTCGCCTATCTGTTCATTCAGACTCAAGAAGCCAATCAAGTCTATGGTCGGCTCAGCAAAGACGCTTCGACCGATACTTTGACGGGATTAGGAAATCGTCTCGCCTACGAAAACGTGCTAATTTCGGCAATGGAAACGCCCATCGTCACCGAATGTGCTTTGATTTTGCTCGACGTCGATGGCCTTAAGAAAATCAATGACGTTTATGGCCACCCCAAAGGCGACGAAGCGCTCCAGCGGGTCGCCAAAGTCTTGCAAGAAGAAGCTCGGGGAGCCAAAGTAATCGCCCGAATCGGCGGCGATGAATTTGCTTTGGTCGTGCTCGATCAAGACTGGCTCGCCCTCGAACCCAAAGTCAAAATGCTCTTAGAAGCGATCAAAGCCGAATCGGCCGCCCATAGTAAATCATCCTACGAACTTTCCTTCTGCGTTGGCGTCGCCTATAAGCAAGCCGATGGACGGGACGCCAACACCCTTTATCACCACGCGGACGCCGCCCTTTATGCCGCCAAGCACGAAGGCAAGTCGTCCTACGTTCTCTATCAAGATTAATCTTTGACGAAATGTTTGATGGCGTAACTCACGCCATCTTCCCCGACGGATAAGGTCACGAACTTCGCGGCCTTTTTGACTTCGGGAATCGCGTTCCCCATCGCCACGCCTTGGTAGTCTTGAACCATCTTGAGGTCATTGCCTTCATCGCCAAAGCAATACACGTCCCTCTTCTTTAGGCCCAGATGGAGTCTTAACGCCTCAACCCCGGTCGCTTTATCAACCTTGGGATTCACGAACTCTAAGAAGCGGGGATCGCTCCGGATGATGTGATAACGCTTCTTTTCCTCATCGCTCAAATTCACCTTCGACCAATCCGGATGGTCCCAGGCAATCATGAACTTCAGAAGTGGATCATTGGGGTTTAAAGGGTGGGCCAAAAGATCGATGCTTCCGATATCGTTAAGCCCCGTCTCAAAGTCAATGAAGGAACCGTACTTGAGATAGCCGACTTTATCGAGGGTATAGCAATAGATATCCGCCCCTAAGTCGACCACGTTTTGATGGTCGTGATAGAAATGAACGTAGTCTTCAAAGGTCACTCCAACGATCGAAAGAGGATGAAGATCAAGGTCATAGACTCCGGCCCCATTGGCCGCAATCACGAACTTCTTCCCAGGGATTAGCTTGTCCAAAAAGGCTTTGATCATGAGGGCAGGTCGGCCCGAGGCAATCGCAATCGCGTCGCCCTTCAACAAGCAGGAATTGAGACTATCAACCGTGCTCTTTTTCCAAAGAAGATCCGCCCCGATTAATGTTCCGTCCACATCGAAAACAAGTAATTTCATCAGGGTGATTATAGAGCCGGTAGCAAAGTCCGCAATGGGAAGAGGATGTAATAACCAACATAGACATAGGCAAACGAGAGCGAAATGAAATAAATGACGGTAATAAGAGCGTCGGCTAAGCTATTGCGTTTGCCTAAATGCGGGTGGTAGAAGAAGACGAGCGGAATGAGAACAATCAACCAAAGATTGCTCGATAAACCGATCGCTTTGGCATAAGCGGTTCCGACAAAAAGTTCATTGATCGTGATGATCAAGGCCAAAACAAAGCAGGCTAAGAAATTTTTGATGAAGAAGTACTCATTGCCTTCGAAATAAACCGCGGCTTGCTCTGGGCCGTAACGTTTTTTCATAATGAGTCGATAGAAATAGAGCAGGACCGGATAGAAAATCGCGAAGGTGATGAGGGTGAACTGTTTCCGGACCAGTAAGGACGAAGCCCAGTAAGGCCACTTGCTCCAACCCCAAGCCTTTAAGCCGACCGCATAGAAATAGGAGAAGCCAAGATAGGCAATTGGGAGCAACGCTAATAAGCGCCACCACACCGTCTTCTTCGGTTTCACAAAGGAAGGGGTCGTTAGGAGGAAGACCACGATCAAGGTGAAAGAAAGTATTGAGGCCGGTAAGTTGCCCGGCATCAACTTCGTGAAGAGAAGATAGAGGGTGGAGTAATAAGCATCCCCGCCTTTATCAAAGTAGGAAGTTAAGGAAAGTTCAGCCACATAATAAAGGATCGAGCACGCCAACATCGAAATAATGGAGACGATCGGGTTATAACTCTTGTTTTGAATCATCTCGACTTTGGTGAAGAACCATAAAAGCATCGCCATTGTCACCAGCGGCCGGAACCGATACCAGTTTTTGGCATCGCCAATCACTTCGAAAATTTTGGTGACGTCCAAACTAGCAAGAACCCGATACGTGAAAGAAAAGAAGAGAATCGAGGAGGCTAAGATGAGACCGATCCCGACCAGACGGAGAACATATTCCGGCAAGAAGGGGCGGATGATCCAGTTTTTCGGAAGGGGATGAATCGGGCCGCGCGCAGGCAAATCCTCCGGCGGAACTTGGGTGGTTTCGGGTTGAGGTTTTCGTTTCTTCGCCACTAAAGCCACGGCGATGAGGGCGGTCAAAAAGAAGAAGGTGGTCAAGCAAATCGTTCCCGCCAAAGTCAAATTGTCGCCCACCGTATTGAGCTTCTCGGTTTCAAGACCGCATTGGCCCGCATCGATCAAAATGTCATAAAGACCGACATGGGTCGTGATCTCGGCCATCTTGAGCCAATCTTCGAAAAGAGACGGAACCGAAGGAAAGGCCTTTTGAATATAGGCGGCTTCCGCATCGTTAATCGTTTGATCGTCGACTTCTTGAAGCATGATGGTTTGAATGCTGGTGATATCTAAGTCGCCCGAATCGGGGAAACTCCCATAGATGAAGTATTGCGGGAAACCCGTGGTCATGTCGATCGCTTTGAAGTAAGGACTTGAGCCGCTCCCTTGAAGGGTGATGATAAAGGCTCCTTCTTCCAGCGGAACGCTCGTGATGGAAGAGGCTTTGAAATAGTCTTGGGTTTTGGTCGAAATAGAGACGGTGAAACTCGAATCGTCTTGGGCCGTATAGGTTAAATCTTTGGCGGTTCCTTTGTTCAGGAGACTATCGAGGGCCGATGAGGTCCCTTTCTCGTTGGTGACATCATAGATGGCAGCGTAGTCAGGGCCGGCAGAACCATGGCTGACCGTGACGTTCTTGAGGGCGACTAAGCCCCCAGCGAGAACCCCGCCGGAAGCAATCATAAGACCGATCGAAACAAAAAGGACGGGAAGACGGAACAAAAATTTTCCCATCTTTTGAGCAAAGGTCGGTTTTTTCGATTCGGGAAAGATCGGGGTCGGATAACCCAAGGGATCGGCGAAGACTTCTTTCTTCACCCCATAATAGGCGGCATAAAGGGCGATCTTGTTTTTAGGAATCGGAAGATAACCCCGCTCAAATAAATAAAGGCTGAGCCGGTTGGTCAGGGTTTGATAGGCCCCCTCTTTCAGGCTTAAACCTCGAGAAACCCGAAGGTTATATAGGGTCAGGTTTTGACTCATATTGTAATAAGAATAGGACGAAATCTTTAGGATTTCGAGAGACTCGTAATATCCGCAACCCTTTTTAGCACGAAAAGGACGTGAAAGCGCACCAAAAAGCGCATTGGGGATATAATCTAGCCATGACGTTTGAGAAGAAACTCATCACTTGGTACGAGCAGAACCGTCGCCATATGCCTTGGCGCGAGGATCCGCTCCCCTATCATGTTTATCTAAGCGAGATCATGCTCCAGCAAACCCAGGTTGATACGGTTCGAGCCTATTACGCTCGCTTTTTAAAAGCTTTCCCCACCATTAAGGATTTGGCTAACGCTAGCGAGGACCAAGTCTTAAAGCTTTGGGAAGGACTCGGTTATTATTCGCGCGGACGAAATCTCCATAAAGCAGCCGAAGACATCGTGGCTCGTTTTGGCGCCGAGGTGCCTTCAAATAAGGATGACTTGTTAAGTCTGCCCGGGATCGGCACTTATACGGCCCGGGCAATCCGGGCGATCGGCTTTCATCAAAAAGAAATCGCCGTCGATGGCAATTTAATCCGGGTCTATTCCCGGCTAACTGAGGATGGAGAATCCAATCTTGAGACGATGAAAGATCGTTGCGAATCCTACTTTTTAAAGCAACTTCAGAAGGAAGATCCTTCCGCGTTCAATCAAGCCTTGATGGACTTAGGGGAAATGGTTTGTCTTCCGAAAGGCGACCCCCTCTGCTCTGCCTGCCCTTTTAACGCGATCTGCCAAGCCCATCAAAAGGGAAGCACCGCTTCTTTCCCCACCCCAAAGAAAGCGAAGGAGAAGCGCGAAGAAAGTTGGACCGTCCTCATCTTCGTCGCTGGAGACAAGGTCGCGATTGAGCAACGGCCTTCAACGGGTTTGCTCGCTTCGCTCTATCAGTTCCCTCTCCAAGAAGGAATTCGTAGCCGAGAAGAGGCCCAAAAAGGGAAATTCGCTGTCCAATCCTGCGTGGATTTAGGAAAAACCACTCACACGTTCTCCCATCTCATTTGGCATCTCCAAGGTTATCAAATCGAAATCGAGAAGCCTTTTAAGGAACCGGGACTCCTTTGGGTTAAGAAGTCTGATTTGAAAAAGCGTTATTCGATCCCGAGTGCTTTCGCCTTCTACAAAAAGAAGCTTTTGGAACCCTGATGAAAAAGAGTTGGACAGTCAACGGAACCGTCTACACCGCCACCACGCTTTTAGGCCACGGGAAAGGCGGCTATTCCTATCTCGTTAAAGACGAAGCTGGGCATGATTTTACTTTGAAGCAGATTCACCACGAGCCCTGCTCCTATTATCAATTCGGAAATAAAATCCTCGCCGAGAAGAACGACTATGAACGGCTAAAGGCGGCTGGCATTTCCCTTCCGCAGCTTCTCTTTCTCGATGAAACCCAAGAAGTGATTCTCAAAGAATACATCCCGGGTGAAACCATCGATCATCTCGTTTTAAAGGGTGAGATCACCGCGGAGATTCAGCGCCAAATTCAGGCGTTAGCGGATTTAGCCCGGGCTCATGGTCTTAATCTGGATTACTATCCGACGAACTTCATCTTCTACAAGGGAACCCTTTATTACATCGATTACGAATGCAATAACTACGACGAACAATGGTCCTTTGAAAAATGGGGCCGGCTCTATTGGAGCCAGACCCCAGAATTCCTTCAGGCATTTAAACGTAATCAAAACTGATAGGTATAGATTTTATCGAAGTTGCCTTCTAGGGCCCAATACACTTTATTTTCGTGGGCGGAATAAACCATTGAGACCCGGGTCGGGAAATCCGAATTGAGGCACTGCTTCAAAACGGCTAAACCATCTTGAGCGTTGAAGTTATCGCCTGCTTGCTGAAGAAGCGAAGACGCGGTGAGGTAACGGTTATACCCTGAATACGGGGCATCTTTGGTCGCCATCGGTTCGAAAAAGGAGAAATTGGAGAGGATGGTGTAGCGCTCTTCCCGGACTTTAGAGCCCCGACCTGGCTCAAGGATGAGGGCCTGGCCAAACCGATTCACGAGCATCGCATGTAAGGAAATGCTGGGCGCGTTCACGAGGGGACGGGCCGCTAAGATCTGCTGAACTTGTTCAAACGAGACTTTGCTATAAAGATAATCCTCATTGAGGAGATCGATCCGTTGGGTATTCAAAGAGCTAAGGGCTTCGCCTTTTGAGGAAGGCGGGCACATCAATTCGCAAGCGAATCCCCCATCTTTGTTGACACCAAAGGGGGCGGTGTAACGTCCATGGAAATTGAAAACGCCATAGACCACTTGGTCATTGGTTTTCACCTTGATTTCGGTTTTGGGGTCGGAATCGAAGTTAAAACCGACAATGACATCATTTCCTTTATAGACAAAGGAGGTGCACATATACGCACAACCTAGCATTATTGCGAAAGGATTGCAATAGGTCGGTTTTCAAAAAGAGCGGTGTTTGGATAGGGTTATTGGGCTTTCGGACTTGCCGTTTTATGGGGAAGAGAGAAGCGAACCACTAAGGCAACGACGAAGCCGAAGAAAGAGATAATCGCCAGCATCAACATCACCCAAGTCCAACTGCTTGATTTTACGGCCAGCGTGTAGATTCCCATACAGGCCATATAGGCAAAAAGCCAGGCGATACCGAAGTTTAAGAAGACGGTCGGATAGGTTCCGATGCTCTTTCCCGTTAAGAAAAGAATGAGGAAAAGGATGAGGGGAACGGTCGCGGGAGCCCAAATGAAACTGAGCCATGGCGTCGGTCCTAAACCATGGGCGTTCTCATAATAAACCGCCATGAAAAGCCAGCCAAATCCTTCAACTCCGCAATAGGAGAGGAAGAGAATTAAGTTTTTCTTCCGAATTTCATTCATAAACATAAATGATGTCCGAGAGATCCCGTTCATAACTGTAGGTGTTATTGTTCACGAGACCGCTCCCCTCCGAGGCGACATACATCGAAGCTGAACCTCCACCATCGAGGTTGTAGGCGTAGGTGCAGCCAAGCTTCAACAAGAAGTTACCGAGGTCGACCAAGCTGAACTCGCAGCCGTGAATCTGACGGTTGCTTCCGTAAATATCCGTCGAGAGGAAATAGTAGTGATTTAAGCCCAGGTATCCGATCGCAGAGCGCGGATTGCTTCCGGCCGAAGTGGCACTGCCAATTTCCGAAGAAGAGGTAACGGCGACAGCCCCGTTCTTCACCAAAGCCGGTCCGAAGCCCCAACTCTGCCAGCAACCGCCCCGAGTCGAAGTAACGGTATCGATCGAGGTGCTCGCTTCAGTATAGGTGCCGACAGTGAAGTCTTTATAAATGGCAAAATCATCAAGAGTATTGTATGCCCGTTGATTCGAAGAATAGGTGGTGCCATTAGCGATGACGTAGCCATCGGTTCCGTCGCCCCAGTAACAGGAGTCGCCATTGATCGCGGCCAATATTTTGTAGCCTTGATTCGTCACGGTGTTAATTTGGCTCGACATAGTCGCGGTGATGTTATTGCCATAAGAACCACTGCTATTGGTCACAATGTTCCGACGGAGATGGGAGGTATGGGCAAGTTTCACTTCGACCAAGTGATAGGTAATCGATTTTCCGGTCAAAACCGTATATTTTCCGGTGGTGTAAGTGACCGAGGTCGTGCTATAGCTGGACGTGCTCGAAGAAACCGAACTCGAAGAACTTGAAGAAGTCGCACTCGAGGAAGAGGATCCGGCCGAAGTCGAAGTGCTCGAGGTCGAGGTCGAAGAAGTGGAAGTATCGGTGGAACTCGAACTCGAACTGGAGTCTCCCCAGAAATTATTGTTCGTGCTGGTGGCGACCCCGACCGCATGAGCGCCATAAAAGGTATCGAGGAGGTTGCCCGCCATCGTGCCAGCGACGGCCAACGCCCCCAAAATGGATATGCTTAAAAGAATTAGGGATTGTTTTTTCATTGGATGTCGCCACCCTTTTCTTTAGCGGGCTCGGGTTTTACCGCCCCTTTTTTGGCGTGCTTCTTTTTGCTGAAGACCCAAATCCAGTTCACGAAGTAGTTCGCGATGGCAAGAACCGTATCGACGCAGATCTTAATGAAAGTAAGTGCCCAGTTACTCGGGATTGAAGCGAAGGCGTAAGTTAACCCGAAGGTGAGACCCATATTCACGACGAACATAATGGCATAACGTAGCGATTTCTGGCCTCTGCCGCCTTTGCTTGGGAAGACGACCTTCATGTTTATGATGAAGTTATATAGACCCGAGATGATCCGAGCGATCACGACGCCATAGAAAGCGCGCCAAACCAGTTCATTCGAAATGAAGGTGCTGATCAGGAAGAAGGCGAGCTCATCGATCCCCCAAGAACTGAGCGCGACCAAAACGTAAGTGATCGGGGTCCGATAGATCCGGCAAGTATCGCGGAACGGCCGGAAATGGGAGACCTTGTTGCCATCTTCGTAGATCGTTTCGATCGGAAGCTGGTAGATCGTAGTCTCTTTGGTCGCATCCATGATGAAATTCATTTCGTGTTCGTAACGTTCGCCTTGCTCATCGATCGCTAGAGGGAACAAACCTTCGGGGATGCCACGGAGACCCGATTGGGTATCCGGAAGCTTTTTGCCGGAGAAGAGCTTGAAGTAGAAACTCGAAAAACGATTACCCCCCTTGCTCCTTTTCGGAACATTGGGGCTATCGAAATCCCGTTCGCCCATCACGAGCTCATCGGGGTGTTCCGCCAAAGCGTCGCGGACTCTTAAGATATCTTTATAGGTATGCTGGCCATCGCCATCCGCGGTCACGATCCCATGGATTTCCGGATGTTGGCCATAGATATAGCGAAACGCTTCCTTTAAAGCGTGGCCTTTGCCTTTATTGCTCGGATAAGAAAGAACGGTGAAAATTCCTAAATCCCGGATCGCGTCAAAGACCGGCTGATATTGTTCGCCCGAGCCATCGTCGACCACGACGAATAAGCCGAAATCGTTCGCTTTAAAATTCTTGAGAAAGGGGAGAACTTTCTCATTGGGGCAATAGATCGGAATGACGAGTGCGGTGTTCATACACTCTATAAAGCCCGGGCCCCGAGGTTTTATTGGTTCTTGCTTTCCGAAAATCTGCCAAGTCCACATGCGGTGACATTTTAAACTTAATGAAGGAAGGCCACCACTAAAACAATGAAGGCCAAAGGATTGTGATACGATATCCCTCGGAAAGGCCAGGGCAAAATCATGGCAAGTCAATCGTGGAAAGCATTAGTTCCGTACTTAAAGGATATGAAGGATTATGGGCACTTATTGGGGATTTTAGGATACGACATCCAAACCAACACCCCCGAAAAAGCGATCGCAGAGGAGAACGCTTTGGTCGAGCGTTTGGGCGGTGAGCTCGCTAAAATCTCGCAGGATCCCGCCTATATCGCGGCCTTGAAGAAAGCGGCGGAGGACCCTAGCCTAACCCCGATGCAGCACAAAGTCGTCCGTGAGAAGATGAAACAAGTTGAACTGCTCCAAAAGCTCTCCTTAAAGGATTACATGGAGTTCAACCGCGTCACCAATCTTTGCAACGAAATGTGGCGGAAATACCGGCCGCTCAATGGCTTCAAGAGCTACCTCCCCTACTGGGAGAAGCAAGTCGAATGGCAGAAGAAGATCTTCGCCTTGCTCCGTAAACCCGAGCAGAAGACGCTCTATGATGTCGCCCTCGATATGTATGAACCGGGTGAAAACGAGGAGATGGTCGATTCCGTTTTTAATCCCCTCAAAGATTTCTTGATCCAAAAACTCCATGAGGTCTTAAAGAAACAAACCAAGAAGACCGCTCACCCGATCGCCCCCTATAGTGTCGATGCCCAGCGCCATCTTTCTTACGCTTTGCTTAACGTCATCGACTATGACATGGCGGCTGGCTGCCTCCGTGAATCCGCCCACCCCTTCTCCGATTGGATTGGCGCTCACGATAGCCGTGTCACCACGAAATTCTTGGTCGACGATTGGCGGAGCAACGCGTTCACCTGTCTCCATGAAGGCGGGCATTGCCTCGAATTCCAGAACTGGAGCGAAGAGGAATTTGAAAACTTCGCCGATGCTTTAGCCACTTCGGCCGAGTGCGAGACCCATTCTCGCTTCTATGAGAACTTGATCGGCCGGAGTCCGGAGTTCGCCCCAATTCTCCAAAAGGCCGCGGCGGAGAATTTGGATCCCGCGATCGCCCAAATCGCCCCGGAAGATTTCTTCTATATGGTCAACAAGGTCGAGCCGGGGCTGATCCGCTGCGAAGCCGATGAACTCACCTATTCGCTCCACATCATCATCCGTTATGAGATCGAAAAGGATCTTACCAATGGGAAGATCGCCTGCAAAGATGTTCCGGCGATCTGGAATCAAAAATATAAGGATTATCTTGGAGTCATCGTCCCCAATGACAAGGATGGCTGCATGCAGGACGTCCACTGGTCCCAAGGCTCGATCGGTTATTTCCCGAGTTACGCTTTAGGCAACATCTACGGGGCCCAGATCTTCAAGACCATGGAAAAATCCCTCGATATGAAGGGACTCATCAAGGCGGGCAAACTCCACGAGATCAAACTCTGGTTCCGCGACCACGATTTCTGCTATGACTGGATGGATCCGAAGGATTGGATTATGAAGGTCACGGGCGAAGCGATGAACTCCCGCTATTACATCGACTACTTAAACCAGAAATTCTGAATTTGAACGTCTTATTTCGTTTTCGCGCGCCTACGCGCTAGAATATAAGCAAACAGGAGCCTGAGGCTAGACCTCAGGGAATGAAATACATGAATTCGAAGATGTTAGAAAAAATGCATTCGGGCAAAGGCTTTATCGCCGCGCTAGATCAATCTGGCGGCAGCACCCCGAAAGCACTCGGCCTCTATGGCGTTACCCCCGATGCGTGGGGCGGCGATGAGGAGAAAATGATGGATCTGGTCCACGAAATGCGGACCCGGATTGTCACTAACAAGAATTTCAATGGCGATCGGATTCTCGGCGCCATCCTTTTCCAAGCCACGATGGAACGGAAGATTGAAGGCATGCCTTCGTCCGACTATCTCTGGGAGAAAAAGGGCGTTGTTCCGTTCTTAAAGGTCGATAAAGGCTTAGCCGACGAAGCCGATGGCGCCCGTCTTATGAAGCCGTTCCCGGGACTCGATGAGCTCTGCAAAGAAGCGGTCAAGTTCCATATCTTCGGCACCAAAGAGAGAAGCGTTATCTTAAAGGCTTCGCGTTCCGGCATCAAAGCCGTGGTTGCTCAGCAATATGAGTGGGCCAAGGTCATGATCAAGAACGGTCTCTGCCCGATCATCGAACCGGAAGTGGACATCCACATCCCCGATAAGAAAGAAGCCGAAGCGATTCTGAAAGAAGAACTGCTGGCCCAAGGCAAGCTGCTGAAGCCGAGCGAGAAAGTCATGTTCAAACTCTCGATCCCGACCATTCCGGGTTTCTACCAAGATCTCGAAAAGCTCCCCTGCTGCGTCCGCGTGGTTGCCCTCTCGGGCGGCTACAGCCAAGAAGAAGCCGATAAGCTGCTCAAGAAGAACAAAGGCATGATCGCGAGCTTCTCGCGCGCGCTTGCCGAAGGCCTCACCAAGCAGATGAGCGATGCCCAGTTCACCGCCGCGATCGGCAAGTCGATCGACGCGATTTACGACGCTTCGGTCAATAAAGACTGAAGTTCAGGAATCCAATCCTAAAAGAACGTCACAAAAAAATGACGTTCTTTTTTTTATTTTTTATCTTCGCAAATTATCAGATATTGATACTTATTTTGGTAGTTCGTAAAGGTTTGCGTTCACTTCTATGAACGTTTTATGAATTACTTTTGCCTGTATTTTGGTTAACTTATTTAACATGGAAAGCGACTTGCTTCTTAAAGATTTTGGCCGCCAAGTTAAAAAATGCCGGATTCTTTCCGGTCTCAGTCAAACTCAATTCGCCAAAAAGATGATGTGGTCGCGGACCACGCTTTACAACTTAGAGCACAATATCTCAAAGCCTTCTGTTGCTAATTTCGTTGCGATAGATGACCTCTTGGTCAAATACGGAATTACCGCCCAAAAACCGGTAGAAAGAGAAGGGAAGATTTACATCGATGTTACGGGGGCGACCTCCGAACATATCGATTCGTTTGTTCGCCAAATCGCGAACGATCGCTTGCGAACCTCAACCGACGGTTTGGCCGGCGACGAAAAATAGTTCTTTCACGCTAAGGGAACTGATCTTCCCTTAATAGCCCCTTTGAAAAGACGTTGACTCCTGCTCCTTTTCTTCAGGATTTTGGAAGCAGTCCTCAACGCCTTTTCTATTGGACAATTTACAGCGAAGTCGTCAGTCGACGTTATACGACTTTAAGACTTTCACTAACGGACGGATCGTCTTTTTGACGACCCCTTCATCGAACGGACTCTTCATCTTGTCGTTCTTGACCAAGGTGACAAACGGATACTTACCGCCCATCTTGCAGAGCTTGAGGTAACGTTTCCACGCCTTTTCGTGGTTCTTCCGATCGAGATTGAAGAATTGGAAGGCCATGACTTGGGCCAAGGTGTAATCGATGTAATAGAAGGGCGATTCGAAGATGTGGCCCTGGGTGAGCCAGCGGTGCCCTTCCGCCATATAAGTGCAGTCCTTGTAGCACGCGACCTTATAGGGGGTGTATTTGACTTCAAGGGCGTGCCATTCGGCATCTCGCTCGGCCGGGGTGGCTTCCGGATGGGCATAGACCCAGTGCTGGAACTCATCGACCGTGACGCCATAGGGCAAGAAGGAAATCGAATCGGCGAGGTGGCTATAACGGTATTTGGTCGGATTATCGAAGAAGAGGTTCATCCACGGCTCGGCGAAGAACTCCATCGACATCGAATCGATCTCGCAACTTTCCATCGTCGGAGCCCGGTATTCCGGAATCTTGATGTTCCGGGCCATATAAGCCTGGAAACTGTGGCCGAATTCGTGAGTCAAAACATCGACGTCGCCGGAGGTGCCGTTGAAGTTCGAGAAGATGAACGGAATCTTGTACTTCGGGAAATAGGTCATGTAGCCACCCGACTGTTTGCCGGGCTTGGCCTCAAGATCGAGAACGTGGTGATCGACCATGTATTTGAAGAAATAGGAAGTCTCGGGTGAGAGTTCGTCGTACATCTTTTGGGCATGGGCGATCTTTTCCGCGGTCGTGCCTAAAGGAAGCGGGTTCCCATCTTTGAAGGTGAGGGCCAAATCGTAGATCTCCGGCTTCTTGATGCCGGTCCGCTTGAACTGGGCCTTAAGAATCTTGGCCGCGAGCGGGGTCACTTCTTCCCGAATCTGTTCGCGGTAGGCCGCGACCATCTCTGGGGTGTAGTCATAACGGGACATCCGGATGTAACCGAGTTCGGTGTAGGAAGTATAGCCTAATTTATGGGCCATCTCGGTCCGCACCTTCACGAGTTGGTCGTAGATGTTTTCGAGTTTGTCTTTAAGTTCCTTATCGAGATAGGAGTAATAAGCTTCGCTAGCTTCTTTCCGGGTCTCCCGGTCGAGGTCCTGCATGAATTTGCCCATCTGGGGGAGGTTATAAATGCCACCGCGGAAGGGGACTTTCGCCGAAGCGATCGCCGCGCCATATTGCATGGCCAAATCATTCTCTTTTTGTGCTTCAGGAACGATCTTCTCGTCGAAGCCTTTGAGCGAATTCTCAATCATCTGGAAGTAGAAAGCGCCAAGCTTCTGCTCGAGGTAACTCTTAAAGGGCGAAGCGAGCATCGCTTTTTCAAAGGCTAAGGACGCGGCCTGAACTAAGGGCAAACCCTCGTTCATCTTGTTCATCGCCTTCTCGTATTGCTTATTGGTCGTATCGAGCGAATAGAGGACCTGAATATGGGTGACTTCATTGCTGAGATTGTCACCATATTTGGATTGCTTCTTCCAAATCTTGTAGGCTTCTTCCTCCGTTTTCGCGGCGGTAAACTCGGCGGTAAACGCCTGGACTTTCTTCACGACGGATTTGATCGAGGGGACTTTGAAGGGCCAAGCCTCGAAGGGGGCTAATTCTTTACTCATGTGTGTTCTCCTTTGTGATGAGTGGAATAATCGTTTTCTTGGGGGTGGGCCGAACGATTTCCTTCTTCTTGTGCGGATGGGCGCGATAGTCCATAACGGCTTGCTGGCCTAAGGGGCTAATCCGGAAGAAATAATCTTCTTCCTGTGCCGAATAAGCTTGCTCAAGATAGCCGCGCTGAACCAAAAGCCGCAATAAGCCTTTGAGGCGTTTCCGCGAATAAGAAGTGAGGGAACCGAAGCTCTCCGCATCCTTAAAAGCGAGGGCTTCCGGGGTAAGTTGGCCTTGGACGAGTGCAGTCAATCCTTCCGCGCTTCCCATGAGGCCTTTTTGATTCAGGAGACTCACGAGATCGAGAAGCTTGAGCTGCGAACGTTTGAGACGATAGACGCTTTTCCGTGCCGAAAGCATGGCCTTATTATAGAGGCCAGTCAAAATTTCGGTAGAAAAAGTATCACTTCGATTGTTATTTTGGTGCATCAATCCTACAATATCGCTCGGAAAAACTTATGGCAGACTCGATTGAAACTCAAATCCAAGCGACCCTCGACAAAATCCGTCCATTTTTGCAACGGGACGGCGGGGACGTTCAATATATCGGCTTCAAAGACGGGATCGTCTATGTACGGATGGGCGGGGCTTGCGAAGGCTGTGCCTATATGGATAGCGATATCTCGGCCGGCGTCGAAATCATCCTGATGGAAGAAGTCCCGGGAGTCATCCAAGTCAAAACCGATGAAATCCCTGACGACCTCATGAAAGCCTACGAAGACCGGATGATCGCCGAACAAGAAAAGAAAGATCAGAAGAAGTAATCGCCGCGAGGCGATTTTCTTTTATCGGCTACGGCAAGAAAAAAGTCCCGATTCCTCGGGACTTCTTTAACAGGGAGAACGAAGGATTACTTGCCTTCTTCTTTCTTGTCTTCCGCCGGCTTTTCTTCCGGTTTCTTGTCTTCAGCTTTCGCTTCGACGACACCATCTTCCGACCAGTAACTTGACGGGGCGTTGTTCTTGCAGACATTGATAATGTCGAGCACGACGCCGATCGGCCAAATCACAGTGGCGATGATGGCGTAAACGAATTTGTTGCCGAAATCTTTGGCGATGATGCATTTGAAAATGCGATACAGGTCAAATAAGACGTCAACGAAGATTGCGAAGATGAGCTTTAGGCCTTTGCCTAAACCCTCAACCCACTTAATATAGCCATCCATTTTTAATATCCTCCTTTTGGTTCATCATACTACGAGATTGACCAAGATAAAGAGCCCTTTTCACTTTGAAAAGAAACCTTCGAATTATTGAAAAGCCCTTTCATCAGAAAGGGCCTAACAAATTTCAATTTTAGATCAAGAAGTTTTCTTTGCGATTGCAAAGGATGTAGCCTTCTCGGTTATAAACGTCCTCGCGGTTGTAGGTGTATTTGGTGCCATCGAGCTTGGCCATAATGCCCCCGGCTTCGCAGAGGATTACATCGCCCGCCGCCACATCCCATTCCTTGGTGGAAGAAGACATCCGGTAGGAGATCTCGGCTCGGCCATCCGCGATTTCGCAATACTTGATGGCGGCCCCGACGGTCCGTTGCTTCGTGATCTTGTCTTGATGCTTCGCGATTAACTCTTCCTCGCGGTCATTGAGGAAGCTCCGGGATTTGAGAACCGTGAGGCCCTCCGTTTTCTCGGAGACATGAATCGGCGTCCGAGTTCCATCCTTTTCGAGGCGGAATGCGCCCTGACCCTTGATGGCATAATAAGTCACGCCCCGCATCGGAATGTTGATCACACCCACCACCGCTTGGTGATTGTGGGCGAGCGCGATATTGGTCGTGAATTCGCCATTATGAGCCACGAACTCTTTCGTTCCATCAACCGGATCGACGATCCAGATGTTTTCTTTACTTAAACGATCTTTGGTGTCTTTGCTTTCTTCGGTCAGCATTCCATAGTCCGGAAACGCCTCTCCTAATTCTTTCCGAATTAAAGCATCGGCGGTCTTGTCGGCTAACGTGACCGGCGACTTATCGGCTTTGATTTCGACCTTGAAAGCGGTCTGATAAATCTTTTTGATTTCAACTTCGGCATCTTTGGCGGCTTTGATCATCGCCGCGAGCTCTTGTTCCCACATCTTAATGAACCTCCGGCGCATATTGTACCTTATTTAGATCAGCGATAACGCTTTGATAATAGGGTTTTTGATCGTGGAGGGTGAGACCAGCGGCATAAAGATGCCCCCCACCGCCATATTTCATCGCGATCGGCTGGACCGGATAACCGATCTTGCTCCGGAGTTCGCCCCGGACATCGTTATGGTCGTCGACGGTGAAAAGGCAGAAGATATTGGTCCCGAGGCTCTCTAAGACATTCACCATGTTCCCCGCCTTCTCATAGGACATGTGCTTTTTCAGATAATCGTTCGGGTTTAAGAAAAGATAAGCGACTTGTCCATCGATCTGAGCGTGGCGAAGCATCCACTGCTCAAAGGCTTTGGTCGCGGCGTCTTCATTGAAAAGAAGGTCCATCAAGGATTTCGGTTCGATTCCATAGGGGAAAAGCTCAGCGACGATGTGCATCGTCTCTTGAGTCGTCCCAAAGAATTTATAGTGGCCGGAATCGGTGAGAATGCCCACATAGAGGGCTTCGGCAGCCTTCCGATTAAATTTTAGACCGAACTGAAAGCCAAAATTGGCGATGATTTCCGCGCAGCTCACCTTGGTCGCATCGACATAAGAAAGATAAGGAAAGTCTTCGCCCGGATTGAACATGTGGTGATCGAATTTGGCGTAGGATTTGGCTTTCAGGACCCGTTGGTCCTCCACCCGGCGTAAGCAGGAAACATCGACGAGAATCGCTAAGGATTCGCTAATCGTTTCATCGCGGACAACATCCATCGGAGCAATCCGCTTTAACATCGACGGAAGTCCTGATCCCACCGCATAAACTTCCTTATCGGGGAAGGTGGATTTAATGATTTCACGCAATCCGATCTGGCAGCCATAGCAATCGCCATCCGGCAGGCCGTGTCCAAAAATCGTAATGATCTTGTTCGCCTTGATTTCTTGATAAATTTTCTCGAGATCTTGGTTCATGGAAAGTCTTATAGATTACTCTTTTTTCTTTGAAGCACAAGCCTTTTTCTTTGGGAGAATGAAAAAGAGCCGATCCGAGATTTTATTGCGGGTCAATGTTAAGATAATTTCGAATGAAAAGTCAGAACCCCATTGCGTTGCTTTTTGCCTTATGGGCCTTTGTGCTTTCGGACTGCGGTCCCACCCCAAAATCTTCGGTGCCCGTTTCCTCGGTTCCTTCCTCTTCCTCCGAAATGACCTTTTCCTTCAGCCAAGGGACCTCAACTTCATCTTCGAAAGAGACGAGTTCCGAAGAAACAAGTTCGGGCGAAACGACTTCCACCGCAACCTCGGAAGACAGTTCAACTTCGGAAGCGGATTCGAGCGTCCCCACCAGCGTTTTTTCTTCCCCGAGCGAGTGCACCGTCACGTTTTTGAACTATGATGGAACCTTCTTGGATGCCGAAACGGTCCCTTTCGGCGCGGCCGTCCTTTATCGGGGGGTCACCCCGACTCGACCGGCCACCTTTCAATACACCTACACCTTCGCCGGTTGGGATCACGCACTCGGCTCGGTGAAAACCGATTTTGAGACGACGGCTCAATATGCGACAAATCGGACGCCCTATACCATCACGTTTTTGAACTACGATGGCACTGTCATTTCTCATGACCTTTGGGGTTACGGAACCATTCCGAGCTGTACCAAGACTCCCGTGCGGGAAAGCAACGACACGACCGATTTCACTTTTAGCGGCTGGAGCCCCGAAATCATTCCGGTGACAGCCGAAGCGAGTTATACCGCTCAATATAGCGAATCGGTTCGGACCTACACGATCACGTTCCAAAACGACGACGGAACCATCCTCCAGCAGGATAAACTTGTCTATGGCGAAACCCCGGTTTATCAAGGCACCATCCCCACCAAATTGAAATCAGACCAATTCACCTATGGGTTTCATGAATGGGTGCCTTCGATTACTCCGGTCAAAGCCGAAGCGACCTACACCGCTTCCTATAGTGAAACTCTCAATCAGTACACCGTTCGATTTCTGAATGAGGACGGCAGCGAACTTCAAAGCTCCCTTTGGAACTACGGGACCACCCCGTTCTACTCGGGATCAACCCCGGTGAAGACGCCCGCCCCTGGCTATATCGAAACCTTCAAGGAATTTGTGCCGGCACTCGCCCCGGTCAGCGGAGCGACCACTTATCAAGCGACCTACACCGTCACACCCGATACCTCTTTCTTTGAATTCACTTATGACGACACCACCCTCTCCTACACGGTCAGTAAGTCTCTGAAAGCCACCACGGGTGCCGCCATTCCTGAAGCTTACGACGATGGAACCCATGGAACTCACCCGGTGACGGCGATCGGCACCCTCCATTTTTCGAATCCTTCCGAACTCGTCACGATTGTCTTACCTTCCACCATCAAAACAATCGAGAGTCAGGCTTTCTCTCGCTGCACCGCCCTCTGCGATTTCGTTTTTCCGTCCAGCCTAGAAGAGATTGGTCAATCCGCTTTTGAAGGCTGCAGCAGTCTCACCACTTTCAAAGCGCCAGCCGCTTTAAAATCGCTTGGAGTCCGGGCCTTCGCAGATTGCACTCTCCTCAAAAACGTCGATTTTCGAGATTGCGCTGCTCCCCTTTCAAATTGGATTTTCTCGGGTTGCACCTCCCTCAGCGAATTCCTTTATTCGCCCAGTCTCACGAACATCCCCGACGACGCTTTCTACCATTGTTCGGCCTTAAGCTCCTTCTCTTTTCAAGAGGGTTTGGTTTCAATTGGGGCTGGAGCCTTCTATAAAGTCCCTTTTACGAGCATTGCTTTCCCGAAATCTCTTAAGACGATCGGAGCCCAAGCCTTCGAGGAGAATACCGTTCTGACCTCCATAAGTTTCTCCGAGGGACTCGAAAGTATCGGGCTACGGGCCTTCTATTCCGATTATAGGCTCCAAGAATTAAACTTCCCTTCTACCTTGAAGACCATTGGAGCTTATGCCTTTAGGGGTTGTCTCCGACTCCTCTCCGTCTATATTCCTTCCTCCGTCCTCACGGTTGGAAAAGAGGCTTTTCAAACTGGAGCATCGGGCTTGGCCCTTTGCGAAGCAACGAGCAAGCCTAGCGGTTGGGATGATACTTGGAATGAGCCTGATTCCAATAAAGCAAAAGCCCTGGCGGTCACCTGGGGGATTCTCGATCGCGGGGCATGGGACGAAGACTGCCTCTATGTCGCGACGGCAACCGAAGCTTACGTCGCGATGATCGCGCCCGGAACCACCGCCCTCTCCGTTAACGCCACTTTTGAGGGTAAACCGGTGACGACCATTCTCGATTATGCGGGGGCCCACTCCCCTGATTTAGAGACGATAACTTTGCCCGAAAGCGTGACGGTCATTTCAAATTACGCCTTTACGGGGTGCACTATTTTGCAGAAGATTCCTTTCCTTGGCCAACTCCAAAAGATTGGAGATTACGCCTTCAGTGGGACCGGAATTGATGGTGACCTCATCTTCCCGTCCACCCTCACCGAGATTGGGGAATATGCTTTTTATAACGATGCCAAGATCACCGGGGCAAGTTTCCCGACGTCTTTTCCCAATATCCCCGCAGGAATTTTTGGGGACTGCACTGCCTTGAAAACGCTCACTTGGCCCCGTCAGGTTTTGAGCATCGGAAAGGAAGCCTTCGTCCGCTGTCCCTTAGAAGAGACTCTCACTTTGGGCTTCCCAAATGTCGTGATTGGATCCGAAGCCTTTGGTGGTTCTTCCGTCCGCACAACTTTAACCTTTACCGCGGCCCCCACTTCGATCGGAATGTGGGCTTTCTCCGACTGCCGTTTCTTAACGGAAGTGAATCTTCCTGAAGGGCTGGTTGCCATACCTGATTACTGTTTCACCCGCTGCAAAAATCTCCCCAGTATCGTTATTCCCTCTACGGTGAAAAGCATCGGAAAGGAAGCCTTCTCCTTTGGCAATTCTTTAAAACACATTAGTCTTCCCGCTGGACTAGAAAGCATCGGGGACAACATTTTCGAAAACTCCTATCTTTTGGAGATCGCCCTGCCTGAAAAAATCGTAAGCATTCCTCAAGAAGCTTTCTTGGGCTGCGTCAAACTCGAAGAAATCCATTTTTTAGGCCCCATTAAGAGCATCGGGGCCGATGCCTTTCTTTTCTGCTACTGCCTCAAGAGCATTGCTATCCCCGCTTCATGCATTTCCATCGGACCCGGGGCATTCATTCAGTCGGGTCTCACTTCCTTCACTTTGCCCCAAAGCGTGACTTCGCTTGGCGAAAACTGTTTTGAGAAGTCTTCTTGCTTAGTCACCTTCACCTTCTTAGGCACGATGGCGGAGTGGCAGGCCGCCAATTTCCCGACCTCCATATTCACCGGTACCGGAGTCACGGCGATCATCTGCTCCGATGGTACGTTGCCATTAAGTTAAAAAAAGAGACCTCGGTTTCCCAAGGTCTCATTTGTTCCAAAACGTCGAAACTCAATACGCGTCCCCGTCTTTTTTGATGCCGAGGAGTTCAGCCGCATCGGCGTCATCGCCTTTCGGCTCGACCCCTTCGCCATCGGTCGCCGGAGCTTCCGCCGCTTCATCGGGGACTTCTTTGCCCTCGACCGCCGCGTTGTACTCTTTTTCTTCTTCGGCGTCCTCGCTATCCTCATCGCCCTCTTCGACGTCGCTATAGACGTCTTGGACATCGATGTGGACTTGTTCGTATTTATGGCGGACCCGGAGATCCCAGGTGTTATCGCCAAGCGCCACGAAACGGCCATCGAGCGAAAGATCGGTATAGAAATGGCCGATCCGGGCCTTCTGCTCGTCTTCGCTTAATCCCTTCTCCGCAACGACTTCCTTCCAGAGGTCGCCAAAGGGCATTTCTTTCTTCGATTTGCTGAGAACGTTATACGCGATCTCCAGCATGCTTAATTCTTCAGCCATGGTTTTAATTTCCTTTCTTCCAAGACCTTACATCTTATCGGGGGCCGACACGCCGAGAAGCCCTAAGGCATTCTCCAGCACGATCATGCAGCTCTTAATAAGAGCCAGCCTCGACGATGTTAAGGGGATGTTGTCGCGATCAATCACGCGGCAGGCGGCGTAGAACTCGTGGATCAGAGTCGCTAACTTTTGGATGTAACCCGCTACTTTGTAGGGGGCCCGTTCCTTGGCCGCAGCCTCTATCATACTAGGAAAATCACTCAGGTGTTTAAGAATCGACATCTCGCTCTCCTCTTTAAGAAGAGGAGCTTTCGGGTCGAGCGGGATATCCCCTGCCATCTCAAGAAGCGAGTGGCAACGGGCGTGAGCATATTGGGCATAGTAGACCGGGTTGGAATTGCTTTGTTCCATCGCAAGGTTGAAATTGAAATCGAGGTGGCCCGAAGCCGAACGCTCGACGAAGAAATAACGAACGGCATCCTTGCCGACATCGGCGACGAGTTCACGGTGGGTGATCGACTTACCGGTCCGTTTGCTCATCTTGACTTCTTGGCCATCCTTGAAGACCCGAACGACTTGGACAAGTTCAAAGTCGATGCAGCTTTCGGGGTAGCCCTTCATCATCAGGGCGGATTTCATCCGGTTGAGATAACCATGGTGATCGGAGCCGAGGACATCGATCAAGAGATCGAACCCGCGGGCCATCTTGCCATAGTGATAGGCAATATCGGGCATGAAATAAGTGTATTGACCGTTGCTCTTCACGATCGGGCGGTCTTTGTCATCGAGGAAGGCGGTCGTCTTTAGATAGGTCGCGCCATCTTGGACATAGGTGTATTTGGCGAGGCCTTTAATCGTATCAGGGATCGTCGCGCCTTTCCGGATATCGGATTCGTAGGAGAACACATCCCAATGGACACCGAAGTCCGCCATATCTTTTTTGATTTTGGCGAGTTCGTGGTCGATGCCAAAGCGGATGAAGAAATCATGGGATTCTTGATTGTCTTGGAGATACTTATCGCCAAATTGGGCTTTGATGTCCTTGGCTAAATCGATCAGGTCGACGCCATGGTAATCGTCTTCGCCTAAAGCGAGCGGTTCGCCAAATTGTTCATGGTAACGGGCCCGAATCGAGTGACCGAGGTGTTCGATTTGATTGCCGCAGTCATTGACGTAATATTCGCGGGTGACGTCATAGCCGGCTTCGGTATAGAGGTTGCAGATGCAATCGCCGATCGCGGCGCAGCGGGTATGGCCCAAATGGAGGTCGCCCGTCGGGTTCGCCGAGACGAATTCAACATCGATTTTGAAATTCTTTTTGGCGCCCTTGCCGTAGTCGCTCCCCTTTGAAAGGATCTGGGAGACCACTTCGGTTAAGCTGTCTTGCTTGATGAAAAAGTTGATGAAGCCCGGACCGGCCACTTCTATTTTCGAAATGATTGGGGACTGAATCGCTTGTTGGAGCGACTCCGCGATTTCTTTCGGGCTCTTTTTAAGAATACGGGCATATTTAAGAGCGAGGTTCGAGGAGTAATCCCCATGCACGGGGTCCTTCGAATGCTCAATCACCACATCTTCCGGCTTCAGATCGAGGCCGAGGGTTTTGCCAGCCGCAATCAGCGCTTGTTTTAATTCGATTTCAGTATCCATACGACCTCACTCTTGGTCTTCATCGCCTTGGTTCGACTCTTCGACATCGCTCACAAGGAGAACGACGGCGCTCGCCCGAATCGCTTTGCCTTCGCCGACCGCATCGAGACCTTCATTGGTCATCGCTTTGACCGAGACGGCATTAACGTCGATCTCAAGAAGATCGGCGAGATTCTGACGCATCGTTCCGATATAGGGAGCGAGCAATGGCTTTTCGCAGCTGATCGAAATGTCGATATTGTTGACGAGATAATTCGCTTCTTTCATCATCGTGACGACCCCTTGGACGATTGTCGCGGAATCGGCGTTCTCCCATTTGCGGTCGTGGGTCGGGAAGTACTTGCCGATGTCGCCTAAGGCCAAGGCGCCAAGAATCGCGTCGCTGGCGGCATGGTAAACCACGTCGGCATCACTATGGCCGAGCAATCCCTTTTCGTAAGGGATTTTCACTCCCGCCAAAATGAGATCGCGGTTAATAACGAGCTGGTGAATGTCCTCACCATAGCCAATTCTGAATTTTTCCATACTCACACATTGAACCTGAAGAAGACGACATCGCCGTCTTTCATCAGATAGTCCTTTCCCTCCATCCGGAGTTTGCCCGCGGATTTGACCGCGTCTTCTGACCCGAGCTTTCGTAATTCTTCGAAGTCATAGCATTCGGCTTTGATAAAGCCCTTCTGGAAATCGCTATGGATGATGCCGGCACACTCGGGGGCCGACATGCCATTGCGGAAGGTCCAGGCGCGGCATTCGTCTTTGCCGCAGGTGAAGAAGGTCGAAAGGTTGAGGAGCTTATAGGCGGCTTTCACCAGTTTATCGAGACCGGATTCAGTGGCCCCTAAGGTTTCGAGGAATTCTTTGCGTTCGGCCGGCGGAAGCTGGCTGATTTCGTATTCGATCTGGCAGGAGACCGGAATGCACTGGGCCCCTTCTCCTTCCGCGATCGCTTTCACGGTCTGATAGTGTTTGCAGTGATCGAGATCGGTGTAATCGCTATCGGCGACGTTGGCGACATAAATGATCGGCTTCAAGGTCAAAAGGAAGAAATTCTTTTTGGCGTAGTCCATCTGTTCTTGGCTTAAGCTCGTTAACAAACGCGCGGGTTTCCCTTGGCCCAAAATATCTTTGAGCGGATTCAGAATCGCCATTTCGTAGGCCGCGACTTTATCGTGGGCGACCCGGGCTTTGATATCTTGTTTCGCGATCCGATTGACCACCATGTCGTAGTCGCTCATCGAGAGTTCGATGTTGATCGTGTCGATGTCACGAGCGGGGTCAACGCTATTTTCGACGTGGATGATTTCGGAGGATTCGAAGCAACGGACCACTTCGCAGATGGCGTCGCATTCGCGAATCGCCGCGAGGAATTGGTTCCCTAAGCCTTCGCCTTTGCTCGCGCCCTTAACGAGGCCAGCAATATCGTAGAACTCGAAGGTCGCGTTGATTTTGCGGGCCGGGTGAAACATGTTATCCAAAAAGTCGAGCCGTTCATCGGGGACCACCACCACGCCCGTGTTCGGGTTGATCGTCGCGAAAGGATAGTTCGCCGCTTCAACGTGCGAATTCGTGATCGCGTTGAAGAGGGTCGATTTACCGACGTTAGGAAGTCCAACAATACCTGCTTTTAATGCCATTGCAATGATGTCGCTTTCTTTGTGCATTGAGATTGTATCTCAATAGGCGAAGTGAAACTAGATTAAACCGAAAGAAAAAGCCCTGACATTGAAGCCAGGGCTTGGAAGTTAACTAACGAATTAGTCGATCTTCTTAATGTTCGCAGCACGCGGGCCGCGCTCAGACTCTTCGACGTCGAATTCTACATGCTCGCCAGGTTCGGCGGTCTTGTAGTCGTCCATCAAAAGGGCAGAGTAATGGAAGAAGACATCACGGTTATCCTCAGTGTGGATAAAGCCGTAGCCTTTTTCCTTGTTGAACATTTTGACTGTTCCCTTCATGAAACTCCTAACCTTCCTGGTTCGTTATCCCCTTTAGCAGGTCTAACCAACCGTGGATAACTATACCACCCAAAAAAGCGGTTTGCTATACATTTTTGTTTAGCCAAAAAGAGTCGGTGTCATGGGCCGAATTGGCACCTTCTCATATGAATTTGCAAAAAGAGCGAGGTTAAAAGGAACCCCCCGAGGGTGAATCCAGCCATCGTTAGAATCGGTAACCACGAAACTTGAAAAGGCGTTTCACTGCCAAAAGAGGACGAAATATAGCCATGAATGAGAAGCTCAGCCAGAAGCAAAGCCACTAAGCTCCCACCGAGGGCGAGTCCCCCATAAAGAGCAGACTGGGCCCCATAGCTTCGGGCGATGTCGCTACGCGAAATCCCAAGGGTGTAGAGCAAATAGGCTTCCTTCTTGTTCTCGGCGATCGCTACCATCATCACGATGATAAAAAGTAAAGAGGAGACCCCGAGGGCGACCAAGCTGAAGGCGGTGAGGACCGCTCCGACATAATCGGTCGTGGTCTTGATCGACGAAAGAATCGTCTGAGCCGGGTCGGAGAAACGGTAATGGGGCATCTCCTTCGCTAGAAGGGTTAACACCGCGAGGTTGACCGCGCCACCGCTCGTCGTAAAGACCACTCCGGTCGGCTCGAGCATGAAACTGCTCATCCCAAGGCCATCCCGGAAATAATCGATCGTCCAATCTTCGACTCCATAGAGGCAATCCTTTTCCGAGGTCACCACCCCGACGACCTTTAAAGACCCGCGGCTAAAGGACCGCTCTAAATAATCACCCGTTTCCCTTTCCGAAGTTTCGCCCGCGAGATAAACGGCACCCGGTTGTCCCCACTTTGCATAGAGGCTGCTCGATAAGGCCACTTCTTCAATCCCAAAAGGAATGCGTCCGGACACCAAGTGAGAGAAGTCGCTCGAGAAACGGAGACCGCCCGCCATCGCCTTGAGGTAACCGCCATCCACCACCTGAGGGGGCAAGGCCAAATCGAGCCCAGCGTTCTCCTTTTTCACGTGGCTGTAGGCATCGATGATCTGATCCAGCGCGTTTTCTTCTTTCGCCAAAAAGAACTTCTGCGCGAAGCCCATCATGAGGGAGCTGGGATACGCAAAGTAGGATCCGGATGTGCAAATGAGACGACTCTTGATTTCCTTTGAGAGACTCTGGGCTTTCAAAATATCGCGATAAGGCACCGAAAGTTTGTCGGCCTGATATACGTAGGCCCGTTCGAGCGGGCAAACTTCCCCAACCAAACAATGCGACTGGTCGTAGCTCGAACTCGGCCGCTCGAAAATAAAGGAATCACATAAAGGATCTTCTCGGAGGGATTTAAGAAGAGGCGTCAGTTCTTTTTTCGCTTCGATGTAATGGACTTTCTGCATGATCCAAGGTAAGGAAGTATCGGCATGATCGGAACTCGGGAAGCGCATCTGACTCTCGAAAAGGTAAGTCGTCCAATGATGGTTCAGATGATAAATCGTCGGAACCGAGGAGGCGGTGACGGCAACGACCCGGAAGATTTGCTCATCTTCATAGCCCCAAGCGTAATGGGCGAGTTGAAAAATCCCTTTAAGCCCTTTCGCTTGGATGAAGAGACCGAGGGATTCGTAGTTCCGGAGAATCTGGAGGCCGAAACAAAGATTCGTCATCTCCGAAAAAGGAAGGCCCAGCACGATTTGGTCATCTTCCATCAGTTGGGGTTTCGCCGGGTAATAATGAAAGTCGGGGTAATCATCAAGCCACAGATAGTCATTGCAGGTCCGGATCGAAAAAGAAGGCAGGACAATCTCGGTGGTGTTATGAGGAACGACAAAACGGTTCTTGTCACAATAGAACTCCTCAAAATTGGGGAGATAGGAGGTTCCGTAATCTTTGATCTCGGGATAACGCGAGCGAAGAGAAGTCACTTCACCTAAGGGAGCGGCGTAGACGTTAGCGAAGGGATTGGCGACCGGGTTTTGAGGTTCCATCACGATCTGGTTATTGGGGACGAGCGAATTGAACGCCCCCGCAAGTTCCCCTTGGATCGCCGAGGAGACATAGACGGAAAGGCCGAGACCGATGAGTCCAATCGCAATCGCCCCTTCCGAAATCAAGGTCCGCCAAGGCTTCGCTTTAACAAGGTGCGAAGCGTGGGCGAACAAAAAGGAGCCCGAAAGACGGGGGTTATGTTTGCTTAGTCCCAAGGTAACGCTTGAAGGAGGGGCTAAAGAAACCGGAGCTTTCTTTAACGCTTCCCCTTCAAGATGGCCATCGTTTATCGAGAGGATGAACGCGGCGTAATGTTCCACCAGCTTTCGGTCGTGGCTCACCACGATCACCAGTTTGGTTTTCGCGATTGCCTTCAATAATTCGAAAATGAGGATCGCGTTCTTCTCGTCAAGGGCTCCGGTCGGCTCGTCGCAAAGCAAAATATCGGGATCGCTCACAAGAGCTCTCGCGAAACAAACCCTTTGCTTCTCCCCGCCCGAAAGATGGCTGAGGCGTTGCTGAGCCTTTCCCTTAAGGCCGACGAATGACAAATAATCGAAAGCTTTTCGCTTTTTTAAACGAGTGGAAGCGTTGGACAAAGCGTCGAGAGGAACGAGGACGTTACTTAAAACCGTTTCGAGTTCTAGTAAGTTGAAAGATTGAAAAACATACCCGATGTGCTTGAGCCGAAAAGAAGAACGCTCGGCCTCACTCATCTTCTTCCATTCCCGGCCATAAACTTTGGCCGAACCTTCGTAATGGGAATCTAACCCACTCATGATATTCAGAAGCGTGCTTTTGCCTGATCCCGAAGCTCCGACCAGCCCTATCAAACCCGTCGCTGGGAAATCAACGTCGACATCGTGAAGGACTTGTTGCCGTCCGAAATGACGGTTCAGATGAGTTAAGGAAATCACCGGATTTTTCATTCGTCTTGGAGCTCCTCTGCTAAGGGCATCCGCTTCAATGAGGCTAACGGTATGGAACTGGAAAGATAGGCGAGCAGCATCGCAAAAAGAATCAGGAGAATCGGTATGGCTAAGCGATAACCCCAGAAGGAAAGCAAGGGGATCTGGATAAGGTTTTCAAGGCCAAAGCGACCTTGGATATACGCATTGAGGCCCCGCTGGAGCAAAGGCGAAATTCCGAGAGCCATCAAGGCTGATAGCAAAGCCACCGTGACCGATTCATTGATATAGACTGACTCTAAATCTCCAGATCGGGCTCCGAGAGTGAAAAGAACCGCCGTCTCTTTTTTCCGGCTCACGAAATTGCTGTAACTCGTTAAGGCGACAATGAGACTCACTCCGACCAACGCAATTCCTACAAAGACCAATAAAGAAAGGCTGAAGGCATTAGTGAGATCCTGAAAGGCCGCTTTCACGGAATAGGTCGAGGAGTCAATCCGAATGAAGGATCCGGCAGTGAGAAGCGAAGTGATCACCTCGTCCAGCTTTGGGACCTCTTTCAGTTTGTGGATGAAGAGGAGGTAATCGTAGTTCGTGATCACGCTATCGGAAGGAAGGAGATTCAGCAAAGAGTCAATCGTGATTTCTTTGGCGAGAGCTTTCGAGATCCCGGGCAGTCTCGTCGAAGCCATTAAGCCGGCGAGAGCCGAATACGAGTAATACACTTTGGGGGCGTTTAAGAAAGAAAACTCATGCACCACCCCCACGATTTCAAAATGAAAGGCTAAAGCCCCCTCTTCTTTGACCCCGCCATAGAAAAGACTGTAGGTTGAGGCAAGGTCGATCCGTTTCCCCACCACCTCTTCTTGGTAAAGGCGGGCAAACTCTTCATTCACTAAAACCGAATCAAGGTTATTGCTTAACGGGACGCCCCCAGTCTTCACCAGTTCTTGTCCCCCTTCCTCCAAGGTGAGGTCATAGACCGGAAGAAAAGAACAGGGATCGGCTTTCTGGTCTTCGAAGGTGTAGGCGTTATAGTTGGGCAAAAAATAGGAATAGTCGTTCTCGATGCTCACCGAATCTAAGGAAGCCGTTGCATCGAGGGCGGTCACCATCTCAGGCCGAGTTTGCTTCACGAGCTTGAGGGGCGAGTTTTCGATCTCGATGTAGCTCCGTTCCGAAATCCGAGCGGCTTGGTATTCAAGCGAATGGCTTTGTTCATTGGCTAACGCCGTCGCACTGCCTTGGTAGAATCCTAAGCCAACCAGGAGTGAAGCAAAGCCAATCGTTCCCGCGAGGAAAGCGACTAGGTTTTTCTTGGCGTTCCGTTTAAAGTTCCGACCGGTGAAAAAGGAGGTCCATCGCTTCCCATAGGTGTAGGAACAAGATTCGGGAGATAAGCCTTCTTCCTTGGCCTGATAGGGCGTGACTTGACCATGAGCGACTGTGATGACGTTATTCGCGTAGCGGGCAATCAGCTCTTCGTTATGGCTCACGAATATCACGAGGCGTTCCTTCGCGATTTCTTGAAGCATCGTCATCACCTGTTCCGAGTTTTTCTCATCGAGGGCCCCAGTCGGCTCATCCGCCAAAATGATCGCGGGTTGATTCACCAAGGAACGCATAATCGCGACCCGTTGCTTTTCTCCGCCGGAGAGAGTGTCCACGTTTTTATCTTGAAGAGCCGTTAGATGAAACCGTGCGAAAAGTTCCTCCGCCCTTTTCTTGGCCTTGAAGGAAGATACCTTGGCTAAAAGAAGGGGGAGGGTGACGTTATTAAGGGCGCTCGCTCCTTCGATCAGGTTGTAATGTTGGAACACGGTCGCAACATCATAGAGGTGAAAATGAGCAAGGCGTTTGCCCTTGATGGAAGTGAGGTCTTTGCCCCGATAGAAGATTTTGCCTTCGTTTGGATTAAGCAGCTTCGCCATCAGATTGAGCAAAGTGCTTTTGCCAGATCCCGATTTGCCTTTGATGGCGAATAGGCCCCGATAAGGAAAGCGAAGGCTCACATGGCGAACCGCGAAAAAAGAAGCCTTGCCGCTTCCAAAACTCTTTCCGACATCGTTCAGCTCGAGTAGCCCCATCAAAAAAGCCCCCTACTTTTTTATAGGGGGCAATTCGGCAAAAAGGGCTTACTTTTCAATCGGGCCTTCGTGATGGGCGATGACTTTTTTGATTTTTCCGTTGAAGGCATCGCGGTCGAGCATGATCACGTTGCCACAACCAAGGCACTTGATTTTCACATCGGCCCCGACCCGGACAATCTGAAAGCGTTTGGAATGGGAAGCGCAGGGATGCGGCTTCTTCATTTCAATCTCATCATAGAGGGCAATCTCCGGTGGGATTACCACGGCTTCTCCTCCATCTTGACCGCAGCGGGGATCTTCGGTAAACCCGGCATCGTCATAATCTTGCCGGTCAGCGGAACGATGAAATTCGCTCCGGCGGAAAGATTGACTTCCCGAATCGTGATGGTAAACCCGCGAGGCGCCCCAAGAACTAAGGGATCATCGGTGAGCGATTGCGGGGTCTTCGCCATACAAATATAGGCATCGCTGAATCCGAGTTTTTCGTATTGCTCAATCTGGGCTAAAGCCTTATCGGTATAGACAACATTCCCCGCTCGGTAGATCTCTTTGCAGATGGTTTCAATCTTGGATTTGATCGGAGCCTTAAGATCATAAAGCGGATGATAGTTGCTCTTCTCTTTTCGGAGCATCGTTTGGACTTTCTTGGCGAGGTCAATCGAACCTTCGCCACCTTTGGTGAAGCCATCGAGGAAGGCATATTCATAACCTTTTTCTTCGCACCAATGTTCGATGAAGGCAATTTCCTTTTCGCTATCCTGGGCGAAGTGGTTGATCGCCACCACCACCGGCAAGCCATACTTCTTGATGTTCTCAAGATGGGTTTCAAGATTGATCATGCCCTTGGCAAGAGCTTCAACGTTTTCTTGCGCGAGGTCTTCGAAAGGTTCGCCACCATGCATCTTGAGGGCCCGAATCGTCGCCACCATGACGACGAGCGAAGGCTTAATCCCAGCGACGCGGCATTTGATATCGAGGAACTTTTCGGCCCCGAGGTCCGCACCGAATCCAGCTTCGGTGACGACGATCGGAGCGAGTTTCAAAGCGAGTTTCGTTGCGATGATGGAGTTGCAGCCATGAGCGATATTCGCGAAGGGTCCGCCATGGATGAGGGCCGGATTATTCTCGAGAGTTTGAACCAAGTTCGGCTTCAAGGCTTCTTTCATCAGCTTCATGATGGCGTGGCTGATTTGGAGGTCTTTGACCGTGATGGGTTTGCCCTCTTTGGTATAGGCGACGATAATCCGTTCAATCCGATCATGGAAATCTTGTTCATCTTTCGCCAAGCAAAGAATCGCCATCATCTCCGAAGCGACGGTAATCACAAATTGGTCATGACGGGGCTGGCCTTTCGGGTCATCTTGCCCGACCGTGATCGAGCGAAGGGCCCGGTCATTCATATCCATCGCCCGTGTCCAAACGATCCGATTGGGATCGATGTTGAGAGGGTTGCCTTGGTAGATCGAGTTATCAATGATCGCCGAAATGAGGTTGATCGAGCTCGTTAACGCGTGCATGTCCCCCGTGAAATGGAGGTTGATATCTTCAGCCGGGGCTACCGAGGCTAAGCCGCCGCCGGTCGCACCACCTTTGATGCCAAAGACTGGGCCTAAGGAAGGTTCTCTTAAAGCGAGCATGGCCTTCTGGCCAATCTTCCCAAAGCCTTCGGTCAAAGCGATCGAGGTCGTGGTCTTGCCTTCGCCAGCTTTCGTCGGGGTGATTGCGGTGACCAAAACCAATTGACCATCTGGCCGATCTTTGAGTTTCTCATATTCTCCGGGTTCGATTTTGGCCTTTAAATGACCATAAGGTTCGACGAACTCTTCATCGATCCCAGCGATTTTCGCGATATCTTCAATTTTTAAAAGAGCCATAGCAGCACCTCCTGCAAACTGAGTAATAGATTAGTCTTTCTTCGGAAATTTTACTAGGGATGAAATGACTACACTGTCAATCAAAAGACCGGCTTCGCTAGGCACCATCATGAGGGAAGCCGGGGTAATCCCTCGATAGACTGGGGTTTCCTTGCTCCAAACGACTGGGACTTTCTCGAGATCAATATTGGCCTTTCGGTAGAGCGAACGAATCTTTTTAGCCAGGGGATCATTCTCGGTTTTGCTTAAAACGGAGACTTCAACTTTGCTCGGGTCGAGGCGGTTCGCCATTCCTAAACACGAGATGAAGGGAATATTGTGACTGATGGCGTATTGGGCGATCGCCATCTTGCCGTCGATATCGTCAATCGCATCCACTAGGTAGGAAAAGCCTGAGAAATCATGATGATCAAAGAAACTGGCATCCACCGCTTCATCAATGAGGACGATCTCGGGGTTCGGGTTGATCGCCGATAAATGGGCTTTCGCCGCAAGGGTTTTTCGCTGCCCTACTGCCGCTTCAGTAAATAGAATCTGACGGTTCAGGTTCGAGGCATCGACCACATCGCAATCGATGAGGGTGAGATGTCCAACGTTGGAACGGGCCAAAGCTTCCGCCGCGGTTCCGCCGACACCACCGAGCCCGAAAACGGCGACACGGGCCCCCTCAATGCTCTTGAGGTTGCTTGCGCCAAGGAGGAGTAAGGTTCGATCGGTGATGTTACTCATGGGTTTTATCCAAATAGTTTAAGATATCGCCAAGCGAATGGATCCAATGAATTTCAAATTGGTGCCGGAAGAAGGTCTCTTGGCGTTTCACGTAATGCCGCGTGTTTTCCTTGATCACGTTCTTCGCTTCTTCAAGCGAAATTTGGCCATCGAAGTAGGGATAAAGTTCCTTCACTCCAATCGCGCTAAAGGCATGGGGAGTCCGACCGTATTTATCAATCAGGCGTTTATCTTCTTCGACTAAGCCCTCCGCGAACATCGCATCCACTCTTTTTTCGACCGCGGGATAAAGATTCTCCCGTTCGCTATCGAGGCCAAAGAAACAGACATCATAAAGCGGCTGATGCTTTTGTTCCGCTAATAAAGAAGTCTTCGATTGCCCACTGCTAAGACAAATCTCGAGCGAACGAAGCACTCGAACCCGGTTATGAGGATGAAGCTTAGCCGCTTCGACCGGATCCCGCTTCTGCAGTTCGGCGTAGAGAGCGCCATCATCGAGTTTCTGATAACTCGAGAGATCAACCTTCGGGAAATCTTCGAACTTGTAATCATAAAGGCCCGCCCGGATATAGAGACCGGTCCCGCCCGCAATGATTGGGGTGTGACCGCGTTTAAGGACTTCGGCTAAAGCTTTTCGAAGATCCTTTTGATAGGTCGCGACATCGTAATTGCTGGTGAGCGGGACGAAATCAAAAAGGAGATGGGGCACTTCCTGCCGCATCGCTAGAGTTGGCTTCGCGGTGGCGATATTGAGTTCTTGGTAGACTTGGAAGGCATCGGCGTTAATGATTTCGCCATGGAGAGCCTTAGCGAGTTCAATGGCTAATGCGCTTTTGCCTGATCCGGTGCAACCAGTGAGAACGATGATCATTGGAGGGCTCCGCTAATGTTCGAAAGTAAAGTCGCCACATCATCGTGAAGTGCTTGGTAGTTCTTCACGAGCGGGTGCGCGAAATAACGGGCCATTAAATCATCGTATTTCTTTTTGGCTCCAACGTATTCGTCTGGATAGGCCTTCGCTAAAGAAACCATCTGGCGTTCCGCTACTTTGATCTCTTCCCGAAGCGCCAAAATGCTCGGGTCTTTTTCTAGAGCGGCCGAAGTCGATAAGAATTCTTTCAGCAGCGGTTCCTCCTTCATTGCGGCGGCCAAAACTTTGGCCTTGCTCATCAAAGGATCTTCCACCAGTTCTCCGATCATTGAGAAGGCGTGATCTTCGATGATCTTGACCGGGACAATCGACCCTTTTAAATACGCGGGTCCCCTGAAATTGATAAGTTTGTTCTTCTCGGTGTAGCCAGAAAGCATCGTTTCGTCTTTCTTACTGGGTCCGTCGACGAGGACCGAATAGGTTTGGCCAAGCATCGTCTTTGAATGGGCCATCACTCCCGCTTCAATGACTTTTAAGAGGCGGTCAAAGCGTTCATGTTTATCGGCATCGGAAACATTATCCTTGATCGCGGCGGCCGGAGTGCCTTTCCGCGGCGAATAAATGAAGGTGAAGGCCGCATCGTATTGGACTTGTTCGCATAGCGATAAGGTATCTTCAAATTGAGCGAGCGTTTCATTAGGGAATCCGACGATGATGTCCGTGGTCAAAGCGACCCCGGGAATCTTTTCACGGATCCGACGAACTAAGTCGAGATATTGATCCCTCGTGTAGCGGCGTCCCATCGCCTTCAAGATCTCATCATTGCCCGATTGAACGGGGAGGTGGATGCATTTCATGATATTCGGATACTTCGCGATCACGTCGAGCATCTCATCTTTGAAGTCCCAAGGATGCGAGGTCATAAAACGTAACCGCGGAATCCCTAATTTCGCCACCGCTTCGAGGACGGTCGCAAAGGACGTTCCATCATTGAAGTCTTTGCCATAGCTATTGACGTTTTGGCCCAGCAACGTGATTTCTTGGTATCCCTCATCGATGAGGTCTTGGCATTCTTTCAGAATGTCGGCCAAAGGGCGGGAACGTTCTCTCCCCCGGGTATAAGGGACGATGCAATAGGTGCAGAACTTATCGCACCCATAAGAAATATTCACGAAGGCTTTATAGGGGTCGAGCCGGATCGAGGGCAGGTTCTCCACGATGTCGCCTGGGAAGGAAAGCACCTTCACCAGGTCCTTCTTTTTGCTTAAATGTTCATCGATGAGGTTCAAAATTTCCGGAACGTTATGCGTTCCGAAAATGATGTTCACATAGGGGTAACTCGTCATCAGTTTCTCGGCGAGCTTTTCTTCTTGCATCATGCAGCCGGACACGCAGAGGATGAAGTTCTTGTCCCGCTGATGGTTCGCTTTGAACTTTCCGATCTCGCCATAGACTTTGTCTTCGGCGTTTTCGCGGACGGCACAAGTGTTGATGATGACGAGATTCGCCTCGACTTCGTTTTCGGTCTTGGTGAAGCCGGCTTTCTCGAGGTAGCCCGAAAGCACTTCTTCATCGCGAACGTTCGCCTGGCAGCCAAAGGTCTTGATCAGGTATTTTCTTCCCTTTGCAAAAGCAGCGACCTTGGTGGGCACAACGATCGCTTCGCGGATGAGCTTGGCTTTTTCAACCCGCGAACGGGCAAGCTTCATCTCAGGTAAAGATTCAATAATGCAATGGCTCATACGATTCGTTTCCCCTCTAAATAGGATAGCGCTTGGATGCTGCGGGCGCGCCCAGTTTCTTCATCGACGTCGATCACGACCGCATCGACGAGCTTCTTGGCATTATCATCGATCTCGAAAGGGCTGGCTTGGCCAAAGAGAATTTTGTTCATGACCGAATTCTTCTCAAACCCGATCACGCCGTTATAGGCTCCGCACATACCGATGTCGGTGATGTAGGCGGTTCCGTTATCTAAGACCCGAGCGTCATTGGTTTGAACATGGGTGTGGGTGCCCACTAACGCGGTCAGTTTGCCATCGAAGGCATAACCGAGGATTTGCTTTTCGCTGGTGGATTCCGCGTGGAAATCCACGATATGAACCAAAGTGGGTTCCTGAGCGATCAGTTCGGTTAAAGCGGCGTAAGGATTCGCCACGGTCTCGGTTAAAAAGGCCTGGCCAAGGACATTGGTGACGCGCACATCCGTTCCATCGCAATCGAAAACTGCCGAGCCTTCGCCATGAGAATAATTGAGCAAGTTCAGCGGACGGATTAGGCCATCCGCGTCATCGATATAGTCATCGATTTGATCTTTGCTATGCCAATGGTTGCCTAACGTGATCGCGTTGATCCCAAGATCCATCAGTTCCTGATAATTCCGCTCCGTCAAGCCCTTGCCATGGCTGGCGTTCTCGCCATTGGCGATCACGAAATCGATGTCAAATTCCTTGACCAAAGACGGCAAAAGGGAGGACACGGCCTCGCGGCCAATCCTCCCTACAATGTCACCGAAGAATAGGATTTTCATCGGGGGTAATACCCCTTTCTAAGCCGAGACGATTATTTCGCGGTCTCGACAGCGCGATATTCACGGATGACGCTCACCTTGATTTGGCCAGGGTAGGTCATTTCGTTTTCGATCTTCTCCCGTAACTGCTGAGCCATCACGACCGCAGCACTATCGTCGACTTTATCCGGAATCACCATGACCCGGATCTCCCGGCCAGCCTGTAAGGCATAAGCCTGAGCGACTCCGTCAAAGCCTTTGGCGATCGTCTCGAGTTGCTCAACCCGCTTAATGTAGGTTTCCAGCGTCTCGCTCCGAGCCCCGGGACGCGCTGCCGATAAGGTATCAGCCGCCGCGACGAGGTGGGAGATGACGTACTTAGCTTCAACGTCACCATGGTGCGATTCAATCGAATTGATGACGACATCGGGCTCGCCGTATTTCCGAGCGAGTTTGCTGCCAAGTTCGACGTGGGAGCCTTCTTGCTCGAAGTCGACGGCCTTGCCGATATCGTGGAGTAAGCCCGCCCGTTTCGCGAGCGATTGGTCTAAGCCTAATTCCGCGGCCATGATGCCGGTGAGATAGGCGACTTCCATCGAGTGATCGAGCGCGTTCTGGCCATACGAAGTCCGGTAATGAAGCCGGCCGACGTAATTGAGGAGTTCGCGGTTGATCTTCGGTAAGCCCAACTTGAAGGCGGCTTCCTCGCCGTACTTCTGAGTGGACTCATCGACTTCTTTCTTGCACTTGGCCACCACTTCCTCGATCCGGCCCGGCTGGATTCGACCATCCTTCACCAGATATTCGAGGGTCCGACGCGCGATTTCCCGGCGGATCGGGTCAAAGCAGGAGACGGTGATTACTTCGGGGGTGTCATCGACAACGAGGTCGACCCCGAGTTGAGTTTCAAGGGCGTGGATGTTCCGACCTTCGCGACCGATGATTCGTCCCTTCATTTCATCGCTAGGAAGCGCGACCACGGAGACGGTCCGTTCGGTCGTAACGTCTTGGGCGTATTTGGCACAAGCGAGGGAGAGAAGGTCAGTCGCTTTGGCTTCGGCGGTATCCCGGGCTTCGTCTTCTTGGTTCTTGATGTAGGCCGCAATCTCAGTCGACATCTTGCTTTCGACCCGAGCCATGATTTCGTCATGAGCTTCCTTGGTCGACATGCCGGAAACTTTTTCAAGTTCGGCAATGATCGAATCGATCTTGGTATCAAGTTCTTGCTGTTTCTTATCAGCGGCGGCGAGCTTCTCGGTCAATTGATCGTTCTTGGTATCCAAAGTGTTTTCCTTTTGGACCAAGGCGGCGTCACGTTGATCGATCGCTTGTTCGCGTAAGGTCAGCTTCTGTTCTTCCGAGGCGAGTTCGCCTTTGCGGGAACGAATATCGTTCTCGGCTTGTTGCCGGGCTTCGAAGGCGGCTTGTTTGGCATCGATCTCCGCGTTCTTCGTAATCCGTTCGGCTTTGATCTGGGCATCGCGAATGATGTTTTGGGCATTCCGATCCGCGTTCTTCGATTTTCCGCCGAGGATGAGCTTCATGATCACGAAGGTTACGATCGCTCCTAAGACAAGGGCGCCGCAAGCGATTCCAATCCAAGCTCCGATAGGTAAATCAGCGAGCACAACAGGGTTTTGTAGCATTTTTTGCTCCTTTATATGAACCGATAAAAAGATGCTTCTCACCCTAGCAAAAAAGAAGATTGATATGGAGTTTTATCTTAATGGCCTAAGGCCGATTACGAGGACCCAAACGACAATCTATGGGTGGTAAGTACCTAACGGTACAGGCCTTATTGTATCAACAATCATTTCAAATAGGTAGAAACTTTACTGGATGATTTGGGCTCCAGTGAAGGTGAAATAGGTCGAAGGATATCCCGTCTCGGTGATTCCGAAATTGATGTAATAGGTGGTCTTCGCATCGAGAGAAGTGATATTCAAAAAGGTCATATTCAGATGCACGGGGTTCTTATAATTGAGTTTTCCATAAGCCATCCAAGTGTTGCTGGCTTTGTTGGTCGCATCGAGATCCATGTAGGCTCGAGGGAGCGGCAAAAGTTGAAAAGAGAAGAGGACAAAATCTTTTGCCATCAAATCTGCTTCGAGAACCAAGCGATCGCTATAAAGGACGCCGCGGTTCACGACGATGCTATTTCCCGCCTCATCGGCGATCGTCTCGCCAAAGCCTTTCAAAGAGGACTTTGCGACTAAACTGGAAAGGTCAAAGCTATTGCAACTGGCCAGCATAACCGCTAGCAACGCTAGAATGCTCTTACCCTTTGTCATAGGACTTATTATAACCACGTGTCTCTTCTTTCCCAAAGAAAAGGAGCCGAAGTTGCCCTCGGCTCCCTTATTTGTTAGGAATTACTTCCCGTCATCGACGTCATCCGGATCGGCCGAGGTCGTAACTTCACCGGTAGCCGGTTGGGCTTTGGCAGCATCGGCTTTCCATTTGGCCCGAATGTCATCAGCCATCTTGTTTTCGATGTCCTGGTGATCGTGGAGATACATCTTGGCGGCTTCGCGGCCGTTTCCGATCTTCTCACCATTGATCTCGTACCAGTTGCCGGTCTTCTGGAGGAAGCCCTCTTGCTCGCCGAGGTCGAGAATCTCGCCATCGCGAGAGATGCCGTGACCATAAATCATATCGAGGACGCAGCTCTTGAACGGAGGGGCGACCTTATTCTTAACGACCTTGATCTTGACGGTGTTCCCGATGATGTCGGAGCCAGACTTAATCGCCTCAGCCCGGCGGATATCGATTCGGATCGTCGCGTAGAACTTCAAGGCGCGACCACCGGTCGTGACCTCGGGGTTGCCGTAAACGATTCCAACTTTTTCCCGGAGCTGGTTGATGAAGATCACTACGCAGCCGGTCTTATTGAGAATGCCCGCGAGTTTACGCATGGCTTTCGACATGAGACGAGCTTGTAAACCGACTTGGTTATCGGCCATCACCCCATCGAGTTCGGCTTGGGGAACGAGGGCCGCGACCGAGTCGACGATGATGATATCAATCGCACCTGATTGCGCGAGCATCTCGACGATTTCGAGCGCTTGTTCGCCTGAATCCGGTTGCGAGAGGATTAAGTCATCAATGTTCACACCGAGTTTCGCGGCGTATTCGGGGTCGATCGCGTGTTCGGCATCGACGAAGGCAGCGCGTCCGCCCTTCTTTTGGGCTTCGGCGATCGCATGTAAAGCCAGAGTGGTTTTGCCCGAAGATTCCGGTCCATAGATTTCAATGATCCGGCCTTTGGGGTAGCCGCCGACTCCTAACGCTTCATCGAGCAAGATTGATCCGCTCGAAATGGTATCAACGTCCACGTGCGGGCGTTCGCCTAAGCGCATGACCGCGCCTTTGCCATAGGCTTTTTCAATACTCTTGATTGCCTCATCAAGAGCTTTCGACTTCGCGACATCAACTTTTTCAGCCATAGTTATTTGGCCTCCTAATTATTAATAGCCTTCAAATCGTCATTTGGACCGAGAAGTTTTTATTTTCGAGGCCCTCGTATCACGAATAGCAACGAATCCATCATGACTTCCACCGCTTTCTCACGAATTTCATTTCGGTTTCCCTCAAAGTGATTCGGGAAGGTGTAAGTCCGATTTTTGGTGGCGATGCCGATATCGACATCTCCGACTTTAGCGTAGCCGGGGCAGGTGGTTGGACCCGCATTTCCGGTCACGGCGACGCAGAGGTCGACTTGAAGGGCCCGTAGCCCACCTTCGGCCATCGCTTTAGCGACTTCGGTCGAGACGACGCCATATTGATCGATCAGTTTCACCGGTACATGGGCTAGGGCGATCTTTTCTTTGGGGTCGTAGGTGATTAAGCCACCCAAGTAAGCCTTCGAGGCGCCAGGGACTTCGCAGAAACGGGCTCCGAATAAGCCGGCCGTAAGCGATTCGACCGACCCGAGGGTCAGCCCTTGCTTTTGGAGTTCCTTTAAAAGTTCCGGAGCAAGATCTTTATTCATGCTTGGCCTCGACAAGAACCTTGCGATTCTGGACGACATAGATGATGCCTGAGATCAGCGACATCGCCGTTGCTAAGTAAACGAGAATGAGCGATATTCGCCACACGCCCCAGCTGGAATCGAAATAAGAGAAAGGCCAATCGTTGAGCATTACCGCGGGGATCGCGACCATTTGGAAGACGGTTTTCATCTTGCCGAAGATGTTAGCAGCGATCACTTGATTCTTTTCAACCGCGATGAGGCGGAGGCCATCCACCACCAAGTCACGGGCGATCATCACGATCACGCAGAAGACTGGGACGTAGGTGTTTTGACCGCTCAAATAGGCGGCCGGAACCGCGAAGAAAATCAGCATCGAATTCACGAGAAGTTTATCGGCGATCGGGTCGAGGAACTTTCCTAAGGCCGTCACTTGGTTCCATTTCCGAGCGAGGTGGCCGTCGAGGTAATCGGTCGACGCGGCGATGACGAAGACGATGCAAGCGCTGAGTGAGACCCAGTTGATCGGGGTGTTCCCAACCATCGGAGCCGTAAAATTCGGAATGAGGGAAATGACGAACAAGGCAATCAAAAGACCGACGATCAAAACGATTCGAGCCGTCGTGATTTTCGTTGGGATGTTCATAGTGTTCCCTTCTTTCTAAGTTTTTTGAGTGAGTATCCGACCCTATAAGCCATGTTATGTCGAGGACGACAATTTATCTCAGCCGAAGCTGGCTCCCTTAGTTTCGATTCACCTTGGGTGCTTCCCCTACCAAATTTGGGTTTCTCGCTTGTGGGGTTTGCCGCGTTGCATCTTGCTATTACTAGCAAGCTCGTCTCTGTGGCACCTTAGGGCCTTTGATCCACGAGGGATCATCAACCGCCGTTACGCGCTCCCGCGTACCTAGGGTTATTTTTTCCCCTAGCGCAATCACTACACCCATCACAGGATGTGCGAGCATGGACTTTCCTCTACCACTCGAGGTGGCAGCAATCGTCCGGGTCGGAGTTCTCTTTTATTTGATCTTCGAAGGATCGACTCCGCGCTTGTAGAGTTCCTTTTCGAGCGCGTTGATCCGTTGAATGAGATCGATGTTGCTGGAAGTGACCTGATCGGTGTCTTTTATTCCAGATAAGCGGGTCTTCATTTGCCCGTTTTCGATGTCGAGCTGATGGTTCTGAGCCTTGAGTTTGTTCATGCCCAGTTCCAGCTCTTCGATGTAGCTTTTGGATTCCTTCATGTAACGATCGAATGCCCCATAATCCGCAATGACGAGGTCCAAGAAGTCATCGACTTCGTCCGGGTTATAGCCCTTGACGTTCGGCGTGAACTTTTTGGTCAGGATCTTATCGCGGGTCAGGTTAAAATTCTCGTTCATAAAAAATACCTCTTCGATTATATCGAAGTAGGGAGGCTACTTCAACGGAGTTGGGAAGAAATATTCCCACTAAAGAAGGCGAGAACCGCTATAATAGAAAATTATGAAGGCGTTAGAAAAAGAACTTCGCGGCCATGACTGCCTCATTTTCTTGGATTTAGAAGGAACTCAGTTCAGTCACGAAATGATTGAGATCGGGGCCTACAAGGTCTATCTCAATAAGGATCAAACCGTTAAAAAGATTTTCGATGGGTATACCTCTTACGTGAAGGCGAAAGCCAAAGTCGGCCGGGTCGTGACGAATCTCACCGGCATCACCGATGAAAAGATCAAAAAAGAAGGCGTTCCTTTCCGCGTGATTCAGCAAGGCTTCCGAAAATATGTGGGCAAGGATTGGGGCAAATGCCTCTATGTGACCTTCGGTTCCCATGACCTGCGGATCATCATGCAAAGCGCCGATAACAATATGGATGCTTCGATGGAAGAAGCCCGTTACGTCACCCACAACGCCCTCGATTTAAGTGAATTTATCTCCCGCTTCATCAAGGACGATAACGGCAATTCCCTCTCGCTCACCAACTATCTCAAAGTCTTCGATGTCCCCTTTGAAGGGAAAGCCCATGACGCTCTGGCCGATGCCTATAATTTAATTGAGCTTTATAAAGCCTTCCTCGCCCACCCCGAAGTCGTCGAGGCCGAGTACAAGAAGGTCCTTGGCAAAATGACCCACTTCCCCGTCCCTGTGATTCGGGTGCTTCAAAAGCTCAACAAAGGCGAAACGGTCACCCCTGACGATTACGAAAAGGCAATCAAAGAATCCCTCAAATGACGATCCATTATCCGAAAGGCATCAAGCCCCTACCGGAAGGCAAGGGCGTCAAGAAGTCGAAGAAACTGCATCTTGGCCATAGCGCAGCCAACCGCGGCATGGGTTTTGAAGCGGACATTAACGAATCGAACGCTTATTATTTGGAGCACGATCTTTGCCTAGTGACCAAGCGTCCCACTCCGATCAATGTGGTCAAAGTCGACTACACCCATGGCGCCAAAATCACTCAAGCCTATTTCGAAACGCAATCCACCACCGACTATAACGGCGTCTATGAGGGCCACTATTTGGATTTCGAAGCCAAGTCGACCCAATCCAAGACCAGTTTCCCCCTTCACAATATTCCCCCGCAGCAAATCGACCACCTCAAACGGGTACTTCGCCATGGTGGAATCGCCTTTTTCATCATCAACTGCTACGCGATTGGCCAAACCTATATTCTCGCGGCGAAAGATGTCATCGATTTCTATGAAGCCAAACCGCGGGCTAGCATTCCGATGAAAGATATTCTAAGCAAAGGTTATCTCGTGAAAGAGGGCTACAACCCCCGTTACGATTATTTGGCCGTCGTCAAAGCGCACTTTTTGAAGTAAGAGCAATACTCTTTTAACCCGCACTTTTCGCATTCGGGTTTTTGGCTATGACAAATCGCCCGGCCAAACGCGATGATCTGATGGTGAAGTTTAATGTAATCTTTGGAATCAAATTGCTTTTCAAGCTTCTTTTCGACGTCCACCGGTTCGTCCTTTTTAGTGGCGTAGCCTAGGCGAACCGCGACCCGGTTCACATGGGTATCGACCGCGATGGCTGGTACTCCCGCGCATTCCGCGAGAACCACATTGGTGGTTTTGATGCCAACGCCTGGCAAGGTCAAAAGGTCTTCTTTTTTAAGGGGGACCGCATTATCAAATTGGTTCACGAGGGCATTCGCAAGGTTAACGATGTTTTTGGCTTTATTGTGATAGAGACCGAGACTCTCGATATAAGGTTCCACTTCTTTCGGGTCGGCTTTTGCTAAGGCAAAAGGATCGGGATAGGCCGAAAAGAGGGCAGGCGTGACTTGATTAACGGATTTATCATTGGTCTGAGCCGAGAGGCTGACCGCGATTAAACATTGGAAGGGATCCGCGAAATGGAGCGCGCATTTAGCATCGGGGAATCGGTCTTCGAGAAAAGCGAGGACGGCTTCATTTTTTGTCATCGTCATCCACCCATTTCGTTTTAGCGATTTCGATGGTTTTTTCGATGTCTTTATTCCATTGATCGTTGACCGCGGTATAGCCTTCTTTGGCGACGTCGGCCCGGGCGCGGTTGCTCCGAAGAATCTTATCGATCGATTTCATCGTGCGTTTGCCGGCCGAAAGCGCATCTTCGAGCGCGTCTTTAATCGCGGTTTCGCTATAGGAATCATCGAGCCATGAGGAAATGGTATCGAGCTCGATCGGGGATAAAGTCCGGTTCATCCGCTTCTCAAAATAGGCGTAGAGACGATTTAGGGTCTCGGCCCGTTCCGCCGAAAGGAGGTTGGCCCGGTCCTTGGCTAAATCGAGTTCAAATTGTTTGTAGAGTTTCTTCTTTAAGGGTTCTAAGGAGGTCCGCATCCCCGGCTTATCGGCGCTCACTTCATATTCCAATAGGCCTTTTTTCACGAGGGAAACAAGAATCGTATCGATCGCTGCGGTCTTGTAATTCATCTTGAGCGACAACAAATCGGCGGTCACCAAATCGTTGCCCCGTCTTAAAAGATGGTCGACCATCATGATGACCGAAAGCTCTTCTTCGGAGATTCCAAGTTTCTTGTAATCGTCGAGTAAGATGTAGCGGAAATCCACCGCTTGGATCGAATCCTGGGTCGCTGACATGACGTTATTGTACCTTACTTAGGCTCTTTAAGGAGTTCCATCTTCACTTTTTCGGGGTTGAGGGTGGAAAGAAGCGGCCGAAGTTTTTCGATGGCGGCTTTGCTTTTTGCTTCGATACTGAAGCCCAACTTTTTAGCGAAACGTTCGGCCCGGAGAATCCGTAAGGGATCTTCCTCGATCCGGGTTGCGGGGTCGCCGATAAAGCGAATGAGACCGGCCTTGAGGTCCTTTTGGCCCCCACAGTAATCCAAAACCTCGCCTTTCGAGGTGATATAAAGCGCATTGATGGTGAAATCGCGGCGGACGTAATCGAGTTTCGGGTCGCGGGTGAAGGTAATGGAACTCGGGTGACGGTGGTCCAGATAAGGCCCTTCTTGGCGGAAGGTGGTGATATCAATCTCAGTCTTTCCTTCCATCACTTTGATCGAGCCAAATTTGGCGAATTGATATTGAGCCTCGGGCAAAAAGGCTTTTTCCTGGTCGGGGGTCGCATCGGTTACGAAGTCATAATCGGCATAAGGAATTCCTAAAAGATAGTCGCGCGAAGTCCCCCCAATCATGAGCAAAAGAAAGCCATGAGCTTCATAAATCGCGGCGTATTTGAGAAACAAGGGATCGAGCATGACGATAGTTTACCATACTTTCCTTTAGACAAAAGAAAAGTCCCGATTGCTCGGGACTTTTGAGATTGTCTTTTCTAAGCGCTAAGCTTAGTTAAGCTTCTCTTTAAGAGCTTTGCTGGCTTTGAAGGCAACACCATTGCTCGCCGGAATTTTGATCTTCTGTTGAGTGGCAGGATTGGTTCCCTCACGGGCAGCGCGCTGTTTCTTCTCAAAGATGCCAAATCCGGAGATTTTGACATTCTCGCCTTTGACGAGAGCCTTTTCGATCTCTTCGACAACGGCATCAACAACCGCTTCGGCGTCTCTCTTAGAGACTTCAGCTTTTTCGGCAACGGCAAGAACTAATTCAGCTTTGTTCATGGAACAATGTCCTCCTTTGCTAAATTGGTAACTACAAATTAGCATGGTATCTAGGCTTTTGCAACTTTTTTCCAATCGCGAACCCTAGACAAGTGTCAAAATCGGAGAAAGATTGACAAAAGTTCGATGCCCGCTAATCGGTTCGGTTATTTTTAAATAAGTATACTTAGAATAATAATCTTTAAAGGGCAAAATTGACAAAATCCGATAGAACCTGATTTTTTTAAAATTCGAATTGTAAAATGTCAATCTGTTTCGTCTTTGAGCGGTCGTTGCATCAAAGAAAGGGCCATATCCGAAGGTTTTGCCTTCTCATAGAGAACGCTATAAAGCGCGTCGATGATCGGGGTCGAGAGTTTTTCGCTTTGGGCGATTTCGTGAATGAGCTTGCACGCGAGGACCCCTTCAACCGTGACCCCAGCAAACGCGGTCTGGTAGGTTTGCATCCCGTCCGCTTTTCCGATTTCGAGTCCCGCTCGGAAATTCCGTGACTCCAAAGAAGAAGTCGTGACATCGAGGTCGCCTAATCCGGTTAAGCCAAGGTAAGTTTCGGGTTTCGCGCCGAAATGAACTCCAAACATTGCCATCTCGTGAAGACCCCGGGTCATTAAAGCCGCTCTGGCATTATCGCCATAGCCAAGACCTTTAAGGATGCCGGAGCAAATCGCGATCGGGTTCTTCATCGCCACGCCGATTTCCGAACCGATTTCATCATTGCCGGTATAGACCCGGAAATAATGGTTGGAGAAGGATTGAGCAATGACTTTGGACGCCTCAGGATCCGTTGAGACTGCGGAGACGCAGGTGAGTTGACGCCTCGCGACTTCGATGGAGAGCGAAGGGCCAATCAAAGAAACGAGGGCTTTCATCTTCGAGCCGAGGATCTCCCGATAGACTTCGCTTAAGCGTTTCCGAGTCTTGAGGTCAAAGCCTTTGGCGGTGTTGACCAAGATCGGATGATTTTTTAAAAAGGGCTTGAGCTGTAAGAGGACCGGCCGAATCGCTTCCGAAGGAACCGAGACGACAATCACGTCCTTGCCCGCGACCGCTTTTTCTAAATCCGTGGTACCCGTGAGTGCGTTATCGAAGGTAATGTCCGCAGGAAAATAACGGCTATTCTTGTGGTTCTTGTTGAGATCTTCAATCTGGGCCGGGTCACGACCGTAGATGATGGTTTCGTGGCCGTTTTCGACCAGGAGCTCCCCGAGGGCGCTCCCCCAAGAGCCACTTCCGATGATCGCGGTTTTCATCTCGTTCTATTTCCTTTCGCGATAAATAATCGCAATCGGCGAGCCGGTGAAGTCGAAGGACTCCCGGAGCCGGTTTTCAAGGTAACGGGTGTAACTAAAATGAGCGAAGTTTGGACTGTTGCAGAACATCACGAAGGTCGGAGGATTGATGGCGACTTGAGAGCTATAAACGATCTTGAGGCGGCCATGGTTGAAATCCGGGGTCGGGTTGATCGATTGAGCATCGAGAATGATTTTGTTGAGGACGCTAGTCGGAATCCGACGGTTGAACGAATCGAAGGCTTCGGCGATCGCGGGGTAGATCTTATCGACCCCCGTCCCGTCTTTGGCCGAAACGAAAATGATCTTGGCGTAGTCGAGGAACTTAAAGCGTTCTTGAATCTTCTTGGTGAAATCTTCTTGGGTTTCGCCTTTGGCGTGGAGGTCCCATTTATTCACGAGGACCACAATCGCTTTCTTGCTATCGATCGCGTAACCCACGACGTGCGCGTCTTGCTCAATAATGCCCGCTGAGGCATCGATCACGAGCAAAGCGACTTGGCTTCGATCGATGGCGGCTAAGGCTCGTAAGGCCGCATATTTATCGATCGCTTCGTAGATTTTTCCTTTTTTCACCAGGCCGGCCGTATCGATGATGACATAGTTCCGACCGTCTTTGGCAAACGGGGTATCAATCGAGTCACGGGTCGTGCCAGGGGTCGCATCAACGATGACCCGTTCCTGTCCGAGAATCCGATTGGTCAGAGAACTCTTGCCAACGTTCGGCCGCCCGATCAAACAGAAAGTGACCGCGTTCCCATAATCCGGTTCGTCTTTTTCCGGCAGCATCGTGATGATCTTGTCGAGCAAGTCACCGATTCCGATGCCATGGGCGCCCGAAATCGGCATCGGATCACCGAGACCAAGCGCGTAGAAATCGCTGAGATTTCCGATGTGTTCAATGTTGTCGATCTTGTTGACCGCGACGATCACGGGTTTATTGGACTTGTAGAGGAGTTTCGCCACCGCTTCATCATCGCCGCTAAGACCATTCTTGCCATCCACAATGAAAACGATGACATCAGCCTCATCGATGGCCATGCCAACCTGGGCCCGGATTTGGGTCTGGAAGGGTTTGTTTTTGATTTCGATGCCGCCGGTATCGACGACGCGGAAAGTCTTGGTGAGCCAGGTCGCGGTACCGTAAATGCGGTCACGGGTGACCCCCGGAGTATCTTCAATAATGGATTTCCGTTCGCCGACAAAGCGATTGAAAATCGTCGATTTCCCAACGTTAGGCGCCCCGACGAGGGCCACTAAGCCTAGTGACATGGAATCTCCAGTCCCGTCTTATCGTGAATCACTTTAAGAACGGCGTCGACCGCTTGATTGACCGACATATAGGAGGTATCGATGAGAACCGAATCCACCGCCGGCTTTAACGGCGCGAACTCGCGGTGCGAGTCAATATAGTCGCGTTTTCGGACGTCTTCCGCCACTTCTTCGAGCGTAGTCGGAATCCCTTTAGCGAGGTTCTCTTCGTAACGGCGAACCGCCCTCGTCTCAACGCTAGCGATCTGATAAATTTTGACGTTCGCGTTCGGGAGAACATAGGTCCCGATGTCACGGCCATCCATCACCACCGATTTGCTCGCGGCCATTTTCCGCTGCATTTCGACTAAAGCGAGCCGAATACCTTTATAAGAAGCAATATAGCTGACGTTGCCCGAAACCAAGGGTTCCCGAATCACTTTGGTCACATCCTCGCCATTGCAAAGGACCCGACCATCTTCCTTGAGTTCAATATCCATTCCCGGGATCAAGGAACAAGAGAGGGCTTCATTCTTCGGGTCATAGCCTTTTTTGATGACCGCATTAGTAAAAGCCCGATACATCGCCCCGGTATCGATATAGGTGAAATTCAGAATTGATGCCACTTTTTTAGCGACAGTCGATTTGCCAGCCGCGGCCGGCCCATCGATAGCAACGGAAATAATGCGGTCCATGTTAAAAACTCCTTTGAAGCAAGAAGAACCAAATGATCATCCCGGCAAGAGCCACCGCGAAGAGACTGAGCTTGATGATCCAAGCCCGCCGCTTCCCTTTTAAGTAGCTCATATAGGGCGAAACATTCGCCGAACGTGGCGAATCGAGCCGTCCTTCTAAAGGCTGAAGCAAGGAACCGTAGGATATCGCAGTCGCCGGTTTATCGACACTTGAAAGCAAGTCGATATCGGCCGAATCAAGTCCCGACGTGCGATAGGAAGAGGGGAACTGGTCGTCCGGAGTGAGTTTGATCTGCTCCCGATACTTGCTGAATCTCTCTTTGCGGGTTTCCATACTTACCGCTCGTTATTGTACCCATTGCGGGGCCAAATTGGAATTGCCAAAGGCAAAAGAGCAAAAATTAAGGGAATTGAACTATCGAGTGGGAGTCCTTATAATTGCATCGTTACCCTGGAGGGAAAAATTATGGCAAAGAAAGTTTCTGTCAACAAAGATGTCTGCATTGGCTGTGGCCTTTGCGTCGGAAGCGTGCCGGCAGTCTTCGAGTTCGGAGATGATGGCAAGGCTCAGGCGATCGCGGGCGCGGCGGTTGATGCCAGCGTCGAAGAAGCGGTTAAGAACTGCCCGGTCGGCGCGATCGAAGCCAAATAAGGCTCGATTCGTTCAAGATCAAAAAAGGCCGATTCATTCGGCCTTTTTCTTTTGCTTTGGCAGTTCCCAGTGAAGCCAAGTATGAATGCTTCGATAGATCAGGAACGTCACGATGATCACCATCGCGTCTTTGATCGCGTTAAAGGGGAGAACTCCAAGCAAAGCGTAACTCCATTTCATATCGGTGATCGCCGGGATCGCCTTATTGACCACATAGAGAAGTCCCGATTCTGAAAAGCCCATCATGTAGATATAAAACGGAATGAGAACGTAGACATTGAGCACCATCGACATCACCAGCTGAATGAAGGTCGAAACCCCAAAGGCGATCGCGACCCCTTTTAAGTTCCGAACTTTGCCATAGATGAGAACGGCTGGGATGACGTAGAGGCTGGAAAGGACCAAGTCGGTCACTTCCCCCACCATCATGGTCGAAGTGAAAGGCAATTTGATGATGGTCTTGATTGCGATAACGCAGAAGGCTGCCCACGGTCCATAGGCAAAACCGCAAATAAAAGCGGGGATTTCATCAAAGTGGAATTCAAGGAATGAAGGGAGGAAAGGCAAGGTAAAGTGAAAGACTGGAACCACATAGAGCAAAGTGGACATCGCCCCGAAAATCGCGACCCGAGCCATAAAACGAACCGGGTTGAAACTCGGACGAGGGTTCGAATCGCCATAAACTTTGACGGAAAAAACCAAAACCAAGAAGAAGCAAATCAGTGCGACGATGCTAATCCAGTTCATCGGTATAAAAAAAGCCCCCCGAGACTAAATTCTCCAGGGGAACTTCCTTCGTGGCTTCTCGCATCCGGACTTTACCGTTGGCTCTGGAATTAAACCAGATCATGCTCATTTGTGAGCTTGCGGGCTATACCGCCAGTCGACGTAATTATCGTCGCCCTGAAGTTGCTAGTATTGTAGCGCGATTTTTCCCCATGTAAAGGAAAAAGCATTCATTTCTTTGCAATTTCGTTCAAAAATGCCCGTTTGTCTTCTTCGGAATTGAAGCTGAAGGCGACCGAACGCTTCTTGATATCGACGTTGCTGGCGTGGAAGTTTCGGGCCAATGCATCTTCCTCATTCGAGGCGACTTTGGAGTTCTTGGCATAACGCTTGGCGATCCGCTCGACTTCGCGGACTGAAAGATTATGCTCGTAGATCATCCCGACGATCTCCGTGATTTCGTCTTGGCTTAAGGACACAATCGCCCGGGCGTGGCCATAGGAGAGCTTGCCAAGGCACAAATCCTCTAGGATCGGCTCGGGAAGCCGTAGGATCCGCATCGTATTGGTGATTTGGCTCCGGGATTGGTGACTCAGGTTGGCCAAAGTCTGCTGGGTGTAATGGTATTTAACCGATAAGGCTTGGCATAGCAAGGCCATCTCAACCACATTGGAGGCCCGTTGGTCTCTTGTATCGGCTAAAAGCATCAGGAGCATTTCTTCATCGGAGACATCCGCGATGGCGCACGGAACCGAAGTGATTTTGGCTTTCTTGGCGCCATAAAAACGTTTGCGGCCGAGAATCAATTCGTAATGGTTACCCACCACGCGTACGACCAAAGGCGAGAAAAATCCTTTTTCCGCGATGTCGTGGCCGAAGCGGTCGATGATTTCGGGTTGAAGTTTGACCCGCTTAATATAGGGATTATCGTCGATGAGCGAGGTCGGGATGTTCTTGGAAGGAAGGTGTTGGTATTCCTTTTCGAGCTCCGCGACGACATCGTTCTTCGAAAATTTCTTGATTAGCGTCGACAGCGAGGTCTTGAGAATTTTGGAATTATTAACGTTCTTCATGGTCCATGACCTCACGGGCGAGCGAGAAGTAAGCTAAGGCCCCGCTCGAGGAAGGACGGAATGACGTAACGGGCATTTGAAGCCCTTGAGATTCTTGAACCGATTGGTTCCGAGGAATGCTCGTTAAGAAAGTGTTCTCTTTGAAGAGGCCACGGACTTGAGTCGAGATTTCCGTTCCGAGGTTCGTCCTCGCGTCATACATCGTGAGTAAAAACCCTTCAATATGGAGGGTCGGATTATTGTCGTGTTGGACCTTGGTGATCGTCGCCAAAATTGAGGCGACGGCTTCCATAGCAAAGTACTCGCATTGGACCGGGATCAAAACCGAGTTCGAAGCGATCAAAGCGTTAAGGCAAAGTAAACCCAAAGAAGGGGGGCAATCGAGGATGATGTAATCGAACTGATTTTCGGGTAATTGTTTCAGGACTTTTGAAAGAAGAAAAAGCGGGTCGTTTGAGACGGTGGACGCCTCTAAAGAAGCGAGCCTTAAATTGGCCGGGATAACTTGCAGTCCATCGAAGCTCGTTTTGAGGATCGCTTTTTGGATATCGGCGCTCCCCATCAGAACCTCAAAAATGGTGCTCTTCTGAACCGTGATGTCGATCCCTAAACCCCGGCCGGCATTACCTTGGGGATCCATGTCGACCAAAAGAACCTTCCGGCCAAAGTGGGACAGGGCCGAGGAGAGGTTGATGGCAGTCGTGGTTTTACCCACCCCACCTTTCTGGTTTGCGACAGCGATTACTTTGCTCATTGCGGAGATATTCTACCTAATACGTGAAACAAAAGAAAGATGTTTCACAAAGGCTTAGCGACAATCTCAGCCCACTTCCTTGGATACTTCGGAGTGGTCTTTTGGCACTTGGTAATAAAGATATTAAGGCGGATGTCATGATTGCTCGGAAGGGTATCCCGTTGCTGATTGGTAATCTTGGACTCGAGCTGCTGAAGAGCCTTATTAGAATTCAAGACTTCTTCAACGCCTTTCGAAGATTTCATCGCGATTAATGTGCCACCGACTTTGAGGAGAGGAACCCCGACTTCGATGATCTCAGAAAGGGAACCAAAACCCCGAGCCGTGCAAACATCGAAAGTCTCACGAAGCGCGCTTTGTTCTTCAACCCGGCCCACCACGAACTTCACGTTGGTTAAACTAAGTTGTTCTTTAACGTCTTTAAGGAACTCAAATTTCTTAGCGGTTGCATCGATCAAGGTCACTTGGAGCGTCGGATAGAGGACGGCAAGCAACATTCCTGGAAAACCCGCACCAGTTCCTAAATCTACAAGGGTTTTGTCGTGGAAATCGAAAACCTTTGCGGGGATAATGCAGTCATAAAAATGCTTCTCGACGATGTCCTCTTCTTGGTCAATTGCGGTCAAATTCATCTTCTTGTTCCACTTCATTAAGAGGTGGGCATAATCGCGAAGCTTGGCCATGGTCTCGACCGAGATCACAATGTCGGAGTCCCAGCAAAGTTTGTGCAGCTCTTCGTACGTCATAATTTCTTGTCCCTCCTTAGGGTCAAAATGAGAATCGAAACATCGGCAGGGTTAACGCCGGAGATACGACTGGCTTGGGCAATCGTCCGCGGTTGAACCGCGTTCAATTTCTGCCGAGCTTCGAGCCGGAGTCCTTCGACTTTCAGATAGTCGACCCCAGTCGGCAAGAGCATCCCCTCTTGCTTGACCAAAGTGGCGGCTTCCTTTTCTTCCTTCTTGATGTATCCCTCATATTTTACACGGGTCTCAAGAGCGAGGAGAGCATCATCGTCAAAATCGAACTTGGAGAGTTCAGGCATAAGGGGGGCGATCCGACGGTATTCGAAGTGGGGTCGTTTCAAAAGTTCGAGGCCTTTATGACCCTCATTATCCGCGGGGTAACCCATCTCCTCAAAATAGGCATTTAAGCCCGGCTTATCCGCCACGTTAGTTTTGGCCATAATTCCAATCGCTTCTTCGATGTCAGACCACTTCTTTTTATAGGTGGCATAACGGGCCTCATCAATCAGTCCTAATTCATGACCATATTCGGTAAGTCTAAGGTCGGCATTATCGTGCCTTAAAAGGAGACGATATTCTGCTCGAGAAGAAAGAAGACGATATGGCTCTTCAGTCCCCTTGGTAACGAGGTCATCAATCATGACCCCAATATAGGATTCATTTCGCTTCAAAATGAAGGGCGGTTTTCCTTGGATCCATAGGGCGGCATTGATGCCGGCCATTAAGCCTAAACCACCCGCCTCTTCATAACCCGAAGTTCCACAGATTTGCCCCGCCCCATAAAGGCCATCGTACTTCTTGACTTTAAGGGCGGCATCAAATTGAAGGGGTTTGATTGCATCATACTCAATCTGGTAAGCGTATTTTAAAAGTTCCGCGTGCTCAAGTCCCGGTAAAGAATGAACCATCTCCACCTGGATTTCGTGCGGCATCGCTGTCGAGAACCCCTGGAGATAAATCGACTCACTATTCTCAAATTCGGGTTCAAGGAAAAGCTGGTGACGCGGCTTATCGGCGAAGCGGACAACCTTGCTCTCAATTGAGGGGCAATAACGGGGTCCGACCGAATTGATCGTGCCATTGAACAAGCCCGAATCCGGGAGATGCTCATGAATGATCTTGAGGGTCTCCGGTGTCGTATAAATGAGATAGCACGGCAATTGTTTCGATAAGGGAGTATAAGTTTTGGTCGTGTAGGAAAAAGCGAGATGTTCATCGCTGCCGAGCTGAATTTCGCCCTTGGAAAAGTCGATGGTCGACTTCTTGATCCGAGGGGGAGTTCCGGTCTTCAAACGGAAAATCTCTAGGCCCATATTGGCCAAAGCTTCGGATAAGCCGATCGAAGGTTTCTCGCCATCCGGTCCGCCCGGATGAACGTCCCGGCCGGAGATAATCCGGCCATTCATATAGGTTCCGGTCGTGACAATTACGGCCTTGGAGGTGATGGGATCACCTTCCCGCGTCTTCACGCCAAAAACGGTGTGGCCATCATGAAGAAGGTCCACCACTTCGCATTCTTTGATCGTGAGATTAGGAATTTGATCAAGTAAAGACTGCATGTAGGCCGGATAACCTTTTTTATCCTGCTGACTCCGTAAACACTGAACACCCGGGCCTTTTCCGGTATTGAGCATCTTGATTTGAAGGGGGTGGTGATCGGCGGCGATAGCCATCATGCCACCTAACGCGTCGATTTCTCGAACGACGATTCCCTTCGCCGAACCGCCAATATGCGGATTGCACGGCATATTGGAAATCATCTTTTTGTTGAGGGTGCATAAAAGGACGTGGAGGCCCATATGAGCCCCCGCGGCCGCGGCTTCGACCCCAGCGTGTCCGCCACCAACGACAATGATGTCATAATCGTAAGTCATAAGGTTATCCAATCGATCCGCTCATATCCATTTTGATGAGCTGATTGAGTTCGACTGCGTATTCCATCGGAAGTTCCTTACTAAAGGGTTCAATGAAGCCCATTACGATCATTTGGGTCGCATCTTTTTCGCTTAATCCGCGCGACATCAAATAGAAGAGCTGATCTTCGTTGATCTTTGAGACGGTGGCTTCATGTTCGATAAAGGAGGTCGAATTTCGAATTTCATTGGTCGGAATCGTGTCACTTCTTGAGGCCTCATCGAGGATTAAGGTATCGCACTCGACATGGCTCTTCGCGTTAATCGCACTGGCCTCATGACGAACGGTACCGCGATAATTGGCGACGCCACCCCCGTGGACGATCGACTTCGAAATGATGGTCGAGGAAGTGTCTTTACCCTGATGGATCATCCGGGCTCCCGCATCCTGGTATTGGCCTTTGGCCGCGACGGCAATCGAAATGCAGGTGCCTTTCGCCCGGTCTCCATGGAGGATGCAACCCGGGTATTTCATGTTGACCATCGAACCGATGTTGCCATCGATCCACTCCATTAAACCATCTTCTTCGACTAAGGCCCGCTTGGTCACCAAATTCACAATATTGTTCGACCAATTCTGAACGGTTGAATAACGAACGCGGGCGCCTTTTAGCACCACGATCTCGACGACCGCGGCGTGCAAAGATTCCTTCGAGTAGATCGGGGCAGTGCAGCCTTCGACGTAATGAACATCGGCGCCTTCATCCGCAATAATGAGGGTCCGTTCAAATTGACCGGTCTTCTCGTTATTGATTCGGAAATAGCTTTGAAGCGGCTTATCGAGGTGAACGCCTTTCGGAACATAAATAAAGGAACCGCCCGACCAAACCGCACCATTTAAAGCGCTGAACTTGTTATCGGCGAATGGAACCACAGAATTAAAGTACTTTTTGAAGAGGTCGGGGAACATTTGGAGCGCCATATCCGTCGAGAGGAAAATGACCCCCTTCTCTTTAACCTCAGAAAGCATGTTGTGATAGACGACTTCTGACTCGTATTGAGTCGAAACGCCTGAGAGGTATTTTTGCTCGGCTTCGGGGATGCCTAAACGCGAGAACGTATTCTTGATGGTTTCTGGGACTTCGGACCACGAATTTTCTTCCTTGTTGGACGGGCGGGTAAAGTAGGTATACGAACCGAAGTCAAGGAAGCTTAAATCCGGTCCAAATTTTGGCATCGGCATTTTAAGAAAAGCCCGGTACGATTTTAAGCGGAATTGGAGCATCCAATCAGGTTCATGTTTTAACGCCGAAATTTCCCGGACGATATCCTCGGTCAAACCCTTGCCGGTATTGAGGACAGAAACGTCTTTGTTTTTGAAGCCGTATTTGTACTCGTCATTGATGAATTTTGGAGAGTTCGCCATCTTATTTTTTCTCCTCGGAAATCAGCAATTTTTCCATGGCATCCCACCCGATGGTGGCGCAATGAATTCGGGCGGCTTGTTTGGACGTATTCATAAAGGCAAGCGCTTCATCCAAAACACTAGAATCATAGGGCTCTTCGTGAATCATATGATTGTATTCTGCAATGATTTTTAGTGCATTTGCGGTGTTTTTTCCAATCACCAAATCGCAGAGAATATCGGTGCTAGCCGTCGAAATCGCACAGGCAACTCCCGTCCAGACAGCATCGACGACGACCCCGTCTTTTTCCTTTAAGAAAACATCAATATCATCGATGCAGTTCGTCGAGGCGGAATGCGTGGAAATATACCCGCCCCCATCCGGGGCATGTTTGTGCCGCGGATTCGAGTAGTGATCCATGATAATTTCCCTCATGATTTGAGGGGTGAGTTCAATTGAAGTAGGCATCCAAATAATTCCCTCCATTTTTGACCGCGTTAACTAAGGCGTCGATATCCGCTTTTGTCGTATAGAAATAGAAGGACGCGCGGACGGTCGCAACCACCCCCAAATAATCGATGAGAATTTTGGCACAATGCTGGCCGCTCCGGCAGGCAATTCCTTGGCTGTTCAAATAGGTCGCGGCATCCTGAGCAAAAACGTTCTTAATATTGAAGGTGACAATCCCGGCTTCGCTCTTGGCGTTATAGATGATGACATTGTTCGTTTTTTCGAGTTCTTCCACCGCATACTTTTTGAGCTCTTCTTCATAGGCATTAATGTTATCGAGACCGATCCCCATGATGTAGTCGATCGCGGCCTTAAGACCCATAATGCCTTCAATGTTCTGAGTGCCCGCTTCAAAACGAAGCGGCGGTTCGAGGTAACCCACGTCCCCACACATATCAAATTTGGCATTCATGCCGCCTCCGGTCATGAAGGGATCCATTTTGCAGAGGAGATCGTATTTTCCGTAAAGAACACCGATTCCAGTCGGGCCGCAAAGTTTATGGCCGCTAAAGGCTAAGAAGTCACAATCAATATCCTTCACGTCCGTCTTCATATGAGGAACGGATTGGGCACCATCGGCAACAAGTAAGGCCCCGTATTCATGAACAACTTTAGCCAATTCTTTAAGCGGAGCAATATAGCCCAAAACGTTTGTAATATGCGCCACAGCTACGATTTTCGTCTTCTTGGTGATGGTCTTTTTAAGTGCATCAACGGTGAGGCGACCATCCTTATCGAGCGGAATGTATTTAATGACCGCTCCGGTCATCTCAGCAACTTTGAACCAAGGGAGGACGTTCGAAGCGTGCTCGGCTTGGGTTAAAAGGATCTCATCACCTTTTTTGAGGAATTTAACCCCATAACCAAAAGCGATGAGGTTGATGGATCCCGTCGTGCCGGAAGTAAAAACCACTTCATTAGGTTCGCAGTTAATGAACTTGCCGACAGTCTTTCGCGTTTCCAAAATCTTGTTATCGATATTGAAGCAAAGATCGTAGTCGCCTCGGTGGGAGTTTGAGGTCTCATGAGTGTAGTAACTTTCAACCGCCTGAAGCACGCAGTCCGGCTTAAAGGTAGTCGAAGCATTATCGAGCCAAATTAACGGATGCTTTTGCATCTGGATTTGGTTACGAAACATTGGAAAATCTTGTCTAATTTTTAAAGTATCAATCATACTCAAATTCCTTCCTCAATCGAATCATCGATTTTCTTCATGAGATCTTGATCGCCAAAGTATTGTTCAATCGGTTTAAGGTAGCCTAAGGTAATTAGACGCTTTGCCGTTGGAAGTGGGATCCCTCTCGAGAGGAGATAGAAAAGGTGATCTTCATTGAGGCGACCCACGATCGCCGCGTGGCTAGCATCGACATCATTTTCATCGATCTTAAGAACCGGGCTGCACCGTCCATCGCAAAGCGGATCAAAGACGATGATTTTCGCGGCTTGTCGCGTCACGGTCTTAACCGAGCCTTTTTGAATTTCCGAGACCCCCGTGAACGTTAAATGGGATTCGCCCATCGTGATTCCATAGTTCGACATCTCCGCTTTGGTATGAGGGGCTAAATGAGCGACTGAAGTGTCAAAAACCTTCTTGTCAGAATGGTCGGCAAGGGATGAGAGATGCCAATCGCATTCCGATCCCGGACCTTCGAGGAAAACTTTCAAAACAAATTTGCCTTCACCATTGGAGAAGTCGGCGAACGCTCCGCGAAACGAAGCGTTGGCCGCGACCTTCACGGTGATGGTTGCTCCCGGAAAAGCCGAGAACGCGGCAAGATTTAAAACCAAAGAATCGCCTTCTTTAATTTCGAAGGTAGCATCCTGGATTTGTTCGTTAACTAACGTGACGTTCATGGTTACTTCTTTGAGCCAACAACCGCTTCACGGGTCGCACAAACGCCAATCGAGACCTTGTTCATGGGCTGCTCATCTTTTTCCACTTCAATTCCGAGCTCAGTTTTGATCCACTCATAACCGGTCGTATCGATCTTCTTAATGATTTCCGGGCCACCCGTGACTGCGATTTTGCCATTGATCATGACGGCAACGCGGGTCGGTAAAATCATGTCATAGAGGCGGGCATAGTGAGAGACGACTAAGAAGCCGCGTCCTTTTCCTTGTTCTTCTTTGATCGCGGACGCGACGACTTGCATCGCGTCGACATCGAGACCGGAATCGATCTCGTCAAGCAGAGCGAATTTCGGATCGAGAAGTTTCATCTGAAGGATCTCGTTCCGTTTCTTCTCGCCCCCGGAGAAACCTTCGTTCAAATTCCGGTTGCTCATCTCGAACGGGATTCCCATTTCTTTGTATGTTTTTTGAAGTTTATTGTAGAACTCGAAAAGCGACATCGGTTTTTCGCGGTGAGCGTTCATGGCGGCCTTCAAGAAATCCGCGGAATTCACCCCGGGGATTTCACTCGGATATTGCATCGCTAAAAAGATGCCGGCTTTCGACCGCTGATCGACGCTCATGGCTAAGATATCTTTTTCGTCCAAAGTGATCGAACCTTGGGTCACCGTATAGTTCGGGTTTCCCATGATCGCGGCGAGCAAGGTGCTCTTGCCGTGGCCGTTCGGTCCTAACAAAGCTAAAGTCTCGCCTTCATTCAAAGTCAGATTGACGCCTTTCAGGATTTCTTTGTCCTTCACGGCGACGTGGAGATTCGTAATTTTTAGAACTGACATATTTCTCATTTCCTCGGAGCGCTCCTATTCTATCGAGACGAGATAAGACAAACAACAAAAGTGGTAACTTGGTCCTTTCGGCCCCGACAAAGATATATATCTTTGCCGACCTGCTGGGCTAAATTCGGAGCAAATTAAAGAAAAAACCTACATTTCGTGGGCTAAATACGGCCTTCAAAATCTCCTTGTAACAATACTTGTTAAAGTTTATGATTAACACGCTATGTTCAAGACTAAGGAGGAACCAGTCCTACATATGAAGAAAGCCAAATTTGCCCTGGGACTTGTAGCCGGCCTCGTCGCCACGATGGGTTTAGCCTCGTGCAACGAAACGACCTACAACGAGGGTGTGGTGCTCACATATACGGACAGCCAAGGGAACCGTGTTCAATACACAGCTGCTGAATTATTCGGCAACTATCAAAAGGGCTCCAGCGCTGCCAGCACCGACTTTGAAAAGGTTTATGAACTCTTGATCCGCAAATACTACGCTCAAGACAGTCAAGCCACGGCTTTAGCCGCGATCAACAAGATTGCCCAAAGCGCCGTCAACACGGTCAAGGAAACGGCTGAAACGAACGCTTCGACTAACGGAACGTCCTATGAGGTCGAATTCGAAAAGCTGCTCACCAGCAACAATTGCGAAAACGTCGATGAACTTTTCGACTTGAAGCAATACACCGAAGAAAAAGACGAGTTCGAGCGGAATTATTACGCCGACAACATGGAAGCCATCCGTGATGGCGTCGATTCCACCGGCGCAACCTTCTTCCCGGCTTCGACCACTTATGGTGAAGGCAGCAAGGGCTATCTCCAAGAGAAGATGCCCTACCACGTTCGCCACATCCTGGTGAAAGTCACCGCGGCGAATAACGAGCTCACCGAAGCGACCATCTCCGAAGCGAATGCCAAGAAGATTGGCACCGTCGTCGAAGAATTGGCTGGCCAAGATGCGACCGCTGCGACTCGGACCGATTTTGGTAATATCGCCTTAACCAGTTCCGACGATACTTCCTCGGGCGCCCTCTATGGCGACCTTGGGATGATGGATAAGACCGAAGGCTATGTCAACGAGTTCAAACTCGGTGTCTTTGCTTTCGATACTCTTTATAACCAAAGCGTTACTGATTATCGGACGGCCAATAAAGCCACCCTCACTGCTCCGGATACCGTTAAGCTCCTCAATAACGGCACCGAACAAACCGCGAAGGATTTCTTCACGGCTGGTGAAAGTGATGATAGTGGAGCCTCGACCGGGATCGGACAGATTCCGTATGGCGCCGCCATCGCGTTGATTAAATCCGCCGCTCAAGATGGCTCCGGCCTTGAAAGCAAGCCTAACAAAGGCGCTGAAGTCTACTATCCGCGCAACGTTTTGTTCAACAAGTATTTCAACAAGCACAACATTTGTGTCATTACTCCGAACGAGATCGACTACAACACCAAGACCACTTCGACTTTCTCGAAAGAGACCTTCGATGGTGCTTATAGCGCGACCTATGGTGCCTTACCGGGCTTCAGCACCGATACCACCAATATCCTTCCGGGTTTCGCTCACAACGTCCTCACCGATAGCCAAGGCCAGATCGTCTTGGTCGTCCGGGCTGGTTCCAGTGGCAGCAACTCCTACGAAGGTGTCCACTTCATCACGATTCAACGTTCGGCCTTCGATAAGTATGGCCACTACATTGATTCCGCTAACGGACAATATAAGGAATATACGACCGACCAATCTGCGACCGCGGATATTCCGACCCTTTCTCAGTACTTCACGACCAAGGCCCCGGGCGATGATGGTTATCCGACCTATACCCCGACCAGCGGTTCCGCTACGTTAATGACCACTTACATCAACCTGGTCAAGCAAGACAAGAACAAGTATCTCGATCGTCGCGATAAATTGGTCGAGAAAGTCAAAGGCTACAACAGCAACCTTTCGACCTATATGTTCCAGAGCTTGATTGAATCGCAGAAGATCACTTTCGCGAACCAGGAGATTGGAAATACCATTGCTTCTTATATTAAGGAGAAGCGTGTTAAGAGCACCAGCGATGCGACGACGAGCTGGGAAGACACTTGGCGTACTTACGCCGAATATTTAATCAACCAGAATGCTCAGCGGGCGAAAGGCGTGACGACCGGCAAGGGACCGTTAATCTCGGAAACCTGCGCGATCGGCTACACCAGCAGCGATGCTCAAAACGCTACGGGCGACTGGGCGGTTGGAGGAATCTGCTATGGCAAATAAATTCATGAAGAAGGCGTTAGTCGCATTTGCGATTTTATCCGCCACCACGGTTCTTGCGAGCTGCAACACGATCAAAGCTAAACTTCCGGATTCGGAATATAACAGCAAGATCCTTGAACTCGATGGAATCACTAACAACACCCTCAAACGGATCTACGATGCGGTCGTCACTGAAGGTGACGCCAATAGCGAAGCGGTTCTCAATAACGTCCTGCTCGCTTTAGCCGAAGATCAATTCGGCAGCTTCTACGATCTCAAAGGCATCATCAACGATGACGCGAAGATCACGGCTTTTGTTGCGACCCACGACGTCTATGCTGATTCCGATGCCAGCAAAGCCATCCTCAAGGTCAAATTCTTCTACAATTCGTTGCTCCGTCGGATCAACGAGACCTTCTTTGGCTACACCACCAACAGCACCTATGGAGTTCGCAGTGTCTTCTTTGAAAAGAAGTTCTACGAAGCGGAAAAGGCCGAGCTCTATGATTTAGCGGCCTTGACCACCTATAAAGAAGTCCAGATTGATGGCGCCGATACCGCCGATAACGTCGCGAAATACTTCGCCGACGATTACCTCACGGTCTACAAAGACTACATCAACCGCGCCTTGCTCCCCTCCGTCATGCGGAAGGCGATCATCGAGCAGTATCTCTACACCAAGAACTACGGAACCTTAGGCCGTTCTTACGCCCGCAAGGTTCAGTATGTCGCCTTGGCCGATAGCGATTATCAGACGCACACTGGCAAGCTCGTTACGGCGTTCGCTAAGGACGTCATCAACGTGGCGACCGTTTGTGATACTTACGATCTCAGCTTACTCGGCGACCTCTATAAAGGCTATTTCGATTGGGCCAATATGGATGCGGCGAAGAAAGCCTTGGTCGAGAGCATCTATAGCGATGCCGGCTACGTCCGCTTCACCGCGGCCGATGGCGCGACTGGCGACTTCCTCAACGCCTACAAAGGCACCACTTATGGCGGCTACATCGAAGATTATCTGAAGATCACCGATGATCGTTCCAGCAACGACACCACCATTGAAAAAGACTTCACCGGATCCGGCGCTTATACCAAAGAAGTTGGCATGCAAATCAAACAGCAGGCCCTCATCGCGGTCGACAAGACCACCGATGGTTGGTACACCAGCTCTGGCTTAAGCAGCTTACCGAGCGAACTCAAGACCCGCCTCTTCAAGATCGGCGTCGCCAATGAAGTCGACTCTGGCAAGACCGGCGCACTCGATTATGGCTATTACATCAATAATCATTACTATCTGACCTCGACCGTGTATCAAAGCGACGAGACCAGCACTTCGTTCCCTTATGTCATCTACGACAAGACCACGACCACTTGGTATGTGATCCGGGTTGATGAAGCGGTTAAACTCTCGAAGCTCGCTGAAGGCAGCGGCTCCTACGATGCGATGACCTCGCATAGCGGAACCGATAAGACCTATTGGCCGATCTTCCGTTCGACCGTCGCCTACGAAGTCGCTTATCTGTTAAGCGATACCGACACCTACAAGAAGTCCGCGAACCAATACTATGTTGAGCAAGCGGCGATCGCCTATCACGACGATTACGTCTACAACTATTTCAAGACGACTTTCCCCGATCTCTTCGATTGATCGAAATTCGTCCTATAATGAAGGAGCAAGGCAACTTGCTCCTTTCTTTTAATGGAGGCTTAACCATGAGCGACATCTTCTGCAAAATCATCGCCGGGGAAATCCCGAGCACCAAAGTCTATGAGGACGACGACGTCTTAGCGATTCTCGACATCTCTCAAACGACCCGAGGCCATACCCTGGTCATGCCGAAAAAGCATTACGACAACTTTCTAGCCTGCCCGCCCGAACTGGTCCACAAAGTCTACGATGTGGCGCAGCGGATCGGCCAAGCCGAAGTCGGAATCCTCGGAGCGAAAGGGGTCAACATCCTCACCAATGTCGGCGAAGTTGCCGGCCAAAGCGTCCCCCATTTCCATGTCCACGTGATTCCGCGTTACCTCGGGGGCGAAGGGGGCTTCCAGATTACGATGAAGGGACAAGATACCTCGAAGATGGACTTACCCTTATTAGCCTCGTCGATTCATAAAGCTCTCGTGAAGTAAAAGAAACGCGCCTACGCGCGCGCAAAGAAAAAGGTGGCTCAGTTATCCTGAACCACCTTATTTTCGTTCCTAGGGCCTTATTTCTTGGTGTAGAGAGGCAAATAGAAGTAACGATCATCCATCGTGAAGATCTTCTGGGTGAATTCACCAGGATTGACCCCCTCGTAGGCTTTATCAAGTATCATCATCTTCGCATCCATATCGTCGATCATCGATAAGGCCAGCGCCTCACGGGTGAGCGGCGGGACGGGGGAACCGAATTCGGGTTTGCTATGATGAGAAAGGACCATGTGTTCCATAATGACTGGGATTTCGCCGGTCATATTGAGTTCCTTGGCCGCTTCGCGGATTTCGGCTTGCATGATCGAGATGTGACCTAATAGTTTTCCTTCGAGGGTGAACTGAGTCGCGACCGGACCCGAAAGCTCGATCGTCTTTCCGATATCATGGATCAAGGTGCCGGCAACGAGGACATCGCGGTTCAAGGACGGATAGATTTGGCAGACTTTTTCCGCTAGATCCGCCATGGTGAGCGAATGGTAGAGCAAACCGGAGACATAGTTATGGTGATTGCGGACCGCGGCGGGCCAATCGATATAGGTCGCCCGGAATTTCTTCACGAGGTAATTGGTGAGCTTGCTCACGTCTTCGTTTTTAAAAGAGGCGAGATAAGCATCAAGTTTGGCTTCCAAGTCCTTTTTTGGAACTGGGGCCGAGGGGACGAAACGGGCGAAGTCGATGTTGTCACTCAAGATCTTCTCGCCTTGGATGACCTTCAGCTGAAGCTTCTGGTTATAGAGGAGAACCTCCGCTTCCAAATTCACGATGTTTCCGGTCACAAAGGTCGTTAAATCTTCGGGGGCATAGTCCCAAAGTTTAGCCTCGATCGAGCCGGTCGCATCCTGAAAAACGATCGTCAGATAATTCTTTGAGTTCGAAGTGACCCCTTTTTTGACATCGGTGACCAAGAACTGGCCATAGACATGCTCGCCGTCTTCAAGTTCCGCGACAGTCTTCATAATTTCTCCTTTTCTTGCAAATGATGGATATCGTCATAACGATAGCCTTTGCCAATCAAATAAGCAAAGATTCGGCGCGAGAGATCATAGCCGGTGTATTTTCGGCTATATCGGGTCTTGGCGAGTTCATAGTCCCGGGCCAGCCGAAGCTGCTCGGCTTTCGGATCGTTCGGAGTTAAGAACTGGCAGGCCTCTTCCGCGACATCTTCATCGAATCCTCGAATCATCAACGCCTCGACCGACTTTTGCTTCTTGTGGCCATTGGGGACTCGCGAGTTCTTTTTATCGAGGAGGCTCACATAACGTTTGGCTTTATCAAGTTCCTTCGCCCGCGGGAAAGAAAGCGATTCGATAATCGCATTGGGGATCCCGCGTTTATGGAGTTCATAAACCACGCGGCGTTTGCCATAAAGCCGGAGGTCGGCTAAATCATCGGCGAAACTTTTGGCGAAGAGGGTGTCATCGATTAAGCCCTGTTTCTTCAGTTTGAAGAGGATCTTCCGCGATTGCTCGAGGTCGGCTCCTTTGTCCCAAAGTTTCTTCCGAAGATCGTGTTCCGAATAAGCTTCGTGAGCCAATAACTTCATCGCATAAGAAAGAAGTTCGTCGAGCGAAGCAGCATCGAGAAGCTCTCGCATTTCCAGGGCCGTGACTTCCTTGCCTTCATAAAGATGGAAGTCGGTGAACGCATTTTCGGAGAGAGTGATCTTTTTCGCCGAGGCGAAATGAAGGGTAGCGTGCCCCTTCTTTTTTAGGCTGATCTTCGTAATGACATCATTACCAGTTCTTTTTGTTGGCACGTTGGTATACCTCGATTATGTTTTGATAGAAATGTTCCATCGAATAGACATCGATCGCTTGGAAGGCATTCGCTTGAATCGTCTTTTTGACTTGAGGGGATAAGGCGATCACGTTCGCGAGTTTCTCTTTGAAGTCCTCTTCATCGTAGAAGAAATAGCCGGTCTTGCCGTCCGAGATCGTCCCTTGGAGGTTATCGTCATAACGGGCAAGAACGACGAGCCCGGCCGCCATCGCCTCCATGAAGGTGAGACCTTGAGTTTCGGTGATCGAAGCCGAAACAAAGCAATCCCCTAAGGCGTAATAACGCTGAATCTGATCGGGCTTGACCGCCCCCGAGAAGACAACGTGGTCCCCGACTCCTAAAGAAGCAGCGAGGGCTTTGAGGTCTTCTAAGGCCGGACCCCCACCGACGATCAGCATCTTCGTTGGGACTTTGGGGCCGCTCTTTAAGAAGTCAGCGTAGCCGCGTAGGCAGACGTCGATCGACTTTTCCTTAGCAACTCTTCCGAGCGATAACACTACGAAATCCTTGGTGGAAATGCCAAACGAGGCTTTTAAAGAGGCAACATCATTATGATCAACCATCTTGGGTGAGAACTTCGAGAATTCGATCCCGGTCGGGATGACATTGATGTAAGAATCGACGCCGATCGCGCGAAGATAATCCTTAATCTTTTCGGAGGGGGCAATTAATTCGGTCACCCGGTCGGATTTGGCCCGGACATAATAACGGACGACGTTGCGGGCGAAGCGCTCGAAGTGGCCTTTGGTCGCGTAATAGGTGTAGTCTTCGTACATCGTGTGGTAGGTGTAAACCCGAGCGGACCGTAATCTTGAAGCGACGATATTTCCAAAGATCCCGATGCCGGCGTCGGTCTGAACGTGGACGATATCCGGCTTGAATTTCACCAGGAGATCGTAGGCTTCTTGGTTAAAGACCCCGGCGGCCCGATAGCCATACAGATGCTTCAATTCAGCGCCAGGGATTCGAATCGTCTCGCCATCGAAGGTGACTTTTTTGCTGAAAGGATTGGTCGTCACCACCACGACGTTATGGCCATGTTCATGCAGCACTTTCCGCAAGTTAAAGGTCGAGGTCGCAACGCCGTTGATCTCGGGCGGATAAGTGTCGGAAAATAATGCGATGTTCATGGTTAGTTATCGATGTCGATGGTGCCCCATTCGTCCTCTTGTTTCTTCTTGGACTTCCGGTTCTCTTTTATTTTAGCCATTTTCATGGTGGGGTCGGTGTCGTCCTTCGGAGCGGGCTCATCATGGTGACGGCTCCGGAGAGCTTGGGTCGATTCTTCAATCTTCTTTTGAATCTCTTTGCGCGAAAGCTGACGAGTTTCAAACATCGTATCGGCCGAGCGTTTCCGTTCATCGAAAGTTTCGAGCTGTAAGTTCACGAAAGTCTGACGGTTCGCATAATGAATCGCCTCTTTCGGACGGCTCCGATAGAGGGCGCTCACTAAGCCCGAAACCAAAAGGACCAAGTGGTAAGTCGCGGTCCGCCAAAGGATTTGAGCGGCCTTAATAACCCCATCGTTCTGGTTGTAGAAATTGAAGAACAGGTAATAGAAGAAGTATTCGGAAACACCGGCGCTTCCTGGTAACGGAATCAATCCGGTGACCATTTGGTGGAAGGACGAAAGGAAGGCGGCACGGAAAAGCATGGTGATATGGAAACTGGAATCCGTGTAGGCCTTTAAAGCCAGTCCGGCGAAATACGGGATGCTGTTCCGCATCAAGATCACCAGCAAGAAAAGGAAAACGATGAGGAGGGTGACGGGGATATTGGCCTGAAGACGTCGAAGCTCGATCTTGAAGTTTTCGACTTGAACGCGCAGGTTCTCTCGCATTTGGTCGGGCTTCTTGATCAAGTGGATTTTTCCCAAGAATCCAATCACGTAGTGGAGGATGAAGTTATGGAACTTGTGGGAGAAGCTCATGAGGTAGAGCAAAACAATAACCGAGAGGTTAAGACCGAAACCGATGATGATTAACGGCAGAATGGGGATCGACCAGGTACCGATATCGAGGGACTTGATGGAAAGGATGGTTTGAGATTCGAAGGCAAGGGCGACAATATCGAAGAAAATCAACGCGACCTGATAAAGAATGAACCACATCACCATGATGGAGGCGGCGTTGCTGACTTGAATCCCCTGCTGCTTCAAGGTGTAGGCCTGCATGACTTGACCGCCGCTCGAGGACGGAGTGACATCGTTATAGAAGGCCCCGATCAAAGAGTTGGCTAAGCCTTGGTGGAAATGATAATGCCGGGTATAAAGCCGGCAGAAGATTTTGATAATGAGGCCTTCGACGCAATAGGAGCCGGCCACGATCAAAACGATCACTAAAATCCACGGAAGCGAGGCACCCCGAATCGCCGCTGTGACTTGGTCGAAAGAATTCCATAGCGAAATCGCTAGGGAAAGGCCGGTCGCAATCAAAACGATCAAGATGTAGATGATGTACTTGATGTTTTGGTTTTTCTTTTTTTTCGGCGTTTCCGTCGTTTGGGTGCTATCCATTAAAGTTGTGACAGGGCTATTCTAGCCCATGTCACACGCGAAAGGAAATGCCTTTCCATAGCCGAAGCAAAATCGGAGAGAAAACCTAAAGGTTTTAGGCCTTGAGGAACGTTGTGACGGTAATTTCGGCGTTGCAAAGGACCCGGAACGGCATCGAATACGAGTACCCCAAACCTCGGCTCACAATCATTGAAGTTGGCTTTTCTTGGTAATAACCAACGAAGTGTTTCGGGAAAAACTGGTTGACCGTAAATGGGGTCCAAGTGAAGCCCATTTGGTTCCCGTGAGTGTGGCCGGAATAAACCAAATCGTAGCCATGGTTTTTGTAGAGAGAATAGAGCTCGGGCCGGTGGGAAAGAAGAATGTTCAATTTTGAAGAATCAAACCCGTTATCGAGGGTGGTAAGTTGAGCCTTCACATCCCCTTCGCAGGGATAAAGATAACCATGGTCGCTTTCGACAAAGGCGGGATCGCGCAATCCCGAGATCGTTAAACCGGCAATCGGTTCATAACGGGTCGTTTCAGCGTTGATGACCCCATATTGGTTCATGTAGTTCATTAAAGTCAGGGTTCGACCCTTCTTTTCGTAACCCTCATGATTGCCCGAAACATAATACACGGGGTAGCTCTTTTGCTGGCAATGTTCAAATAAAGCGATCAGATTTTCATAACTCTTGGTATGGCTATCGATCAGGTCGCCGGTGCAGACGACGAGATTGGGATTTGCCACATCGATCGCGCTCAATAAATCCGTGTTCCGATAATGAACGCCATGGTTATGGACGTCACTCACTTGAACGATTTTGTAACCATTCATTGCCGCGGTCACTTTGCTCGATTGATAGGAATAGTTCGTCGTTGAGAACTCATCGGTGTTGCAAAGCTGGAGCACCGTCAAAGATATCGCAATGGTTCCAAGAATATAAGCGATGATCCGGACGAAGCGTTTCATGTCGTCCATTATAACCTAAGGAAAGGAGATTACTTCTTTCCGTTTTGGTCTAGAATAAAAAACATGGCTACCCCCACAAAGAAAAGTCCGCGGAATTATTGGATTGATTTGGTCCGGCTGATCATGGCCATTTTCGTCATTGGAATCCACGCGTCGCGCAAAGCGTCGTTCGCTGAGGGCCCCTACCAATGGATTACGATTGCCAATCCGACCCTATTCCGCACCGCGGTCCCTTTCTTCTTCCTTTGCAGTGCTTTCTTCACCTACAAAATTTTTCTTGAACATAACCGCGATCCGAAAGTCTTCTTCAAAGCGGCGCTCCGCTACTTCATCCTCTATACGTTCTGGATCATTGTCTTTATTCCGACGACCTTAAAAGAAACGTATTTTGGAACCGGCAAAGCTCCGGGAGCCTATGCTCTTTGGTTCATTCAAGAGTTCTTTTTGAACTCGCCGATTCCGGTCTTCTGGTTCTTAAGAGCCTGCGCCTACGGTCTAGCGGTTTTAGGGTTATTGGCCTTACTGAAAATCAAACCGATCTACGTTCTACCCTTCGCAATCGTCTTCTACATCTACGGGGCCTATGGCGACACCTACTATGGCTTGCTCAACGATTATTTGCTGCCCTACTACAATAACTTCCTCACCACCTTTTACACGACCCGTGACATGATTTTCTTCGGTTTGCCTTTGCTCATTATCGGGGCGGAGATCGCCGAACTCTACGCGAACAAGCAGCCTTCAATTGCCCTTGGAATCATCATGGCGATACTGGCCGCTATTTCGCTTTATCTCCTCTACCTTGAAGTCCACTATCTGATAACCAGTACCAAGATGAAAGACTACAACATCTGCCTTTCGCTCCTCCTATTTGAGCCTTGCTTCTTTATCGCCCTTTTAAGCATTCGAACCCCCTTCCCTGCCCGAATCGGAAAATACTTCGGGCCGGTTTCTTCGCTCCTCTATCTCACCCATATCGCTTGGCGGGATTTCTATGAAGATCTCTATATCGGTAACAAAGCGATGCTAACGAACTTGAATGCCAAATTCGCCTTCACCTTGGGCTGCACCTTTCTCTTTGCTCTTCTCATCCTTTATCTCACGAGACATTGGAAACTCAGCCGTTGGTTCTACTAATCGACAGGATAAAAAAGAGTGAGGCGCCAAGGAATAGCGTCTCACTCGAATGGATAGTAGCAATTTCTAGCCCTTCACGGCCCCTTCGGTCATCCCTTTGATGATGAAGCGGCTGAAGAGGAGATAGATGATGAGAAGCGGCACGATCGAAACGGCGACCAGCATGTAGACTTTGCCTAAGTCGAAGCTCGAAGGATCGCTCGATTTCACTGCCGCGATAATGAGCGGTAACGTCTTCTGACCATCTTTGCTGATCAATAGGGCCGGGATGAAATAGTTGTTCCACGAACCGACGAAGGTGAAGATGAACTGAATCGCAATAGCCGGCTTCATTAGGGGCAGGACGATCCGATGGAAGATCCCAAGCTCGCTGCAACCATCGACCCGGGCTGCTTCGACGAGTTCGAACGGAAGGATCGACTCCATGTATTGGTTAATGTAGAAGAAGACGACGGGAGAAGCGATCGAAGGAATGATGAGCGGCCACAGTTCGTTGAGCGATTTCCATTGCCGCATCATCGTCACGAAGCCTAAGGCCGAGACCTGGGTCGGAATCATCATGATCAGCATGATGAAGGTGAAAAGGAGTCCTCTGAATTTGAAGCGGTAGACGTTAAAGGCATAGGCGGTCAACGAAGAGAAATAGCAAGTGAGAACCGCGGTACAAGTCGAAACGATCAACGAGTTCTTTAAGGCAGTTCCGACCGGGAGGTGGACATCCTTGAAGCATTTGTCCCAGTTCTCGGCAAAGCTGTTGCCAAACCACCAGGAGAAGCCATTCGCACTGAGATCGCCATGGCTCCGGGTCATGTTGACCAGCAAGGTGCAAATCGGCATCAAGCAAAGCAAAGCGAGAAGAATAAGGAAGGTGTACCAAAGAATCCGTTTGATGAGGAGCTGAACCTTCATGCTCTTGCTGAGACGCTGCGGTAATGCAAAAGTGGCCATAATTAGCGTCCCTCCTCTTCATGAGAAACCGGTCCAGTCGGGCGGGCCAACGCCATCTCGGCGATCGTATCGGGGCACCCCGCGTATTCTTTCCAGCGGCGTTTCCGGCATTTGATCGTATCCTTTTCGGCGTTGTATTTCGGGTGCATCGTCTTATAGACCGTGAAGGATAAGACGGCGGTGACGAGGAACATCAGCATCGAAAGCGCGCCGGCTTGGCCATAGTTCTTCTTATCGGCAATTAAGCTATAAAGATACATCATGAGAGTGTAGGCCGAAGATTGGGGGCCCCCACTGGTGGAAGTGAAAATCTGAGCGACATCGAAGAGCTGAATTCCCCCGATCATCGAGGTGATGAAGACATAGACGAAAATCGGTTTCAGAAGCGGCATCGTGATTTTGCGGAAGACCGTGATGGAACTCGCCCCATCGAGGGTGGCTGATTCGAAGATCGATTGGTCGATCCCCATGACGCCCGCCATCAATAACAAGGTGGTGTTGCCAAACCACATCACGAAATCCAAGAAAGAAATAATCAAGCGGGTTTGCCAGGTGGAAGAGCTCACTTCAAGCGGTTCGCTGATCCAGCCCCAAGAGAGTAAGACGCTCGAAACCGGGCCGCTGCGGGCGAAGATCATTTGGAACAACATACCAAAGGCCGCGGCCATGATCAGGTTCGGCATGTAATAGACGGTTTTAAAGAAGCCTTGGAAACGCAGTTTCAGCCGCACGTCAGTGAAGAGGACCGCCAGAAGTAACGACACGATGATTTGAGGAATGAAACCCATGACCCAAATCAACATGGTGTTGAGCGTGTAGTAGCCTAAATCGGAAATCGTCATGGTTCCAAGTCGAATCCCGAAGAAATAGAAGGTCCGGGGCGTCGATTGCTGGAAAAGATAGACGTAGTTACTGAAGCCAGCCCAAGTCGGTCCGACCGTATCCAGCTGATCCTCGTAATAGGTGTACCAAGAATAATGAAGGGTCTGGAACAAAGGGATGAAGGAGAAGAGCAAGAAGGCCACCATGAAAGGGATTAAGAAGATATAGCCCCATTTGGCATAATGGACATGCCCGGGGATGATCTTTCCGTTTTTATCCAGTTTCATGGTGGACTCCTTTCCTTTTAATGAATGAGCGGGGATGGCTTTAGGGGCCACCCCCGCCCGATCACTCTTCAATCAAAATCAGAGAGTGACGTTATCGAAGCTCGAATCGTAGGTCAAACCGGTGTATTTAGCATTCAGTTTGGTCTTGAAGGCGGCGATCGCATCGGCTAAGGTCGCAGTCGTGCCATTGAAGAAGTCCTTCATCGCACCCTGCATCTGCTCGTTGCAGCCTTGGTCATAAGCGCAAGCGTTCTTCATATCGATCTTGGCCGCGCTCTCTTTGAAGAGGGCGATGTGGTTTTGTCCACCCAAGAAGTCGGAACCATAAGTCTTATCGGCAGCGATGGCATTCATCGCCGGGATGTTGTTGGTGTAGTCCTGAGTCTTGCGAGTGATCTTATCAGCAATCTCTTGGTTGCAGGTCATCTTTTGCATGATGTCCTTAACCTTGCCAATGTTGTCGGATCCTTTCGCACCGCAGAGCCAGCTGCCGCCCCAATACCAGGAAGCAGGTCCTTGGCAGACCGCGTAGTCGCCATAGAGGGATTTGGTCACGTCGCTGACGTTGCCGAGCTTATCCGGATCAGCGTTGCCAGCGAGGGTGAAGTTAATGCCCCAAGTGCTGTAGAAGTAGCCGAAGACTTTGTCGCCTTTCGGCCCTTGGTTCTTTTGCCACTGGGCATCCCAGAGCGAAGTCCCATCGTTGTACTTCTTATCCGTGTAGTCTTTAGTGGCTTTGATCCAGCTCTTGATTTGATCATCGAGGTGGACGACCTTGTTGGAATCGACCCAAGGTTTCGCCATGTTGTTCGAATAGACACGGTAGGCATCATCGTAGCCCGAGAGCATGAAGACACCTTTGGCTTTCGCTTGGGCAGCCACAGCATTGAATTTGTCCCAATCGCTTAAGGCAGCCTGAACGGTGACCGGGTCATCCGATCCTAAGACTTCTTTGGCAAGATCGCGACGGTACGCATACAGCCCCGGGGTCGCTTGCCAGCTGACGGCCTTTAATTTGCCATCAACGGTGCAGATGTCCTTCGTGTATTGATACATGTTGGAGACATCGCTGTCGGAGAGTCCGACGTCGGCCTTCACATCGAGCGAATAGCTGCTCGCGGTGTACTTGGTCGCATAGTCGGCCTCGATGAGGAACATATCGACCTTGTCGTCAGCAGCCGCGTCGCCTTGGGCTTTCAGATCAGCGTCGAGTTTGGTCTGATAACCGTTGTTGTCGTTCGCGGTGATGAGGAAGTTCACACGAGTTCCATCTTTCAGGAGATCGTATGAAGTGCCGCCCTCAGTGACGGTCTTATCGAAGTCCGGATAGAAGGCTTCGAAGCGTTGCTGGAATTCGTTGTTCCAGCACTCGATGTTGATCACCTTGCCTTCAGGGGCAGATGAGGTGCTGTTACCGCAGCCAGCTAACGATAGGAGACTGGCAACAGTAATCACAGACAAAGCTAACATTGATTTTTTCATAGAATAATTTGTTATTCCTCCTTTCAATGTGTTGCTTATGCTTATCCGCCCCTACAAAGCGGCTATAGCCTTAATGGTGCCACCTTCTTGCAGATGGCCGCTGACGGTAATTTGTTCCGGAACAAAAGTCTCCGGGTGCTCGATCCGCTCGATGAGTTTGGAAGCCGCCAATCTTCCAATCATGTCGCTGCCTTGGCAATACGTCGTAAGAATCGGCTCGAACATCCGCGATAAAGCGATGCCGTCATAGCCGGCGATAGAGATCTTGTTAAGTTCCGAATTGACGAGGCGCGAGGAGACAATGGTCGCCACCGCCGAAACGTCATCGGGAAGAATGAGGCAAGTCGGGGTTTCCGGAAGCTTTGCAATTTCATTGACACATTTGGAAACCGTGGCTGGATCATGGTAAACCGCACTTTGGATAAAGCCATCGGGAATCTCGAGTCCAAGCTTTCCGCATTCGCGGATGAAGCCAGCGAGCCGCTTCTTAGTGACATCCGTGTCTTCACCATGGATGAAAGCGATCTTGCGATGGCCGAGCCGATAGGCATATTCAACAAGGGAAGCCACGCCGTTATCGTTATCCGATAAGATCGCGGTGCAGCCGTTATAGACATAATCGATCGTGACGACAGGGATTCCCGACTTCGCTAATTCGATCACGGCCGGGGCTTCGAAGTCGACCGAAGCAATCACAACCCCATCGATTCCGCGCGAACGGACGCTCTCAACATAAGAGATTGGCTTATCATTCGCCATGTTTTCCGAGGCGATGAAGGTTAAATCGTAACCGTGCTTCTCCGCTTCGCGTTTCACCGACTCCAAGATCATCGAGAAGTATTCGTGGGTGAGACCCGAAGCCGTCTTATCGATAAATAAGACCCCGATCGTGAAACTCTTTCTCATCTTAAGAGAACGAGCGTTCGCGTTGGGGACATATCCTAATTCATCCGCGGCCTTACGAACCCGGAGAACCGTACTATCAGGAATTTCGTGGGAGCCATTGAGCGCTTTCGAAACCGTCGCAATGCTTAAACCGCACCGAGCAGCAATATCGCTGATTCTGGTCATGCCCAATTGCCTCCTTTCAACGAAATCGTTTTCGCGGTTCCATAATAGACCCGACTTTTTGGGTTCGTCAAGGGTCCAATGTAAGGGCTTACAAATTTGCGAAAATGATTTTCGTAGAATTGACATACGTTTTTCGCGGTTTTTTTCGTGAAAAAATTTTTTAGTGGCCTTGTTTTTGCCGTATCCATGCTTAAAATGGGTGACGTTGGCGAAAACGTTTAAGTTCTTAGTTAACAGCCTGTTATTACTTCTTTGTAAAGACATTTTAAGGATTAAGAACGCCCACACGCGTAGAAAGGAGGTCAAAATGAAGTACGGAAGTTTCGATGACGCAAATAAAGAATACTTAATTTCGACTCCATTGACCCCTTCGCCCTGGATCAACTATCTCGGCGATGAAAAATTCTTCTCTTTGATCTCCAATACCGCGGGTGGATACAGTTTCTATCAAGATGCAAAATTTCGTCGGATCACACGTTATCGGTATAACGACGTTCCAGCCGATATGGATGGCCGCCACTTCTACATCAAAGAAGGAAATAGCATCTGGTCTCCAACCTTCTTACCCGCGAAGACTCCCTTAGATTTCTATGAATGCCGCCATGGCCTTGGCTATAGCGTCTTCGCTGGCCGTCTCCACGATCTTGAAGCTAAACTCACTTGCTTTGTCCCTTTAGGCGGAGCTTGCGAAATTCAAGAGATGGCCCTGACCAACCAGTCCAAAGAAACCAAGCATTTCTCCTTATTCGCCCAAATCGAATGGTGCTTATGGAATGCCTCGGATGATGGCGAAAACTTCCAGCGGAACCTTTCGACCGGCGAAGTCGAATGCTTCGACGGGGTCATCTATCACAAGACCGAATATCGGGAACGTCGGAATCATTACGCCTTCTATTACGTGAATGCCCACTGCTCTCATTTTGAATCTGATCGCGATCATTTCTTAGGCCAAAATCGTGGCTATGAGGCCCCGCTTCAAGTCGAAGAAGGGAAACTAGGGGATTATGTCGCCTCCGGTTGGCACCCGATCGCCGCTCACCAAATCGATCTTGTTTTAAAACCAGGAGAAACCAAGAAATTGGTCTATATCCTCGGTTATGTTGAAGTCGATCCCGATCATAAGTTCACCAGCCTTAATGTCATAAATAAGGCCCCCGCGGAAGCGTTAATCGCCAAGTTCAACACCGCGGAGAAAGCGGAAACCGCCTTAAGAGAGTTAAAAGAACACTGGAGCAAATTGCTCGAGACTTTCCACGCTGAAACGGATGACGCCAAACTCGACCGGATGGCCAATATTTGGAACCAATACCAATGCATGGTCACCTATTTGATGTCGCGTTCCGCCTCCTACTACGAATCGGGAATCGGACGTGGGATGGGTTTCCGCGATAGCTGCCAAGACCTCTTGGGCTTTGTCCACTTGATCCCGGAAAAAGCGAAGCAGCGCATCATCGATATCGCTTCGATCCAAAAGAAAGACGGTTCCACGTATCACCAATATCAGCCCCTAACCAAACGGGGCAATGCCGATATCGGATCGGGCTTCAATGACGATCCGCTTTGGCTCATCGCTGCTTCGGCGGCTTATCTGAAAGAGACCGGGGACTATTCGCTCCTTTCAATTCCGGTCCCTTTCGATAATGAAAAAGGAAGCGAGGTCCCTTTATGGGACCATCTCACCGCTTCCGTCGGTTTCACGATGAGTCATCGCGGTCCCCATGGATTACCGCTCATCGGTCGAGCCGATTGGAATGACTGCTTAAATCTCAATTGCTTTAGCCATACCCCAGGCGAATCCTTCCAGACCACCGCCAATAAAGAAACGGGAATCGCGGAATCGGTCTTTATCGCCGGCATGTTTGTGAAGTATGGCAAAGAATACGCCGAAATCGCGAAGATGATCGGAAAGAATGAACAAGCTAATGCCGTCTTAAAAGCCGTGGCGGAAATCGAAGAAGCCACGATCAAGGATGGCTGGGACGGTTCTTACTTCTTAAGAGCCTATGACGGTTATGGCCATAAAGTCGGCTCGAAGAGCTGCCCCGAGGGCCAGATCTTCATCGAACCTCAAGGCTTCTGCGTGATGGCAGGAATCGGGCACGATTTAGGTTACGGCCATCAAGCCCTCGCCTCGAGCGAAGCCTTATTAGGCAATAAGTACGGGCTGGAGTTGCTCCATCCTTGCTACACCGTCTACCACGAAGAGCTCGGTGAGATCTCCTCCTATCCGCCCGGATATAAAGAGAACGGAGCCGTCTTCAATCACAATAACCCCTGGGTGGTGATCGCCCATTGCGTTGAAGGCGAATCGAAAGAAGCCTTCGCCCTCTATAAAAAGAACGCCCCCGCGTATATCGAAAACGAATCGGACGTCCATTACACCGAACCCTATGTCTACTCGCAGATGATTGCAGGACGCGATGCCAAAAACTACGGTCAAGCCAAGAACTCTTGGCTCAGCGGTTCCGCCACCTGGAGCTTCGTCGCCTTAAGCCAATATCTCCTCGGGGTCCGTCCGGACTTCCAAGGGCTCATCATCGATCCTCATCTTCCGAGTTCGGAATTCCCCAAATTGGAGATCACTCGGATCTTCCGAGGAAACACCTACCACATTCATATTGATAACACCGTCACCCACCCCACGCTTTACGTTAATGGCAAAGCATTGGAAGGTCGACTCATCCCGTTCGCTCCTAGCGCAAAACCGCTAGAGGTTGAACTCCGTTAATCTTGGTCGAGGCCCGCTTCGAGTTCCCTACAAACCCGGGGCGGGTTTTGATATGTCTTTTTAGAAGCTAAACGCGGAATTCACCCATTCATAGAAAAGTCCATGGGTCCCTAATTGCAATCCATTGAAGCTGTTGAAGGCGATTGAGAAGCAAAGAACGATCGCGAATAAACTCCCAGCGGTCAAAAGAGGATAGGAAATCAGCTTGGCAAGACGAACCCGATCCCAGTCCGAGAGAACTTTGATGAGAATCGCTAAGGAAGCTAAACTCGCTAACGGCCAGATCCCCATCGTGTAACGGGGGCAAGTTCCCCCGAGACAATAGATGCTGATAGAGGTGATAATCGCGGCAAAAGGAAGAAGGACGTACATCGTTTTTTGCTCCCAGCCCTTCGCGTATTTGATGGCGAAAGGAAGTAAACCCACACCCCAAAAGAAGGGGTTAACGAGGAGGCCGATTGCCCCGACATCATAAGGATGGGTGTCGACGTTGGTCTTCCAAATCTTCGTGGTGAAATAAGGGAAATCACTTTGAGCGTTGGGCAACGCAAGCCAATAATGGGCGAACGCTCCCAGAATCCCTTTCGGGCAAAAACCTTGGGCCGAAGGATCGAGGGCGGTTAATTGATAATCCTGTCCAAACTCGAGGACCTTCCCATAACGAAGAACGTTATAAGAAATAAGAAGGCCCGCTCCCGCAAGAAGAATCACCAGCATCGGAACGAAATCCAGGAACCGTTTCCCGACGGTTTTATCTTTTAGGAAGAAAATCTTGAGGAATAGGGGCGCGCTAAAAAGAAGCACCACCGCGAGGTCGGGTCTTGAGGCCACCAACGCGACAAAGAAAAAGCCGGCGAGCCCAAGATAGAGCATCCGAAGTTGACTCCGCGAATAGGCGGTTAAGGCCATCCCAAAGAACCAGAGGGCGAAGGTTAGGCCGTAAGCAAAGGGCAAGACATATTTCCAATCGGTGAGGCGGTAGGCGATGAAGTTGAGGGTGAGGGAAGAAAACCAAGCCACGACCACAAGGAAGGTCCACATCGGCCAGGGAAGACGGTTCCCACTTAATTCGCGGAGCCGTAACGCCACATAAATGAGGCCCGCGGTATCGGCAATCATGGCAACGACTTCAAGGAAGAGGCCGGTCGGGACCATTCCGGTGAGCCAATAGACCGGGAACATCACTAGAAGCACCGGGGCCGGTCCGAAATAGCAATAGTAATGGCCGTCATAGTAGGCGGTATCCCAAAGATAGGAAACGCCCGCGTTCTTCCGCTGCCAATAATCATAGGGGTTAGCCAAAGTCGCCAGTTTAGGATCGGGAACATCATCGAGATAAAGATGACCCTCTTTGAAGGCTTGGAATAAGTTGTAGTACAGGAAGGGGTTGCTATTTTTATCGGATTCTTGGAATGGGTAGGTCGTGAAATAGGAGCTGGAGTTCAAACTCGCATAGACGATGAAAACGAGCAAGGCAATCGTCACCCCAATTCCTAAGCTCCAATAAGGATTCCATTTCGATTTGGCTGGGGATTGGGTATGGTTTTTGATCATTTCAGGGATTTTGAAGCCGAAGATGAAAAGCAAGCTCAACCCGAAATAACGAAGGGGCGAGAAGACGAAGTTCGCGCTCGTAAAGGCGTTGCGGTTAAAGATGAAGAGCTCCAAAACGAGGATGGCTAAAAGCAGACCATTTCGGATTTGTTCGACTCGAGAAAGCCGGGGGAAATGGTGATTGGCTTTGATTGAGAGAACAATCTTTCGAGGGGAGAGATAAAGAATGAAGGCATCGACCCCTAAAAAGAACCAGAACGCGGTCGGATCGCTATAGCTTCGATAACCGAAGACCAATAGCAAAGCGAAAAGATAGTTGAGAAGAGTGAGACCGCTCGCAATCGCGCCTTCAAGAAGGGCCTCTTGGTCAAGCGTAAGAACCCGGATTTTTTTCTTCAGGAGCCCGAAATAAAGAAACGCGAAGGTACCAAGGCAAAACGGAATGATGAAGGCCAAAATCCAAACCACGGCTCCTATGCTACTCCGCTTCGAGGGAAAAAGAAAAAGATTATCCTGCATCTTTTAACTTGGCTTCCCCCTTGGGGGAAATTACGGCACGTTCTATAATCATGGGGATGTTAAAACGCCTCACGATCACCAACTTCGCTATCATCGAGAACATCGATTGTTCCTTCAAGGAAGGTTTCACGGTTTTAACCGGCGAGACCGGCGCAGGCAAAAGCCTCGTCATCGATTCTTTGTCGCTCCTCCTCGGGGCTAGAGCCTCAAGTGAACTGATTCGGGCGGGCCAAGATAATGCGACCATCGTGGGTCAATTTGAACTCCACAATCCCCAGCTCGATGCGATTTTGCTCGGCCTCAATGTCCCGAGCCAAGCTGGCCAAATCACGATTGAACGGATGATTGGCCGGACCCGAAGCAACATCAAAGTCAATGGGACTTCCATCAGCCTCAACGATCTCAACAAGATTGCCAAATACCTCGCCGATATCCATAACCAATTCGATTTTGAGAAGATCCTAAATCCCGATAACTATTTGGAGATTATCGATGGCTTTTCCTACGAGCTCACCGCGAACTATAAAAAAGATTACGGGGCGTTTCTATTAGACTACAAGGCCAAGAAAGCTGACTATGAAGCTCTCATGGCCAAGAAAGCCAAGCTCGACTCGGATCGCGATTTCTACGAGTACCAATATAAGGAACTGAAAGCCGCGGACTTAAAGGAAGGCGAAGAAGAGGCGATCACCTCCGAGATTTCCCTCCTCAACAACTACGACAAGATCTATTCGATTTCGGAGCAGGCCGATCAAATTATCCATGAAGACTTCATCGACCGGCTCTACGAGCTCAACAAGCTCTTAGCAAAACTCGCGGAATATCAACCCCAGTACAAGGAAAGCCACGACAAACTCGATGATGCCTATTATCAAATCACCGATATTTTCGACGGCCTCAAAAAGAACCTTGGCAATATCGATTACGATCCGGAGCATCTCAATGAACTTCAGCAACGGGATTCCGATCTCACCGCTTTAAAGCGGAAATATCGGAAAGAGATTCCTGAACTGATCGCTTACCGAAACGAATTGGCGACTCAGCTCGGCGATAATGCCGACTTTGAAGGAACGATCAAAGCGAAGAAAGCGGAAATGGATCAAGCCTTCGACCATTGCTTCCAAAAAGGGCTCGAACTCAAAACCCTGCGGGAAAAGATAGCGAAATCGATCGAAAAAGAACTGGAACGGAATATGGCCGACCTCTTGTTAAAAGCCAAATTCCAAATCGTCTTCAATGCCCCCGACCCTAAACTCGGGGATGCCGTGTTGAAAGAGAATGGACTCGATGAGGTTGACTTCCTGATCGAAACTAACGTTGGCGAAGGCTTAAAGAGTCTTTCCAAGATCATCTCGGGTGGCGAGGCCTCCCGGATTATGCTGGCGTTCAAGGCCGTCTTCATCAAGGCCAACAAAATCTCGACGGTCATCTTTGATGAAATCGATACCGGGATCTCGGGCGAAACCGCTCAGGCAGTCGCTAAGAAAATCCACGAGATTTCCTTATCGAGTCAAGTTATCGCCATCACCCATATGCCGCAGGTCGCTTCCTTATCGGATCACCACATCCTGATCAGCAAGGAAGTAAAAGCCAATCGGACTTACGCTCATATGAAAGAGCTCACTCTCGACGAAAAGATCAAGCAAGTCGCCTATCTCATTTCCGGTGGCAATATCACCGAAAAACAACTCGAATACGCCAAAGAAATGGTCTTAAGTAAGCGGGATTAACGCTTGGTGGTACCGTGTTCGGCGTGCCACTTTTTCTTTTCGTTATAGAGCGAACGGTCCGCCGCTTTAATCGCGGCTTCCGGCGAGCAGGAAGAATCGATGAAAAGACCCCCGCCTATCGAGATGCTTATGGTGTAGCGGAGCGGCTTCTCCAACGCTTTTTGTTTGGCGGATAAAGTCTCCTGAATCTCTTGTTGAAGCGAAGCGATGCTCGTGCCACCCCGAGTCTGCAATAAGCAAAATTCATCGCCGCCATAACGGGCGACGAAGCAACTGTTTTTGGTGGCCACTTCTTTCAGGGCTTCCGACAAAATCTGGAGGGCGTGGTCCCCTTCGGCGTGTCCGTGCTTATCGTTAATGGATTTGAAACCATTGATATCCATCATCAACACAATGATCGGGCGATCTTCTGAGGCTTTCGGAAGTTCCACCGCCAGATAATGGTTCAGTTGGCGTCGGTTATTAAGACCCGTCAAAGCATCGCTATTGATCTGCATGTCTTGAATGAAGAGGAAAATAATCTGAATGACCAAGAACATGTTGAGCGCCAGAATCGGGACATAAGGAATGTAGCTTTCAAGGATCCCAGCGGTGAGGGGCGCCACCATATAGCAAGCGTAGAAGGAATACTCAATCCGTTCCTGCCGGCTCCGGGTCGTGACGATTTTCACGACGGCGTAAAGAGCGGGGACGACCAAATACAGATAGTTTACCGAGCCTTGGACGATCCAAAAGATGTCCTTATCTTTATAACTTCCAGCCGCGTCAATTGTGAAAAGCCAGCCAGTCCAAATCGAAACTATATCAGCCACCACAATAAAAATGAGGGGGATTGCGATCAAGGCATTCACCAGACGATGATGAGGAAAAATCGTGAGATGGGACCGAGCCTGAACGTAACGGAACCAGAAATAGCAGCCAAAGGAAATCGCCATAATATCGATCGCGTTAATCAAAGCCACGACCCAAGTCGGAGAGGTCCAGATTTGATCTTCGAAATGGTAGGAGAAGATATCAAAAATCAAATAGGCGAAGAAAGCATAAATCATCGCCTTGAGGTAACGGATCTCGTCATAGGAGCCCAAGTTCCGCCCGATTCGGAGCAGAATCGTCAGGGCGAAGAAAAAGCAAAAGAGCTCCGTGATTTCATAGGAGAGGTAAGAACTCGTTGCGGTAATGGCGGAAAGCATGTTCATTCTTTTTCGTTATCAATATTAGCAACTCCCTAGACTCACCGTCACCACTTTCGCATCAAAATTGCGAAATAGCCTCCTTCGGTGCAAAAAAGAGGGATTTCGATACCCGTCTACCTTCTTTTGTGGCCTTCTTCGGTAAAGCGTTACCGCAAAAGGAAGCGATTCAACCTTAAATAACTTGGGTCAAAAATTAATGGTGCTACAATGGCGAAGAAAGAAAAGAAAATGGTTTACAAAGTCAAAACTTCACTCGATTACCATTATCACAAAATCAATCGGAATCTTTATTTAATTCTTTGGTTATTTCTGGCCGTATTGATGATCAGTATTTTGGTTCCGTTCGGATTACGGGGCGACATCGCCAATCCGGTTCCCCTTTGGTCTCTCTTAGGCGGTTACCTCGGGTTTATTTCGGTTCTGTTTCTTCCCTTTATCATCTATTACGAAGTCCGAACGATCCAAATCCGGCGAATCAAAGACCTGGTTTTCTCCGAAGTGAAGCTCAGCAACATGGTCGACGACTCAATTGGTAACATCATGAAAATCCATTTTGTGGTCGACCTCGTCTATGAGGGACAGCCCCTTCAAAAAGAAACCGAAGACATCTTTTTTACGCGGAGCATCTTTCCTAACGCCGTGGCCGCGGATTATCTCAACCAAATTGTAACCGTTGGTTATAGTCCTTCTCACAACGAGCTCTTAGTTTTCCCGTTACCTAACGTCGAAGCTTAGTGCCTTGGGGCTTTCTTATTCATTTCTTTATGCGCACGAATCCTTTCACTTCATTTTGTTGAGGACGTTGCGACCTCAAAGTCCACTACTTGCTCTTTTGGGGACGAAAACTTCCCGTGAATTCTCAAAAACAAGAAGGGTAAGTGAAAAACGAGGGGATGCTTTTTTTCTTACATTTTCTTGCGCTTTTTGGGAAAGAGGTTTTCATTTTATGAAAGTAGTCTTTAAGTTGTCGCGCGTGTTGACGACGATTTTCCTCATCTTTGGTCTTGGGGGTTATATCGCCTATGTGGCCGTGAATAAGGCGAACGGTGGCCGTACTACCGACGGCGTGAACGGCTGGTTCATCTTCGATGCGATTGTCTTTGGCGCGATCATCGTGGGGCTGTGGGTCAAAAAAGCCCGGCCTTTAGTGTGATGTGTACCCCAAACTCTGGGCCAAACGAGAGCGTGGGGTACTTTTCTTATGAAGAAGCCTTGCAGTCAGGAGATGAGAGGAATGACCGACTAAAGGTTCAGGGACTACATTTCACACCCAATGAGAGAGGAAACGTTTAAGTAAACTGGCATCTATCCTCAAGCGCCTGATTGTGTGACATTCATCAATACGGGGTCTCAGTTTTAGCCAGGACCTTGAAGGAAGCGCTAACCTAATTTTGGCTCGGTCTTTTTCCTCCATTAAACTAAGGACATGAACGAAAATCAATTGCCAAAATCCGAAGAAAGAATCGCCCCTGAAGTCCCCTATTACTTTGTTTCGTATGCTCATAGCGATTCGTCTAGGGTTAAGCCTTATTTGAACCGCCTTAAGGCCGATAACGTGGTTCTTTGGTACGATTACGACCTGCAAGCGGGGTCGGCTTGGACCGACCAACTCGCCAATAAAATTCTTCATGCCAAAGGTTTTATTGCCTTCTTGAGCAAAAACTATTTGGAACGTCCCGTCTGCAAGCAAGAGTTCAATTACGCCTATAGCAAATGCAAAAGCGTCTATTGTATCGCTCTTGAAGCGGATCTGCCTTTTGGCGAGAACCGCGGTTTGGAGATGCTTTCCACCTCCGACCAAATTCTCTATATCCAACAATTCGCTAACGAGAAGGAATGGATCGACCGTTTGGAACAAGCGCTTCAAGGAAGTCCGGTTTCTTCTAACTCTTTTCTTAATCCTCGCGATGATCTCCATTTGGCTTACTTGAGCCAGCATGGCGATAAAAATGCCGCCTTCGAATATGGCCGACGTTTCCTTCAAGACATCACGACTTTTCAAAAAGGAATCGAAATTCTCTCTCCGTTTTTAAAAAATGCCCAATATCCAAACGAAATTTTGATGTTGGTCGTTGACCAAGCCGACGAGCAGCTTTGGGACAAGGGCGAATTAATTAACCCAATCCGAATTAAAAACTTTTTAAGTCTCTTTTCCATTATCTTTCACGGGGATTACACCGATCCGGTTTCTTGCTATCTTCTTCGAGAACTTCGCCTTTATACGAGAGTATTTGAAATGGTTCTCGATAAAGCCGATATTCAGTTGGCGCACAAAGTGCTTGAACCGGTCAAAGACGCCAAAGACGTCGATCTCCTTTTGCCCTTGGCCCGTCTCGGCTATCCCCCGGCGGAATATTTGGCTTACCGCTCGTACGGAAATGAATATCACAATCATCAAACCGGAATGCCGCTTCCTCCTGAGGCAGTAACATTCTTACAAGATGCCGCGCGACAAGATTTCCCCCAGGCTCGTTTTATTGTGGCTCTCCAAGAAAAAGACCCCCTTTCCCGTTACGATAATTTGCTCCGTTTAGCCGAGAGCGCCCCCGTTTTTTACCCGCGAGCCCTTTATGAAGCGGCAAAGGTCGCTCACGACGAACTCGGAGCCGGTCCTAAGGAACTTCGGCCCCTGCTTCTTGGCTTACTTTCCAAAGATGCCCTAAGGGCTTTTGAGATTTGGAAAATGAGTTTTCCCAAAGAGAAGGCCTGCCTAGAAGCGCGGCTTTACTTCAAAGCGATCGGCTATGACTTCTCCTGGGAGCATTTCCTACCTCTACCCGAACACTGGGAACGCTATCGCCGGACTCATTCTTGGAAAACCCTCGATCGTTTTATGCAAGACCATTATGGCTTTCCTTCTCAAAGCGAGCCCCAAGGTTGGTCGAGCTTAATCCAAACGTATCACCGCTTCATGGCTGAGGAAAAATCGAACAAGAACCATTGGAATTAACCTTCATAGGCTAAGGCTATAAAAAACCAGGAAGTCGCTGATTGAACTGCGCCGCAAATTCTACCCATCTTTTTTCGTCAGGAACGAGAGGGAGAACGTTATTTCGCTTTGAGATAAGGATAGAGCGTTTGATCGGCAAGGAAAGCCGAATCGTTTAGGCTATTCCCTAAGGCGTCCGTGATCGCTTCTCCTTGGCCATTTGCTAAAGTGTACCAGCCGAGGAAAGTCTTCCAATTGGAGTCGAAATCGGGGAGAGGCAAACGGAAGGGGAGGCCAAAAGTCAGACTGATTTGATAGAGCGGAGCCGAATCGGGCAAAGCCGCAACATCGGCGATCGAATTGTAATTCGTATCCCCGGTGATGGTGAGATAGTAATCCTCTTTCTGATCGCTATCTTCTCGGACGGTCAAATAATAGACGGTTCCTTGGCTCAAGGTCTCGACATTCCCGCTATCGGTATTGGCCCATTTGCTCGGAATGAGCGGCAAGGAAAAACTGGTGAGCGTATAGACCAGGTGACCCGAACTAAAGAAGAGTTTCACTTCTTGATTCGTCTGTGAAACAACGATATAGGTGGAATAGCCCACTAGCGGGGCTTTTATGGCAGTCCTCGTATTGAAATCCATCTGAGGATAGTGGTCTGAATTGTTGGCGAATTTGGCGTAAAGGGAAACATCGCCACTAAAGGCGTGATTGAATTCGCAGCGGGTGGTGAATTCAGCATCATAGTACCAGCCGAGGAAAACTTGGCCGGTTTGGCTCGGATTTTCGCTAGGAGGATTCACGATATCGTTCTCACGAACCTGCTCGCTTAAGAATAAATCGTCCCCCACGTAATAACGGACCTGAATCACTTTGATGGTATCGAGCGATATCGTAACGACGTTCCGTTCCATCTTGCCATAAAGATAATAGTCATGGGTCGATCCATGTCGGATCAAGGGCACCAAGGTTTCGGGTTCAAAGCCGGGTGATTCATACCAGCCCCCAAACGTATAGCCCGTCGCTTCATAAGGATAGAGGGTGAGATCGGGACTATCTTTGGTGAAGGTGGTCGGATTTTCTCCGGTCGGAATTCCAATTGAGCAAGTATAGGTCACCCGATATGTCGCGATTTCATAATAGCCATAAAGAGAGGTATGGTTGGCTAGAGTAAGGCCGGCTTTTAAAAGCAATTCCAGCCGCTCGACCGCGTGAGTTGTTCCCCGGCCCCATTCCTTTCGGTGAAATAGCCGATGAAGGCATAGCCGGGCCGATTTTCGTAATGGACGACCTTCTCGACGCCGGAATAGACGACTTCCTCGAAAGGTTGGCTCGTCGAATATTCGTCGATATAGAGGGCAACGTTGACATAGGTAGGATAAGAGGTCGACGAAGTCACGTTCGAGGATCGACCGGTCGACCCGCCGTTTGCCCCGCAGGAAGATAGGCTGAAAAGAAGCGTTAATAATCCTACGGTTACGATGATTTTACTTTTCAAAGGTTCTGGCCACTTTTACTATAGCAAAAAATGAAGAAATCATGCAGCCCTTGTAAGAAGGAGCGTCCGGCCAGACCAGTCTTTTTTTCGAGGCAAAGCCCCAAAGAAGTGGGGAACCATGGCCTCTTTGATCCCCTTTTCATTGATCCGGAGAGGTTTTATAATAATTAAAATGACTATCGTGCACGGTGTTGGTGAGAAACGCCCATCTAGTCGCGATATCTGACGATTTCTTTGCTTTTAAGCAGAAGCTCGAGCAGTTTTTCCGCCTTCTGGAGGGCATTCCCCGGGCACCCGA
>Ga0183098_10362_pt1 | contig 106520 bp, 100 predicted proteins | sample BioMet9_FD_128884 | JGI IMG/M metagenome (GOLD analysis project Ga0183098, IMG submission 128884) | Microbial communities from bioreactor (seeded with sewage sludge) at Lawrence Berkeley National Lab, California, USA - Biofuel... | ecosystem: Engineered > Bioreactor > Anaerobic > Unclassified ...
ATCTCATTTGGCTGGAAAAGCTGCCGGTCGTACGCATGATACTGTTATACAAAGCAAAATATTGGGGAATGGCAATATGCTGAGGGCAGCCATGAGTACAGTAGGCACATCCCGTACAGGGGATAGCAGTCTTATCATTGATGATTTTTGTCACCTTAGTAATGATTGTCTGTTCAGCTTCATTGAGGGGCTGAAAATTCTTGAAGGCCGCTGTATTATCCATGACTTGTTCCATACTGTTCATGCCGCTCAACACGCGGAACACGCCGGGCTGGCTGGCAGCAAAGCGCAATGCCCAACTCGCAGTAGATGCATCAGGGTTGTACGCTTTCATTAATGATACCGCTTCTTCCGGCAAATGGATCAGCGTACCGCCTTTACACGGTTCCATGACCGTTACCGGTTTATTGTACTTGTTAGCCACTTCCAGACATTGCCGCGATTGTACATTAGGTTGTTCCCAGTCCACATAATTAATCTGCAGCTGGACGAAATCCAGGGCATCCCCATGAGCCGCCAAAATTTCATCGAGCAGCTCCGGCATATCATGGAAAGACATGCCAACGACTTTAATTTTCCCTTCAGCCTTCATACGTTTCACAAAATCGAAGGCACCGTAATCGCAGCATTTCTGATACACGTTAGTCCCCATATTGTGGAGCAGGTAAAAATCAAAGTAATCCACACCACAATGACGGAGTTGTTCATCAAAAATCCGTTGTAAATCAGCCGTATCCTTGAAATCCCGCAAGGGCATCTTCGTCGTCAATTGAAATGCATCCCGGGGATACCGTTCCACCAGAGCTTTACGCACCGCTTCTTCGGCATGATAGCCATGGTACGTATATGCCGTATCGAAATACGTGAATCCCTGCTGTAAAAATGCATCGAACAACGTCTCTATCTGTTCGTAATCGAACGATGCCGGATCATTGATATCCAATATAGGCAGACGCATACAACCATAACCAAATTTCTTTTCCTTCATTAAATCCATTCTAATCACCTCATCAAGTTGGGTAAAACCAAAAAGTCCGCCACTTTCCCATATGGCTGTATCATGCTGACAATAGATTCATCAAACCATCAGTCACGGGAAACAAAGTACTATCAAAATGTTCAAGCTGATAATCGGCTTGCTGCATCGATTGCTGCAACTTGTAGATTTTATGTTTTAATTGTTCGCGCGTATCTGCCAAGATTTGCTTCCTGGCTTCATAAGTCGAATGGCCTTGTCTGGTTAGCTCAATATACTCCATAATGGATTCCAAGGACATACCGATATTTTTTAGTTGCTGAATAAATGTCAGCCATTGAATAAACTCTTCATTATAATTACGGATGCCGCTCGTAGTCCGGGGAACATGGGGTATCAACCCAATTTTTTCATAGTACCGCAGCGTATCCGCCGAAATACCCGTCACTGCTGTCATTTCTCCAATCGTCATGTCATTTTCCTCCTCGCTGTACTATTGAAGCTTATTTACTGTTTCAGCCAATGTCGTATTGAGATTACAATATCGTCACCAACAGCTTGCACGTGACTTCCCCGCAGAGGCAGTCCTTTCAGAATCTGCGCCGTCGGACAGCAGGTCCTGATGTCCCGTTCGCTGTGTCCCATGCCGCTGCCTTCATGGGTACAGAATGGGATGATCGTCTTTCCGGAAAAATCATACGATTCCAAAAAGGTAAACACCGCCATGGGCATGGACCCCCACCAATTCGGATATCCTAAGAATATGATGTCATAATCCTTCATATTCGGTACCGTTTTCGTCACTTCCGGTCTGGCATGACATTGCAGTTGAACTTTGGCCATTTCCGTCGTCTGAGTATAATCCGCTGGATAGCCATCTACAGTCTGTATATGGAACATTTCCGCTGCAACTCTGTCATGGATAAGACGGGCCACTATTTCCGTATTCCCGACAACCAAATCGACAATACGTCCATCTACGTAATTATTCCCTTTACGTGAAAAATATGCAATTAAACACTTTTTATTTTTATACTCCATAAGAGACACTTCCTTTTCTTTAGGTTATCCTTAGTATAGCGAAGCCTAAAAAAATGAGCAATTTCAATTATCATGCTTACGAATAAGAAATTCTAATGCGAATGAATGAAAAAAAAGACCGTGATACAACACCATCACGATCTTTTTTATTGCCGCTCTTTATGAGTAGTATGACGACGCTAAGTCTATTTTTTGATCTTCCAGAGATAAATTTCGAAATCTCCCTGTGCTGTTTCCAAATCTTGTATACCTGAGACGACCCGCCCCATAAACAATAAATCAGGCGAAAACGCCCCTTCCCGGCAATACACGACAGCTTCCCCTGTACGGACATTGACGACGATATCCCCTGCCTCCGGTTTAGTTCCTTCGACCTGTTTTCCTTTAAACAAGTCAGCTGGGAAGTAGCCAACCTTGGTACCATCACCACGATCATGGAACTGAAGGGTAATGGGCATGCTCGCAACGAGTCCCTCTACTAATGCATTATCATTTAACTCAATGACTGCTTCTCCGCCCTGGAACGCCGCCTTCACCGTTTTGACCGTACGCTTGGAATCACTGCTGTAATGCTGTGGACTGCCAGTTTTATCTGCACCCTTTGAGGAATTACCCATAAAATTTGGAAAACAACCTGCCGTTAGGCATAGAATGGCCATCCATATCCCTGCCATCAGTATAGTTCGGCGCAAAACGATTCCCTCCTTCACAAATGCTGACTACACAGCCTCTTTATTCAAGAATCAGCCTTGCTGAAATTTTTTTTCAACATCTGGGCAAACTCTTCTACATAGTAGCCGCTGTTTTCTTTCTTCCAAAAAGCGCAATACTTTCGTTTCACTGGAACCTGTTGGCGATATAGTGGAATCCTGCGGACAGCATCCTCGGCCTTAACGGAGTCCTTATTTCCTTCTACAGGCATGAAGCCGCGGTTGCCGATGACCAGCATGCGGCCTTCCTCCAGATTGTCTGCAAACAGGAAATTGCTGCCAAATCCCAGCGTATGTTCATAATATTCTTGCTCATTCTTGCGCTGATTTTCTGATGCCACCAATATACACGGCAATTGTTTCAAATCTGATATGGTCAACGTATCCAGCTTCGCCAGGACATGGCGGGAAGATATTTCTATATAACAGGTACATGGCGCAAGTTCAAAGTTTACGTATTCATCGGAAAACGCCCGCCGTTGATCGTTCAGTACTAAATCGACCTGACCTGTGCGCAGTAATTCGTAGAGCTTTTCGTGATTCCCATTGATGATATGGATGGACACTTCAGGATATGTCTTCGTAAACTCCGTCACGGCCTGATGAACTTCTCCGCCGCCATAATTCTTCAGGTAACCAATAGACAATTGCAATTCCGCATCTTCAGAAATACGTTTAGTTTCCAATTTCATGGCATTGATTTCGTTCAGTATGACCTGGCTCTGGCGGTAAAAATACTCTCCAGCCGGGGTTAAATGGAATTTTCGATTTTCCCGGACAATGAGCAATACACCTAACTCCTCCTCCAATGCCTTGATTTGCTGAGAAATAGCCGATTGGGAAATAAAACATGCATCCGCAGCTTCAGTAAAACTATGGAGTTCGACAACAGTTGCAAAATAGCGTATTTGTTTATCTGTCATATCTGTCCCTCCCGCCTCATTGCGGCTGCCCATGATGCTTATGGCGCCAAACCGCACAAATAGCAATCCAGGCCACAGCCCCTACGGTGGCAACACAGCCGCCGCCACAAGCCCCGCATATGCCACTGCACAAGGATGCTGCATTACCTGCCACCGGCAGCACCGACGCGGCAGCACCAGATACGACACTAGCACCAGCGGCGCCGGCCGCAGCGGCTACATGAGATTGTTTCATATGCTCATCTCCCTGTCACACTCGTAAACACAGCTACTGTGCCATTTTTGCAGCTGCTTCATTGACGCACCGCAATGCATTGAGGCTGCGCGGATAACCGATGTACGGCAGGCACTGGGAAACCACTTTAATCAAGAACAACCGGTCATTGCCGACGCGCATATTTCCCATAGCATGCGCCGTGAGCTGCGGTTCACAGCCGCCCTGGGCCGCAATGAAACAAAACGTAATCATTTCACGCTGCTTGTAATCCAAGCCGCTGCGCGTGTAATAGTCGCCAAAACAATTTCCGGCCAGCCAGCGATTGATATGGCGCACGTCCTCTGGACCGGAACAATGGAATCCCTTCATAGCGTCGCCAAAAATATCGACCTGGGCTTGTTCACCCTTTTCTATCCGGTCATCGGCTGTCGTATGTGCTTGTCCCGGCAAGGGCAGGGGTATACCCGCATCAGTGAGCACGTCATTCGTCACATGCAGAAAATCGAATACCCGGCCAATGCCCAGATACGCTACAGCCTGATACACGATTTCTTTTATTTCGATAGGTGTCACGCCAAAATTCATGGCCGCCTGGACCATGACGCGGTATTCGTGGACACACTGCGCCCCTATCAACGTCGCCAATATGGCCATCATTCGCATACGTCCATCGAGATTATCCTGATGGACGACTTCATCAAAAGCAAAATTATCGAAGCGTTCGATAAATTCTGGATCTGTTCTTAAAAAATCAGATTGATACCCGGGAAACATTTTTTCATGATATTGTTTTGCATTGTCAGTAATACTCATAGGATACACCTCATTTATTCGAATATTTTATGGCTTTTGCCGGGCAATGGTGGGAGCATTCCTGACAAATGATACAATGATGGATGCTGATGGATGGCTTATTCTGTTCCATCGATATAGCCCGCATGGGACATTGTTTGGCACATTTGCCGCAACCGACACATTTTTCGTCGTCGATTTTCATTCGCAGCGTCTTCGGCAAAAAGCTGCCCAAATAATGGAAGAAACTGCTGGCAGCACCTACGGGACAAAGGAAATTGCAAAAGCCCCGGCCGCCTCGGGTAAACAATCCCAAGACGATGAACCATAAGACGAATGTGACGATCAACGATGCCGAATAGGCAGCAATATGTCCTGTATGGGTAAATGTCACCAGCATATCAAAGACAAAAAAGTTGCAATAGGCACAATGGTTCGTAATACCGACAAAGGTCGTCAGCAAAAAACCAATCAAAAATCCATAGCGGATAGGGACGACCGGCACGTGGGCAGCCCAGTCTATCTTGACCTTATCCGGCAGCAAGCGGGACAAGTATTCCGTCAAGGCACCGGCCGGACAAAGTTTACCGCACAGCAGCGGCCCAAAAAGGAGAGACACGATGAGCAACAAGGCCATGGCAATCAATGATACCGGTCCAGCCTCACTGATTTTTCCAGCCAGCAGATAGTTCAATGGGATGCGGAAGCACGGCTCATGGATACTGTAAAAGTTCTGCGGCGGAATAAGCAAATCGACAGCCCGGGCAAATAAATCAAAAGGGGAATAAAATAGCATAAATCCAATAATATACCCGGCTATACGCTCTATTTCAAAAATAAAATTGCGCTTCATGATACTCCGAGTCCTCCTTCATCATTTGCCAAAGAACGCCGCAGTCTGCTTCATGCGCTCCCGGATTTTTACGTGGAACGGACAGCGGGGTTCACAGACACCGCACTGGATACACTGGCTGGCCGTATGGCTCATCTTAAGATAATGATCCTTGGCCAGATTATCGCCGTTTTGGGCCAGGTCATAATATTTATTGCTGGCAGCAATATCAATATTGGCTGCACATGGCTGGCAATGGCCGCAATATATGCATACGCCTTCCATATCCTTGCGGTCCGATCCAAAAATAGACGAGTAATCTTTCTCTTCCCGTGACGCCTTATAATACAACAAGGCTGATTTGAGGTCGTACATATTGCGCAAACCCGGCAGACACGTTACGACAGCGGGACGATCCAGGGCATACTGGATGCACTGTGTCGGCGTCATGGCTTTGCCAAATGGCGAGGAAGCATCCGACAGTAAGCGGCCGCCGCCGTACGCCTTCATGACCGTAATAGACGCGCCCCGCTTTTGCGCTTCAGCATATAAAGCTTTACGGCTGTCATCCATGACAAGCTGACCGCCGCTGGATACAAAATCATAAGCCGGATTGATACTGAACATGAATACGTCGATCAGGCCCGTTTCCAAAAAGCGGCGGCTGATATCGACAGAATGAGATGAAAAACCGATATAACGGATCTTCCCGTCTTGCTTCAACTGTTGGGCATAATCAAGCAGGCCATTATTGATGGCTGCCTCATAATCCGCTTCTTCGTCGACATAATGAATGAGTCCTATATCGCTGTAATCCGTGCCAAAGGTCTTTAACTGCTGTTCAAATCCGGAACGCACCTGTGAAATATCTCGCGTCCGCGTATAACGCATATCCGGATAAGTCGCGCCGATATGCATCTGCGTCAGGAATTTATCCCGCCGTCCCCGCAGGCCGCGGCCTACTGCTTCGGCTGGCCCAAAATCGGACATGACCGTATCGATGATGTTGATTCCCCTATCCGCCGCATAAGCTATCATCTGTTCAATTTCTTGTGCCGTCGATTCATGAAGCGCGCTGGCGCCGATACCAATCGTACTGATTTTGGTGCCATCTTTAGTCAACGTACGATATGCTACCGCTCCATCATCGTCTTGGACACGGGCTTCCATAATGCTGTCGCGGCGCGATTTTAAACCACATCCGCTCAAGACCAGGCCAAGCGTACCGGCACCCATTACTTTTAAAAATGAACGACGATCCATATAATCACCTTTTCTTTTTTTGGTAAAGCTCGAAAATTTATGACTCCATCATTAGCTTACCACCTGGAGTTCACTATAGGTCAAGAATTTGTTCGTGCGACACTAAGTTCATATGACAACAAATTACGCTATCCACTGATGAATCAAGCTATCCGTTTCCGGCAGCAGCCGGCTTTCATAATTTGCCAATTGATAATCAGCTTGGCGGGCCAAGGTTTGCAATGTTTCGATTTTATTCAACAATGCTACCCGTGCTTCCGCCAAGAGACGCTTCCGTTCTTCATAGGTCGAATCGCCGAGTTTAGCTAATTCAATATAATCTACCATGGCTTCCAGTGACATACCCATCCCTTTCAATTGTTGGATGAATAGAATCCATTGAATAAAATACTCATTGTAATCGCGGATACCACTTTTAGTGCGGGGAACGGGGGGAATCACGCCAATCCGTTCATAGTACCGCAGTGTATCTGCTGACACGCCTGTAATCTTCGCTATTTCCTTAATTGTCATGATGGTCTCCTCCTTACGCATCTTCCCGTTGGATTTTACGGATAATGAAATCAATGCGGTCCAATAATTGCTGCTTGGCATGAATCGCATCCAAGACTTGGAATCGCTGTTTTTTTAAAATCTGGATTTGTTCTGTCTTATGCCTATTTTCATCCCATAGATTCAAAAACCGCTTCACGTGATCCACATCGGCTCCGGAATCCAGCATCGTCCGTATCAGGCTCAGCCGATACATGTCGGCATCGCGTATATCGACTTTTCCGGTCGCAGTTTCGCAAACCTTCAGTAGACCCATTTTTTCATAATCTTGGATTATTTTCGGATTCATAGTAAAAAACTGACCTGCTTCATCTACGTCCATATGCTTTACCTCGCAAAAAAAATAATGTAAGCAAGAAAAGTCTCATTTACTTCTCTTGCTTACATTATATGATTCATGTCTTTCCATGTCTAATGCTTATGTTTTATTCTTTTTCAATGCTTAAAAAGCATTTTGCGTGTTCAATGAATCGCGTCGTCGCCAGTCCAAACGGCTGTTGCCGCTTCCAGGCAAACAGCGTGCCCACATGGCGTTCCGGCTGCAACGACCGGCTGCAAATTTCGTTTTTGTCCAAGTACGGCAGAGAGCCTTCCAAGGCCACCATATACATCAATCGGTTATGAACCATGATGACGGCATTGGCCGACAAGTTGAACGTAAATAAAATCTGCAGCTTATCATAATAGTCGCCGAACCAATTGGCAATATCACTTTTCGCCTGGGGCCGGCTGGCCAGTCCTACGGGAACGCCTACCAAATCGGCCGCTGTAATGACCTCTTTCTGCGCTAGCGGATCATCGGGCCTCATCAATACAACCCAGCGGTCCTTGATACCCAAACGCAGATATTCATATTTATCTACATTTACAGGTTCCATCAACAAGCCAATATCCAATAGTCCCCTGTCCATCCGTTCTTGTACGAGGTCAGCCGTAGCCGTGTAGAGATGAAACGTAACCAAAGGATACCGTGCATGAAAAGAACTAATAATCTCAGCCAGGGCCTGCCCCGATTTGGCGACACCACAGCCGATGGATACGGTTCCATCGACGAGTTCTTCCTGCTCGATCAGTTCCCGTTCGGTCATATCCATGAGCTCTATGATTTCTTCGGCGCGGCGGCGCAATAAAATACCTTCATTAGTCAGGGTAATACGTCGTGTCCCCCGGGTAAACAAGTGTACGCCCAGCTCATCTTCCAGTTGGGCCAGCTGCCGGCTCAATGTCGGCTGAGTAATGTGAAGGACATCGGCGGCCCGCGTGATATTTTCTTCTCTGACGACTGTCAAAAAGTATTTTAATACCCGTACTTCCATAATTACTCTCCTGTGAATAAATTATGATTTACTCTTGTGTATGACATCAATGACCGTACCATCGCGATATTCCACTACCCCTACAATGCGGTCATCCATCGGAATAGATTTGGGCTTACCGCAAACTTTTTCAGCTAAAGCTGCCAAATCATGTATATCCCATAATGGCAATCCGGAGGCTTTGAATTTTTCCAATAAATCCTGTCGCCGCGGATTAACAGCAATACCGTATTCCGTTACGAAGACATCGATTGTTTCCCCCGGCGTAGTAATCGTCTGGATCGTACGTTTAAGCGTCGGCAGACGACTGCGCACCAAATTAGCTGTAATAACCGTCATCTTTGCGCCAGCGGCGGCATCGCTGTGGCCGCCAGAACCACTCATGATGACACCGTCTGAGCCGGTGATGACATTGACATTGAAATCCGTATCCATTTCAGTCGCTCCCAAGACGACGCAGTCCAATTGGTTGACGATACAACCGCTGTTATAGGGGCTGGCATACAAATTAGCGCCTACTTCCACATGAGTCCTGTTTTCACGCAAGGAACGGATCGCATCGAGATCAAAATCCTGCACATCAAAAATCGTGCGGAACAGTCCTTCTTCATACATCTGCACCAGATAGCCCGTAATACCGCCCATGACAAAACTGCCTTTGATATCCCGCTTCTTCATAATCGTGCGCAAATATGCTGCCACGGCCAGTGAAGCGCCGCCGGCACCGGTCTGGAATGAAAAACCATCCTTAAGCAGACCTGAAGCAGCTATAGCCTTGGCTGCATAGGAAGCAATTTTCAACTGGATAGGATCTTTTGTAAGCTTTGTTGTCCCTGATACTATACCGCCGGGATTGCCAATGTAGTCCATCTTTACGACGTAATCAACCCGATCCTGGCTGATAGATACCGGTGCCAAAGGATAAGGAACAAGGTGATTCGTCACGGCTACGACATGGTCAGCATATTCCGCATCCAGAAAAGCATAGCCCAGGGAGCCGCAAGCCGTTTCTCCGTCTGTCCCATTCAGGTTGCCATACGTATCCGCTGCTGGAGCTGCAATAAAAGCTACGTCGATATGGAGCTGGCCACATTCGATGGCCCGAGCCCGCCCGCCATGTGTACGGAAAACAGCTGTCTTCGGCAACAAGCCTGCTGACACGGCCTTGCCGACCTCTCCAGCCATAGCTGCCGCATCAAGTCCCGTCACGACACCGCTGCGGATATGGTCTACGATGGGAGCATGGACCGGCAGGATGGCGCTGGCTGCCACAGTCAGGTCTTTGATACCCAGCTTAGCCGCCACGTCCAGGACCTGATTCAATACGCCGTCACCATTGCGGAAATGATGATGGAATCCCAGGGTCATGCCATCGACGATAGGAATACGACGAAATACTTCTTCAAGATTTTCCAGTACTTTAGTTTGGCCCGGTTGTACGCACTTGACTGGCGGTCCCTGGCGACGCATATCCGGAGGAGTAGCAAAAGCGCCTGCAAAAGGTTTTACATTTCCCAGTCCTTCGACATATTCCGGAATCATCCGGTTTACTGCATTCTGTTTCATCCTCTACGCCCCCTCTACCAAATGCAACGCTATGGCCATATCGATTGTCCGGCTGGCCCGGGCTACGACGGGCGGATCGATCATCTTGCCGCCGACAGCTACGACGCCGCTGCCCTTGCGTTTGCCTTCTTCCACGGCTTCGACAACCCGCTGAGCCCACCGGATTTCAGTCTCCGTCGGCGCATAGGCCTGATGGATCGTATCGATCTGCCGCGGATTGATGGCCACTTTCCCCTGATACCCCAATGACTTAGCCAACAATGTATCCGCCAGTAAGCCTTCTGGGTCATTCACATCGGTGAATGGTGTATCGATGCAGTCTACGCCGGCTGCACTAGCTATATTCGCTATAGTCGCCCGTGGAACAAAAATCTCCTGACCTTCCTTTGTCCGGGTCAATCCCATGGTAGCCGTATAATCTTCTGCGCCCAAGGAAATGGCCGTAACACGAGGATCCGATATGGCAATATCATAGGCCCTGACGACACCGATAGGCGTTTCCATGACTGCCATTACCACGACGGGCTTTTGGCCCGGCCGTTCGGCAGCCTTAATCAGCTTCACCTGTTCTACGACTTCTGCTGGTGATTCAATTTTTGGCAGCAATATGACATCGGGACCACAAGGTACGATGACACGGATATCCCTGGCTCCATTGTGATCCAATGAATTGATACGCACAAATTTTTCACACATTCCATAATCTACGGTCTGTAGAGCCGCAGCAACCAGATCACGAGCTGCATCTTTTTCCGCTGGGGCCACGGCGTCTTCCAAATCCAACACGACAGCGTCGGCACCAAATAATCCGCCTGACTGTACATTACCTGGGTTATTTCCCGGTAAAAATAATAACGATCGTCTCATATGCCTACACCTCCTGTATGAGGCCGCAACGGCGGAGCGCCGTCTGCATCCGCGCCCGAATGGTGCAATCGAGAGCGCCCTTGTCCATGGCCGTAACTTCAATATCCTTAACCTGAAAACTGTTGCAAACATCGGTAATCGATGTCCGTATAGCATCTCCGTACGGCAGCAAAACAGTACTGGTCAGATCGATGGAAATTCCCGACCCCGGTACACCTTCCTTGACGATAATATGTATATCGTTTGACTCTAACGTCCCTGCCTGTCCCTGCTTGCTCATCACATCATCTCCCAAAAGTAAATCTTTCTTTATTATTATAATCCTATTTTGGTGCATTGGATATTAAATATTGGCTCATATCTGGAAATCCGGATACGAAAGGGTACAAAACTTTGTTATAATAGTAAATAAGTGTATCTATATACCTCACATTCTACCTACACAAAGGAGCACGCTATGGTTTACTTTCAGGAAATACCCCTGCAGTTTGCCCGGGAACGCCATATGATGCCGCAGTTCATGGCAACATTCCATCTATCCTTTGATGATACCATCGAATACTGCGTTGCAGCCTTTGAAGATATATCTCAAGAATTAATCGCCGCGGCAGCGCTGCAGGGAAATATCATCCGCAATGTTGCCATCCTACCGGCCTATCAGGGACAAGGCCTGACGGCCAAACTCCTCAGTCATATCCTGACCTGCGGTGCCGAACACGGCATCTATTCTTTCTGTCTGTTTACGACACCGGAAAAGCGGGAGCAGTTCACGACCTTGGGCTTCCGTCATCTCGCCACGGCCCGACCCTATGTCACACTACTGGAACTCGGTACCCGCCAATTGTCCTCATGGTTGCAGCAAACAACAGCCGCTATCCCGCCAGCCAGCGACCGGGCGGCCATCGTCATGAACGCCAATCCCTTCACGCTGGGCCACCGCTACTTAGCCGAGATAGCTGCCAGCCAGCATGAATCGCTCGTCGTATTCATTGTCCAGGAAAATCGTTCGCTCATACCGTTTTCGGACCGCCTGCAGCTAGCCCGGAAAAATCTTGCCGATTTGCCCAACGTAACAGTCCTGCCTGGCGGGCCATATATCATTTCCAATGCCACATTCCCGGCATATTTCTTGAAATCGGCAGATGTCGCACCGGCCCAAGCGCAGTTGGATGCCGTCCTATTCGCCGAAAAAATCGCTCCGTATTTCACCATCAGCCACCGCTATGTAGGTGATGAACCCGTCGACACGGTCACAGCCGCTTATAATACCGCTTTAAAATCTATCTTGCCTCCCCGCGGAATCCAAGTACACATTCTGTCTCGGAAAAAATCTGCTGACTCTATCATCAGCGCTGCTACAGTCCGATCCGCCTGGAAGTGCCATAATTGGTCAATCCTGCGCCACTTCGTTTCTCCGATAACACTGGCCTATCTGCAAACAACTTCGCCGGCTATGTTCGACCACATGTCTCTTTGAAAGGATATCTTCATGTTAACGTTACAATCTATACTCGATGCCAAGGAACGACGCTGGCAGCGGCGCCTGCAATTTCACCGCCAGTACCCGGAAAGCACCATCATCAGCCTCACCCTGGCCATACCGGGCCCGATAAAAGATTCGCCCCTGCTGCGGCAGCTATTCCAATACGCATTGACACAAATCCAGCAGGTATTCCCTGACTACACCGCATCCTGCCAGTATTATGAACTCGAAGGCCCCCAGGGACTGCTGGCCCTGCCGCAAGATCCGGCCTCGGTCAAGAAGACGGCATGCCACATAGAAACCAGCCATTCCTACGCCCGCCTATGGGACATAGACGTCTATGGCCAGGATAGTCAACCCCAGTCAGACACTGGCCGGCAACAGGGCCGCCCCTGCCTCCTCTGCGCCCGGCCAGCCGTCGAATGCATGCGCGAACATCGTCACGAAGCAATAGACATCCAAAAAAAATTAGACGCGCTGCTCATGGATTTCCGTCTGGACCAGTGCCGCCACCTGTCTTCCTTATCCGAACGCATGGGCCAATATGCCGCCCGGGCAGCTTTATATGAAGTGGTGTGCTATCCGTCACCGGGCCTGGTCGATGCCGTACATCAAGGTTCGCATAATGACATGGACATCTATACCTTCATCAATAGTAGTACGGCACTGACGCGCTGGTTCGGACGTTTTTTTGAAGCAGGCCTGCACCACGCCCACACACCTACCGATCTGTTAGCACTGCTGCGCCGGCTGGGTCAGCAGGCAGAATGCGATATGTATGCCGCTACCAGGCAAGTAAATACCCACAAGGGGCTCTTATTCTCTTTGGGAATTCTGTTGGGAGCTATGGGTCTGCTAAAGCAACAAACAATTCCTTGGACTGCGACAGCTATCTCGCAGATGATCCGCACCATGACAGCCGGCATCACAAAAGAACTCACGCAGTCACAGCCGCCCTACACGGCAGGCGAACGGTTCTACCAGCTCTACGGCATCACAGGAATCCGCGGCGAAGTCGAACAGGGCTTTCCGACAGTTTTCCAATATGCCCTGCCGGCACTGAAACAGGACATCGCTCAAGGTCAGCCCGTCAACACGGCGCTGCTGCATACGTTGTTTATTTTAATCAGTTACACCGATGATACGACCATCCTCAGCCGCAAACCAGACATAGCCGTCCTCCGCCGCATCCAGGCCCAAGCCCGACAATGCATAACGGAAGATATTTTTGCAAAAGCGGACTGGCCTCAAACGCTATGGAAACTGGACGCAGAATGGGTGAGCCAGCATCTCAGTCCCGGCGGTTCCGCAGATTTACTGACCATTACGTGGTTTCTCTATGCTGTGATGGAAACCTGAAGGTCAAAAAAATAAGATATACAGATTAGCTTTGATATAGGATTAAACTCCACATAAGGAGGGAATGCCATGCAATTACAGCAATTAATGTATTTTGTTACCGTTGCCGACCAGGGCAGCTTCAATAAAGCGGCAGGACTGTTGTTTATCTCCCAGCCAAATTTAAGCAAGGCCATTGCCAATCTTGAAGCCGAATTGGATCTGCGCCTGTTTGAGCGCCATAATACAGGCGTCACGTTGACCGAAAGTGGGAAGAAACTGTACGACTATTCGTCTACCATCATGAATCAATTAGAATTGATTCAGCGACTGCACGAGGAGGACGTCCGCCGAACGCTGCATATCGCGTCGTATCCCATTGCCATTATGTCGGAACTGGTCGCAGCATTTTACAATCGCCATCAGACGGACAATCTGATACTCAGTCTCCATGAATGCCGGTTACAGAAAGTTCTCGACTTGGTAGAACAAGGTCATGCCGAAATTGGGTTCACACTCAGCAACAACGTCCAGCACAATGAACTCAAAAACACGCTGCGCTACAAAAATCTAGAAGCGGTCCATCTGGGTCTGGATACGTGGTACATCAATGTAGGACCGAACCATCCCCTATACGACCGCCAAGAGGTCAACATACGGGAACTGCTCGAATACCCTGTCGTTCGCCTGCAGGACGACTATTTCTCCAACCTGACTTATTATTTGGCCATTGACGGCATTCGTCTGGACGCTTTTAAACGGGTCGTCTACGTCAGCGACAGCACGGCTATCCAGAATTTCCTCTTGAATACGAACGTATTCCGCTTCTGTCCCGGTTTAAGCCGTGATTACTATGCCCGCATGGGCATCCATACGATTCCCATTCATAACTGCAATGTCAAAATCGATGCACTTTGGATTCGGCGCAGAAAAGAAATACTGAGCAAAGAAGCACAAGAATTTATCGGATTGTTGGAAACACTCTATCCCCGGAAAAAGCCATGATACCGCCTATCGGCATGTTGCGCAGGCCCATTTTATAACTTTTAGTCATTGTAATAATACTTTATTTATAACCAGGCCATAAATAATAAAGATTAGCTGACCCAGCATAATTTTGGTAAGCTTAGAGTAAGAACTATATCGTCGTCATTTGGGTCAGAATGGAGTGATAGCATGGAAAAACCATACGTAGATCTCAAGAACTATATCCAGGACCATCGCCAGGAAATGCTGCATCTATGGGAAACACTCGTCAACACGGAAAGCGGTTCCCGTCAAATCGACGGCGTAAATGCCGTTGCGGAAATCCTCCGTCAGGAAATGCTCCATTGCGGCATGGAAACGTGGATCATCCCCATGAAAAATGCCGGTAATACGCTGATTGGACAATGGAACAAAACGGCATCAGAAAAACCCCTCTTGTTCATCGGCCATATGGATACGGTATTTCCAGAAGGAGCCGTCGCAAAAAATCCATTTCGCATCGACGCAGACGGCCATGCCCATGGCCCCGGTGTCTTGGATATGAAAGCGGGCCTGGTCATCGCCATATATACCATCAAAGCATTAGCCTCTATCGGCTGGAAGCAAAGACCTATTAAATGCATCTTTGCCGGAGATGAAGAAAATCTCCATATGTTTTCCAACACGCCAGAAATACTAGCTGCCGAAGCGAGAGGAGCAGCTGCGGCTCTAAACTTTGAAACGGGTTATATGGATAACAGTGTCGTCGTCGGCCGCAAAGGCGGCGGCATCCTCAACGTGACCGTAAAGGGAATCGCTGCCCATTCCGGCATTGCTCCCGAAAAAGGGCGCAGCGCCATTTTGGAAGCAGCCCATAAAATCATCGAAATCGAAGGCTGTCGTGATATTCCCCGCGGTAAATTATTGAACTGCGGTATCATCAAAGGTGGCATCGGAGAAAATACGGTTCCCGCCGAATGTCAATTCAATATCGGCATCCGCTTCCCTACGACAGCAATAAAAGATGAAATTATCGCCGATATACAAAAAGCCGCTGAACATCAGCATGTACCAGATACTTCTGCGTCCGTCGAAATCAAGATGATCATGGACTGCATGGAAACGACAGCTGGCGTACAAAAGCTGTTCGAACAAATCCGCCGCAGTGCCCTGCACTGTGACTGCGGTGATGTCTCGCCTTTACAAATCAGCGGTGTCTCCGACTCGGGTATTACCGTCGTCAATGGCGTACCTACCGTATGCGGGTTAGGTGTCAAAGGCGAAGGAAACCATACGGCTCAGGAATATGCCGACGTCGAATCCATATTCGACCGCTGCTTACTGGCCGCCAGCACCATTTATGATTTGTCTTAATATTACAAACAGAAAGAAGGTTGGTAGTAATGGAAAATGAAAACAAACCGAGTACCAAAAAAGTAGGCGTCATGGCCTGGGTAGCACTTATACTGCTTATATGCATATTATCAGGCGCTTTCCGCACTAATCCATCAGCATTAAAAATCCTTGATTTCACGAATCTGTGCGGCAGTTTCGGCAAGGTCGGCAGCTCCGGTGCTACATTCCTGGGCACAGGCGGTTCCGGTGTCCGTGAAGGGTTCATGCAAGGGCTGAACCTCATCCCGCCAATCATGTTTTTCTGCGGTATGATTGCCGTCTTTGAACAAATGGGCGCCTTTGAAGCCGCAGAAAAAGTATTCCGTCCTCTGTTACGGCCTATCTTGGGAATTCCCGGTACGGCCGGCATCCCCTTCATCAGCAGTTTCACCAGTTCTGATATCGGCGCCGTCATGACTCGGGATATGTATGAAAATAAACAACTGACCGATGATGAACGGACCGTATTCGTAGCCTATCAATATGCCGGCAGTGCCTGTATCAATAACACGATTACGACAGGCGCACCGCTCATTGCGATCTGTCCTGTTCCTCTAGGCGCAATCATCATCGTAGAAGTCATTTGCAAACTCATCGGCGCTAATGTCGTCCGCATGGTGTTAAAAGCAAAAGCTCGCAAACAAACTGCAAAGGAGGCCGCATAGCATGAGCACAGAAGCTAATTCCGCCACACCGGCCAAGAAAACACCCATCGTAGAATCCTTTTTAAAGGGCTGTGCCCGCGGCTTCAATGTAGGCATACAGAATATCGTCCCGGCCATGATTCTGGGATACACGCTGGTATACATCCTCGTCGCCACAAAACTGATGGATATCCTCGGCGTCGTCTTCGCACCCCTGCTCGGATTATTCGGTTTGCCCGGAGAAGCCTTTGCCGTCTTCGTCTCGGCATTCTTCGCCAAGGCCGCCGGTTGTGCTGCTGCAGCTACGATGTATGCCGACGGTACGCTCACACTGGGTCAGGCCTCCATGGTCTTCCCAGCTTGTATCCTCATGGGCACACTCATTGGCCATTATGCCCGTATCGTCCTCGTCGCCAATGCCAACAAAAAATGGCATCCCTTGCTGCTATGCATCCCCGTCCTTGACGCCATCATTTCCATGTTGATCATGCGCGTCATCCTCGCCGCCATGGGTATCGACTGAATGGAGGTGACATCATGACGAGACGAACCGGCTTGTATCTGCAAAATATTGGCATGACTATCATCGTCACGGTCATGTTGTTGGACCACTACGTGTTTGCATTATCAGAAAATTACATATTGACGTGTGCTATTATTTCATTTGTCCTCATGGCCATCGGCATCCGCGTCATCGCGAAATACGATGGGAAAAAGAAAAATATCTGGAAATAACAGCTGCACCTGTCCCAGTTAATAGTACTGTCCGCCAGTTGCTTTGCGACGACCGGGGTATTGTTATAAAAATTAATCTATCAGATTTTAGGAGGAATTAATTATGACAATGAAGTACATCCCCGAACCTTTCCGCATCAAAATGATTGAAACGATTAAAATGACGACACGGGAAGAACGTGAGCAAAAAATCGCTGCCGCTCACTACAATCTCTTCAACCTTCGCGGCGAAGATGTGTACATCGATTTACTGACCGACTCGGGAACCAATGCCATGAGCTCCCAGCAATGGTCCGCTTTGATGAACGGCGATGAAGCGTATGCTGGCGCCAGCAGCTATTTCCATTTATTAGACACGGCAAAAGATATTTTCGGCTATGACTATTTCCAACCGGTACATCAGGGCCGGGCTGCCGAAAAAGTACTGTTCCCGACATTCCTGCACAAGGGACAATTTGCTATTTCGAATATGTTCTTCGATACGACCCGGGCCCACGTCGAATTGGCCGGCGCCCGCGCTATCGACTGCGTCATCGAAGAAGCAAAAGACCCATCCCACCGCTGCAAGTTCAAAGGCAACATGGATGTCAAAAAGCTGGAAGAAATCATATTGGAAAAGGGACCGGAACATATCGGCATGGTCGTCATGACGATTACCAACAATTCTGCCGGCGGCCAGCCCGTATCCATGCAGAACATGGCCGACGTAGCCCAGATCTGCCAAAAATATCACATCCTGCTCAACATCGATGCGGCCCGCTATGCTGAAAATGCGTTCTTCGTCAAACGGGATGAAGAAGCCTGCCATAATATGTCCATCCAGGAAATCGTGAAAAAGATGTTCTCCTATGCTGACACATTTACCATGTCCGCAAAAAAAGATACCATTGTAAATATGGGCGGTATGATCGGCGTCAAAGACGCAGAAAAAAATGCTGAACTAATCATGAAGATCAAAGCGGCCTGCATCAGCTTTGAAGGCTTCATTACGTATGGCGGCTTGAACGGCCGCGATCTGGAATGCCTGGCCGTAGGCCTGCGCGAAGGCTTGAGCGAAGACTACTTGAAATACCGCATCGGTCAGATGGAGTACCTCGCATCCCGTCTCGATGATGCCGGCATCGCCTATCAGGCACCGGTTGGCGGACACGGCGTATTCGTCGATGCGGCAGCCATGTTCCCACAGATTCCCTACTATGAATTCCCGGGGCAGGTTCTCGCTGTCGAACTATATAAAGAAGCAGGTATCCGCTCGTGTGATATCGGTTCCTATATGCTCGGCAATGATCCGGATACAGGTGCACAGCTCCACGCTGACTTTGAATTCACCCGCCTGGCCATTCCCCGCCGCGTCTATACACAAGCCCATTTCGATGTCATGGCTGATGCCCTCATCGCCGTCAAGGAACGGGCATCTCAAATTGAACACGGCCTGCACATCACCTGGGAACCGCCAATCCTGCGCCATTTCCAAGCACACTTAGCTCCTATCGAATAACGACATATATAAAAAGACTGGCCCACACTTCATTCTACGTGGCCAGTCTTTTTTGTATTGCCATCTGCTTAAGCCCTGTCTAGTACCGCTGGATACAGCAGTTCCCTATACATATGCCTGCTACGAAATCATCATAGTCCACGGTTCCTTAAGGGGAATCCGGACTATTGATTCATTGCCTTTTTCATATTTTCCCACATCCAAAGTCCCGCCCATCAACTGCACCAAATTATAGGCTTCAAAAATCCCTCGTCCTGCCTCTTGCATTTGTGCTGTACTGACCAGATGTTTTTGACGGAATGAATAAAATAACTGTTCCATAAATACATCGGACAAGCCCGTACCTTCATCGCGGATAACGAATTTAAGGAAGCTGTCATTGCCATCACTGGTTTCTTCTTTGACTTCCATGGTCACATGCCCGCCAACAGGGGTACATTTTAATGAGTTGGACAATAATCTAAATAATATCTGCCGTAACCGTCCGATATCGCCGACATAGTACGCCTGCAACGGCTGGACTAATTGGACAGCAAACACCAATGACGCAGACTGAGCTTGCGGGGTAACGACATCCTCGACAGCTTTCAACATATCCATGAGATTGAATTTCCGATAAACAATTTCTAATTTTCCCGTTTCCAGACTCAAATTTTCAACTATATCTCCACTCAATGTCGTCAAGCGATTGCATGCCCGTTCTACCGATTGCAGGTATTTCAACATAGCGTCTGACTTGGCCGTCATTTGTTTTCCTTCTTCGACCAACAACTGCAGTGATTGCATGGGCGTCACAAAATCTCTGGTCATGCGATATAAGAGCTGCAGCTTAGCCGACAGCACCCTTTCGTTTACATCCATAGCGATACGCAGCAATTTTTCTGAACGTTGTTTCAACGCCTGGATGTATTCCCGTTCTTTCATGACGGCTTTCGTAACATCCATGCGCATGATCAGCAGTTCATGCCTCGAGCTGTCCAAATAGCAATATTTAATTTGTTTACAACTCTCATTGCCCCATCTGTTGCGCAATGAATAAATGAACGAATAGGATTCAGCATGCTGCAAATTCCGCGTAATGGCATCCAGCATAGTATTTTGAGAAATACGGTTTTCGCCGCTCGGTTCAAACATTTCCATATCCGTGGCCAGCACCCAGGTAATATCGCTTTTACTGTGGGACGGCAACAATTTTCCTATGCCTTCGCGGGTACGGATATAGGGTCGGTTATTATTTTGTAAATCCAACAATATGGTATACTCAAATTCTTCCTTCATGAAGCGATGAATGATTTCTTCATTCGTCTTTTCATCATGGCAGTCTTGTACACAAATGATAGCTTCCAAATCACCTGTCGACGGATTGTGCATGCTGTGGACAGTAATTTTAGTCCAATGCAGCTTATTCCGCCCCAGCTTGCAATGACACCATTCTCTCAGTACCTGGTTCCCTTTGTAATATTCGTTACTGATGGCTTCGCCTGATAATTTCTGATGGAAAGATTCTGCTTCTTTAGGTAAAATAATCAATTGCCCCAAATACTGCAATAAGTCATCGTATGTCTCCGGCTGTGCCGGAATAAGCTGCAATCCCATCCCCTGGCCAAGACCACAGGTATTCTGAGATAGATTGACATGGAACAACAACGTGACTTTAGAATTCACTTGCAGCAATAGTTTCATGCAGTTTTTATACGCTGCTTCTTCCAGCTTTATGGTCGTAATATCTTGGGAAACGCCGTAAGCCCGGACAGGTTTTCCCGCCTCGTTGCAGACAACAGAGACAGTGAGGCGGTCACAGGCCGTCTTACCGCCAGGCTTTACCGTATACCAGATGTCACCAGTAATATAAGCCTTCCCCTGATGTATTTCCTGAAAAATCCGCCGCAAGGTATTCCGGTCCTTTTCCCGATAAGCGATTTCCATAAGGCAGTCGGGAATATCGGAAATGACATCCCCTGATAAAGCTTCCGCGGAAAATCCATAGTGCAACAGAGCCTGACGCGATTCCTGTTCCCGCGGCAGGATAAAACAACGGCCTTCCACGTCGTATTCCCATACGGTGATTTTCGTACTACGGACAGTCAGATAATACTGCCGCTGCATCTTGATGACGCTTTCCATTTCTTTTTGTGCCGTCACATCGGTCAGCAGGCAGCCACACCGTCCCGAGGCAATCTGATAACACTGGATATTCAAATATTTACCTATTTCCGGACTATAGGATACAAAATTATTAGCTTGACCACCATACGCCACATCACCATAAAACGTAAGCCACTTCGTATCCGTATTATCAAAGACCTGATAAAAATGTTTTCCCAACAAGTCGGAAATCTGCTTACCTTCCAGCTTTGCCAAAGCCTCATTCAAATACACAAAGGAAAAGTCAAAAATATTGCCCCGATCATCTTTTAATACATCAATGATACAAAACGCCAAAGGGCTGTGGTCATAACATCGGCTATATACATCCAAGTCTTCTTTGTATCCGTTATCTGTCATTTATATACGCTCCCTTTCATCTACAATGCATCGAGAAATCTGTCATTTCGCACGTCGTATTAACCGAATCAAAACGTCAAATAATTTTGCGGGATCCACAGGCTTTGCCACATGTCCATCCATACCACAACGAATGCATTTCTGTACATCCTCTTCATAGGCATCGGCTGTCATGGCAATAATCGGCACTGTCTTTGCATCTTCCCGATGCAATGCCCGGATACAACGCACAGCTTCATATCCATCCATGACGGGCATCCTTAAATCCATCAACACAGCATCAAATTCGTGTACGGTCGATTGCTTGAACGCCTCTACCCCAGCTTTGCCGTTAGGCATGCATACGACGCGCATGTTTTGGTATTCCAAGAGATTCTTGGCAATTTCTGTATTTAATTCGTTATCTTCACAAAGAAGGATTTTTTTGTCTTGAAGTTCTCCCAGCATACCTGTGTCTCCATCACCAGGGCTCGTAACCGCCGCCGGACTTACAGCGTAATCGAACTGCAATTCCACCGTAACTTCCGTTCCTTTGTCACGGATACTTTGGATTTCAATATGGCCGTGCATCAAATCGACCAATTGCCGCACAATGGAAAGGCCCAACCCCGTACCCGTTTGGCCATTAGAGCTGACTTGTGATTCTTGAGAAAACGGTTCATATATTTTAGGAAGGAAATCCGGACTGATGCCAATACCCGTATCGCGTATGATAATCTGCACATTAAATGTTTCCGCCGGTTCTGGAAGAGATTCAGCAATCAGGGATACTTCACCTCCAGATGGCGTAAATTTAATGGCATTAGATAGGATATTCAAGAATATCTTCTGTGTATTCATCCGGTCCATCATAATTGTCCGCCGTTCTATCTTTGTGGTATCCACAACGAGATGTACCCCTTTTTCTTCGGCAATCATCCTGATAGGCGTAACAATCTGTTGGGCAAATCCCACACTGTCTATAGGCTCTTGTACCAGATTCACTTTCCCGCGATCTAATTTGCTGAGTTGCAGCGTATCATTGACCAAATCCAGCATCAATCCACTGGAAATCCGTATCTTATCGATATATTCTCGGGCACTCTCCAACGTAGGAGCCTGACCGGCCAAGCGGGTAAAACCTATGATGCCATTCAACGGCGTCCGCATATCATGGCTGATATGGGAAAAGAAATCTTCTTTCGCTTCATTTATTTTTTGAGCGGCATCAAGATCCGCCTGTATCTGATGATTTTTTTCCCGTATGGCTGCTACCCGCTTTTCTGCTCCCCGCTTACGCCATAATGAAAAGCTCAAATATGCCATACAGAGAACAAGCAGGGACAAACCACCCAGGATAGCCAGGACCTGTGAACCTGGCAGCTGATCCACGATGCTGCTAAAACTGGGATTACGGGGAAAACTGTTACGCACGACCATGCCATCTATATCGGCCGTCGTAATATAACGGATGCACTTATCCAGGATATTCGCCAACTTGGGATCTTTGCCCTTGCAAATGCCAAAAGCCAGATTATATGAGTACGCCCGCATGGCCGTTATCTGATATTCTGACAACCGATGGCTGCGCAGGAGATACGTCGCCGTAACAGAGTCGCAATACATGGCATCGACCTGGCCGTTGGCCAGCGTATCAAAGCAACGCTCCATATCCGCACAAGCCTTGTACTGCACAGAATCATCAGCACCGCCAGCCGCGACAATATCTTTCAAAGATGCTTCCTGTAAGACGATCTTGTGGATATCCGATGTACCCGTATGGACAATTTGAGTCATGGGCATATCGATGTACGGACGAGTAAGCCGCAGGTTATTGCGTTCCGCAAAAAATACATCTGTAGCCAGGCGTCCGATGATATCAGCCTTCCCATCACAGATAGCCTGCAATGCTTCCGTTTGGGAATGGACAGGCACAAAAGTGAACTTCAATCCCGAAAGTCCTTCAATCCGTTTTAACAAATCAGGTAAAATTCCGTTAAAGCTGCCATCAGATTCCATATGAGAAAATGGTGCTGAATCCTGCAGCAGCGTCACCCGCAGAGGCTCACTAGCGGCAATGAATTGCCGTTCAGCCAGACTGAATACCGGTGCCGGAGTCGTCCCTGCCTCCATGTACTGCCTGGTCAGGCCAATAATGAATTCTGGATCCATGATAGCTATTTGACCCATGGCAAAGTCCATCTGATACAATATATCCCGCCGTCCCTGCGCCACGCCAAAATACATTTCCTGCGGCGCAAATTCAGCGATAGCCTTGTAATTCCGAGCCTTGCCAGTAAAACTCATGGCTGCCGCAGCAATGTCACCCTGATCCAAGGCAGTCAGTAATTCCATTTGATTATCAAACTCCACTGGCATATATTGCAGATTTTGATTTTGAGCCCAATGAATGAATTCATTGGCATCTACCGTCCCTTTACGTATGCCAATACGGCTCCCCTGCAGCGAATGGAGATCACCAAAAAAATATTGCTCCTGACTTTTAGGCACAATCAGCGCCACATAAGTGTTCCCCATATTGCGGAAAGAAAACAGCATCTTCTTTTGCCGTTCCGGTGACTTTAAAACAGTAGGCAGGATATCGATGTCTCCTTTTTCCAGAGCATCTACGGCTTGCCCCCAATTGGTAAACGGGACAAATTCATAGGTCCAGCCAGTATACTGTGAAATCTTATATAGGTATTCTACATTATAGCCGCGAAATTCGCCGTCTTGTGCTTGATACAAAAAGCTGCCGGCCACGTCATAGCCAACGCGAATAGGCGCAGCCGCCTTGGTCATGGAAAGTCCAGCGACTAGGAGACTACCTATGATACATGCCATCAATAGGATTCGATAAATACTAGTGCAGATACTACAATGCCTGATTCCCATGTATATCATATGTATAAGCTCAGCCTCCTTGCAAAATTTCAATCATTTTCAACAAAAATATAATGAAGGACCTAGCAAACGCCGGTTTTATCTCTAATTTTGATTTTTTTATTTTTTTACAACTATATTATAATCATCTCTACCTACCAGTTTATCAAAATTTTTTAGTTTTTTCCACTTGTAAATTATTATTTTGTATATTATTTGAAATTTTATACTCAAACTTCGCAGGCCATTAAGACCTGTCAATCCTAATAAAATCAAGGTATCTGCCTAATAAAAATAGCATAAGCCCTGCCCATTTGGTACAATTAAGTTACCAGACCAAATCTAACCAATGGAGGCTTATGCCATGAATAGTATAACACAAGAGGTCCATCAGAAAAACGTTGTATCACAGAAAATGCAGAACTTCTTCACTACTTACCATATTGGACAAATCCTACGGAAAGCCAATGCCTGCAAAATCACCGGCGTTCCGGCCATACAGATTGTCCTCTTCATATTCTCTATGGCATTTTCCAGCAAGTCCATGTACATGGAAATGAACCTGCACCCGGAAAAGGCTTCCTTCGGCAAGGATACGTTCTATCGGTTCATGAAGTCCTGCCACACGAACTGGCGGAAATTCACATCGCTGCTTTGCCTAAGAATCATCAAGCAGACCATCGAACCACTTACCAGCGAAGACCGGCTTAATGTACTCATCATAGATGACTCCATATACAGCCGCGCCCGCTCTAAGAAGGTAGAACTGCTCGCCAAGGTATTCGACCATGCCAGGCATCTTTACACCTACGGTTTTCGCATGCTGACGCTGTGCTGGTCGGATGGCAATACGGTTCTGCCGGTCAGCCATTGTTTGCTTTCTACAGAGAATGCGAAAAATCGCATGCAAGAGGCCTCGTTCAGTGTAGACGCCAGAAGCAATGGTGGCAGGCAGCGCAAGCTCGCTCAGATGAAAGGCACTGAGGTGGTACTTGAACTGCTGAAAGAAGCCAAAGCCATGGGCATCCCAGCCAGGCATGTGCTTTTTGACAGTTGGTTCTGCTCACCTTCAGCAATGCTGGATATCAAGGAAATTGGCTATTATGTCATCGGCATGGTCAAAAAGTCCAGCAAAATCCATTTCCTTTTCAACGGAAAGATGCAAGACGTTAAGACTATCTACAGCCAAAATAAGAAACGTCGCGGCAAAGCAGCATGGAAACTTTCTGTTGAGGTTAAGGTTGTTAAGGATGGCCGTGACACACCGGTACGTCTGGTCTACGTCCCTAACCGCAACAAGAAGCGTGAATACCTTGTCTTAGCCACGACCGACATGTCACTTACCGAGGATGAAATCATCCGTAACTACGGTAAGCGTTGGGGCATTGAGGTCTTTTTCAAGGTCTGCAAATCTTACCTGAAGCTGAGCAAGGAAAACCGCTCGCTTTCATATGATGCCATGACTGCCCACGTAGCGATTGTCTTTACACGCTATATGATGTTAGCTGTGGAACAACGCGAAAGCGTTGATGAGTGCAGCCTGGGCGAGCTGTTTTTCCTTAGCATCGAGGAACTATCTGATGTAACATTGACCATAGCTGTAGAGCTTATTATAATGGAGTTTGCAAAGCAGATTGAACACGCTGATATTATGGACAGCGACAAACTAGCAGCAATGGTAGCGGATTTCATGGCATCGCTGCCAAACCGGATCAAACAGGTCAATTCTGTCTGCGAGTCTGAAATATCAGTAGCTGCGTAACGGCTGTACTATTGTGATTATGGATGATTTTAGGGTGCGAAGTTTGAGTTTTTTATTTGGATAATTGCCATGAATATATTCGAAAAGAAAATCTACTTCTTTACTGGTAATAAAATCTTCAGCAGATTCTTCGAAAGGTTCTGAGAGAGCATTGAAGTATAACGTAAACCGTTGCAATTCAAATTCGAAATCTTCCAGGGTAGTATGAAAGTTTTCTTTTTTGAGATTTATCTTGATGCAATTAAACAACTTATTTATAGCATTAAATTTTGCGTCAATTCTGCCTTTTTTTATATAATCCAATATCCAGACGTATAAGTAACTCGGATCAGGGAACTGATACGTATCATTATAGAACGATATAATTTTTTCACATATTTCCTTAGATAACCGCTCATAATCAGCTGTTGTCATGGCTGCACCTCCAGTTTTGCCTATGCGTCTTTAAAAAGGAATTTGTTCATTCGTGGTACCCATTGTCATCGTTCGATAATTTTTTACCGGCGCCAAATCACAGTTTGAAGTATTAATGGGAAAGACTGCGGATAAATTTTTAGTTGGATTAAAGGAAATTACCACTTCGTTTCTTGCTCTTGTTACTGCTACATATAATAATCTAGCGGCTATTTCATAGGCAGTATCTTCATCGGAATCCAATAATTCTTGTGTAGGTAATGCTCCTTCGTTCAAATGGTAGATAAAAATATTATCAAATTCAAATCCTTTAACGGCATGGAATGTCGCTACGGATACAGGATGATTAGGATTTAATGTATTGCTCATTTCTCGCGTAATATACTGGGCATTAAATACATTCCTTATATCTATGGCCATCTCGTTGGTCGATACGACAATACAAGTTGTAGTGTCTTTATGTTTATCTAAATACTCGCGTAAAACTTCTTTGTCATTATTACAAGGAATTAATAATGGTTTCTTTCCAAGGCGACCGCATTGCTCGGGTAATACCGAATCGGATAATTCTCTATTCCAATATTTCGTTGTTGTAATGTCAACGGCGAATTTAATGATTTCATTGGTGTTTCGATAATTCTTAGTTAATCTTTTAACGGAACCAATCGATTTGAGTCCCATTTTTGCCCATGAAATTTTAGTACCATAAATTTGTTGAGCGGTATCTCCTAAAAATAAAATTCCTTTATCGGGATTTACCAATAATTTTCTTAATGTTTTGATCATCATGACAGAAAAATCTTGTCCTTCATCAATAATGATGTAATCATATTTCGGGCATGTTAGAAGCTGATCGTAGGCATATAAAGCAAATCCATTCCAATCTACTGTAAAGCCAGCGTGATGTATCATGTCACAATATTCTGAATACACTTTCCAAAATGCAAATCGGTCCTTTTTCTGGATGCGTTCGGCAGACCGGCCTATACGTTCGGAATCAATATATTCATTAAGTGTCCTTATCCCGAATTCTTGTATGAATTTAATTTCATTAGCGAAAGTGCTAATCTTACGGTGATAGATATTACCATCATTTGACTCTTGATGGAATTCTAGTATTATTTTTAATATGTCATTCGTAGTGATTCTATTCTTGCTATTCCAATCAGACTTATCTTTAATGATTTTTATATTGTTACTATTAGGTAATAAATGCATGAGGCTTCTAGCAAAAGTATCGATTGTTACATTAGTAGTGTTAGAGTCAGGTTAAATCAGCCACAAAAAGTCAGGTTAATTTAACCAATTTTAGTCAAATCAAAAAAGCCATTACATATTTTCTGTGAATCCTTTAAACTGGTGTTAGTAAACAGCTCAGCAGAAGGAACTTATGGAGAAATTACTATTTAATGACTTGATACGCCCATCTTGCTTAATTATTGATGAGGTGGGCCATTGTGAGTTTGACAAAGAAAACACTCGGCTGTTCTTTGATTTGATTGACAGACGTTACAACAAGGAAGGCAGCTACAATATTGTATTCACCAGCAACAAGAATCCCTCCGCCTGGCGGGATAACTTTAATGAAGACGATGCGTTGTTATGCGCATTGGATAGGATATTTGATGACGCGACTGTTTTCACTATAAAAGGGAACAGTTTCCGTGGCAATGATTTAGAAACAATCTCGTTGCAAACTACTCGGGTAAAAGCACCGACGTCATCTGAACGACCAACACTATGATTTAATTATACTGCTGAGTTGTTGGTTATTTCTTATGGACTAAAAATGGTGATTTTCAATGGACTCAAAATGGCGATTTTTGCCGGACTCTAACATTGGATTACCAATCGGTGTTTTAGTATATCAAAGTTGCTCTAATTCTATATTAAAGTTAATTATTAGTACACTCATTTTAATTTTTTTGCTTTCCATGCACTTTTCAAAAAGCGAAATTTGTCAATGTAAGCGTAATTCAATTGTGACCGGTATCATAGCAGGATTCTTGTATACCACAACTGGAATGAGTGGTCCACCAATAATTATCTATTTTGCATATATAAATTTTTCGCCGCAAACATTGCGAGCTACTTGTATTTTATATTTTTTGTTTTCCGCAATTTGTTCACTCATTATATTTTTTATCAATGGGATTGATTTGATTCCTGCAGCTATGGAGGCATCATATGTCATACCTGGTTTATTATTAGGCTTATTTGCGGGGCACAAATTGTTCCGATATATACCCGTTTCCATTTTTCGTCGTTTGATTTTTGGCATTTTGTATGCGGCCTGTTTTTATTCAATTTATACGGCGGTATTCATTTAGATAGGAAAATAAAGTAAATCTTTGTACAGTCTTAATTTGACATGTAAGATAAATTGTTTAATAATATAACATGAAATGAAGAATAGGGGGGATACGATTGGGGGTTACTATACGAAAAGCGGCTTTGTCAGATGTCGATGTCGTTACGGCTATCGAAGGGGTGTGTTTCCCACCACTGGAAGCAGCTGGGCATGAGGCGATGCAGAAACGGTTGGCGGCATTTCATCAGTCTTTTTTGGTTGCTGAAGTGGATGGTAAGATTGTCGGATTTATCGATGGCTGTATTACGGCACAGAAGACGATTACCGATGATTTATATCATTCAGTAGCAAAGCACGATGAACACGGTGCATATCAGGCGATTTTTGGGCTGGCTGTCCGGCCGGAGTATCAGCATCAACGGGTAGCAGCGGTTTTAATGGAGGCACTCATTGACATATCGCGCAAAGCAGGCAGGATGGGGTTGACCTTGACTTGCAAGGAACGACTAATTCCCTTTTATGAACAGTTTGGTTATGTTTGTCTTGGCTTGGCAAAATCTACACACGGTGATGCCGTATGGTATGATATGGTTTTAACGTTGTGATTCCTGACGATAGGAAATCACGACGAGTGTATGTTTTAGGAGATGTAATATGATGCAATTTTTGAAAAAGCTAGCAGTAATTTGTGTCTTTGGCATTTTTATGGCTTTGACTGGTGGAAGCAGCGGTACCGCTCAGGCAGCTATGCCATCGACAGGCGCGGAGGCGGCCTATTTGCTGGATGCGGATACAGGCCGATGTCTGTACCAGGTCAATCCGACGAAGTGGATGCATCCGGCTAGTACGACGAAAATCGTCACGTTGATTACGGCCTTGGATATGGGGCAGGATAAGATGGATCAGCCCATTGTCATAACGCCTGAAGCGGTCAATACGGAGCCTTCGAGCCTGGGGATATCCGTGGGCGATCAGATTAGTTTGCGGGAGGCCTTGCGCGGTATGATGGTCGTATCCGGAAACGATGCAGCTGTGGCGGTGGCTCAGACATTGGGTGGATCAGTGGAGCAGTTTGCCCAGATGATGACTCAGGAAGCTGCCAGGATGGGTGCACGGCATACGCAGTTTCGTAATCCTAATGGCCTGACCGCGGCGCACCACTATACGACGGCAGAAGATATGGCAAAGATTGCCGCATATGGCATGAAGAATTATCCTGAGTTCCGCTATATCGTAAGTTTGAAAGAATACGACATGAAATACATGAATTCTTCTGCAGTCAAGCACGTGACGACGACGAACCATTTCTTGACTAGCGGCTTTGAAGGAGCCAATGGCATCAAGACAGGGTATACTCAGGCTGCTGGGGATTGCCTCGTAGCTTCGGCCACACGTAACGGACATACGCTTATTGCTGTACTATACAATGATGATGACCGCTGGGTTGATGCGCCAGCCCTGATGAATTATGGATTCCGTCGCATTGCGAATGAAAGTTAAACTCATATTTATGAAAAGTTTATGGGATGGGTATGGCTTTTTTATAAGATAATAGATTAAAATATATACGCGTGACGTGAAGTGTGAAAACATGTTCATTCAGAATGGCAGGTGCTTGTATATGAAGCTGAAAAAACAAATGCTCATATCTAATATAGTTGTATTGACCCTGCCTATCGTCGTAGCAGCTATCATCGGTGGCATTGCAATCTTTTTCATGCGGGATATGTATTGGGATCCCATTGAAGATATGTTCACAGACCGTAATGGTATCGTGTATGCGCAAAGCCTCATCTATGCAGAAATCGACGATTTGACTGATAGCTCACCGGAACATGCCGATATACGTAAATCGGCGTCTAAACGGTTGGTAGCAGAGATGGCTGGATTGGGCTATCATATCCGGTACATGCTCAATGGTAAAGAAAAGTTCAGCAATATCACTCCGGATGATGAGATGAAGGCTGCCGATTTATTGGGTGGGGAAGCTGCTCATCTGGATCATATTACGGCGAGTCAGGATAATGTACATGTTATAAAGAAACGATGGACCCAGTCTGGCAATATCGTCTCCATTGTAGCTGTCAATCCCGGTAACATAGTCAAACCCAATGCGTTTTCTTTCTTTTATACCTATGTAGGATTCTTTGTGTTCCTGATTTTGTTTTTTGTCTTACTGTCCCTGGTAGGTTGTACCATGTTCTTTTATAAAGTGGCCAAACAAAAAGTGCTGATGCCTCTGGAACAGATCAGCAAGGCTACTAAAGCAATCCGCTCAGGTGATTTATCGACGCCGGCCACGGTCGTGTCCGGGTCAGATGAAGTCGTACAGCTCGGTAAGGATTTTTCCGATTTGCAAGTATATCTACGGGAGTCATTAGCTCAGCGCGTAGAATACGAGCAGCGCCGCCGCGAATTGTTGTCTGGTATTTCTCATGACTTGCGGACGCCTTTGACATCTATCAAAGGGTATACGGAAGGTTTGTTGGCTGGTATTGCCAATACGCCGGACAAACAACTGCGGTATTACAAAGCCATTCAGACACGGACGGATGATTTAGAACGGTTGGTCAATAATCTATCGTTATATAATCATTTCGTCGATCCCATGTTCATGTTTAAACCTGAAATATGTTCATTCAAAAAGATGGTTTCTACGTATGTTTCAGAAGAAAAAGCACGATTTGAACAAGAGGCGGTAACCATTGAATGGAATATCAATACTGATGAAGATACGGTGTACATAGACACCGCTGAGTTCCGCCGCATCTTCGATAATTTATTTAATAATGCCATAAAATATCGCGTTAAGGCGACGTCCCGTATTCGGTTGAGCCTTGAGCGAGAGGGACAGCTGCTGGTGTTTTTGTTCAGTGATGACGGACCTGGCGTTCGGGAGGACAGAGCTGAGAACATATTTGAAGCTTTTGTACGACTCGATACAGCTCGTTCCCATACAGACCAGGGCAGCGGCCTGGGATTGGCCATAGTCAAAAAAATAATAGAGGCACATAAAGGGACTGTACGCGCCTATAATGATCATGGTCTTACTATTTGTATGACACTGCCTTTATATCAAAAAAAAAATGGCACATAATAAAAAGCAACTATCCTAAATACATCTAATAGGTGTATAATTTGAATAATAGGAGGAACTAAAATGGCCCATATATTAGTAGTAGAAGATGATGAATTGATCGCTGCGTTGGAACGTGATTTCTTAGAAGCCAACGGTTTTACAGTGACCATTGCTGGTGACGGCCCCAGTGGTTTGGTGGCAATGGAGAAAGAAAATATTGATGCTGTCCTGATGGATGTCATGCTGCCTGGAGAAGATGGATTCCACGTTTGCCGCAAAATTCGTGATAAGAGCGATATTCCTATCCTGTTTGTTACAGCTAAGCGTGAAGATGTGGATAAAATCAAAGGTCTTAGTCTCGGTGCAGATGACTACATCGTCAAGCCGTTCAGTCCGACAGAAATGGTAGCCCGTTTGAAGGCCCATTTGGAAGTACACAATCGTCTGTTAGGTAAACGGCACCAGTCTTCGGATGTCAATACACCGGATGTCCATATTGGCGATTTGCGGATTTTCATCAGTCGTCATCAGGTATTCCGGGGTGAAACGGAAATATCTCTGACCGGCAAGGAATTCAATCTCCTATTGTTCTTGGCACAACATCCGAACCAAGTCTTTTCTAAAAAATATTTATTTGAGATGATTTGGCATCTGGATGCCTTGGGAGAATTGGCAACCGTGACAGTCCATATCAATCGTTTGCGGGATAAGCTCAATGAAGTAGAACCAGAATTTACAGCGATCGAAACAGTTTGGGGGAACGGCTATCGTTTCCGTGTGAATGATGTAAAATAATAAAAAATCCTGCTTTGGGTACGTGGTGGTGTACCTAAAGCAGGATTTTTTATTATATATGTATCTACGGTGATGCTATTTGATTTGTATTACTTAGTATTTCGTGCAACGGAGCGAGAAGAAGGCTTGCGGATGAGCACATACAGGGCATACTTTGGGAGGTGTAGTTCCTTCGTGGATATATCCGCAGTTACCGCAAATCCAAGCGACGGATTCCGTACGGTTGAAGAATGTATCTGTTTCGACCATTTTTGCAAATTCATCATACCGTTCATTGTGTTCTTTTTCGATTTTGCCAACGGCTTCAAACAGGCGGGCTATACGGGAAAAACCTTCTGCTTTAGCAGTTTCAGCAAATTCTTTATACATCTGTGTCCATTCATAGTTTTCACCGGCTGCAGCGTCTTTTAAGTTTTCCAACGTACCGGGGACGGCACCACCGTGCAGTTCTTTGAACCACATGCTGGCATGGGCGTTTTCATTTCCTGCTGTTTCTTCAAAAATGGCGGCTACCTTGTTCATGCCTTCTTTTTTTGCTTTGGAAGCGTAAAAAGAATACTTACGATTGGCTTGAGATTCACCTGCAAATGCAGCTTGTAAGTTTTTTTCAGTCTGGCTACCTTTCAATTCCATGAGTATGGCCTCCTTTTGATATAGATATTATTAATAGAAAATCAATATTTGTTATTTCAGATGTATTATATCATGTTTATATCAATAAGACAAGAACAAAATACATACGAATATCGAAATTAATATATACATGTATTACTGTGATTTATTATTATTTCGATTGATGGAAGCACCATTGTTGGTATTGGCAGGTGTCGCTTGCTTTTTATTCTGAGAAACGGCAGGGGCCTGCTGCTTTTTAGGCGTTTCTTGAGGCTGCCGTTCCGGTTCTTGCTGTTTGGGTTCTTCCGGCGACGTTGCCGATTCCACATCGTTCTCCCATTCTGAAAATTTGATTTTGGAGGAACGTTCCCATTGCTGAGCTTTTTCGGGATACATTTTCTTCAACTTGGTCAGTAATGCCGCTTTCTGGGCATTGCCCTTATCTACGGCACCTTGGAGCTCTTTATATTCCTGATAATAAGCCAGCCATTCCTGAAGTGGCCGATAGTCCTTGCTCATGAAGGAATTCCATCCCAAGCCTGAGAAAACCAGCGTCAGGATCAAACAGATTACTATCTTTGCCATGACGAAGGCCTCCTTTCAGAACGGCGGTGCCGCGGTGCTCTATGGCTTGTATGCTGTTTTGCGGGTGGTTCGCTGCAAAATTGGCCCAGGTATTGCATCGTCAAGGCGGCGAAAAGGATGGCTAGGATCGTGAATAAAATCGTCGTCGTAGATAGTGTCGGCAGGGGCAGCAAATCGGAATATAGGTATAAGGGCATGCATGTTATGGCAATCCCTGCCAGGATAGCGGCTGCTAGTACGATGAATAGCATGCCGCTGATGATGTGGAATATAGCTCCTAAAATTTGTAGAAATGGGTTGGCAATCCGGCTAGCCGTGGATGGCGAGCTTTTTCGTGCCGGTTCCCAGTTGTCATCATAGCCTTCATCCTCATCATATACAGGCGGACGACGGTCATAGCGGCGTTCTGAGCGAGGATTATCATAGGAAGACCGGCGGTAGTAGCTTTCGCTGGCCTGACGGCGCTGGATACGTTCCGGTTCTTTTTCCCAATCGTAGGGTTGGTTTGAGTGGTGTCGATCCGGGTCATACGTGCGTCCTCGTCTCCGGTCAGGCATGGTGGGATTATCTTCGGGGACGATAGGTTTACCGATATAATACCGATAGATATTTATAGGAGAACCTAATTCACAGCAGATTTCTTCTTCCGATTTTCCCTGGTCAGCGCCTTTGCGGAATCGGTCTTCGCAATCTTTGATAATTCCCTTTAAATCATCTTTATCGCTTTTTCTAAAATAATAACGCAGAGAATCCATAAATTCTTTTTTACGCATAGTTGAGACATCGCCAGCTTTCTATGGGGTAAGACTCTGTTAGGAATGTGTCACTGCTTACTGTTTTCATATTGTTGATGACAATGGGCACCATATTGCCAGGCAGCACAGCATGCAACTAAAATGACTAACAGTATCAAGAAAATAACGGCCACCGGCAGATTAGATAATATGGTGATCGCTGCCAGTGGTTCCGCTTCAATGGCAATGCAATAGGCAATCCAAGCCAGCAGAGCCAGCATGATGAACGATAATACAGTTCCCAAAGCATACAATGACATGTAGGCAGTTTTCCAAAATGTTGCGGAGTGTCCTGAGCCGGAGCCAGATGTCCCGCAGCTGTTGTTCTGGGTCATGATACCTCCTTGATTTACATGAGTAATGGCCGGCAGACCGGCCTTAAATATAATAGTAACATAGCCTTGGCCCGGTTACAAGCAATTGCCGGGCGATTAGGCAATATGAGCGGATTGGCTTGCAGGATATAGGCTTTTTGCGGTAAGATGGATATAATTGTATATAATTACTGTTTAAAAGGAGTGTACCACCCATGGATATCTTATTTGATAATATACTGACAAAACAGTTTTTAGCAATGGCTTTAGGAAAAGGCTTGCGTATCCTGTTTATCTTGATGATAGCGATTATAGCATACCATGTAATAAAAGGAATCATATCGCGCATTATGGGATTACGTATAGTACATCTGACGGAAGTACAACAGCGCCGGACGGATACGCTGGTCTCGCTGACGCACAGCGTGCTGGCAGCTGTATTTTCTTTTATCGCCATCATCATGGTCCTCAACGAATTGAACGTAGACACGACATCGTTACTGGCTGGGGCCAGTATCATTGCGCTGGCCATAGGCGTCGGTGCCCAGAGCTTGGTCAAGGATATCGTTGCCGGCATATTCATCATCTTAGAAAATCAATTCTACGTCGGCGATATCGTCACCATCAAGGGATTCACCGGTACGGTGACTGACATGAGCCTGAGGACGACTAAAGTGTGTTCTGCTGACAAGGTCATCCATACGATTCCCAATGGCATGATCGACATCGTCAGCAATTATACGCGCGGTGTCTATATCGCGACCATCCGTATAGCTGTCAGTCAGTCATCGGACCCCGATGTGGTTTTGGAAAACTTACAAAAGGCACTCGATATCGTATCCCAGCGTTCCGATGTACATGAAAACGGCGCCTGTGTCGGTGGCATCGTCAGTATGGAAGGCAACTCTTTGATTTACGAGGTCAGTATTCCGGCCCGGAGAGGCGATGCGTACGGCGTCAGCACGGCCTACCGCTATGAAGCGGCTAAATTGCTGGCAGCAGCTCATGTACCATTGCCCAGGTTTATCATAGAACCAGCTGATATGCCGTTGCGGGTCATTACCCGGACGGAAGCACAGCAGGCTCAGCTCAATCAGACAAAAAATCAACAGGAGGAATCATAATGGCACAATTTATCCGTTATCACGTAGGGGATGTAGTCGAAATGAAGAAGCAGCATCCTTGTGGCTCGAAGGAATGGGATGTCATGCGGATCGGTGTGGATTTTGTAATCCGCTGTAAAGGCTGCGGCCACCGGGTCATGCTGCCGCGTCCAAAATTTGAAAAAGCCGTGAAACGAGTCATTTCGACACCAGAAGAAGAAAATAAGTAAAATGTTGGAAAAAACGGTTGCAATTTTTTCTGTATATGGTACAATTGGCAATAACATCACTTTAATACTTTACCGAGATAAAGAAAATCCTTAAAGGAGCAGAGACGATATGAATAATACATTGGATGGCGTGAAGATGCTCCATCATGATGAAATGCGTAATTATGACCGTATCCAGGGAAAGATTATTTCCGTTATTACAAATCACGGCTGTAAGATAGTAGAAACGCCGAACTTCGAAGATTATGACGTGTATCGCCATTATTTCCCCCAGCTGCGACAACAGATGGTCAAGACGATTGATACGGATGGCCGCGTGCTCGTATTGCGGCCAGATGTGACGCTGCCTCTCGTTGAGACAGCAGCCCGTGAATTTCCCCGGCCGGATCAACTGCTTAAATTCGGTTATGTCAGTACGGTATTCCGGGAGTATTTTGGCCGCAGCACTTATGGCAAGGATTTTCTCCAAGGCGGCATCGAAATACTGGGCGATTCCAGTCCTGAATGTGATGGCGAAGTCATCGTCATGGCGGCAGAAATCCTGCGTGCTGTCGGCGTAGAGGATATTCGCATTGATATCGGTACGGCGGCATATACTCAGGCCTTGTTTAACAGCTTGACCATTACGGGGCAGCAAAAGGATGTGCTGCAGCGCTGCCTGGCTGAACGCAACCTCGTATCGTTCCAACAGTACGTCCAGTCTTTGTCGTTGCAGCAGGACACGCGGCAGGCCCTCCTGGCCATTCCCATGCTGTTTGGTCCGTATGCAGTCACACTCAGCAAGGCAAAGCGGCTGTGTGTCAATGACGGGATGCGGCAGGCCCTGAGCCGCTTAGAAAAGACCTATGATTATATCCTTTATGCCGGCTATGCGGACAAGGTCCAATTGGATTTCGGGTTCGTCAGTCCTTTGGGATATTATACGGATATGGTATTCAAGATTTATGTGAACGGCGCCTTGTACGATGTCATCGATGGCGGCCGCTATGATAAGCTGTCGGCACAATTTGGCGTAGACCGCCCCGCTTGTGGCTTTGGCATGAACATCAATTTACTATATGAATTCATGAGCGATGCTGGTCTGTTAGAAGATGCCGCCCCGTCTTTCCAACTGGCTATTTCTTATAAAGAGACGAGTCAGGCCTTGATTCGCGATCTCATGCTCTGGCGGGCCAAGGGCTTGCGTGTGGCTGCGTATCCGTCTACGTCGTATATCGATAGCAAGGATTACAGCATCCATGCCGTCTATGAAAAAGGAAGCTATTATCAGCAGGGCCGACCGGTGACGGTACAGGAACTGGAATGTCAAATGGGGAGGCTGTGAAATGTCTATACATATAGCGTTGGCCAAAGGGCGTATAGCCAAAACGGTCATGAAACATTTACAGAAAAGCGGCTATGATTTTCCTACCTATTCGGAAGAAAGCCGACGCCTGATTTTTGAAGATGCCCGACAGGCCATCAAAGTAACCTTGGTCAAATCACCTGATGTGGCTGTCTATGTCGAACGGGGTGCTGCTGATGTCGGTATCGTTGGGGCCGACGTCCTCATCGAGGAATGTTCGGCTGCTGAAGTGTATGAAATATTGGATTTGGGTATCGGCCGCTGCCGTATGGCAGTTGCCGGCATCGCCGGCAAGACTGTGGACATGTCCCGCCGCATTACTGTGGGTACCAAATATCCCCGTATTGCCAGGGCGTATTTTGAACAGAACCATCACAGCGTCGATATCATCAAGCTGAACGGTTCTGTCGAGCTGGCCCCTCTCGTGGGTTTGTCCGATGTCATCGTCGATATCGTAGAAACAGGCAATACGCTGCGGGCCAATGGCCTGGAAGTGCTGCAGTATTTTATGGATTTCAGTGCCCGCCTGATTTGCAATAAAGTTTCATTTAAATTGAAAACAGATGAAATACAGGAACTCATGGGGGTCATCAAACAAGAGGGAGGAAATGCATGATGGAATGGATAGAAGTACCTGAACAAGGGCTTACACTGCGGGATATCCGCAAGATTACGAAGAGGGATCAGGCTGAATCAGCCGGCATCCAGGAAAGCGTAGAAAAAATAGTTGCTGCTGTAAGTGAACGGGGCGATGAAGCTGTACGTGAATTTACAGAAAAGTTTGATGGTGTCCGTCTGGATTCCTTCGTCGTCACGGCTGAAGAAATCGACGAAGCCGTAGCTATCGTCGGGGAATCCTTTATGCAGATATTGAGGGAAGCCCGTGAAAATATCCGTGTCTATCATGAACGGCAGGTACAGTCATCCTGGCTCGATACATTCCGTGACGGCGTTCGTCTGGGAGTACAGTTTACGCCAATCCAGCGGGTCGGTGTCTATGTTCCCGGTGGGACGGCAGCTTATCCTTCGACGGTCCTTATGGATACGGTGCCAGCTCAGGTAGCTGGCGTACCATCTATTGCTGTATTTACACCTCCTGGACGGGATGGCAAGGTCAATCCGTATATCTTGGCAGCAGCTCACATTGCCGGTGCCACGGAAATATATAAGATCGGTGGGGCCCAGAGTATAGCTGCTGCGGCCTATGGTACAGAAACGATTCCGCCGGTATTCAAAATCGTCGGCCCGGGCAATGCTTTTGTCGCCATGGCTAAACGGCTCGTATTCGGTATCGTCGGCATCGACATGATAGCCGGCCCCAGCGAAGTCGGTATCCTGGCAGATGACAGTGCCAATCCGGTGTGGGTCGCAGCGGATCTTTTGGCTCAGGCTGAACATGACCGCCGTGCTGCTGTATTTCTGGCGACGCCCAGCCGGACCCTGGCAAAGGCTGTCCAGGCTGAGTTGGAACGCCAGACGAAGGAACTGCCGCGCCATGATATCATAGCAGAATCCATAACGAATTACGGTAAGATATTCCTTACGCAGAACCGTCAGCAGGCCGTGGATATCATGAATCTCATTGCGCCGGAACATTTGGAAATAGATTTTGAAGATCCAGAATCGTACGTGCCGAAAATCGTCAATGCCGGTGCCATATTTATGGGATCATACACGCCGGAACCAATCGGTGATTATTTTGCTGGACCGAACCATACCTTGCCGACTATGGGGACTGCTGCCTTTTCTTCGCCTCTCGGCGTATACGATTTTGTCAAAAAGAGCAGTCTGCTCCAATATGATAAACAGGCCTTTGAAGCGGTAGCCCAGAAAGTAGAAGCTTTTGCCAATGTGGAAGGGCTGCAGGCCCATGGCATGGCTGTGAGGAGGCGCATGAAATGAACAGGCAGTGGCTTCGCCAGACAATACGCGGCTTCCAGCCGTATAAAGTGCCCCCTCTGAACGAACATATCATTTTGAATGCCAATGAAAGTCCATATAATATATTTGATTTCCCCGATGTGAAAGAGGAAATCTATCGTAGTCTGGAAACGGTCCAGCCATTTCATTATCCGGAACCGTTTGCCGATGGTGTCCGTGCCGCGCTGGCCCAGTATGTTGGCGTCCAGCCGGCAGAAGTCTTAGCTGGCAACGGCGGCGATGAAATCATACAGCTCATACTCAATGCTTTCATCAATCCTGGGGATACGGTGCTGGTCCATTCACCGACGTTTGATGTCTATGCTTTGGATGCGCAGATATTAGGAGCGAAGATCGTTTCTGTAGCCGATGGCTCAGATTTTCAGCGGGATGCAGCCGGGTTCCTGAAGAAAATCAAGGAATTGCAGCCTAAGGTGACATTTATCTGTAATCCCAATAATCCGACTGGTTCGATTTGGCCTACTGACATCATCGAAGAGATGGTGGCAGCATCGCCTAATCCTGTCGTCGTCGACGAAGCTTATTTGGAATTTTCGGGACAGGAAAGCATTATTTCGCGCCTGCCGCAACATGATAACCTAGTGGTGATCCGCACGTTATCCAAGGCGTTTGGTTTGGCCGGCATCCGTTTGGGATACGGCGTGGCCCAGGCTGAGGTCATCGATGCCATATCACTTACTAAAGCGGCCTATAATCTGAACCGCATAACCCAGCTTATGGGCGAAGCCGTTCTCCATCATGCGGACGAAATATTAAGCCATAATGTGCCGCCGACTATTGAAGCACGAGAATACCTCATCGCAGGAATCAATGCTCTTCCAGGATTGCAGGCCTATCCTAGTGCAACAAATTTCATCTTGGTCCGCACGCCTGATGTAGGCCGCATAGTGCGTGCTCTTAACGACGCGGATATAGCCGTACGTGCCTATGGCGGCCGGGAAGATTTGGCAAATTGCCTGCGCATCAGCGTGACGACGAAACAAGTGGCGGAACGAGTGCTGCAGGTCATAGGCAAGGAGGTGGCCGGTTGTGCGCAATGCTAAGATTGAACGTAATACCGTAGAGACAGAAATAGCCGTCTCTCTGGAATTAGACGGTACCGGTTCGTATACCGGCGTGACCGGGATTGGTTTTTTGGATCATATGCTGAATCTGTTTGCCTGTCATGGCGGCTTCGACTTGTCTGTGCGCGTTCACGGTGATCTGGACGTAGATACCCACCATACGGTAGAAGATTTGGCCATCGTTCTCGGGGATGCGCTGGTGCAGGCCTTGGGAGATAAAAAAGGCATTGCCCGCTATGGCTTGTTCTACTGTCCTATGGATGAAGCGCTGACCCGGATTGTCATCGATCTGAGCGGCCGGCCGTATTTGGTATATGATGTCCAATTGCCGGTGGAACGGATTGGGACGTTTGAAACGGAAATGCTGCAGGATTTCCTCTATGCATTGTCTGTCCATGGAAAAATGAATCTCCACGTGACTAATTTATATGGTACAAATGCTCATCATATCGTAGAATCTATTTTCAAAGGGTTGGGTCATGCTTTGCAGCAGGCTACAGCTATACAAGGAAAAGCAGACAGTGTGTTATCGACTAAAGGCGTATTGTGATTTTCCTATGGTGTTATAGACTGCAGAAATGAGGGGGAGACTATGAGAATAGCTGTAATCGACTATGAGGTCGGCAATCTGGCGAATGTGTATAATGCCTGGAAACGGCTTGGTGAAGAACCGCAGATTACGCGGGATCCCCAAGTGATCCGCGATGCCGACTTGATTGAATTGCCCGGTGTCGGCGCAATCCGCGATGCCATGGCAAATTTGGAAAAATTTGAACTCATACCGCTGTTGCAGCGGCAAGTACAGGCGGGTAAATTTTTAATGGGCGTCTGCCTGGGGATGCAGACATTGTTTGAAACCGATTACGAAGGTGGGCAGTATCGCTGTCTGGGATTTTTGCCTGGGGAAATCGTACCGTTCCAGACGAGTTTGAAAGTACCGCATATGGGCTGGAATGAACTGGAATTTCAACGTGAACACTGGCTGCAGGCAGGACTATCCAGTCATCCCTATGTATATTTCGTCCATTCCTACTATAAGACACCTGCCGATTCGGACGATGTCATTGCCATTGCGACATATGGCCAACCCGTACCAGCTATTTGTGCCAAGGATAATGTCTTGGGCATGCAGTTCCATCCGGAAAAAAGTGGTACTGTCGGTGCGCAGTTATTGAAAAATATTCTGGAACATGTAAAGAAGGGGTGAGAACATGATCGTATTACCAGCAATAGATATACAAAACGGTCACGCCGTCCGCCTGCGTCAGGGCATTCAGGATGACAGCACACAATATTTTGATGATCCTGTTGAAGCGGCAAAACAGTGGGAAGCCCAAGGGGCGCAGTATCTGCACGTCGTCGACTTGGATGGTGCTTTTTCAGGGAGTCGCCGCAATTCGGCCATGATTTCTGATATTTGCAGGACCGTGCATATTCCAGTGGAAGTAGGCGGCGGTATCCGCAGCCGCGAAGCAATCCAGGCGTATTTGAACAGCGGTGTCCAACGCGTGGTCATCGGCTCTATGGCTGTGGAAGATGAAGGGTTCATTACGGCTATGGCTATGCAGTTCGGCAATAAACTGGCTGTGTCCGTCGATGCCAAGGGTGACATGGTAGCCACCCGGGGCTGGGTCGGTGACAGCGATAAATCGGTCATTCCTTTCGTGCAATTCTTGCTTTCCATCGGTATTACGACGATTGTCTATACTGATATCAGCCGCGACGGCATGCTTTCTGGTCCGAATATGGATATGATGGCCCGATTGCAGGCGCTGCCGCAGATACAGCTCATCGCTTCAGGCGGCGTCAGCGGCATCGACGATTTGAGGGCGCTGCAGCAATTGGGTGTGTATGGCGCCATTACGGGGAAAGCGCTGTATGAAGGCAAAGTGACTATGGAGGAAATCAACACATTGTAGGAGGGATAGCTCATGTTGGCAAAACGTATCGTGCCTTGTCTTGATGTGCGGGATGGGCGTGTCGTCAAAGGCAAGCAGTTCAAACATATACAGGATGTAGATGATCCGGTCAAATTGGGGAAGTATTATTCGGATCAGATGGCCGATGAGCTCGTGTTTTACGATATAACGGCGACGCATGAACAACGTCATATTTTCCTTGACGTCGTAGAGAATGTAGCCAGGGAAATCAATATCCCCTTTACTATTGGCGGCGGGATTGGCAGTATCGAGGATTTTCACCAGGTCCTGCGGGCTGGGGCCGATAAGGTATCGGTCAACTCGGCAGCCGTCCGTCGGCCCGAACTGATCCAGGAAGCGGCCGGCCGTTTTGGCAGCCAATGCGTGGTCCTGTCGATTGATGCCAAACGGGACGGTATGGGGAGCTGGGAAGTGTATGTCGAAGGCGGCCGCAAGCCGACGGGTATCGATGCCATTGCCTGGGCTAAGCAGGGCGTAGCCCTCGGTGCCGGGGAAATCTGCATCAATTCCATCGATGCAGACGGAGAAAAAAATGGCTTCGACCTCGCGTTGAACCGACGTCTGGCCACAGAATTGCCCGTTCCAATCATCGCTTCTGGCGGCGCCGGGACAATGGAGCATTTCAAGGACGTCTTTGAAGTCGGTGTCGATGCGGCTCTGGCAGCATCGGTGTTTCACTTTGGTCAAATCGATATCCCTGATTTGAAAGAGTATTTGCAAGGTCAGGGAATTTCCATGCGAGGAGCAGATAAATAATGGAATGTGTCAATATAGAATCAATCCGGTTTGATGCCCGGGGATTGATACCAGCCGTCATTCAGGAAGGATGCAGCGGTAAAATCCTCATGGTAGCGTATATGAATAAGGAATCGTTGCAAAAGACGGTGGAAACGGGCCGCACCTGGTTTTACAGCCGCAGCCGTCAGTCCCTGTGGAATAAAGGAGAAACGTCCGGTCATTTTCAGAAAGTACTATCCATTGCCGTCGATTGTGATGAAGACACGCTCCTTATCACGGTGGACCAGACTGGCAGTGCCTGCCATACAGGGCATAAGTCGTGTTTCTTCCGGCAGTTGGGCGGATATGACGGGACAGGCAATGAAGGAGACTTATCCATCCTGTCGGACTTGAGGGACGAAATACAAGATAAGAAAATTCATCCTACTGAAAAGTCGTATACGGCATACTTATTTTCAGAAGGGATAGATAAAATCTGTAAGAAGATAGGGGAAGAATCATCTGAGGTCATTATTGCCGCTAAAAATGCAGCTCAACAGCAAAAGGTCGGGGGCGTTCCTGAAGGGGATAGATGTAAGGAAGTATGTGAGGAATCGGCTGATTTGCTGTATCATTTATCTGTATTGTGGGAACAGACGGGTGTCAGCGTAAATGACGTCATGACCGTTTTAGCACGGCGGTCCCAGGTCAAAGGCAATAAGAAGACCGTGGGCCATCAAGATAAAACGTTTTGAGGTGCCATGATGAAAAAAGTCATTTTTGATGTAGATGGTGTCCTGCTCAGTGAAAAACGGTATTTTGACGTGTCGGCACTCGTCCTTTGGGAATGGTATTACGGCAAAGGATATATGAATCTGGAGGACGACGACGTAACATCTGCTGTGTCTGAAGGACAAATCGTGTCGCTGCGGACACGGCTATTGGAACGAGACCAGATATTGATCTGGCTTAAGCAGCATGGTATCAACAATAACTGGGACATGGTCCATGCCCATATCCTCGTAGTGTTGTGGCTGCTGCTGGAACAATATCAGGCCGATGGCGGGGCTGTACCGGCTTGGGAATTCAAAGAGTACGGAGATATCCGTATGGCCGGACAACTAGGCCGTCCTTACGGTGTACCCAAAAGCAGTGCTGTGCTGCAGCGGCTGCAGGAAACAGTGCCAGATGGAGTCAGCAAGGATGATGTCTTTGTGCTGCTCGGAGAAGCCATGGCCAGGACGCTGGGGCATCAGGCCAAGGCATGGGCTAAACTGGAGTCCCCACTGTGGCAGCTGCATTTCCATTGTTTCCAGAACTGGTATTTTGGCGATGTGTTATACGAGCAGACTTACCATCGTACACCCTATGCAGGAGGAAAAACGGGGTTCCTGCAACGGGAAGAGCCTTTGGGTACAATAGAAGGGATACGCCATATGTTCCGTGAGCTGAAGCGGCGAGGATATGATATTGCAATTGGCACTGGCCGTTCCTATATGGAGATGAAGATACCCTTTGAAGCCTTTGGCTGGTATAGTGAATTCGAGCCGCAGTACATCTGTACGGAGACGGACGTCGTCGAGGCGGGCCAGCAGTTGGGATTGTCTCTAGGTAAGCCAAATCCTTTCGTGTATTACGCTGCCGCTTTTGGTAAAGACCCGGAGCATTATGCTCAATATGCCATACAAGATGGACTGCCTGAGGGAGCTACCTGTTATATCGTAGGGGATTCGTTGTCCGATGTATGGTGTGCACAAAAAATGGGTGCGCGTATGATTGGAACACTGACCGGGTTAGAAGGGAAAGCGGCGCGGCAGATGTTTGAGCGCGAAGGGGTAACTCACATCGTCGATTCTGTTGAAGGCATACTGGACATATTAGCCTGACTTCTATACCGACGGTGAAAAACGTTTGACACTGACCGGTGAATTACATATAATAATACGAGAGCAAGGCTGATTCTCTGCGAATCAGCCTATTTTTCTGAAAGAGAATGTATATCAGGCAGGAGGAATGGCATGCGGTTACGAAGAAAACCCTGGATCGATGAAGCGATAACGGAATACGGATCGTTCGTCCATCTGGATAATTGTGCAGAATGGAAAGGAAAATGGCGGAGTTTGTTCGCTCAGCCGGACCTGCCTCTTTATGTTGAACTGGGGACAGGAAAGGGAAGATTCATTTCCCAGATGGCTCAGTTATACCCACAAATCAATTTTATCGGGATAGAAGTCCAGTTGGGGGTATTGTACTATGCCGCCAAAAAGACGGCTGAGGCGTCGTTGAACAATGTGCGTCTCCTCCGCTTCAATGTAGAACATTTGATGGATATCTTTGATGATGGCGAAGTGGACCGCTTTTATATCAACTTTTGTGATCCCTGGCCGAAGAAAAAACATGCCAAGCGCCGCTTGACCCATCGCGGCTTTTTACAGCGTTATGCCGAGTTGCTGCAGCCTGGCGGACAGGTCGTCTTTAAGTCAGATAATGCCGGATTATTTTCCTTTACGCTGGAAGAATTCGAAGCATGTCACTGGCCATTGACGGAAGTTACGTTTGACTTGCACCACAGCGGTATTCTGAACGAAGCTATGACGGAGTATGAGGCTAAATTCAGTGCCAAAGGGCAGCCTATATTCCATTGTGTGGCCACGCGTCCGGAAGAGGTGGTGATGTTTGATGGTGAAGCCGAGTAAATACATAGTGGATCAGCAGCGCAAGATTTATTACACCTTGTTTGTCGTCTTTGCTGTGCTTATCGTCTTGGGACTGGTCAATGTCTTCAGCTCTACGTTTGTAGCTGACCGCGTTGAAACAGGAAATACGTACTATCATCTGATTCGGCAGATTTTCATTATCCTGCTCGGGGCCGGCTTATCGTTCGTGGCCTATAAAATGGACTATCACCACTGCGATACGGGACTGCGATATCTGTGCATCATGACCGGGTTGTTTCTCGTGCTGGTGTTGGTAGCCGGCGTCAATGTCAATGGGGCTAAACGTTGGCTTGGTTACGGGCCGGCTGTGTTTCAGCCATCAGAACTGGCAAAGCTGGCCGTCATCTTGTATGCAGCATCCTATTTGGCACCGATGTTAAAGCGGGGCGAACGGATCCATTTGTTTCATCCTTTGAGCCGTCGCCGCCGTCAGCCTTGGTGGAAGCATTTGCCCATCATTCCTCATGAGGCATTGTGGTTCCCGTTATTTGTGACGGGTATGGTTGCACTGCAGCCTGATATGGGGACAGCAGGAGTTATCCTGGCGATTCCTTCAGTCATGGTCTTTATCAGCGGCGCTCGCTTGCGAGAGGCTAAATGGCCGCTGCTGGCGGCTGCGGGATTGATTTTAGTCTATACCAGCTGGGCTGAATACCGGCGGAACCGCCTCGTGTCCTGGCTGGATCCCTGGTCCTATGAACAGACGCTGGGTTATCAGACTGTGCAGGGGTTGATTGCCATTGGCTCCGGCGGCATTACCGGTCAGGGCGTCGGCTCCGGAGTCAGTAAATTCAGCTACTTGCCGGAAGCTCATACCGATTTTGCCTTCGCTATTTTTGCCCAGGAATGGGGACTCATCGGTTCAGCAGTCATGTTGGGGGCATTTGTCATATTGGTTATATATGGCATGTCTTGTGCACTACAGACAAAAGATGCTTACGGCATGATGCTTGCAGTAGGTGTGACTATGTATCTGGGCGGTCAGGGATTTATCAATATCGGCATGGTTTGCGGTCTCCTTCCTGTCGTCGGCGTGCCGCTGCCATTCATCAGCTATGGTGGTACATCCCTGTTGATTAATATGATTGCGGCAGCGCTGCTTCTAAATGTAGCCAAGCGCAACTGGCGGCAGGCTTCACGAGTATATCAACGAGCGCTTGAGCAGGCAGCGCCTGCACCGCCACTGATGAAAGAAGAAACGAGAAGTCGGTTTATCCCGCGTTAAGTGTATATTATTAGGAGGTTTCCATGAGACATATTATCGGCGTAGAAGAACGATTGCCATTGTTGCCTACGATTCCATTGAGCTTACAGCATTTGTTTGCCATGTTTGGTTCTACGGTCCTGGTACCATTCCTGCTGCATGTCAATCCGGCGACAGCATTGTTTATGAATGGCATTGGTACACTGTTGTACCTGTATCTATGTAAAGGCCGGCTGCCGGCATATCTCGGCTCGAGTTTTGCTTTTATCTCGCCGGTTTTGGCAGTATGTGCAACGCCGGGTATGTCTTACGGCGATGCTCAGGGTGGGTTCATCGTTTTCGGGATATCCTTCATGATTCTGGCACTCATAGTCGATAAGGTAGGTACTCATTGGATCGATGTACTGTTTCCACCAGCAGCCATGGGCTCCATCGTGGCGATTATCGGGTTGGAACTAGCGCCGCTGGCGATGAATATGGCTGGTTATCTGGGTGAAGCCCAAGGGATGACCAACGAAACGGCTATGATCATATCTACATTTACGTTGATCGTAACGATTTTGGCAACTGTCTTAGGACGGGGCTTCATCGGGATTATCCCCATTTTGATTGGCGTCATTGCTGGATATGTTTTGTCGTTCTGTCTCGGCGTCGTCGATTTTGCCAATGTGGCGGCGGCTCCCTGGATGGCGATGCCCAGCTTCTACGAACCTAAATTCAATTTAGGGGCTATCATGATGATTATGCCGGCCTTGTTCGTCGTCTTTGCGGAACATTTGGGCCATTTGTTTGTAACCAGTGATATCGTCGGCCGCGATTTGATTAAAGACCCGGGCCTGCATCGGTCCCTGTTTGCCGATGGGTTGTCCAATGTTATTTCAGGTTTGCTCGGTTCTACACCGAATACGACATACGGTGAAAACATGGGCGTCATGGCTATCACCGGCGTATACAGCGTGTGGGTCATCGGCGGCGCTGCTGTCATGGCTATCATCTTCTCCTTTGTCGGTAAGATTGCAGCCTTGATCCATGGTATCCCCGTGCCGGTCATGGGTGGTGTCTGCATACTCTTGTTCGGTTTTATTGCCAGTTCAGGCATCCGTATGCTCATCGAAAAGAAAGTGGATTATACGCGTTCTAAGAATCTGATCCTTACGGCTGTAACGATGATCAGCGGTCTTAGCGGTGCTACGATTGCCTTTGGTCCTGTACAGTTGAAAGGCATGGGCCTGGCTACGGTAGTCGCCATGATCTTGAGCATCAGCTTCCTTATTTTTGGCAAACTGCACATAGATAACGACCCTAAAGCTTAATCTAAATGGGTAGTATCGCTTGTTTGCTCAATTTGAGGAGACGGCGCTCCTATTTAGAATACTATAGAAATGATTAAATGCTCTCTTCCAAGTGGAATCGGCGCCTCAGCGGCGGTATCTACCTGGAAGAGAGCATTTATTATTGAATCCCATTGAATTTTGTGGAATCCACGACAGGCCATGAAATTCAAGGAGAAACTATTCCATTCATTCCTAGTTTTGGGGTATACTGAGTTCTGCCGATGCATGTAGTGCATACGGATATATCACTTGACCTACCTAGAGGAGGAAGCAGAAGAATGGATTTCAGAATGAGTGAATTAAACGTCGACATTGCCAATTTGGCAAAAGATTTTGCAGAAAAGAGATTGGCACCGACCGTCATGGAACGGGACGAACAAGAAACATTTGACCGTTCGCTCGTCGATGAAATGGGAACCTTGGGGTTGCTCGGTATACCCTATCCGGAAGAATACGGCGGAGTTGGCGCAGATTTTTTGAGCATGGTCATGGCCTGCGAAGAAATTTCCAAAATTGATGCTTCCATCGGACTGAGTTTTGAAGTGCATACGACACTTTGCTCCTGGCCTATTTTCAAGTTTGGTACGGAAGATCAGAAACAAAAATATTTGAAGCCATTGGCCCAGGGCGTGAAATTAGGCGCTTTTGGTTTGACTGAACCCAACGCTGGTACAGATGCGCTGAACGGCAGTACGACAGCCGTGAAAGAAGGCGAGTATTACATCCTGAATGGTTCTAAAGTATTCAACACAAATGGCGGCGAAGCTGAAATTACGGTTGTATTCGCAGCTACGGATAAATCGCGGGGTGCTAAGGGCATGAGTGCTTTTATCGTAGAAAAAGGCACACCGGGCTTTACATATGGCAAAAAAGAATCGAAGATGGGAATCCGTGGTTCCGTCCAGCGGGAACTGATATTCCAAAATGTAAAAGTACCGGCGGCAAATCTGCTGGGCAAAGAAGGAGACGGCTTTAAAATTGCCATGATGACCCTCGATGGCGGACGCGTCGGCGTCGGTGCCCAGGCCCTCGGTATTGCTGAACGGGCTATGGAAGAATCTATCAAATATTCCAAAGAACGGATTCAGTTCGGTAAACCGATTGCCAAACAGCAGGCTGTAGCGTTTATCATCGCTGATATGAAAGCCAAAATCGAAGCGGCACGCCTCTTGGTTTATCGCGCGGCCTTCAATATGTCCAATGATATCCCTTACAGTGTGGAAGCTGCCATTGCTAAAAAAGTGGCCTCTGACGTAGCCATGCAAGTCACGACAGATGCTGTCCAAGTATTTGGCGGCTACGGATATACGCGGGAATATCCTGTGGAACGATTGATGCGCGATGCAAAAATCACCCAGATTTATGAAGGTACGACACAAGTACAGCAAATGGTCATTTCCGGGGCTGTACTGAGATAAAGGAATAACAACTGAATAAAAGTGTAAACAGCCATGCAAAGAAAATTAATCTCTGCATGGCTTTTTTCAGCGCTTTTTCTTGACTAGACAAAACAGAATTTGTTATAATAATATTCGTTATGGAAAGGTGTCCGAGTGGTTTAAGGAGCTGGTCTTGAAAACCAGTGAATCCGCAAGGGTCCGTGGGTTCGAATCCCACCCTTTCCGCCAGCATAGACACTGAGGTCTGCCGCTTTTAGCAGACCTCTTTTTTTGTGCCATTTTCAGGGTTGGGTTTTGTTTTTGGGTTTTATTTTCTGCAGCCGATGCATTGTTTTCTTGCATTTGCAGCAAGTTGACTACTTTTCGCCTATGAAAAAGCACGTTATAATATAATTGATAGTCTATTTGTGTTGTCAATGTAAGCAGTTACTATAATAGAGTTTTCGGATGGATAAGGAAGTGATATGACGTGAATACAGGACAGCTTCTGCAATTATTGCATCAGGATGTCGTACCGGCCTTGGGCTGTACGGAACCAGTCTGTGTTGCTTTGGCGGCGGCCAATGCGGCCAAGGCGATAGGTGGGAATATTTCTGATATAGAAGTAACGGTGAGCCGCAGCCTTTTTAAAAATGGCATGTCTGTCGGTATTCCCCGGTTCCCCAGGGTAGGCCTTCAGTATGCAGCTGCCTTGGGGGCATATTTGGCAAGACCAGATGCAGGGCTGGAAATCATGGAAGGGATAGATGAGGTCGTTACTGCCCAAGCGATGGCTTTGGTAGAGGCAGGTGCTGTCGTGGTTAAAGTAGACCCGGCGGCTAAGGGCATCTATGTCCGCAGTACTGTCCGGACTGAACGGGGAGAGGGCGTCAGCGAAATACGTGACAGCCATACCAATATAGTTCTTACTGCGGTGAATGGCCGCGTGTTGAGTAAAAAAGAAAAAACAACGACCGCGTCATATAATGTACTCCTTACAGAATTGAAGCGACTGAAGTTGTCGGAAATCAGGGGATTTGTAGAAAACATGAGTGAAGGCGAACTGGAATTTTTGCAGGCCGGTATCGCTATGAATCTGGACTTGGCGGCCTATGGCACACGTGGGCAGGCTGGCATCGGTATAGCTCCTGTCCTGCAGCAGGTATTTGGCACCGGCCCGGCTTCGTCCAGCTGCAATGATGGTCAAGGGGAGCGACGCTTACCCGACGGGGCTCTTATTGGGCAGATTGCTGCGGCAGTTGCCGCAGCTGTAGAAGCCAGACTCGATGGTTGCCCTTTGGCGACGATGAGCAGTGCTGGCAGTGGCAGCAAAGGGGTGGCTGTCATCATTCCTATTGTTTTGATGGCTCGCCATATTCAGGCCGATTCGCTGCATTTATTGCGTGCCCTGGCTTTTGGCCATCTGGTCAATGATTATATCAACGGTCATATCGGTAAGTTGGCGGCTGTGTGTACCTGTGTCATGGCTTCCTCTACAGCGGCAGCGGCAGCAGTGACCTGGCTGCTCGGTGGCGATGATGAGCAAATCGGTTGGGCTGTCCGCAATATGACGGGCAGCATTACGGGTATGATTTGTGATGGCGGTAAGGTCGGCTGTGCCTTGAAACTGTCGACGGCCACGATGGCGGCCATGGTCAGTGCTGTATTGGCCGTGCAGGGCGTGGCCCTAAGGCCTAGTGACGGTATCTGTGCCGTAACACCTGAACAGTGCGTCGAAAATATGGGACGAGTCAGTACACAGGGGATGCAGGGCGTAGATGATGAGATTTTGCGAATCATGTTGGAAAAGCGTACTACTTGATTTTTCTGGGGCAGTTTTAGCTGCATACAGGTTATTTAGGCTGCGCATTAGATTGGTTGCTATTTTAAACATTATAGCGTAAGGGAGCGTGTTGGTGAATGACGAGAGAAGCACTTTGGAATCAGATGATTGATATCTTGAAAACAGACGTAAAGCCTGCTACCGGTTGTACAGAACCGATAGCATTGGCCTATACAGCGGCTGTAGCCGCATCTTATTTGTCGGAACCGGTGGAACGGATTGAATCGGCTGTGTCGGCAAATTTGATGAAAAATGGCATGGGCGTCATGGTGCCCGGTACAGGCAAGCATGGGCTGTATATCGCTGCGGCCATTGGTGCTTTGGACGGCGATGCGTCAGGCGGATTGCAGGTCCTGCACGATGTTCACGCCGATAAGGTGGCTTTGGCTGTCAAAATGGTCGATGACGGCTTGGTGACGGTATCCGTCCGAGAAGTGCCTAATATCTTGTTTGCCGAAACGACACTATATGGCAAGGAACATAGCGTCTGTGTCCGCATAGCTGATGCGCACACGAATATTATATATGTCAGTAAAGATGATACGATCATTACGGATGTGCCGCCGGCTGTCGCTGGTGACGATGGGGGACGGCTGGCTTTTTTCCAAAATCTGTCATTGCGGCAGATTCATGAATTTGCATTGGATATTCCCTTGGAACGCATTACCTTTATGAAGGATGCTGCCGTGCTCAACGACAGATTATCGGACATGGGTCTGGCAGAACCATTTGGTGCTGGTATGGGCCGGGCTTTGGCTGGCAAAATCCAGGCCGGCCTCGTCGGCGACGATCTGCTGAACCGCATGCTTATCCATACCGTGTCGGCAGCCGATGCCCGCATGGGCGGTGCAGCATTGCCGGCTATGACTAATTCCGGTTCGGGCAATCAGGGTATTTGTGCTACGGAACCTGTCTGTGTCGTCGCCCGCCATGTCGGTGCCGATGAAGAGACCTTGATCCGGGCCCTGGCTTTATCCCATATGACGGCTATTTATGTCCATGGTTTCCTGCCTAAACTTTCAGCATTGTGCTGTGCTTTTACGGCTGCCATGGGAGCTGCTGCGGCCATGGCCTGGCTGTTGACCAAGGATTATGATACTATGGCCCGCTCCCTGCAGTCCATGACGGGGGATGCCATCGGTATGGTGTGTGACGGTGCAGCTAATAGCTGTGCTTTAAAAGCCGGGACAGCCTGCTCCAGCGCGTTCAGAGCGGTCTTGCTGGCCATGGAAGGGCGTCAGGTCACGGGGACAGAAGGATTGGTAGCCAATGATGTCGACGAAACGATCCGCAATATCGGCAAGCTGGCTACGAAGGGGATGCAGGAAACGGACCGGGAAATATTGGATATTATGCTTCATAAAAATAAATCCTGATATACACGCATAGACGAACGGGATTTTTCTTGATTTTGTTGTTCGGAAACGATGTACATGGTACTTTTTTTATTAATATGTTGATATTTAACGTAGTTTGTGCTATATATGTATATGTATACCCTTGTCACTGGACGGGGTCAGTATTGTTCTTAAAAAAAGAAGGGACTGTTCTATGTATCACATAAGTATCATAACCAGCCATGCCGATGAAGATGATTTTGGAGAGCGGTTGGGCGATATTGCGCATGTAGCGTATTGCCCCGTTTCGAGTGAGCAGCAGATTATAGAGTGCTGCTGTGATGCCGATGTCATTATTTGCCGTGATGAAATGTTGACGGCACCGGTGTTGGAACAATTGGAAGAATTAAAGCTGATTGTCGTGTTATCTTCACGCTATGACCATATCGATATGGCGGCGACAGCGGAACGCGGTATCGTCGTCATCAATACGCCTGAATACTGCGTAGAAGATATTGCCGATCATACGTGTGCCATGATGCTGGCTCTATTGCGCCAGCTCCCGGAATATCAGTATGATATCCGTAAACATAGCCGTTGGCAGTATGGCACGGTGCCATGGAAAATGCACCGGATCAGCCATAACGTGATTGGTCTTGTCGGCTTTGGCCGTGTGGGCCAGGCCGTCGCGGCGCGCATGCATGCTTTTGGTTGCCGCATCCGGGCTTATGATCCTTTTGTAAGTGAAAAATTGATGATGGAACAGCGCGTCAAGCCTGTGGATTTTGATACGCTGCTGCAAACGTGTGATGTCGTTTCCCTGCACATGCCGCTGAACGATGCGACGCGGTACTTATTCAGGGAAGAACAATTTGAACAAATGAAAGAAGGCAGTGTTTTTGTCAATTGCTGCCGCGGCGGCCTCGTCGATGAAGCGGCCTTGTTCCACGCCGTTGATGATGGACGTATACGCAGCGCTGCCTTGGATGTCTTGTCCATGGATCATCCCGGGCCTATGCTGCTCAAGATGTTGGATCGTCCAGAATTTCTCTTGACGCCCCATTGTGGCTGCCATTCCATAGAAGCGGACAAAGAAGCTCATGCAGAAGCGGCAAAATATATACGGGATTTTTTAGATGGAAAATATGATGATTTGCCTATCGTGAATATACCTGATTGTTAAAATCGATTAAAAATCCTCTCTTTTATGGTAGAGAGAGGATTTTTATGAATTTTTATTTGCATATATGTGGCAAATTAGGTAAAATATAAGAATAGTGCCAATTTTGTGGCCTGTTTTGTTGTTCAAAAGAGGATGCCAGTGGGTATCTACTGAAAGGAGATACGGCCTTGCGAACTTGGAAAATAATCTGTGCAGCCTTGTTGTGCTGTGCTTTATTAGTGGGATGTGGCAATGAGAATACAGCCCAAAATGATGCAAAAGTGGCGTCAGCCAAAGCTGCTACTGCTGAAAAGCAAGTCGAGATGGTAGTTCCTAAAGGAATTCCTGTCCTCATGTACCATATGATCGGTGAAATCCAAGGCAATGATGCCGTGTTGTCGGAAGCACATTTCCGGGAACAGATGAAATTCTTGAAAGAGAATGATTTCCATCCTATCTCTTTGCAGCAGTTGTATGATTATATGGTCAATAAAAAACCTGTACCAATCCGTCCGGTCGTCCTGACATTTGATGACGGCTATAAAGATACGTACACCATCGTCATGCCGGTCATGAAGGAGTACGGGTTTAAATGTACGGTCTTTATTCCCACGTATGATGCTGACCAGGGAGCAAGGTTGACTTGGGCTCAAATCAAGGAAATGAAGGAAAGCGGTATGGATATAGCTTCTCATGGCTACCATCATGAACGCTTGAATGAAATGAATGGCAATACATTGGCCGATGAAATCAATAAGAGCCAGGAAGAGCTGAAGCAGCAGCTGGGCATTACGAATGAGTTTTTCTGTTATCCTTACGGTGGCGATAATGCGGCCGCTGAAGCAGCGCTTAAGAAAGCGGGCATCAAATTAGCGTTTACGATGAATCCTGGTTGGGCAAATTACGGAGAAAATCCATATGCCGTAGAACGGATATGGATTGGCAACGCCGTCGATTTGGCAAATTATAAGCAGCGCGTTACGACAGAAAAGTATGCACAACGGTAACCTGAGCTGTTAATTCGAGTATTCTGAGGGTGTGTATGAAAAAATTTAAAGAAGTAATGAAGTTTTTGATTGTCCTACTCCTGTTTTTTGCAGTAACGGCCCCACCGGTCGTCTTATTTGGTCCGTTTGACAATATAAAACGGACTGTTGTCGGTGCGATTCTGAAGAGTCGTCATCCGCAATACATTACGTGGCTTTTCACGCAAAATGAAATCGATCAGATCCTCGGCGGTATCAGTACTGCGCCGAAACAGGAATTGTTCAAGTTCAAGACGCGGACGGATTCTTCCTTGAAGCTGCAAAAAATCGAATCGAGCCGGTTTACGGGATTCCTTTTGGAAATCCCTGATCCCAAGCGGATACAAATCGGTACAGCGGAAAATATGGAAGAAAAAGGTGATACGACGAGCGGTATAGCTAAGCGCAACAACGCTGTTGCCGCCATCAATGCCGGCGGCTTTTATGATGCCAACGGTACCGGTACCGGCCGCAGCCCTTATGGTTTTATCATGCATAAGGGAGCTTTTGTATTGGGCAAGGATGCCGATGATAGTGAAATCAACGAATTCGTCGGTTTCAATAAAGAAGGGAATCTCCTGGCAGGCAATTACAGCAAGAGTGAATTGGTATCCATGGGCGTCCAGGAGGGTATTTCCTTTGGGCCGCCGCTAGTAGTCAACGGCCAGAAGATGATTACCAATGGTGACGGCGGCTGGGGCGTTGGCCCGCGGACGGCTATCGGTCAGCGTAAAGACGGCACCGTATTATTTCTTGTAATCGATGGAAGACAGCCATCCTATTCAATTGGAGCTTCTTTGCGCGATTTGTCCAACATCATGTATGAACAAGGCGCATATATTGCCGCTAATCTTGACGGTGGATCCAGTTCGACGCTGTTTTTGAATGGTGAAGTCGTCAATAAGCCTGCTGATTTATTGGGCGAACGGATGATTCCGACGGCATTTATCGTGAAATAGGAGGAACTTATGAGACTCAAGAAAGTGCTGTTGGCATTTGTCGTCGGCATTGCCGTGCAGGCTGGCGTGTATTTATATCTTGACAGGGTTCTGCTCGTACCGACATCAGATTATCAAATCGGCGGTACGAATCAGCAGGAAGCTTTGGGCTTTGGCGTGGAACCGAATGGACAGGCATTCTATTCGTTCGATAAGCGCTTTATGGCCACAGTCGTGGAAGACCAAGTATCGATTTATGAGGCCGGTAAAAAATCGGATCCTCAGCGTATCAGCTTAAAAGGACGCAGTGTTTCGTTCTTTGAATGGCTGCCCGATAGGGATTTGGCTATTTTTGCGACCTATGGCATAAACCAAAAGACAGGACGATATGGCGTATATATTGCTCAGTATAATCCGCTCATGCCGGATCACGAGCTGGATACGCCTATCGAAGATGCTCCCAGAAACAGCAAAATCGTCGATGCAGCCTATTCTACGGCTACGAACGTCGTATATATGAAGCTGGAAGTAGGCGATAAGCGATACCGCATCTATCGTACTGATGCCAACTATGATACGCGGCGTATCCAGGTCCAGGCAGAAAATATAGGTAAGATAGCCGTTTTCTATGATCAGGATATTTTCTTCTATGATAATTTGCGTACAGGCGTCGTCTACATGTTTAATGGCAGTGACAGCAGCTGGCGTATCATATCTCCTAGCGGCCGTTTCCGCCTGATCGGTATCGATGGCCAGGAAATATTCATTGCTGAATTGAATAAATCCGATGAAGTCGTGGCGGCGTATCGGGGTCGCTTAAAGGTGGGCTTCAAAAAAATCGCTACGTATAAGACACCCGTCGAATTTTCTAAGATTACGTTGAACAGCATGCGGGAAGCATCGGATAAATTAGATGAAACGAAATAGAGGCGTGTGATTATGGCAAAATTTAAGATTCCTAAGAACCGGTCCATAGAAGATATGATGACCGGCATGCAGGAAGAGATTACATTTGAGACGGCTGACTGGGGCGATGAACCGGATAGCCGACGGCGTCCAGCAGCTAAGAAAGCTGGCAAAGGTCAGTCAGAAAAAGATTTCTGTGCACAATTCTTTACGAAGGAACTGCAGGAAAAAGTAGGTAAGATTTTATTGGATATCAAGTTGGCCTATTTCAAGGACGGCGAGGGAGATATTTCTCTGGAAGTCGTCAAAGATGGCCGCAACGTCGTCATTAAGACGGCTCCTAAAACTTCAAAAAAACTCAGACGAAATGAATAAAAAAATCGGCCGAATGGCTCAGGACAGATTTGCTGTCCTGGACCATTCGGCCGATTTTATATTACAATACTTTTTTTAAGTAGGCCAGGCAATTTTTGTGGGTGATTTTAGCTGTCGTCTCTTCTCCGAATTTTTGGGTCAGATATTCGACAAGGGGGACGAAGCCCCGTACATCAGGGATATCTATCGGTGTATGGCTAATGCCGTCAAAATCGCTGCCAAAACCGACGTGATCGTCATTGCCCATGATGTCGAGCATATGGCTTATGTGCCGATATACGCTCTCTATGCAGGCATCGTGCCAATCTTCTTCCAAAAATTGGCCGGCGAAATTGATGCCGACGAAGCCGTCATTCTTATTGATAGCCTGCAACTGTTCGTCTGACAGATTACGAGGATGGGAGCAAAGAGCCAGTGCATTTGAGTGAGAGGCTAGGATAGGCTTGCTGCTCGTATCGAGGACATCCCAAAAGCCGTAGGTTGATAAATGGGATACGTCGACAGCCATGCCCAGTCGATTCATTTCTTTGACTACTTCCCGACCAAACTGAGTCAGTCCGCCATGAGTACAGCCTTCGTTTACGCCGTCGGCAATATCGTTGCGATTGCTCCAGACGAGAGTCATGGCGCGGACGCCGAGCTCATAATACATGCGCAGGACGGGCAGGCTGCCTTCAATGGCACCGCCTTCTTCGATGGTGAGCAGCGTGGCGGCATCATGGTCCAGAACATGGTCCAGGTCAGTCCGTGAGAGGACGGGGACAATGTCGATTCCCTGAGCTTGCATCTTCCGTAGTTCCGCTTTATACGTGTCTAGCAGGGTCAGTGTGTAGCGGATACCGCAGCGGCGGGTGTATTCTTCCGTCGGCACGAATATGGCGCAGAATTGCAAACCACCGCCGTTGCTGATGATTCGGTGGATATCGAGGTGCAGGTCATTTTCATAAAAATCGATGCCGTCACGGCATAATTTAGTCAGCGTATCACAGTGACAATCACAAATATACATGGTATCCCTTCATTTCGTAAATTAATATAGTATTAGTACCTGTTTTTCAAAGCATTATAAAATTGTTCAGTCAAGGGGATTGTTAGCCCTTGTTCGTGGGCAGTGCGGACGAGATAGCCGCTGAACGTTTCCAGTTCATTCGGCCGCCGGGCCATGACATCGCGGGCTAGAGAACTGGATACATGTTTATTTTCCTGGTTCATGATGCGGGTAAACAGTCGTTCCGCTATATCTTCCGGCAGGTGGACCTGTAATGCCATGCCGACAGCCGTCGCTTCCTCGAGGAGTGTTCGGTACTGATTGCGGCGCAGGGCGTCTTCGGTCACGTCCAGAATATCGCATTCATAGTAGGCTGTGATGACATTGTAGGCACAATTCAAGATATATTTCTGCCAAATTTCCGCTTCGATGTCCTTGACGATGCGGCATTTCATGCCAGGTTGGTCCAGGACTGAGCAAACGATTCGGTTTTGTTCGTCCTGGGGCGAGCCGATGCTGATTTTAGCAAAGCGGCCGGCTTGGCGGATGGAATAATCTTCATCGTAGGCTGTCGTAATATAAATGACTGAATCGACGACATGTCCCCGGGGAATCAGGGACCGTGCTACTTGCCCGTGATCGACGCCGTTCATGATGGGTACGACGATGGTATTGTCGCCAATACACGGCAGCGCTGCTGTCAGGGCATCTTTCAGAGAATAATTCTTGACGCAGACGAACAGGATATCCTGTATGTCGGCAGCAGCAGGATCTTCTACTACTTGCGGGTGGAATACGTGTTCCCCCATATAATCACTGTGGACTACGAGTCCTTTTTGTTCCAGGGATTTTTTGCGTTCTTTGCGGGCGACGAGCGTGACCGAGTCGAATGTGTTGCATAAGACGGCGGCGACATATCCACCGACGCCGCCGATGCCGGTTACCATTAGTTTCATCGTAGGGCCTCCTTTATTTGCGTGCTTTCATTTCTTCATAAATATGTTCGGACAAAGGAACGGGGACGCCGAGGGCGTGGGCCGTCCTGACGAGATAGCCGCTGAATGTTTCTAGTTCTGTCTGCTTGCCGGCTATGGCATCGCGGCCCATGGAGCTCGTCGAATCCAGGCCGCGGTGTTTCGTCATGCGGTCGAAGATAATCTGATCCATGTGTTCCGGCAGATGGACTCCTTTAGCCAAGCCGACGGCGTAGGCTTCTTCCAGCAGTACGTGGAATTCGTGGAGACGACTAGGCGGTGTGAGCAATCCCCGGGTCGTACATTTATAGTAGGCCGTGATGACATTATAGGCACAGTTCGTAATGTATTTTTGCCAAACCTCCGATTCCATATCATCGGCAATGACGCACTGCAGACCTGGCGGTTGATTCAGGATGGAACGCACCAGCTCATTCTGAATATCATAAGGTGAGTCAATGACTACTTTAGCATAATCGTTTTTTTGTACGATAGAAAAATCGGGTTCATAGGAACCGGTCAGGTAGATTAAGGCGTCTATGACGTAACCCGTCTTGAGAAATTTGTCCGTCACTTCGCAGTGGTCGACGCCGTTCATGATGGGAACGACGATAGTGTGGTCGTCTATACATGGTTTAAGAGCAGACAATGCTTCTAAAAGAGAAAAATTCTTGACACATATGAATATCACGTCTTGGATGCCAGCTTCTGATGGCGTATCGATGACTGCCTTGGGACGGTAATGTTGTTCGCCTAATATCTGGCTGTGCAGGATCAATCCCTTTTCTAATAAAGCTTGCTTTCTTGCTTTTCGGGCAATAAGTGTAACATCATCGTAGTGGGACGACACGATGCAAGCAATGTAGCCGCCGATGCCGCCGATGCCCGATACCATTATCTTCATGGTAATTCCCCCTTTATATAATGCAGATTGAATCATATCGTCATATTTGCACATGCTCATTATAGCATATGTATTTCTGCAAAGGCAGACGGGTGGTGTGGGAAAGTGGTGCAAAAATAAGTACGTAAATATCATATGAACACTTGAACATATATAAAGATATATGCTATAATACGAAAAGAGGTGATCCCATGGACCAGAAAGTGACCAAGCTATATCGAATGGAACATTTAGGCTGTGCGAACTGCGCGGCGAAGATGGAGGCTCAGATACGGGAGCTTCCAGAAATACAGGATGCTACATTGACCTTTGCTACGAAACAGCTCCGCGTCACGGCAAATCCCGGTGCTGAAATGGAACAGCTTTTCCAACGAATCAAACAGATATGCGCTCATATAGAAAGTGATGTCACCATCAGTGAAGCCGTGCTTGATACAAGGGCCGGCAGCGTGACGGAAGCAGCGTCGAAGTCTGATCTGGCTTCATTGGGACCGGCATTATTTGGGCTGGTGTTGTACCTGTTTACGTTGTTTTCCGGATTTGTACCGGCAAGCTGGGAGCTTTGGCTCTATATCGTTTCGTACATTTTATTTGGCTATGATATTATAAAAGGTGCTGTTATCAATATGCGGCATGGTGAGATTTTTGATGAAAAGTTTCTCATGCTCATTGCCACGGTCGGCGCTTTTGCTATAGGAGAGTATGCTGAAGCCGTAGGTGTCATGTTGTTCAACCGCGTCGGGGAAACGCTGGAGGATAAAGCTGTGGAACGGAGCCGCAGCCAAATCATGGCGGCTGTTGACCTGCGCCCGCCGACAGTGCGGCGCGTCTGCCTGACCGATGGTGATATCGATGAGATACCAGCCGGCCAGGCTGAGGTTGGGGATATACTGATCGTGCGGCCTGGCGACCGCATTCCCTTAGATGGCATCATAGATGAAGGGGAGAGCTTATTGGACATGTCGGCCCTGACCGGCGAACCTGTTCCCGTTACCTGTCGTCCTGGTGATGCTGTTCTTTCCGGTGGCGTGAACACGACGAGTGTGCTACGCCTGCGCGTCACTAAAGTGCTGGAAGAATCCATGGTCAGTAAAATACTGCAATCTGTAGAGGATGCGGCATCGCAGAAGCCGCAGATCGACCGCTTTATCACCCGCTTTGCCCGGGTGTATACGCCAGCTGTCGTTGCCATTGCGGTAGCTACGGCAATCATCCCATCTTTGTATACGGGCCAATGGTATCATTGGATTTATATCGCCTTGACCTTCTTGGTTATCAGTTGTCCCTGTGCATTGGTCCTGAGCGTTCCTTTATCCTTCTTTGCCGGTGTCGGAGCGGCATCGCGGGTAGGCATACTGTTCAAGAGCGGCTTGGCGCTGGAAAAGCTGAACCGGATTCGTACGGCTGTATTCGATAAGACGGGGACGGTCACTAAAGGGACGTTTACAGTGCAAGAAATCAGTGCCGTATCACCGGAAATGGATGCGACACTTTTACAAATATGTGCGTCTGCTGAAATGGATTCGGTCCATCCTATTGCGCAGAGCGTAGTTTCAGCAGCACAGGAACGTCATTTATCCCTCACGCGTCCTCAGTCAGTACAGGAGTATGCCGGTGAAGGTATTGCTGCCGATGTAAATGGGGCAGTCATTCTCTGTGGCAACGGTCGGTTGTTTCAGAGATTCAATATAGTTGTACCAGCAGAGGCAGCAGCATACGGTACAGAATTGCTCGTTGCCTGCGACGGCATATATATGGGCCGGATCGTCATTGCCGATACCATAAAAGTCGACGCGGTAGCGGCAGTAGAACGGCTCCATAGCAGGAAAATTACCACGGCTATGCTGACTGGTGATTCCCAGCAAGCCGCCGCATACATCGCCAAAGAAACAGGCATAGACGAAGTCCGGGCTAGACTCTTGCCGCAGGATAAGGTGGGCGAGCTGGTGCAGCTGCGCCAACAGTACGGGCCGGTCTTGTTCGTCGGCGACGGTATCAATGATGCGCCTGTCCTGGCCGGGGCGGATGTAGGAGCAGCTATGGGCAGCGGTGCCGATGCTGCTGTCGAAGCGGCCGATGTCGTGTTCATGCATTCCCAAATGAGCGCCGTGCCTCAGGCCTTTGCCTTGGCCCGCTGTACCATGGACATTGCCTGGCAGAACATCATATTTGCTCTGGTCGTCAAGGGGTTAGTCATCATAGCCGGATTTTTGGGCTATGCGTCACTGTGGGCGGCCGTATTTGCCGATACCGGTGTCGCCGCTTTATGCGTGCTCAATTCCGTGCGGATTTTATTCAAAAAAATATGAGATTTTCATGTCCCTTCAGTCATAATGGAACTGGTCCACATGGCGGGAGGGATTTTGTTGTGTTATAATATTTCGGTAGTACTATGCTATGTTTGCTGCTTGGGTACTGAAGCCGGGCAGTGCAACCAATATTAGGAGGAATTATCATGATTCATCATTTTCATCAGCAAGATTATTCTTGGGACGATGTAGAACGATTGGTATATAAACAGGATGATAGTCCTTTTAAAGATGTGACGCGTCAGGTCTTGTTCAATGGCTTGGGCAATGTACCCTGTCAATTGCGGTATTTTGAAGTCCAGGCTGGCGGGTATTCTACGTTGGAATATCATGAACATGTCCATCTGGTCGTCATATTCCGCGGCCATGGCCAGGCCCTGCTGGGCCATGAGATCCATGATGTCCACATGGGCGACATCATTTCTATTGCGCCGCAGGAGCTGCACCAGTTCCGGGCAAACCAGGGTGAGGCTCTGGGATTCCTCTGCCTGGTCAATGTAGACCGGGACAAGGTGAAACTGCCCACGGCAGATGCCCTGGCCGTGTTGAAACAGGATGAGGTCATCAAGACGTTTTTAGAAAGTTGAGGCGGTTTGGATGAAAGTAGCAGGAGTGCAGTTTGCTTCCCTTATGGGAGAAGTGAATAGGAACTACGACAAGGCCCGCACGCTGATCTTACAGGCAGCCCACGGCGGTGCCGATGTCATCGTATTACCGGAAATGTGGAATACATCGTTTTATCCGGATAATATTGTAGAATTGGCCGATAAGGACGGCCAGCGGACTCAAGATTTCTTGTCAGGACTATCGCGGCAACTGGGTGTCAACATCGTCGGCGGTTCTGTGTCGAATAACCGTTCCGGTACATTGTATAATACGACTTATGTGACTGACCGGGATGGCCGGATCATCGCTTCCTACGACAAGGTTCACTTGTTTTCACCGGGAGCGGAAAATGCTGTCTTTACGCCGGGTCATGATTTGAATCTCTTTGCTGTGGATGGCATTCCGGCGGCGTCCATCATTTGCTATGACCTGCGGTTTTGCGAATGGGTCCGCATGGCAGCCCTGGCTGGTGCTCAGATTTTGTTTGTGCCGGCAGCCTGGCTCAATCCGCGTCTGGCCCATTGGCAGCTCCTCAATACGGCCAGAGCGGTGGAAAATCAGTTTTTTGTGGCAGCCGTCAATAGTTGCGGCGGGTCCGGAAATACGACATTTTGCGGCGGGTCCAGAATGATTGATCCCTGGGGCCGCGTCTTGGCTGAAGCTGGACAGGATGAGCAAATCATTATGGCCGATATGGATTTTGCTCAGGTGCAGGATATCCGCAGCCGTATCAATGTATTTGCTGACCGGCGGCCCGATTTGTATCGGCAATAGTCTAAGGGATATAGGAGGCCTTGGAATGGAAGGTGTTTTTCGTGCCCTGGAGGGCATTTTTGAAGTATTGTTCATGCTGGGAATCGGTTTTGTCTTGGCAAAAAAAGGCTGGTTTACGAAAGAAAGCAGTATGATGATGACGAAGCTGGTCATGAAAGTGTCGTTGCCTTTATTCATGATTGTCAGCATTTCCAAGAATTTTACGCATGATTCTTTTTTTGCCATCGTTCCTGACTTGGCGATGCCCTTTTCATCTATCTTTTTGGCCTATATAGTTGGGCGGATTGCTGTAAAGTTGCTCCATATCCGTAAAGACCGGCAAGGCGTTTTTTGTACCTGTTTCTTTATCGCTAATACGATTTTTATTGGTCTACCGGTCAACTTGGCTTTATTCGGCGACCAGAGCGTGCCGTCGGTCATGTTGTACTATATGGCTAATATGACTATGTTTTGGACGTTAGGCGTTTATCATATCATGAATGACAGCGCTGCCGGCAAGGGCGGCATGCCGCTCTTTTCCCTGGCATCCTTGAAAAAAGTCTGCTCGCCGCCACTGATGGGATTCATCGTCGGTATCATCCTGCTTTTATTGAATATCACATTGCCCGATTTCATGTTGACGTCTTTCCGCTATGTCGGTAATCTGGCGACGCCGTTGTCACTTATCGTCATCGGTATTGAAATGGCAGCTATTCCCTTATCTTCTGTCCAATGGGACCGCGATATCATCGGTGCTTTGGTCGGGCGGTTCATCGTATGTCCTTTGTGTGTCATTGCCTTGCTGCCATTTATTCCCGTTTCGCCCATGTCCATGAAGGTATTTACCATGCAGGCTAGCATGCCGGTTATGACCCAGATGACCATCGTTGCCAAATCGGCTGGTGCAGATGTGCCGTATACGACGGCGCTGAATTTCCTGTCCGTCCTGTTGGGACTTATCGTCATACCTATTTATATGTTTTTTGTGCAGTAAAACAATTGTAACGTGATTTTAATATGGTGAGAAAGCGATACCCTGGCTTTCTTTCTTCATGAGGAGGAATGTACACGTGATAGATTATGAAGAATTTGAACAGCACTTGCGGCTCCATACCGCGCAGGCCCAGCAATTGAATTTTCAAATCGCTGCTGATCCGGAATTATCGGGGCAGGAATATCATGCCTGCAAGGCCTATGTAGATGCCTGCAGGGGTCTTGGCATGACCGTAGAGGAACAGTTCAACGGTCAGGAAACGGCGTTTCGCGCCGTCGTCTGCCGGGCTAAACAGCCCGTGTGGCGCATGGCCTTGTTGGCAGAATATGACGCTTTGCCCGATATTGGCCATGGTTGTGGACATTCTGCCAATGGTGCTATGAGCTTTTTGGCGGCGGTAGTATTCCACGACATGGAGGGCAGCCTGCCTGTCGATATAGATCTCATAGGGACGCCGGACGAAGAATTGAAAGGCGGCAAAGTCGCCATGTGCCAGACCGGTATCTTTAAAAAGTACGATTTTGCCATGATGGTCCATGTTACAGGGGATAAATCGGGTGCCAATTCGCGGTTCCTGGCGTTGAATGCTTATCGCATCGCCTTCCATGGGCAGACAGCTCATGCGGCTGCCCAGCCCTGGGCTGGACGCAATGCCTTGAATGGAGCTATGCTGGCTCTTCATGCCATGGATATGCTGCGCCAGCATGTCCGCCCGGAAACGCGCATCGGTTCCTATTTGCTGCATGGTGGCAGTGCTTCCAATGTCATTCCCGATTTTGTCGATATGGAATGTTGTATCCGTCATACAGAACGGGCCTATCTGAATACAGTCATTGATAAAGTCATGAATTGTGTCAAAGGGGCAGCCATCGCTACGGAAACGACGTATGATGTACAGGAGTGGGGCTATGCTTTCGATGATATGCTCTGGAACGATACAGCGACAAAAGTGGTAGAAAAACATTTGACGGCATTGCATATTCCTTTTGAAACGGCTGTGCAGGCTGGCGGCAGTTCAGATATAGGTAATGTGAGTCATCAATGTCCGGCTATACATGTCCATCTGGCCATGGGTGATGTCCAATGCCCAGGTCATTCCCGCCAGATAGCGGATATGATGAAAAATCAGGCCATTATTCCCATCATTGAACAGGGGGCTCGTATCATGGGTCGGACCTTTTTAGATATGGCTGGTGATAAAACATTGCGTCAGGCTATTCGAGCTGAATTTGACAACGCTGGAAAATAAATATCATAAGAAAATTATGCGCCAATTTGTTGAATATTTGGCGCTTTTTTTTATGTGGCCTCTTGAAATTTTTGTGAAAAATGGTACAATATATTTATAAGGGCAAACAAATACAAATACAAACACTTACAAAAACTAGAAGGCGACATGTAAAATCGTAGTATAAATGCGGTTTTACATGTCGCCTTTTAGCTGCTTGTTTATAATATGCATTAATATCGTATAAATTTATATGTGAAATAGATAACTTTGGTAAAACGATTAAACTAAATTTGAATATATCGTTCATCCGAATTGGGGATTTGAACTTACCAGATGTAGATTGAGGATGCTAAAAAATTCAAAATTTAAAAATATAGAAAAGCCAAACTATTGATGATGACTACTTTTATAGTAATTTAGAAAAAATCAGATTTAAAATGGCATAAAAATAAATACCAATTAATTGTAATGATTAAAATGACTTTTAATCATGATAAAAAATTCCAGACTCTATCAGCTTTCGTCCACGGAATTTATAATTATTATTTTCTGTAAGTTCTTTATAATGATTTTTAATCATCGAAATCAAATTTGCAATCATTAAAAAGTATGCTATATTAAAGCCAGCGGAAGAAATAAAGTCTTTGATTCTTTATGCCCTTAAGAATCGTAAGATGAACGGAAAGGAGTAATTGTTTAGTTAGTGCCCTTATATTTTTTTTGGAGGTGTTTGTATGGCTCAGAGGAAGATTTTGTCAATTATTTTGCTTATTACTTTATTGATTGCTTATTTGGACCGGGTCAACGTATCCGTCCTCGTTGCCGATTCGACGTTCCTGAACGAAATGGGAATCGCCGGCGATGCTACGAGAATGGGGATGCTCATGTCTTTATTCCTGTTGACGTATGGTGTTGCCAACGTCATCCTGGCTCCTATAGGCGATATCTTAGGACCTAAGAAAGCTATGATGATTGCCGTCGCTTTGTGGATGGTTTCCATCGCTATCGGCGGTTTGGCTCCGACATTTACTGTTTTGCTTATTTCCCGTTTCCTCTTAGGTGTCGGCGAAGCAATGCATTGGCCGATGCAGGGCAAATATGTCAAGAACTGGTTCCCGCCATTTGAACGTGGTCAGGCTAACGGCACGTGGTGTGTTGCCTTGTTCCTCGGGCCAGCCGTAGCTATGCCGTTCTTTGTACAAGTCATATCATCATTAGGTTGGAGAGGTTCCTTTGCCACGTTGGTTGGTTTTGGCTTCATCCCATTGCTGTTGTTGGCTTATTTCACGACAGATACACCGGAAACACATCCTCGTATTACTAAAGAAGAACTGGCGTATATCGAAGCTGGTATGGCTGCTGAAAAAGAACAAGAAGCTGCTTTGGCCAATGCTTCCACCATGGATAATATCAAGATGTTCATTACGAATTACAAATACTGGCTGCTTATCGGTTACTATATCGGTAATGCTTGTATTTTCTGGGGCATGGTTGCTTGGCTGCCGTCGTACCTTAAGGTTGCCAGAGGTTTCAGTTGGTCTTCCATGGGCATGCTTTCATCCCTGCCGTATATCTTAGGGACAATCATGTGCTACTTTGGCGGCCGTTATGGCGATAAGATGAAGAACCGGGCCTGGATCATGGTCGTTGCCTTGACGATGCCTACGTTGGGTATCTTCATCGGTGCTAATGTTACGGATAACCTTATGGCTGCTTTGGTCATCGCTATCGGTTTTGGTTTCCTGAGCATCGGTATCCCGAACAGTTGGACTTTGATGCAGAATATCGTACCGAGCAAAGCTGTTGGTACTGGTATGGGCGTCATGAATGGGATCAGTAACTTCTTATCCGGTTTCGTTCCGGTCATCATCGGTATGGCTATTGATATGGCTGGCAGTTATACGGCTGGCTTGATGGTCGTTTGCCTCCTCGGTTTGATCAGTGCTTGCTTGAGTACTGTTTTGGCTCTTTCATCCAGAGTAAAATCATAATTGATTACCATATAAAGTTGTCTTATATATGACAAGCCTCGGTGACGGGGCTTGTTTTTTTGTGCTTTTTTGTACCATGCGCTATTATGTCCGTTCAGTAAAATAAGATATTAGCTACATTACTGAAGATGTATGGCATCTTGACTATGTATTATACAAACTATATAATGTATGAAATAAGTTTGACAATTGGGTATTGAAAGACAGGAACAGACGGAATATATATATTCTCAAAAGGTTTCAACGGTTAAATAGTTGATGCTAGGAGGCAGAAGAAGATGGTCATGACAAAAGGGGAAGTACCTTTACGGGATGAAGTATATTCTAAATTGAAAGAAGCCATATTACATCATGATTATGCTATAAATGATTTTTTAAATGAACGCAGGATTTCAGAAATGTTTTTAGTCAGCCGGACACCAGTCAGGGAAGCGTTGAAACACTTGGAAGCTGATGGTTGGGTAGAGAATGTTCCGTACCGGGGCATGCGCGTAAAACAGCTCGATTCCCAGGAAATAGACAACTTGTTTCAAGTACGACAGGCTTTAGAGCTCATCGTCATCGAAAACGTGTGCGGCCGCCTTTCTCAACAGGGAATTTTAAAATTAGATAAATGCATTCACTGTCAATGGGATATGTCGATGCGGGCTAAAAAAGACTGGACTGTTTTTTTAGATTCGGATATGGAGTTCCATTCTATTTTGACATCTGAGCAACACAATGATGTAGCTCATGATTATTTAGATGAGCTGCGGGTCAAAAGTCGTCTCATTAATATACGCATTCTATATCGCATTCAGGGAGATATAGAAAAAATATACGAGCAGCATCGGGATATGTTTAAATATATCCGTGAAGGTGATGAAGAACAGGCAAAGCATTATATGAGAATGCATATGGAATATCTCTATGATTTATACCAGCAGTACATCCGCCATGTGAAATGCCAACGCAAGGTGAACCCTTATTTAACGTTGTAGTGTGGTAGGACCTATAAATCCAGAAAACGAGCGATACTGGCCCAGCGGCTTTGTTACGCACTGATTTTGACTACGAGTACACGTGTGTGTAGTCAAAATTGGATGCGTGCCTAGCATATGGATCAGTCTAGCTCGTTTTCTGTCTGTTTGGTATATGCCGGTTTCTCAACAGACTTCAACGTTTTTCCTGTAACTTTAAAATTACTATTACGTTTATCAACACAGTTTGATAAATTTCTTGACTTAGAGTGCCGTTCAAGTGATACAATATTTCTTAACATAATCGTAGTAGTCTTTTTTGCTGGCAGGGGGAATTGTCATGTCAAAGAAATCAGATATATCAGATAAAAAGATGAATCGTCGTACCGCTTTAAAAATCATGGGTGGAACCGTATTAGGGTTAGCCGGTATTACGTATGGTTTTACCCGGCGCAAGGATGTTTTGAATTTTTTGAATCATGATGAAAAAGCTGCTCAGGCGGGAGATGTGGCTCTGCAAGTAGACAGGCGTCCCTACGGCCCTGACGGGACAGCGTTTCCGCTGCTGGGGTTTGGCTGTATGCGCCTGCCGACGCATATGATGGGTGGCAGCAAGAGCATCGATGAGGAAGTGGCCGTAAAAATGATTGACTATGCTTATCGGCGTGGGGCTAATTATTTTGATACGGCGTACATATATCATGGTGGTCAGTCCGAGGTGTTCCTAGGCAAAGCATTAAAAAAATATCCGCGTGACAGTTTTTACCTGGCCGATAAGATGCCGACATGGGCTGTCAGTGATTTAGATGGGGCGAAACGGATTTTTCAAGAACAACTCGATCGCTGCCAGGTAGAATATTTCGATAATTACTTGTTGCATTCATTAGGAAGCAGGGAGGAATTCGACCGGGTATATTTGCAACAAGGAGTTTTGGATTATCTGCGCCAGGAAAAAGCTCGTGGCCGTATCCGTAGATTGGGATTTTCTTTTCATGGCGATGTGCCTCTGTTTCGCTATCTCGTCGCGGAGTATCCTTGGGATTTTACTATGATACAGTTGAATTATCTGGATTGGAATGGTCCGGATGAAGAGCCTCCAGAAGGTGAACATACAAAGATTACAGGAACGTTGTATCGGGCATTGGAAGAAAAAAAGATTCCCTGCTTTGTCATGGAACCTGTCAAAGGCGGTCATCTGGCTGAATTATCTGAACCGGCAGCAAAACTGCTCCATGATGCGGAGCCCAATCGCAGTACGGCGTCGTGGGCATTGCGCTTTGTGGCGACGCATCCTGATGTGGTCACTGTGCTAAGTGGTATGAGTACGTTGGACCAGGTTGTCGATAATATAAATACGATGTCCGATTTTAAACCCCTGAGTCAGGCCGATGAATCATTGGTGTTCAAGGCGCGGGATGTATTTTTGCATAAACAGCAAATTGCCTGTACATCGTGCCGTTATTGTATGCCTTGTCCGTACGGCGTCGATATACCTGGGAATTTTGAAGTATATAATAAATGGGCGGCGGAACTGGGTGTGGCTGATGCATCAGCCCGCAAAACTGCTGCGGAAAAGAATAGAACTGCTTTTTTGCGGCACTATCGTAATTCCGTAGAAAAATCGGGTCGGGCGGATCACTGCATCGCTTGCGGCAAATGTCTATCCTTGTGTCCACAACATCTGCCGATTCCTGATTTATTGCATTCTATCGATGCTATGGTCCAGGATCTCCAGTCTGGAACGAGGGGAGGACTGGTCTGAGATGTTGAGACGTATACGCCGCATATTGGCTTTTCTGACAATTTTTTCGCTCACATTTTTTCTCTTAGGCGTGTTTCCCGTTTCACTGGCGCCGCTTCAGCTTTTGCCGGCTCTGCTGGCGGCTAATGGCATTGCCATCGTCGTCATCTTACTGCTGACGGCGTTATTCGGGCGGATATATTGTTCCATTCTTTGTCCTTTGGGAATTTTTCAGGATATATTCATCTGGCTGCGGCGCAGATTTCGCAGGCCTTCCTTTTCTTATACCCCGGAATGGCGTCGTCTCCGTTACGCTATACTGGTCCTCGTCTGCCTTGCCGGTATCGGCGGTATATCCCTCATACCGGCTTTGCTCGATCCCTACAGCATCTATGGCCGCATGGTCGTGCATCTGTTAGGACCATTGTGGCAGCACGGTACGAATTTTGTGGTATCCTTTTCAGAAGCCCATGATGTACTGCCGTTGGAAAGATACGATATTGTTTGGCAGGGTGGTATTGCACTGGCCGTGGCTGCCCTGTATTTTGTCTTGTTGGCGTTCCTTTCCTGGCGGTATGGACGGCTGTACTGTAATGCTATCTGTCCTGTCGGAACTTTGTTAGGTACCATGAGCCGCTTGTCGTGGAAACGGATTTATATCGATAGTGCGAAATGCCGTAATTGTGGTCTTTGTGAACGTCGTTGCAAGTCTTCCTGCATCGACTTGTCGACTCATCGGATTGACTATAGCCGTTGTGTAGATTGTTTTGACTGTTTGCAGGAATGTCCCTTCCAGGCTATTGCCATCGGATCGCTGCAGACGGAACAACACGTGTCTCATACTGCTGCAGAAGATGCTGTTGGTCCAGTCTTGTCGCGGCGGGCTTTGCTCCTTACATCTGCTGCCGCGGCAGCATCCCTCGTTTCGTCAATATGGCATCCGGCACTGACCGTACAAGCGGCTCGGGAAGGTGAGGACTTGCCCGTTTTGCCGCCAGGCGCTGTGAATCGACAACGTCTGGCCGGACAATGCACGGCTTGTCATGCCTGCGTGGATTCCTGTCCTAACCAGGTGTTGCGGCCGGCGTCCCTTGCCGATGGGAGCAGCCTGTTGCAGCCTGTCGCCGACTATACGCGAGGAGCCTGTGCAGTAGATTGCCATCGTTGTGGAAGCGTCTGTCCCAGCCAGGCAATCCAGCCATTGTCACTGGAAGTCAAGCAACGGACCCGCATCGGCATTGCCCGCTACGACTATCATCAATGTCTGATTGAGACAGACGGCGTGACCTGTGGGAATTGTGCCGTCCATTGTCCTGTCCATGTTATTACAATGGCTGGACCGGAAGGACATAAAACGCCGCGAGTCGACGAATCGAAATGCATTGGCTGTGGATCATGTGAATACCACTGCCCAGCTAGCCCTAGAGCTATGCGAGTACATGGTGTTCCGGAACAAACTATTGTTTCATAGTTCGATAATTAGTATCATACAAAAAGCCCTGCCCGTAATCAGATGTTTGAGATTGCGGGCAGGGTTTTGTGTCCCTACGAGGGTACGGCGGCGATAGCGCGAATCGGGGCGCCGTCAGCCTGTTCAAAATATAGTGGCAACGCCGTAAGGGTTATGCTGTGTCCTATTAGACTGTGCAGGTTATTGAGGTTTTCCAGGATGACCTTGTCCTTTTGGAATAGGATGTGATGGATTGCGAATGTTTCGCTGTCCATAGAGTCGACACCCATGGTGTCGATGCCGATGCCCTTGATAGGCAGGTTTGCCAAATAATCTGCCGCATCCGGAGTCAGTACGGGATAGGGACCAAAGTACGATGCCGTTCCCCAGTGCTGTTCCCAGCCCGTATAGAGAAGTATGAAATCGAATGCCTCCGGCTCTGTGACAGATAATAGCATGGTACGGGAGATGAAACCGCCCGGTCCGGCAGCGGAACAGTCAATCGTCCAGGCCCGGCCGCAGAACGTATCTACAGGATAGGTATCCAACGTACGCAGGGCTGGTTCCATATGGGCGGGAGAATCCATGTGAGTGCCCAGGTGGGACGGTATATCCAAACGGGTTTCGCGGAAACCGTCTGCTGCCAGCGTGCTCGATGGGCGAATGACTGGTTGTGCTGTCCCCGGCCAGACCATGGTCGCTTCATTGATACAATGAGTCAAATCGATTATTTTCATAGGTTGCTTCTTTTCATTTAGAATTTTTCCTGCCATTCTTTTTCCTTGAACCCTACCAATACAGTAGAACCGTCGATAAGAATAGGACGTTTTACGAGCATGCCGTCGCTGCTGAGCAGACTATATTGTTCGTCCTCGCTCATAGTTGGCAATTTATCTTTTAGTTGCAGAGATTTATACAATAGACCGCTCGTGTTGAAAAATCTTTTCAAGGGAAGACCGCTGGCTGCATGCCATTGGCGCAGTTCTGCCTCTGTCGGATTATCAGTCTTAATGTCACGGACGGTGACGGTTTTTCCTTTGGCATCCAGCCATTTTTTTGCCTTTTGGCATGTTGTGCATTTGGGATAACATACGAATAACATTAGTAAACCCTCCTTTTGATTAGCAAGATTCCTGCCGCCAACGACGGAAATAATGGAATGTCACGACGAATAATAAAAGTGATGCGCCCCAGTAAGCCGCATGTGCTTGGATATACTGGTTGGAGAAATAAGCAATCATGGGCCCCAAAGCGGCACCTAAATCGATGAGCAGTGAATAAGTCGTCATGATTTTAACTTTAGCTGAACCGATTGCGGCATCAGCGGCCAATGTATCGGCAATGGTCGTCAGCGACGTAGCCGTTATTTGCAGGACCATGAGAATAGCGAACCACAGCCAGTCGGGAAGGCGCAGGGAAATGCAGGCAAACCCCATTGCAGCCACAAATGTCGAGCCGCACAGGACTGGCAATCGTCCCAGGCGGCTATCGCTGAGACCGCCAAACCACGGTGCCAGCCAAGGTTCCCAGGCCCAGCGGACAGCTTGGACAACACCGCCGAGGGATGCGGCACCGATAGCGGCGCCAGCTAGTAACAGCGGGTCCGGCCGTTGCAACTGGATGAGGTAACTAATCGTAGATGTAAATATACCCTGATAAATCATGGCCATGACCATACCGACTAGGAGAATGGTAAATACGTCAGGGTGATGGAATATCGAAAAATGGATTTCCTGACGGCTTTGCTCAGCGACCATTCCTTTTGAAGATGATGGGATATATTTGAATACGAAAGGCAGGCAGAGAAGGGTGATCAAGGCGAAGACCAATGCCGTATTACGAATGCCGCAGATGTCTGCCAGTATGCCGCCAAACAGCATTCCCGCAAGGCTGCCCAGTCGATAAAGGCCATTATACTGCCCCATACATTTGCCACGGTTGTTATCCCCAGCATAATCGAGAATCGTAAAATATGCACCCAAGCGAAGGAATGTCCAGGCAAGCCCCCAGAGGCAGCGCAAGGCGATGAACATGGCAAAGCTGGTCACATAGCCGTAAGCTGCTGTCGTGATCACGGCCAGGCATACAGCAATTAAGATACCTGCACGGGCATTCAGATAGCGATACAGGGTACTTACAATCGGATTGAGGGGGAGGCGTACAAGCCGGTTCATCGAAAGGATGATGCCTACCTGCCACAGTGATGACAGGCCCATTTCCTGCCAATGGACGGGCAGGACGATATATAGCATGGAATCGCCTATGAGGCAGGCCGCCGTGATGAGAGAGATGCTGATGATCGGTCGATGGGAAGGCATAGGCACCATGAGTTCCTCCTTTATGAGATAATTCCATTATAAAAAATATCGCAGTAATTTGCAATTCAACGGGTGATTTAGTATGTGTCAAGATTTTCTCGGTAAATTTTTTGACCCTGATAATAGTTGGCCTCACGGCACCTATTTTTCTATAAAATTGCAGGCATAGCTAAACTTTTCGCTAACGCTCCCATTGCACTACTGACCGCTTTGTTGTTTCGTATGCTGCCTTGATGAATTCCTACGTGTGGCACAAATTTCGCTTGTTTCATGATACGTCGCATTGTACTGTGGAACTTACGGCTTACAGACTCCTCATACCCCTTTTCTTGTCCTATAAAAGCTTTATCTAACTCATGATTCTTAATAGCGGTGATTACCTTTACCATGGCTTTTCCGCCTTGTTTGCTCCAATTTCGCCCTTGTCTCTTCATCCGATAGCTGTAGATGCGATGATTGCTCTCACATGCCCCTATCCCCGTAGGCAGGCATGTTAAGCCGCGTAGCCGCATGGGTTTCAACCAATTCCAATTTCGTTCCAGATATTTGCGTAGTTTCCGTACATGCTCCTGTTCTTCAGGGCAGGAAGCCACCGATTCAGCCGTATCCAACAAGACCTGTACTGACTCCCACTGATGTTTCCAAAGGGCTTTGCGTATGGCATCCTGTAAATCAGTCTCTGCAAAATACAGTCGTTCCTTAAGCTTCCGGTTTACATGATACCGATCCAATACATGCTCATGGTGGTGCGCACCTACGGCCATGCCTGCAAACACATCGGGTCCATAACCGCTGCCTCCATCACTGTTACTCACCACCAACACCTGTTCCAAGTCATACGTACGCTGTATGTACTCCGTAGCTTGTTGGACGACCTCCTGGTGATCCGTGGAAGCAAAGAAATGCGGATGGATCAAGACGCTTCGATTTCCTTGCTGTTCGCTTCCTTCACTTACCTGAAGACGATGGACTTCCTGCTGTTGGGCGCCTTGTCCTTTAATCAGTAATCCATCTCCTTCGATACATACGATAGATGAGGATGGTACGGTTAATTCTATCGTGCCGCATTCTTGATTCGACTGTTGCTTTTCCCAAGCAGCATACTGCTTACCGACTTGTTTAATGATGCTGCCTACCGTCTGATGGCTGATGGTGGTCAATGTGAGTCGATTGATAACGTCCGCCGTCGTACGGTACACACTACCGGATGCGACTTCTGCCACCCGCTTCATAAATAGGGCGGTAAACCGTTGATATTTTACAAATCCCAACTGCCTGTCTAATGGATAAAACCCTTTTGCGCGAGGCCCATCTTTCTTCATGCGCCGACGCCGATAGGTCACTGTACCAAACAAACCTTGTATAGTGCGGGCATCCCGCCGTTCGACACGATACCCTTCCTTCTTATATTGCTCCGCTAACTCAGCATCGATTATTTCAAAAGCCAGGGTCAGTGCCTGGGTGAATAGCTGCAGGAAAAGATGCAATAATTTCATTTCTCTTTCAATGGCATTCTCGGAGTCCTTTATTGTTTTGATGATTTCTGTTACAATATATTCCATGAGGAGACCTTCCTATCTGATATATTTGCGTGCGAGGCAGTATATCTATTATCTAGGTCTTCTCTTTTTTTTGCAACCCCTTACCGAGAACTATTTTACACTAAGGGTGATTTAATGCCTGCGGGACAGACGAAATTTCCTGGATTGATAAAAATTTTCTTTCATACGTTTTTTCGACTAAATTCTCTGCAAATGTTACAGGATTGTCAAAAAATCTACGCCGATTTGATACAATTCACTGGTATAGTGAACATGGGAGTATTGTATGGTGTATGGGGGAATCTGAGATGGTCAGGAATCAGCGATGGACAGTGATGATGGCATACGGCGCCGTCATCTTGGTAATATTAAGTGTATATACGATGCCATCTGATGGCTTAGGAATCGGACCGTTTACTGCAAGCCTGGATTGGAATGCGTCTGCAGTGAATAGTATTGCGTTTTTAGCGATTTTTGCTGCCCTATATCCTTCTGTCTGGGCCTGCAAAGCCTATGGGCCTGTTGCTGTTTCTATAGGTGGCTTATTGCTCGTGGCAGCCGGGTGCATTGGTAGTATTGCCGGCGGGTCTGTTATAGTGTTGGTAAGCAGCGTTGCTGCGGCATTGGGACTAGGTGTGTGCAGTGTAGCCTTGCCGGGGCTCCTCATGCAGACAAATCCTCAAGATTGCCGCAGTGAAGTTTTAGGATGTACTGCAGCCGCCGCATTTACTGGATATCTTTGTGCGGCGGGACTGCATTATTTTTGTGCCGTGTCACTGCAGCAGATTGAGGCAGTAAGTGGATTGCTCCTCTTGACTGTCGTAGTATACCTGTATCATCAATGTCCTGTTTTTGCACGGCCACACGTTGTTGCGGCAATGTTGGGAAAAAGCCTTCATCAATTGAGGAATACAGTATTGTTGAGTGTTATTTGTTTACTGTTGCTGGCTGGGAATTGTGGATGCTTGATCTGTTTTACTGGTTTTATGGTTTCCCTTTCCGATATATCTCAGGATAGTGCTGTTCTGTACCTGTGGCTTGGCCTTTGGGGAGGTATCTTGGGAAGTGTGGGTATGGGTTGGATATTGGCTAAAACAGTGTATCGTCAATGTCTCTTGGTAAGTTGTACCGTGTTTTCCTTTGTTTTTAGTATCTTGGGATTTCTCCTGCCGACTGGTGCCGTACCGGTTTTGCTGTTTTGTATCTGGTTTGGTATTGGCGGCAGTATAACTTTGCTTTATAGCATGGTTTTGGCACAGGTTGACCTTGTTTATGCTGGACTGGCATTGCTGGCTGGTATGCAGATGCTGGCTTATGTCTTGGCGAGTATCGTAGCAGGGTTATGTGTTGCCGGCGAGCATTGGCTGATAGCGGCACTGATTTGCACTGTCACTATAGTGGCAGCCCTGATTTTAGCGATGGTGCTTTATGAAATGGCAGCAGGCAGTGCCTTATTCATTAATTTAGAAGAAAAAAAGTCTATCAAAAATAAACTTTCATAGAGGAACATTATCGCCAGACAGAGGACAAATGTGATATACTAATAATATAATGTCTAGTGTGAAATATTTCACTATATTTTGCGATATGTTATTATCTAAAAGTGGGGCATTCTCTATGAGATGTATTACAGAGCAGGAAATAGATTCGTTATTGATGTGTTTACCAGGTGATTATTCGATTTTGGCAATCTGTGGTCAATGTTTGCGAAGATTGCGGTACTCGCCAGGAATTTCTAATGTTTTGGGCTATACGGAAGAAGAATACCATCAAATGGCAGATCAAGACGCATTGCAGATAGTGTACAGCGGCGATCGGGAGCGGCTTATACAATCTGTTCAGAAATGCCTGGATGATGGTGTTGTGGACCATGGGAATTATCGCATGGTAAAAAAAGACGGTACCTGTGTCTGGGTCCATACGAAGTCAAAGCTGATAGGGGAACTGGATGGAAATCTGATTATACTCGTATTGTATACGGATACATCGGCAGCATCGGATTGCTATCAGGTATTGTTGGACCATTCTATGACTCAAGTATATGTCAGTGATGCTCAGACGCGGGAAATATTGTATTCCAATACGCTCAAACGGCATCCGGATCATGGTAAGATGATTCCTTATCAAGGAATTTCTTGTCATGAATATATCAAGGGATTGGATCATCCTTGCCCGGATTGCCTGTTCCAGCAGATGCATTTTGGCGAATTTCGTCATTCTGAATGCTATATGGAAGATCAACAACGCTGGTTGTCTGTTGCGGGAGAACGTATTTGTTGGGGTGGCCGCGATGCTGTCGTCCATTATATAGAAGATATCACAGATAGCAAAAATATGCAGATACAACTGGAGAATACACGCGAACGGTATGAATTGGCAATTGAAGGGGCTGAACTTGGCGTTTGGGAATATGATATTCCGGCCCATACTATTTTTAGTCCTAGTAGAAGCTTTGAAAAATTTGGCATTACCAGTGCTATAACCAATGTGCCTCAGTCGATATTGCCGTTGTTTCTGGAAGAAGAACGGCCGCGATTGTTAGCTATGTTCGATGAAATTCATTCGGGGAAACCTAAGGTAAGTGGTTCTTTCTGGATGCAATGGAAAGCGGATATGGCTCCGCAATATGAACGCTGCACGTATTCTGTCGTGACGGATGATGCAGGCAGGCCCATCAAAGCCTGCGGCATAGGCCAGAATATTACTGCACAAAAGCTGGAAGAACAACGGTATAGCCGTACTATACAGGATTTGCTGCAGGCGAATCCTTTATCGCTCTGTGTATTTCGTCTAAATTTGACACAGAATCAGTGCTACGACGGCCAAGGGTCATCGACGTATATCCAGAATATGATCAGCGCCGACACGGCAGATCAGATGTTTTCTAATATTGCGGCGATTATTACTGCCCAGGATGATGCGGAAAAATTTAATGCTCAGTTTAATCGAAAAGCCTTGCTGTATGCATTTCATGCAGGAAACAGGCATATTTCCTTGAGCTATCGGAGAATGGTGGATACGGGTGATTCCCATTGGGTGACGACATATATTAATATGCTGAAGAATCCCAGTACTAATGATGTGGAAGCTATCGTGTATTCTGTGGACACGAATCATGAAAAAGAAGAAGAGCAGATTATAGCGGCCATTACACAGCGGGAATACGATTATATAGCTCTTATTGACGTACGTGACGGCAGTATCTCTTTTTATACGATATCGGATAAGACTGTAGATACTATGCCTTTTCAAAGGGAACGGTATGAGGACAGCGTCCAGGAGTCCTTCATGACTTTTGCAGATATACAGGACCGGCAGAGATGCTTGAAGGAATTAGCCCTTTCCGTCGTACTGGATCGTCTACAGGAGAATGAGGATTATGCCATTTCTTTTCTTATTTACTCCAGCAAGGGAGACCTGCGTCGTAAGCAAATGTCCTTCCGTTATCTGAACGAGACAAAACAAAAAATACTCCTTACCCGGTCTGATGTCACGGCAGCTTTTCAGCAAGAAGAGAATCAGACACAGAAAATCAAACAAGCTTTGCTTTCTGCTGAACGGGCCAATGAAATGAAAACAGACTTTTTATCTAATGTCAGTCATGACATGAGGACACCACTCAATGCAGTATTAGGGTATGCTGGCTTAGCACGGCAATCTGATGATCCTGTAGTGGTCCGTCGATATATAGAAAAAATAGAAAATGCCGGTACGACGTTGCTTTCTCTGATCAATGATACGCTGGATCTGCAGAAAATTGAAACGGGTGCCATTACGCTCAAACAAGAGTCCATCTCCTGTGGAGAAATCATCCATACGATTATCACGGCGGTACAGCCTCTGATTCAGGAAAAACATATCGATTTCGTGTTGGATAACAGTCGTTCAGTCATGGCTACGATTAACGTCGATGCCATGCGATTGGAGGAAATCTGCATCAATTTATTGTCCAATGCCGCAAAATATACACCTGCCGGCGGCCGCGTGGAATTTGTCGTAGAATGCTTAAAATTAGAGCAACATCGTGTCCATGACAGGCTTGTTGTGCGTGATACGGGAATTGGCATCAGCAAAGAATTCTTGCCGAAGATTTTTGAACCATTTTCACAGGAACGGACTGCAGAGACCGCTCATATTGGTGGTTCCGGTTTGGGGCTATCTATCGTGCACCGGCTGGTACAGCTCATGGGGGGACATATCGAAGTGTGCAGCGAACTGGGAAAAGGCTCGGAATTCAGCGTCTATCTTGACTTTGAACGGATTGAAGATGTGTTGCCGGAAGCTATGCCGGACGAAATGGTCTCGCTGGACAGTTTATATGGTAAAACGGTGTTGCTTTGTGAAGATAACATGATGAATATCGAAATTGCTAAAACGTTGTTGGAGATGCAGAAGATGAACGTAGTCACGGCTGAAAACGGCCAGGCAGGCGTAGATATATTTACGGCTTCACCGGCGGGCACCTTTGCGGCAGTCCTCATGGATATCCGCATGCCAATCATGAACGGCTATGAAGCGGCTGCTCAAATCCGCGCATCTAATCATCCGGATGCGGCAGATATACCGATTATCGCTATGTCAGCTGACGCTTATGAAGCAGATGTGCAGCGCAGCATGAATTCCGGTATGAATGGTCATATTGCCAAACCAGTGGATCCATTAGTTCTTTTTACACAATTGGCACGATTAATTGCGAACAGGAGTGAACACGATGAGTAAATTAGTTGTCATTATACAATGTGATATTGTCACGCGCCGTTGCAGCGGCTATGCATGTATGAAAACGTTCTATGGCCGGACGGGGAAGTTTGCAGACTATCCGGAAGACACGCAGTATATGGCCTTTACCTGCGGTGGCTGCTGTGGAGCTGGTGTGGCAGCAAAATTGGAGGACCTGCTGCGTAAAATAAAACGCTGGAAAGATCGGAAAGAAGATGTCGTCATCCACTTGGCATCCTGCGTATGTTCAGATAATTATCACCGTCCGCCTTGTCCGCACTTGGATTATATCCGGGCTATCATCGAACGCAAAGGGTATCCCTGCGTGCTAGGTACCTATATTTCGAAAGGGACATCAAAAAAGAGAGAAGATGGGACGTATCAGTCGTTTTAGATGGACGTCTTAGTATTTTAAAGTGGGGGTATCCTGTTGCTAAGACCTGGTTTTTTTGATTTCCGGTTTTGTCATAACCAGTGTACATTAGGACGAATAATGTGTATAATATGGGTATTACGTTATGAGGAGGCAGGGTATTCATATGTTAAAAGATGTAGATATGGAAGTAAAACAAGCGATTGACCTGGAATTGAACAGGCAGCGCAATAAACTGGAAATGATTGCATCGGAAAACTTTACGAGTCCCGAAGTGATGGAAGCTATGGGTTCAGTCATGACCAATAAGTATGCTGAAGGCTATCCGGGACACCGCTATTATGGCGGTTGTGAGTATGTCGATATCGTCGAAACGCTGGCTATTGAACGAGCTAAGCAGCTGTTTGGTGCAGAACATGCTAATGTACAGCCGCACGCAGGGGCAATGGCTAACACCATCGTTTATTTTGCATTGTTGGAGCCAGGCGATACGATTATGGGTATGAATCTCTCTCATGGCGGTCATTTGTCTCATGGGAGCCCTGTCAATTATTCCGGCAGATTTTATAATATCGTGCCGTATGGTGTTGATGCTGAAACGCAGCGTATCGATTACGATGCTGTAAGGGAACTGGCGTTAAAACATCATCCTAAATTGATCGTAGCAGGTGCCAGTGCCTATCCGCGAATCATCGATTTCAAGAAGTTTGCCGATATCGCTCACGAAGCAGGGGCGCTCCTCATGGTCGATATGGCGCATATTGCTGGTTTGGTAGCAGCAGGTCTGCATCCCAGTCCTGTACCATATGCTGATGTAGTGACTACGACGACGCATAAGACCTTGCGTGGTCCTCGCGGCGGCTTGATCTTATGCAAAGAAAAATATGCCAAAGCGATCGATAAGGCCAACTTCCCAGGAATCCAAGGCGGTCCTCTCATGCATGTCATCGCGGCGAAGGCTGTCGCTTTGAAGCTGGCCATGCAGCCGGAATTCAAAGTCTATCAGCAGCAAATCATCAACAATGCCAAATGTCTGGCAGATACACTCATGGCTGAAGGCTTTACGCTCGTTTCCGGTGGTACGGACAATCATATGATGCTCGTCGACGTCCGGCCCCAGAATCTCACTGGGAAAGATGCAGAAAAGTTGTTGGATGATATCGGTATCACTGTCAACAAGAATACGATTCCGTTCGAAACGACGAGTCCGTTTATTACCAGCGGCCTGCGGATCGGCACACCGGCTTTGACGACCCGGGGCATGAAGGAACCGGAAATGCAGACCATAGGCAAGACGATTGCTGCAGTCTTGACAGCACCAGCCGATGCGGCCGTCCAGGAACAAGCACGGGCAACAGTGGCAGAGCTCTGCCAGCGGTTCCCGCTGTATATGAAATAATCTGTTATGACACGTTAAGTCTATACATTGGTAAGCAAGACGCACATGGGAACGGTATAGTCCGATTCCTAAATTTCACGGTGTTATCAAACTTATCGTTTGGTGCCGTAACGAAATGAGGTAATTTCACTTCATTTTTGTTACGGTACTTTTTTTATGAAATATTATACAAATCTACATCGTTCTGTAACATAAGGGGAGTAAACTAATCACAAGATAAATGAATAATTGGATGGAATCTAATATATTGTGCCGGTTGGCCGGAAAAATAAGAGGGAGATGATCGATAATGGGCCGTCAGGAATACATGGCATTAGCTGCTGAATTTGAACGGCAGAGACAGCAAGGAAGAGATGAAGGAATCAGAGAAACGGCTGTCGAAATGCTTAAAAACGGAATCGATTACTCCGTTATCGTCCGGTGTACGCATCTATCGATGCAAACAATCGTAAAATTGGCCGAACAGCATTTGATGGCGATTTGAACATACATATCTAAAGGATAGAGGAATACAAAAACGAGCCATATCGCCGCTGGTGCGGCAATATGGCTCGTTTTTGTATTTACTTGGTCATAAAAATCTCTCTATATGATGCCTTGGGCCAGCATAGCATCGGCGACTTTGATAAAGGCCGTGATATTGGCGCCGGCTACGAGATTGCCAGGGACGCCGTATTTTTTTGCATTTTGTATGGACTGGTGGTATATATTGGACATGATTTGCTGTAATTTGGAATCGACTTCTTCGAAAGACCAGGAAAGGCGTTCCGCATTTTGTGACATTTCCAAAGCCGATACGGCGACACCGCCGGCATTGGCTGCTTTAGACGGTGCGAACAGCACGCCGTTCTGCTGGAAGTAATCGATTGCATCGAGAGTGGAGGGCATATTGGCACCCTCGCCGATGGCGATGACGCCATTGGCCGTCAATTTCTTAGCGGCGTCTAGATTCAGCTCCCCTTGTGTGGCACAAGGAAGGGCAATATCGCATTTGACATTCCAGATGGCTTTGCTGTCTTCAGAGTACACGGCGTTGGGGCGGGATTGAACGTATTCCTGGATGCGGCCGCGGCGTACTTCTTTGATTTCCTTGAGGAGTGCTACGTCGATGCCTTCGGCGTCATAGACATAACCGTTTGAGTCAGAGCAGGTGACGACGTGGGCACCCAGGGCCTGCGCTTTTTCAATCGCGTATGTAGCGACATTTCCCGATCCCGAGACGACAACCGTTTTTCCCGATAAGGTCAAACCTTTGTCTTTCAGCACTTCCTGCATGAAATATAGCAGGCCGTAGCCTGTCGCTTCTGTACGGGCGAGACTACCCCAGTATCCGAGGCCCTTACCAGTGAGGACACCGGCATCATAGGAATCGCGGATTCGTTTATATTGGCCGAATAGATAGCCTATTTCACGACCGCCTACGCCGATATCGCCGGCTGGTGCATCTACATTCGGGCCGATATGGCGATAGAGTTCGGTCATGAAGCTTTGGCAGAAACGCATGATTTCGTGGTCAGATTTTCCTTTGGGGTCAAAATCGGACCCGCCTTTACCACCGCCAATGGGCAGACCGGTAAGCGCGTTTTTGAAAGTTTGTTCGAAAGCGAGGAATTTCAAAATGCTGAGCGTCACGCTGGGATGGAAGCGCAGGCCCCCTTTATACGGTCCTAGGACGCTGTTCGCCTGGACGCGGAAACCTCTGTTGATATGGAGTACGTTTTTATCATCTTCCCAGGGTACTCGGAATATGATAACTCGTTCTGGTTCTACGAGCCGTTCCAATATTTTGGCGTTGCCATATTGTGGATTTGATTCCAGTGCCGGCACGATAGTCGTCAGTACTTCCTTGACGGCTGTGTGAAATTCGGTCTGTTCTGGATCCCGAGCAATTACTTGTTGCAAGATTTGTTCTGCATATGTTGATACGTCAGTCAATTGTATCGCCTCCATAGTTTTTAGGTTATATTAAGAAAATCATTAAATTTAATCGTGTTGCTTTCACATTATACTATATTGTTAAAAATAAGCGCAATAGATTTGAAGTTTTTTGGTTTTTCTTATTTATCATGATTACTGACGGTATGAACATATACGATTACGAATATTACTTGAAATCATAAATATACATAGCTCAATGCTTTTATGAGATACAAAAAACAGGGACTCTGCCGCAATGGAGAATCCCTGTTTTGTAAGGTTTTGTTATGTCTGCACATTTTCAAAAATGCGACGTATTGTTTTGTACAGCTGCTGGCGTTCCTCTTCACTGATGCCTGCTAAGGCTTTATCTCGATGGGCCGATACCACTTCGTGTAAGTTTGGGAAGAGCTGTTGGGCAAGCGGCGTGAGGGCTGCATATTTTTCTCGGCGGTCTTCGCGGCTGCTGCGTTCGATTAATCCTTTCTTTTCCATCTTACTCAAGGTCTTGGACACGGCTGCCGGTTCTATATGCAGATCGGCAACGATTTCCGATTGGGATAAGCTGCCGTGTTTGCTTACCAGGTTTAAGACAAACCATTCTGAACTGTAAATCCCTAGGTCATGGGTGGAATTGTTCAGTGTTTTAGTGAAGACGCGTATGGTCTGGTAAAGTTGATGGATGAGACGATCATCAGAGGATGGTGGATTTAAGTGCTTGTGCTGTTCCATAGAGAGTCCTTTCTGCGTAGTGGATGAAATATGGACTATTTATCAATTAATTTTCGCGGACAGTCTGGATGTATGCTGCCGGTTTGAAAAAGCGATATAGCAGGAAGGCTGCCAAAAACAGAACCATGACAGCGAGCACATAGCGAAACATGCCGACATATCCTATTGTCCCAGCAATAGTGCCTAGCAGCATGATGCCGCCGCTCGTGCCGACATCAAGCATATTATAGTATGTGGCACTAGCATTACTGCGTCGGTCAGGCGAGACAGAATTGAACAGCCAGGTCATGAGCGACGGCATGATTAAACCAGCGCCTAGGCCGTAGAACACAGAAGCTGTCATCAGGAGCAGGAAGGATTGCGCTACGAGGATGAGAGAAAGGGCTGCCGTATAGGCTATGATGCCTGGCAGGAGTACCCAGAATGGTCCTTTGGCATCATATAATCGGCCTCCAAATGTGCGGCTGAGAAAAATAAATACAGTGCCTATGACGAAGAACAGACCGGCATTTTCGATACCGACTTCATTGGCCATCATGGCGATGAAACTGTTGACCGTGCCGTAGGCAATGCCGAAAAGCATCGTGAGGAAAGAGGGAAAGGCCGTACCACGTTCAAAAAAACGATCACGTAAAGAAAGAGAGTTTCTTTGCGGTGGTACGGACGGAACGGAAAGTGTGCCTTGCGTGGCGCAGAGCTTCGTACTGCCTACGGCTAGCAGGGCAGCAATCGAAGCAAATGCAAACAGATAAGCTTCGTTCCATTGTGTCAGCAAAGCCACGCCTAAAGCCGGGGCAATGCCCATGGATACGGTATTGCCTAAGCCGAAATAACCGACGCCTTCACCACGTCGTGAAGCGGGGATGATATCGACGGCCAGGGCCGCAGCGAACGTCGTTCCCAAGCCGAAGCCTAGTCCCTGGATGATGCGGGCAATCATGAGTGATTGGATGGATGTAAATACCATGAAACTTATCGTTGCAATGAGACATAGGAAAATGCCCATGTACAGACAGCGTTTTTTTCCGACTTTATTGACAAAGACATTGGTGAATAGGCGGATGAAAATCGCTGAAATACCAAAGATACCCGAAATGATGCCGATTTCCGTCCCATTGGCGCCGAGAGATGCGGCATATAAGGGAAGTGTAGGCAACAGACAGTGGAAGCTGCCGAATAACAGGCCGTTGGCGGCGATGATAGCGATGAAATTTTTAGTCCATAAGATAGTATTTGTCATGATGGAGATGAAGTCCTTTCTGTTACATAAATCATTAACTAGTTAATGATTGAGCTAAAAAATAACATCTGTCATAGGACAAATGTTTAACTAGTCAATCAATTTGGTAATTGTAAGTATAAGTCTCTGAAGGATAATTGTCAAGGTAAAGTTAAGGCAGGATGATTAAAAACTATGGGATGTGCGTCCCGCTTGCCTTTGTGGTGGTATGTGTTCCACATCCCGTGGGATATGAGACACTTTTCAATTACATAATGTCTTAGTAAATTCCAGAAACAGGCTGGATATCTAATATGAAGGTTGGCATGAATCCAAGGTGACATTGTCTGTGAGCCAGGGCTTTGGTTAGAGTCTGGAAATCCAGAGCTCTTAAGGCTCCCTTGCTAAGGGGAGCTGGCTCCGGACATGGTTTTTGTCCGGAGACTGAGGGGTTCTTCTCAGCGGCTTCGCCGCGGCAAAGAGAAAACTCTGAGGTTTGGTTTTTGCCGCGTCGGTGACGCTGAGGAAGAACCCTTCCACCGCAAGCGGTCCCCCTTCCCTTAACAGGGACGGCTTTAAAAACCGAAAATTTTCACATGAAGACTGTATCGCGCAGTATCTGGATTTCCAGGTTCTACCAGAAGGAGGCAGCAAAATAGGGACGGCGGCTTTGAACCGCTGAGTCGGTTATTGTTTCACATCCCATGATTTTTTGTACATGTATCAGTGACTGTGATATTACAGTTTTGCATACTATTTGCCAGAACTAAAAAAAATTGGTATACTTAAATTAATAAACTACATTATAGTAGTAAAAATTTAATTATATACTAAAACTGCGATTAGGTAAATATGTTTTTTAAATTTTTTTTGGAGGTTTATGATGAGACAGACAGAACGGTGCGATACGCTGCTTTTCTGGATCGAGCATAGCGCGTTCGGAAAATGGCAGTGGAATCGCCGACCTCTGATTATGAATCAGAGGCAGGATACAAAACGATATTGGAGCAGCTACTTGGGGATGGCCGGATTACTGTAGATGATTTAAACGTTTGTCAGGAGGTTTTACAGTGAATTCGGGAGAAAAACGCAGTGAAGAACGGATCCTCATCCAATCGGCAGCGATGATGGCTCTGGTAGCAGTAGGAGGTACTGTTGCAGGTGTCCTCAGTAATTCCCAGGCAATTTTGTTAGATGGTATATTTTCTTATGTCGCAGTTGTTATTAAAGTCCTCATGCTGGTCACGGCACGGTTGACCCAGCGTGAGACGAGTAAGTATTTTCAATTTGGATATTGGCAGCTTCAGCCTTTGGTGATGATACTGGAAGGATTGTTTACTCTGTTGGTTGTCGTATATGCTTTTGCCGCTGGTTTTTACAGTTTACTAGGCGGTGGTCATACTATGCATTTTGGCATTGCCGTTTATTATGCTTTGTTTTTTACGGTAGCCGATGCGACATATTTTTTGTATGTCCGACATGTCAACAAGAAGCTCAAATCGTATTTGGTCCATTATGACAATATTAGCTGGTTCATCGATGCCGCATTGGCATCGGGCGTCTTGGTCAGTTTTGGTATCGCCTGGTATCTGCAGGGGACGTCTTATGCTCACTGGGGTGTGTATGTAGATCCCTTGGTCATGATTGTCTTAGCTATCCAGATGATTCCTTCAGCAATCAAGATACTGGCCCCTTCTTTCCGGCAGATTCTGGGGATTGCCCCAATGGAATTGCATCAACATGTTCAATCTGTCATGGATGGTTTTATGGAGCGGTATCGTTTTAAAGATTATGTTTCTAGTGTCCAGGAATATGGGAGAGCCAAAATCATAGAAATTGATATTCTCCTGCCGGAAAATTATCCGGTGCAGCGCATTACTGCATTGGACAGGATTCGCAACGAAATCGATAATGCCATTGGATTTCCGGCATATGAGAAATGGGTCACGATTAGTTTTACATCGACCAAGAGATGGATGGCCAAGGATTATGAGTTAGATGAAGCGGGTTGAAGCCGCGGAGGTGTACGTAATGGATGAGTTTTAAGACACGCTCTTAGAATCCTGTTGTGCCCTTTTTCAGAGAGTTAGAATAAGGATAACAAAAAGTGCCAGGATAAAAAGGGCTTTCCAGTCACTTTTCTGCATGGAAAGCTCATATATTGAGGTCCTTCGGCTTCCCTGATAGCCTCTGCTCTCCATCGCGAGGGCCAGTTCTTCAGCATCTCTGATTACACCTCTTAGCAGGGGAATTGCAAGAGCAGGAATTGAGCGTAGAGGATTTTTTACGAAATCCATTCCTCTTGCCGCCTGAGCTGCTTTTGTTCGCTCTACCCTCTCAAATAGAAGAGGAAGAAACGCTATAGAGATGTTCATCATCGTAGCAAGCTCAAAAGAGCTGATTCCCAGCCAGCGCAATGGCAAAGGCCTTAGCATCCTTTCTATGCCGCAGGTAATTGCTGATGGGTCGGTACTGGCTGTCAGGAGGGCGGCAAAAAGCAAAAGTAGTATAAATCGGGCAGCAAGTTTGAGCCCTTTTTCCAGTCCTTCCAGACTTGGCTGCAGAATCCAATACGAAGCAAGGAGTCTTCCGTCCGTAAAAAATAACTGCGTGAGAAAGATAAAAAATATAAACAGCATCATAGGCCTTACTGCTCTGAAAAACACTTTCATTGGCAGTCCTGAAAGTAAAGCAAGGGCAAAGAAAAAAGCGAAAAGAGCCCCTATTCCTGCAAAATTCTCAATCCTGAATGCCAGAATTCCGAGCAGCATTACGGCTGCAACTTTTGTCCTGGGGTCAAGCCTGTGGAGAATGGAAGTCCCTGGTACGTAACTGAACACAGGTTCCTGCATATTCCCTCGCATTTGGTTTTGTAAAAAAATTTATGAGTTTTTGGAGCTTCCTGTCTTAGTTCCTTTCCGTTTTAATTCCCTTCCGTTTTAACTCTCACTATTTTCGTTTCCAAGAATTGATTTTAGTCTCATAATCTCTTCAAGAGCGCCTTCAACCGTGAAGACTGCAGTGTCTACTGGCAATCCTCTTGCTCTAAGTTCTTTCATCATGGAAGCTATAGGCGGAAGAGGCTCGAATCCTTTTTCGAGGTAGCTTTCCCGGCTCCCCTGAAAAATTATTCTTCCTTCCCTTATGAGCACTATTCTTTCCAGCAAGGGGAAGAACCCCTTAAGATTATGGGTTACAGTTATGACCGCAGTACCCTTTTCTTTTATTCTTTTAAGTGTCTCAAGAATGTCCTTTTTTCCGGCCGGGTCAAGCCCTGTTATTGGCTCGTCCAGTACAAGATAGTCCGGCCTGAGGGCAAGGGCGCTTGCAAGGGCAACTCTTTGCATTTCTCCTCCACTCAGGCTGAAAGGGTCTCGAGAAAGCTCACTCTGGTCAAGAGCAACAGCTTCAATTGCCTCATATACCCTTTCTTCGGTTTCTTTTTTCGAATACCCAAAGTTAAGGGGCCCAAAAGCTATTTCCTCATATACGGTCTTACAAAAGAGCTGGTCAGCAGCCTGCTGAAAAACCATTCCTATCCTACGTTTTGTCTCTCTTAAAGAAGGATCAAGTACGTCCACGCGAACGGTTCCGGTTTCCGGCTTCAAAATCCCGTTGAAAAGTTTTGTTAGAGTAGATTTCCCTGCGCCTTTTTCTCCCAGTATTCCCACAAACTCTCCTTTCTCTATCCGCAGGTTGATATCTCTCAATGCGAGAGTTTCGAGAGGAGTCTTTCTGGAGTAGGAAAAACTTACGTTTTCAAGAATAATCGGCATATTTCCTCTGCAAAGATATGGGGAGAAGAGGTTTTTTCCCAGGGAATTACTATTCCATGCATTTTCAGGTTCTCGGCCAGTTCAATCAGGGAAGGCAGGGCAAGTCCAAGGGTCTTGAGGGAAACATCGGAAAAAATGCTTTTCGGCTCGCCTTCAAGCCTTATTTTCCCTTTTTCCATGACAATGATTCTGTCTGCGTCATGAAGTTCTTCGAGATTGTGAGTGATATATACAATGGTTTTTCCTTTCCTGTGCAGTTTTTTTATGGTTTCGAGGACAGTTATTCCGGACTCAGGGTCAAGCATGGAAGTTACCTCATCAAAGATAAGGCATTCAGGCCCCATTGCAAGAATTCCTGCCAGAGCTACACACTGCCCCTGTCCTCCACTCAGGGTTTTCGGAGAACGGTGTCTGTACTTCTCAAGCCCGGTTTCGGCAAGCGCCATATCAACACACTTTCTGATTTCCACAGGGGGGAGGCAAAGATTCTCTGGGCCGAAAGCCAGATCTTCTTCGACTGTCCTGCCCACAAATTGGGTTTCAGGGTTCTGGAATACTACACCTACGAGTTTCCGGATTCCTGGAAGTTTTGAAGGGTCACGGGTATCAATTCCTTTGATCATTACCCTGCCAGCCTGTGGTTTCAGGAGTCCGCTTAGTTGAAGGGCAAGTGTGGATTTTCCACTGCCGTTTTTTCCTATTATCCCTATGAATTCCCCTTTTTTTATAACCAGATTTATATTCTCAAGCGCAGGGGTACCATCAGGATAACTGTAACTCACTTTTTCAAGCCTGATCATGTCTACTCTAAATTTTCATTATATCGTTTCAAATTTATTAAAAATTATTATAATTTTTATTGAAAATTTGAGTTTCGCCTTTATTTTCTGCTTATCTATAAAAAATTAAAAGAAAGTAGCTTTAGAGCTTGTAATTTGAAGCAATATATGCGGCAACTCCGGTTTTTATGATTTCTCCAGGCAGAAAAGGAATGACACCAAGAGCAAGGGCTGTTCCAGGTCCAATGTCAGCTACGAACATCAATTGAATAAATCCGCATGCATAGAGAATCAAGACTCCTGCACTCATATTAAGGGCATTGATAAAGAGACCGGATTTATCAGCCTTTTCAGCCTTCTCGGAAAGCTTTCCTATAACATACGCCGCCAGAATAAAGCCAGTTATGTACCCGCCTGTGGGCCCAAGAAGCACTCCTATTCCAGAACTGCCTCCTGAAAACACAGGAAGTCCTGCTATGCCGAGAAGGGTATAAACTATCATGCTCAAGCCTCCCCATTTGCTTTTCAACATGCTTCCTGCAAGCAGGACAAAGAATACCTGCAGTGTAACAGGGACAGGAGAGAAAGGTATAGGAATCTGTATATAAGCCCCTACGGCGGCCAGGGCTGCAAAAAGAGATGCGAAAACCATCATCCTTAGTTCAGGAGTCCGGTTGAAATAAGGATCTTTGTTTTTCATGTACACATTTTTTCCTCTTATCAATTTTACTCAGTTTTTCTCATTTTTTCGCCTTTTTTAAGCCTGTCAAAGCTTTTTACATCTCTGAATTGGCAGGCAGGAAAATTCAGTGCAAATTTGAAGCTGTAATATGTAATATAGAAACATAGAAACTGAAGCCTCGAGTAACCTTGTCAGCTTTATAATGATAACTTCATAAAGGTTAATTCCAGTCCTGAAGGCTATATAGCAGCTGAAAATCGGAGATATTGTTAACCGATTTGAGGTTAAAGGTTTACATTGGATTTAAAACTTTCCTGAAGTCGCAGTTCGTGTTTTCCAGGCCATACATTTCCCCCATCCGGAGCGATAATTAAATATACATCTTATACCGGTATTATGGATCACCTGAAATGCAAATTCAGCAGGTAGTTGAAAGATTGTATTTTCGGGAAGTTTTTCATGGGCGCGTGGCCTAGCCAGGATATGGCGGCAGCCTCCTAAGCTGTAAATCGGGGGTTCAAATCCCTTCGCGCCCGCTAATTTCCTTGCTAATTTCCTTTAATTTATATTTATCTTAACCCTTATTCCTTTAACCTGTTTTTTCAGTTATCTTAAGAAATAATAGTCTATTTTCGAACTCCAGGACTTTCAACTCTAAGGCGCTATGGACATTCTGCCTGTTCAGAAGAACCGGATATTTCTGAACTACTACCTGTGTAAATATTCGTGTAAACAATGGAAAATTTATTATCTGGAAAGTAAGTATTCCATAGCAGTATAACAATACATTTTTATTGATCATAGCTCAGTGCATTCTATTTTATTCGAAAAGAAAAATGCTAACCCAGAGGAAACACGAATTGATCAGGAAAGCCAGAGTAAATGACGTAGTTGTAATGAAACAAATCATCAATACTTATTCGAAGGAAGAGCTAATGCTCGCCCGTTCGCTGAGTGAGATGTACGAGAACATCAGGGATTATTACGTCTGCGAGATTGATGGAGAAGTTGTGGGCTGCTGTGCCCTGCATGTAGTGTGGGAAGACCTCGCAGAGATACTTGCCCTTGCCGTGAACCCCGTATGTGCAAGAAAGGGAATAGGTACAAAGCTTGTCTCGGCCTGCCTTGAGGACGCTAAAAACCTTGGTATGAAAGAAGTTTTCGCACTTACTTATGTGCCTGGCTTTTTCGAGACATTGGACTTTAAGGTTGTGGACAAGAATACTCTTCCCAGAAAGATCTGGTCCGGTTGTTTGAGATGCCCTAAGTTTCCGGATTGTAACGAAGTTGCTGTTCTAAAGTCGATTAATCCCTGAATCGCTTCAGATATCCTTCTTTGGAATCCTTATTTTCTATTTTTTCGAGTTTAAGACTTTAAACTCGAAACTACAGGATTTCGATTTGCAGGATTTAAAATAAATATAAATAGCCAAAGATCAAAAATTATTTATTCAGGCAGTTACGTTTTTAGGTTATCCTAATTATTAGATCTGGAGTCAGGCATATGCCGGCAGGATGATGTAATGCATATAGATCGATTTGAAGAATATCTTGAAACTATTCTCTACCTCATTAGAAAAAATCAGAGCCCTGCAAAGACCAAACAGATCTCTGAAGAACTCAACGTATCTCCGCCAAGCGTGACGGAAATGATAAAAAAGTTACATTCTTCGGGACTTGTAGAGTATACGCCTTATCAGGGAGTTGAATTGACAAAAAAAGGAACTGATCAGGCTATAAAGATCAAAAGGAAACACCAGGTACTTGAAACTTTCCTGGTTGATGTCCTTGATTTCGATAGGAAGGAAGCCCATAAAGAAGCCTGTGAACTTGAGCATGCAGTCTCGGATGCCGTACTTGAAAAGATCTACGAATTTCTGGGATGCCCCGAGTATTGCCCTGACGGTAACCCTATCAATATTGATAAAAATAATATCGTGCAAGAGGAAAAATTTGTCCCGCTTGATGAGATGGAAGAAGGAAGTTCAGGCAGAGTTGCCAGGGTGACCCTTCCAAGAGAGACGAAAGAACGCCTGATCTCCCTTGGCATTCTTACGGGAGAAGATATCAAAGTCAGGCGAAAGCAAAAACAGGGCTGTATCTCGGTTATAGCAGTAGGGTCGGAAATTGCTCTAGGAAGGGATATTGCAAAGAAAATTTTCATAGCTCCGAAGGGCAGAAACGCGTAAAAAACACAGAGAAGGCATATAACTGGCATGGAGTAAAATAACCGGAGATATGATAGGAATTTCCAGCTCATGCTGCGCTTCCGAAAGCGAAAGTCAGAGCAAAAGCCCCTATGATTTGACAATAGCTTTCATAGGCAACCCAAGCGTTGGAAAAAGCGTTTTTTTCAGCAGGCTTACAGGGGTAGGAGTTGAAGTATCAAATTATCCTGGCACGACAGTTGCACTTAAAAAAGGAATTGTAAAAGCCCGGGGAAAAACTATTGAAATAGTTGATCTGCCAGGAATTTATTCCCTTGGGGTCACAAACGAAGATGAGAAAGTAACCAAGCAATTTTTGATTGAGGACCGGCCGGATATTGTTATCAATGTCGTTGACGCGAGCAGGCTTGAAAGGAATCTTTACCTGACCCTGCAGCTTCTTGAACTCGATATCCCTATGGTTGTTGCGTTAAATCAGGTAGATCTGGCTGCAGACCTCGGGATTCTCGTTGATACAGACGAAATCTCCGAACTGCTTGGCCTGCCTGTAGTACCAACGGTTGCGACCTGGGGGGTAGGGCTCGATGAGGTAATGCTTGTAGCCCTTGACGAACAGAATAAGTCGCAGGAGCACCACCAGGTAAAATATAGCCAGTGGATCCAGCAGGCTCTTTCTAGCCTTGATTATACCTTTCCCAATATACCTCCAATCGTAAAAATGGCAGCTCTGCTAAACGATGCCGAGTTTGTAGAACTCTGCTGTATGCCTCCGGAGGCTAATGCCTTGCTCTCTACTGCCAGGAGGTTAAGGCAGAACCTGGAGATAGAACAGGGGATTTCGGTACCTGATACTGTTGCAAGAGATCTCTATGGGGAAGCAGGATATATTGTGGACAGCGTGGTTTCAAGGTTTGAACCTAAAAAAAGTATAAAGGAAAGGATAGATGCCATCCTTACTTCCCCGAATTTCGGAATTGCAGTGCTCATATCTGCCCTGCTCATTACTTTCCTTCTTGTTTTCCGGGTAGGAGGCTTCCTTGAGACCTGGATTGTGAATGAGATCTTTGAGCCCCATGTGATTCTTCCTGCCGAAGCCGCAACTTCTGGCATGCCACCTGTCCTGAAAAACCTGATTGTCTATTCTCTTCGGGGAGTAGAGGCCGGGTTTGCAATCGCAATTCCGTATATTGCAGTCTTTTATGCCATTCTTTCAATATTCGAGGATTCAGGTTATCTTACCAGGGCAGCTTTTCTGCTTGACAATCTTACCCATAAGCTTGGGCTTCACGGAAGAGCAGTGATTCCGCTGGTTCTTGGCTTTGGCTGCAACGTCCCTGCAATTATGGCAGTGCATTCCCTTGGCACACGGCGGGAAAAGAGGATAGCTTCCCTTCTTATAGCTCTAATTCCCTGCTCTGCGCGGACTGTCATTATCCTTGGACTTGTTGGAACATTTGTAGGTTTCTGGCCTGCGGTTTCAATTTATATTCTGGAGATTATCATTATTACCGGCATGGGCTTAATTCTGGGAAAAAGTCTGCCAGGCCAGAGAAGTGGCTTCATCATGGAAATGACACCTCTCAGAAAACCGGAGTTGAAATCTACCCTCAAAAAGACGTGGATGAAAAGCCGAGAATTTCTATATATAGCTTTTCCGCTTCTGCTCGTTGGAAGTGCTTTTCTGGGGGTTGCCGATGCTCTGGGCCTTCTTTCAATCTTCCAGGACTTTGTAGAGCCTATATCCGTGGGCCTGCTGGGCCTTCCGGCATTTGCGGCAACGGCCCTGGTATTTGGGATTCTCCGAAAGGAAATGGCGCTTCAGATCCTTGCCGTACTTGCAGGTACGGCCAATTTTGCAGCTGTAATGACACCTGTCCAGATGTACCAATTTGCTGTAATTACGACCATCTATATGCCGTGTGTAGCAACGATTGCAGTACTGAAGCACGAACTTGGAACAAAGGATACGGCTTTGATAGTTATTTTCACCATACTGCTGGCTCTTGGAGTGGGTATCTTGATCAGGATTTTCGGGCCTTCTTTCCTTTGATTTCTTTTTCCCGTTTTTATACTCTGTTGCAGATTTTCTTGCCCCAGTTTTCCTCAAAAGTAACTATCTTTCTCTACAGTCTACGTGGTTTATTTTATGAAAGGCAAGTTTCTCGAATCGGGCATAACATTTATATATTGATAAGTTTGTTTTCCTCTTTTCAAAATATTCTGCCTTTACCGCAAATTATTAATATTCGATACATAGTGTTATTCCCGATGACCCGAATCACCACTCACTTACACAAAAACGTGTTGAGTGTTATTATGGATATAATTGAAATGGATCATTTCCGCGAGCCTGAACTTGATGAGGTTCAATTTTTCCTTGAAAGCACCGGAACTCACGGCTCCGTTGTTAATGAAACTGCTGCGGAAATGGACTGTACCTCCTCCAAAATCCAATCAAGAGAGAATGTACTGGTCGATTTTGAGAGCTCCTTTTCATCCATGAACTAACACTTCCCCCAAAAAGTTATTACCCTTTCATGAAATCCAACTCTTTAACTCCTTGTATTTTAAAGTTAAGCTTGGGTTTCATTCCTCTATTTTGTAGTATTATGAACCTTTTTCTCTCTGGGCTTCCCTGTGAATCTACCGGGATTTGAACATCATTCTTGCTCGACTTGTTCAGGGATGAAAGACTTGCGCAGGTATATCCTATTTGTTGCTTTTTAATCACTGATATCGAAAAATATTTATCCAAATTTTCATTCAAGTTGTTTCTCTTTGTTTCCTAATCCTTTTTGTTTCCTAATCCTTTTTTGTTTCCTAATCCTTTTTTGTTTCCTAATCCTTTTTTGTTTCCTAATCCTTTTTTGTTTCCTAATCCTTTTTTGTTTCCTAATCCTTTTTTGTTTCCTAATTTTCATTTCTGGAAACTTTTTATCTCAGATTTCCTGCATATCCAGCCCGATTTACTGAGTATTTCGACAAAGATTAAATAAAAAGATTTTTGTTCCTCTTTATTAAGAGTTATATAAGGCCAGAAAAACTATCGATTACCATATATATTTAAAGAAAGATTACATGTACTTTGTACATATTATTTAAATTCCTATGATCTAATCAATATAATTATTATTGTGCTGGCTGCCTTTTCACCAGAAAATTCCAGGCTGTCAGGAAATCGGAACCCGAACTTATCATAAGAGGTACTTTTATGAGAACTGGACAGAGGGACGTGCATAATACACCGCTTAAAAGGCGACTATCGATAACCTATGAGGAGCTAGAGACTCTCAAAAAATCGATTAAGGTTTCGGTTCTCAATGAACTGCGGGCCGAAATGGAAAATGTTTCCGATCAGGACTCCATCAAGGATCTTGTCCTCTCCGAAATCAGGACAGAGCTTATGGGAATCCCTAACCCTGCCTTACTCAAGGCTTCAATCCTGAACGAATTAAGAACAGAATTGAAAACATCAGGAGAAAATGACTCGGAAACGGCTGACCGGAAGCTGAGGGAACTTGCAGGCATTCAGGATGGGCTTGTCCGCGAATTGCTTGACCAGAAAATGCTTATAAAGAAACTGGAAACACAAATAGGAGATTTCGCTAAACAACTGGAAGACGCAAAAAAGACTGCTCCGGTTGCTCCACCTTCTGTAGTTCCGTCTTCTCCTTCTGTTGTTCCATCTTCTATTAATCTGACTCTTCCTGAAGACCCTCTGGATCTTCCGCCTCTTTCCAGAAAACCCAAACAAAGACCTGAGCTCAGAAAAGAAAACCCGGTATACAGATTGGGTAAATTCAAAGAAGCCCCTGCCTCCCTGCCAGGTACAGGCGCAAAGATTCAGCTGAAGCTCAGAGAGGTTGAGCCAGCAGATCTTGACAGAGAAGAAGCAGAAACGAAGTGCGAATATATTATTGCAGAAAGTGGTGATAAAAGAGGGTTTAGAGGCACTGTTAGACAGGGGACGTCGGTTAGACCATCGATTAGAGAACCTGCCAGGCAACAACCGCCGCTCAGAACACAATTCAGGCAGCCACCTCCAGTATCGTCATTACCTGAAAGGCATCTTTCTGCTGTTAAAAAGAGCCCTGTGGAAACCAAACCTGCTGATAATTATAAATGTGAATATATAATTGCCGAGAGGCCTTCGAAAAAGCACTTCGTAGAAGAGTCTGTGGACGTGCGGGAAAATGAAGATGCCGAGGTTATCACATGTAGCCGGAAAAATTCTCGGGAGAAATAAAGCTTAAAAATACAGAAACTTTCTCAAAAACGTAAGATTACAGAGGCATTCTGTGTATATAAAAGAGATTGAATTTGTTAATTTTAAGTCTTTCGGAAAAAAAGTAAAGATTCCCTTTTATAATGACTTTACTACAATTTCGGGTCCGAACGGGAGTGGGAAGTCTAACATAATAGACGGGATTCTTTTTGCACTCGGGCTCACAAGTTCAAGGACCCTTCGTGCTGAGAAACTTACCGATCTGATTTACAACGGCGATGCGTCAAAAAAGCCTGATTTTGCTCAGGTTACGATCCGTTTTGACAACTCTGACCATAAGTTACCTCTAGAGCTTGACGAGGTTGAAGTCTCAAGAAAGGTTCGGCGGACAAAAAACGGGTATTACAGCTATTTTTATTTCAATGGAAAATCCGTAAGTCTTGGAGAAATCCATTCTCAGCTTGAAAAAGCCGGGATAACGCCTGAAGGTTACAATGTGGTTATGCAGGGAGATGTAACGCAGATTATCTCCATGCCCTCTGTAGAAAGAAGAAAAATTATAGACGAAATCGCAGGGGTTGCAGAATTTGATGAACGTAAGCAAAAGGCGCTTGGAGAACTGGAAGTAGTAAGACAGCAAATCGAGCGCGTGGATATAATCCTTGAAGAGGTACGCACCCAGCTAGGAAAACTGGCAGGAGAACGTGACCAGGCCTTAAAATATCAGGCGCTCAAGGCTGAAAAAGTTAAATTCGAAGGCTATCTTCTCCTTTCCAAACTCAAGGATGCGAGAACTGAACTGCAGAATGTGGATAAGGAACTCGCAGGCAAAGAAGAGCATCGTGAAAAAGTCCAGCTCCTCCTGAATGAGAGAATGCAGGAACTTCAGGCACTCGAAAAAACCCTGGAAGAGCTTTCGGTTGAAATCCGAAAAAAAGGAGAGGATGAACAGCTTCAGGTTAAGAGGGAGATCGAAGAGACAAAGGGAGAAATTTCTCGCTGTGTAGATAGCATCGAGCTTTCGGAATCCGAACTTGAGGAAGCTGATTCACGGCGCAGGAAAGCCTTTGTAGAGATCGATTCCACCAAGGGTAAGGTAGGAGAACTCGAAGAAAAAATTGAAGCCGAAAACCTGAGAAAAGAAAGCATTTCTTCAGAGCTTTCCGAGCGCAAAACCGAGCGCATGCTGCTCCAGAGCAGGATTGCGGATGTGGACACAAAATTTGCTGCTACACGGGATGAGCTCATGGCTGCCAGGAAGAAGCTTGAGGATGTAAAAAACGAGAAAAATGAGTTAATCCGAACCGAAGATAGACTCCTTGATACCCTCCGAAGAAAATCTTTAGAACTCCGGGAGATAGAAAACCAGATCAGAGACGCTGAAGCCGCGGTTGCTACTTCTGACAGTGATACGCTTTCTGTCAGGTACGAGCTTGAAAAGCTTTCTGAAAACCTGGAATCTCTTATCCGGGACCGTGATGATATCGAAAGCAGCCATTTCAGGATAAAGGAAGACATAAGGAAACTTGAGAACAGGCTTCACAGCCTCCAGCAGGAGTACACAATCACAGAGGCAAGAGTGCGGTCATCGGAACAGGGCGGAGGCTATTCCAGGGCTGTGGAAATGGTAATAGGGGCTGCAAGGCAGGAAGACCTTTTCGGAATTCATGGGACCATTGCCCAGCTTGGAAGAGTGGACAGGCAATACTCAACAGCTCTGGAGGTTGCGGCGGGAAACCGGATGCAGGCGATTGTTGTGGACACGGACGCCGATGCTGCTGAAGCAATCGAGTACCTGAAGCGGAGAAAAGGAGGGCGAGCAACCTTCCTTCCCCTCAACAAACTGAGAGAGCCCAGGCGGCTTGAAAATTTAAGTTACGAAAATGGAGTAATAGGATACGCAATTGACCTTATTCAGTTTGATTCCGGTTTTGAGCCTGCTTTCTGGTACGTTTTTCAGGATACTCTTGTTATGGAAAACCTTGAAAGTGCCCGCCGCCTTATGGGAAAGGCAAGAATGGTAACCCTTGAAGGCGAACTTCTGGAAAAAAGCGGAGCAATGGTAGGAGGGTCAATATCCTCTAAATCGGGCACTTCTTTTGCGGCTGCAGAAAAAGATAAACTGCTTGAGCTTGCAGAGGAGATCAAATCCCTGGATGCAAGCCGGAATGCAGCAATAAACAAGCAGGACAGCATTGAAAGCCATCTTTTCGAACTGAGCAGGAAAATTCGGGACTGTGAAGCTACGATCTCACGAAAAGAGAACCAGCTTGATGAAATCGCAGGCAGGGAAGCAAAACTTGCTGAACTTCTTGAATCAAAACAGGCAGATCTTAAAGCAATTGAGGAGTCCAGAACCGAACTTGGAACTGAAATGGATAGGGTAACTGCGGAAAAAGCTGATAAAGAAAAGGCCGTATCCAAACTTGAGGAACAGATATCAGGACTTGAAGCAAAACTTGCGGATTCTCCTCTGCCTGAAATCAATAAAAAGATAGAATTCGTTGATGAAGAACTCCGCAGGCTGGATGGCCGAATCCGGGATACTGAAGCCACATTGAATGCCCTGCAGCTTGAAAAAGAGTATGCTGAACAGAAAATTGATGAAGCAAAGGAACTTATAAAGGAACTTGAGGAAAAGAAAGCTTCAAGAATGGAAAAAGTTAACTCTCTTAAGATAAAAATAAAGGAATATGAGGAAAAACTTGAGGAAAAGAAAGCCAGGGAGCTTGAGCTTTCAGATGAACTGATAGGGCTTCAGCAAGAAAGGGAAAAGGTTCAGGCCGAACACAATGCAGTCAAGCGCAGGGTAAGTATTGCCTCAACCACTCTTGAAAAGGCAAAACAGCAGGTACTTACGCTCACAGCTACGAAGAATGCGCTTTTTGACCAGGAAAAGCAGTTTGTCGAGGAACTCCTGAAAAGAGGCATAGAGGAGACTGATGAGGTTCCAAATTACGAAACCGTTTACATGCGGATTCAGGCAATTGACGAAGCCCTCAGGCAGCTTGAACCTGTAAACATGAGAGCAATTGACGAGTATAATGAGGTAGAGTTAAGACTTTCGGATTTGCAGGGAAAGCGGGATACTCTCTTTACCGAGAGAGAGCAGCTCCTTGAGCGCATTGACCAGTATGAGCAGTTAAAACGAGATGCCTTTATGGAAGCCTATACAAGCATTAATGCCAACTTCAAGGAAATTTTCCACGAGCTTTCCGACGGCATGGGCGAGCTCTTGCTTGATGACCCTGATGACCCTTTTGCAGGAGGGATGACTATTCAGGCGCAGCCCAAGGAAAAAACTCTCCAGCGGATCGAGGCAATGTCAGGAGGAGAAAAAAGCCTTACCGCACTTGCTTTTATTTTCGCAATCCAGCAATACCGTCCTGCTCCCTTCTATGCTTTTGATGAAATTGATATGTTTCTTGATGGCTGGAATGTGGAAAGGGTTTCAAGGCGCGTTAAAACCTCAGGATCAAAAGTCCAGTTCATTGTTGTTTCCTTAAGAAAACCTATGATCCAGGCCGCATCCAGGACAATAGGGGTTACAATGCAGGAAAATAACCTTACCAGCATTACCGGGGTGAAACTTAATGGCTGAGCTTATGGATAACGTGGGCGCAGCGCTTGAAGTTTCTCGCCTTCAAGCTCGTATGGTTTCTGAATCCAGAGAAAATAACTCTCTTTTTGCGGAATCCGAAACCTATGGGCTGCCAGGTACTCTTTCATGCCTTGGAATTGATTGGAACCTGCTTGATATTTCGGAGTTTGAGACCTCCGAACCTCTGGGCATACTGGTTGAACTTGCAAGGGTAGGAAAAATCGATCCCTGGGATATAGACATAGTACAGCTTACTGATGGTTTCCTGAGAAGGGTAGAAGAGCTCAAGCAGATGGATCTTAGAATTTCCTCAAGGACGCTTCTTTATTCTGCGATTCTCCTGCGCATGAAATCTTCGGGAATCCTTGATGTGGAAGAGGAAGAGGTTGATACGTTTGATTCGGATTTTCCTGATGATCCCGAGTTCCCTGAGCCTGCAGAGTTTCCTATTCCGAAGCTGCCCGTTCGTCGTGTATCCACAAGGCCGGTAACACTCAATGAACTGATTCTTGAACTCAAGAAAGCCGAAAAAAGTCTCTCAAGAAAAAATGAAAAAAAAGCCAGACAGTCTTCAGAAGAATCAAATCCTCGCCCTAAGCTTACTACCGGAGATGTCCTGGGCATTGCGCATGACGAAGCCATCAGCTCGCGGTTGGCCCTGATGTGGGAAAGGCTTGCCGAACTATTTACGAAGCAATCCGTAGTGGTTTTTTCGAGTATACTGGAAAGAAGCGAAGACAGAATTATGGATTATCTATCTCTTCTTTTCCTTGCCTCAAGCAGGAAAATCTGGCTTTTTCAGAATGAGGTTTTCGAAGAATTATACATTTATCCAGGAGAAGAGTCCGGCTTTTCCACTGAAGCAAATCCATCCCTTTTCCATGAGATGTTAATAAAATCAAAAGCTGAACTTTCTAAGCCTGAAACTAAAGGTTCCTCAGCGCCGAATTCAACAGGGGAGATTCATCTGCATGAAAACCCTGATGAAGAGCCTGAATTAACCGTACTTTGAAATTACCCTGTACTTTGAAATTACCCTTGTACTTTGAAATTACCCTTGTACTTTGAAATTACCCTTGTACTTTGAATATTATCCTGGTGCTCTGAGACTTTACTCATAGTAAAAACCTATAAAAACGATTGATTAACTCCGTTCGATTACCGATTAACCTGATTAAAAAAATGTTATTCCTTTTCTGGAAGTGAGAATTATGAGTGAGCTTGAGATTATCGAAGCTGCGCTTTTTGCTGCTGGCAGGGCAGTAAGCCTCGAAAAGCTTACAAAAATAACAGGAAAACCCAAAAAAGCCGTCCTTTCGGCAGTACAGAAATTGACAGAGGCTTATTCTTCCCGAGGGTCTGGAATTGAGATTCTTGATCTTGGGGAGCGATATGTCATGCAGGTCAAGCCCGAATACTCAGAGCTTATGCGGGAAGTCGCCCCAAAAGAGCTTTCGGCCCCAAAACTTCGTACCCTTTCCATGATTGCCTATCATCAGCCCCTACTCCAGTCAGACCTCATTGATATGAGAGGAAGCGGAGCCTATGATCATATAAAGGATCTTGTAGAGCGAGGTTTTGTAGAGTCCGTGCCCTGCGGGAGAAGCAGGCAGCTTTCCACAACCCCTCTTTTTGCAGATTACTTCGGGCTTAAAAGAAATGACCCTGAAGCCATAAAAGAGAAAATCCTTGACCTTTTGAGGTCCCAGGCAGGGCAGAGTGAGATCAACCTATGGATAGGAAAGAAGACCATTGCCGTGACTCCCATGTATGAATCTCTTATGAGCATGTGCGGGATCAGGGAATACTTCGTAGCCAATGCCTACTCGCCTTCGAAGGAGGAAATCTCCCGCCTGCTTGAAGCCGACGTTGTCGTGGTCTCGGCCGGTTACTCTGATACTGTACGGCAGTACTGCGACGGAGAGATCCTTGAGATGCATTCAACAACTTTTGAAGACCTTATAGAAGCAATTGCCTTACTTGCTGAGGAACTTCCCGACGAGGTAGACTCCAAAACAGTGGAAAAAAGCATTAAGAAAATTCGAGAAACCAGGGAAAGATATGTTTCTGCTGCCGTTCTTATCGAGAAGAAGGTCAAGCCGGCAACTGAAATGATTTCAAGAATCGTAAACGACCTTTCCCTTGGAATTTCTGCAGAGGGAGTTCTTATCGCACCTGACTACGGAGTTTCGAAAAGCGGGGTTAAAATTGAAAAAGGAGCTCAGATCCTCATACCCACACACCGCAGTGTTGCAGGCGACCTTCTCCAGAGGGTCTGTGCAAAGTATGATTCTATTCTTGAAGGCCTTGAGAAGTTTAAAGACTGAGGTGGCTTATTAGTGCACAAACTCCTTCATCTCTGGTTATTTTTTTTGAATTACGAGCGCCCTTAATTTAAGTTTTTCTGTGGCATTTATATTCTATATATAAAGCATTTATATAGTAACCTGGCTATTTAGCTATAGCTTTATATACTGGGTAGAGGATATTACCTTTGCTTTATATACTGAGGGTTGACTAATGAGCGAATCTAGCATCAAGATCGAAAATGTGGTTGCATCCACTAAACTCGCTGAAGAATTCGACTTAACCGTTATCGAATCAAGGTTCGAAGGAGCCGAATACAACAAGCAGAAGTTTCCCGGGCTCGTTTACAGAGTTTCAGATCCTAAAGCTGCATTCCTGGTCTTTACTTCCGGTAAGGTTGTCTGTACAGGGGCAAAAAACGTTGCCGATGTACATACAGTTATAGGCAACATGGCGAAAAAGCTGAACAGTATAGGGATTACGACTATAGAGAACCCTCAGATTACTGTCCAGAACATTGTTGCTTCTGCCGACCTGCATACTATTCTGAACCTGAACGCAATTGCAATAGGGCTTGGACTCGAAAATATTGAATACGAGCCTGAGCAGTTCCCTGGCCTTGTGTACAGGATCGATGACCCTAAAGTAGTTGTGCTTATTTTCAGCTCCGGAAAACTGGTAGTTACAGGTGGCAAAACCCCTGAAGATTGCGAGAGGGGTGTTGAAGTCGTCCGCCAGCAGCTCGACAACATGGGGCTTTTATAAGAACCCTCAATATATTAATATACCACTTTTCTGGAAGTAAAGTAACTGATAAATTCTAAACTGATGAATTATACAATAAAACGGATTCTGCGGTGCGCGTAGAGGTTCCGGTAAAGGATATGTGTGAGACGTGAACAGCGCAGATGTTTGCATTCTTATTCCCACCCTGAACGAAGCTGCAACAATAGGGCAGCTTATCAAGGATTTCAAGCAGGAAGGTTTTTCCAATATTCTGGTAATTGATGGGAACAGCAAGGACGGCACAGGGCAAATTGCAGAAGCTGAAGGCGCAAAAGTTGTCATGCAGACCGGAAAAGGTAAAGGGCAAGCAATGATTCAGGCTTTCGGGCTTATAGAGAGCCCTTACGTAATAATGGCTGATGGTGACGGAACATATCTTGCCCGAGAGGCTCGTTCCCTTCTAAAGCCTTTACTGGAAGGTAGTGCCGACCATGTAATAGGCAACCGGCTGGAGAATTACTCCCAGGGAGCTTTTACGAGGCTCAATCTTGTGGGCAACCATTTGATAAATATGTTTTTTGACATTGCATATAGCGTGAAATTAAAAGACATCCTCTCTGGATACCGTGCGTTTACGCTTGAAAGTGTAAAGGAACTTGAACTTAATAAAACAGGTTTCGAAATCGAGACAGAAATTTCTGTGGAATGTATTCTTAAAAAACAGAGGGTTGAAGAAGTCCCTATCACTTACTTGCCGAGAAGTGAAAAAGGTGCAACCAAGCTAAATCCAGTAAAAGACGGATTCAGGATTGGGTCTACGATCTACAAGCTTGCAAAATTGCATAATCCAATGTTTTACTTTGGGATTATAGGTTCTCTCTTTATCGTGGCAGGGCTGTTCACAGGAACCTTTGTTGTAATCGAATGGTCCGGTGGAACTACCCATGTCTTGCTTTCTGTTTTAACAACCCTGGTTATCACATTCGGTCTTCAGATGTATATATTTGGAATTTTGAGCGATTTCATTTTAACCCTCCACAGGAAAACAGTCCAGTTAATCATGGAGCAGAATAAACAGAAGAAGTAGAAATTTTTAGTTTCAGTTTATGTTTTTATAGTTTTGAGTTAGTGACTTTTTTGAAGCTGAGAGATCGTTAAAACTGTTTAGCATCAATTGTTTTGATGATTTTTTCTTCTTTTAGAATGCGTACAGCTTATATTTCAAGAGGTAACTCGGAAATATAAAGCCTAGTAAGAAATAACTGGTAGTGATTACCCTATAGATAATTTCTGCCCAAAAAATATGGCTCTTCGTCGTTTCAGATGGGTAGTTTGAAATCTAACTTTCCTAATTTTAGATAGATCATCGTAATAAAATAGTGAGTGTTTCGATACCCTCTAGCATTTCTTTTTATCAACTGTACAATA